>Ga0206880_1069_pt1 | contig 10560 bp, 7 predicted proteins | sample Alteio_BWOrgCont_6_FD_152848 | JGI IMG/M metagenome (GOLD analysis project Ga0206880, IMG submission 152848) | Enriched cells from forest soil in Barre Woods Harvard Forest LTER site, Petersham, Massachusetts, United States -... | ecosystem: Environmental > Terrestrial > Soil > Temperate forest > O... | reverse complement strand
AACGGTGGCCTCGTCCTCGCCTACATGGCCTACCTCGCCCGCGCAAAGAAGGAAGGGATCGACATCAACAAAAAAACCGGCGGCTACACTGGCCCACAGCAGTTCTACATCGCCTTCGCGCAGAACTGGTGCGAGAACTCCCGCCCCGAAGCCATCCGCGCGCAGGTCCTCACCGACCCGCACTCCCCCGACCACTTCCGTGCCAACGGAGCCATCGTCAACCAGCCCGGCTTCTCCGCCGCCTTCGGCTGCAAGAAGGGCTCCGCCATGGCCCCAGCCGATAACTGCCGCGTCTGGTAAAAGCTCTTCGACAAGAAGTCTTTGTTTGGAATCTCGAGTGCCCCATTCATGACGACAGCTCCATCGCCGTCATGAGTGGGATGACGCTACCTATCCTGCCACAATCCCTTTCGCATCTCGCGTCTCGTATCTCGCATCTAGCCTCTCGCATCTCTCCCCTCCTGTAGACTTCTCTTGTGCAGGTGCAGAGCTCTCAAGCTTTGTGAAACGGAAAGCCGGTGAAACTCCGGCACTGTCCCGCAGCGGTGATGGGAACGAACGGTCGCAACGGCGCAAGCCAACGCACTGTCTCTTTAGTGGAGACGGGAAGCGGCGACCCACTAGGCAGCCCAGAGTCCGAAGGCCGGCCTGCCGCCACCACCATGGAAGCGCTTCGTCGCCGACCGTGGGTGCGTTTGAGCCTGCCGCTCTCGTGGACTGGAACGGTGGACACTGCAACATCGCGCACCTTCGTGCGCCGATGCGGCCTGCGCATAGGTGGTTCTTCCAGCAACAAGGAGAACCGTATAAATGGCACGCACTACCCCTCTACAAACCTCATCCTTAGGCTTTCCTCGCATGGGCAGCAAGCGCGAACTCAAATTCGCACTCGAGTCCCACTGGAAAGGCACTCTCTCTGAAGCCGAACTCCTCACGGTGGCCGGCAATCTCCGCCGCGAACACTGGCTCCTGCAAAAAACCGCCGGCATCGGCATCATCCCATCCAACGACTTCTTTCTCTACGATCAGGTCCTCGACGCCCTCGTCCTCGTCGGCGCCACGCCCGAGCGCTTCGGCAATCGCACTGTCTCCCTCACGCAATACTTCGCCATGGCCCGCAACAGCAACTCGCAAACCGCCATGGAGATGACCAAGTGGTTCGACACCAACTATCACTACCTCGTCCCCGAGTGGACACCCGGTCTCACCTTCATCCCCGACACCACCAAATTGCTCAACGAAATCCGCGAAGCCCGCGCCCTCGGCATCGAAACGCGCCCCGTCCTCATCGGCCCCGTCACGCTGCTGCTCCTCGGCAAATCCGCCCCCGGCTGCGACGTCACGCTGGTTCTCCCGAAACTCGTCGCCGCCTATAAGCAGATCCTCCAAACCCTGCACGCCGAAGGCGTCACCGACGTCCAGATCGACGAGCCCAAACTCGTCACCGACCTCACACCGTGGGAGAAGCAAGCCTACCGCAGCGCCTACAAACAACTTGCGGAAGTCCCCATCCGCCTCATGCTCACCACCTACTTCGGCGCCCTCGACGACAACCTCTCGCTTGCCATCGATCTCCACACCACGGGCCTGCACATCGACTGCGTCCGCGCCCCCGAGCAACTCCCAGCCGTTCTCAAAGCTCTCGCTCCAAACCAGACCCTCAGCCTCGGCGGCGTCGACGGCAGAAACATCTGGCTCACCAACTTCGCAGCCACCCACCCGCTCATTACGCAGGCCGTCGAAGCCCTCGGCACAGACCGCGTCATCGTCTCATCCTCTTGCTCGCTTCTCCATGTCCCACACAGCCTCGAACCCGAAAAGAAACTCAACCCGCGCCTCAAGAATTGGCTCCGCTTCGCCGCGGAAAAGCTCTCCGAACTCACAACCCTCGCAAGCGAAGACGCCGCAGCCTTCAACGCGAACGCCAACACCATCGCCGACCGCGAAGCTGCAGAGACCAGCCACAACAAAACAGTCCGCGACCGCCTCACCGCACTCCGCAAGCAGGACTTCCATCGCACCAGCCCCTACCCGCAGCGCTCCGAACTTCAACGCGCAGAACTCAACCTGCCGCTGCTTCCCACCACCACCATCGGCTCCTTCCCACAAACAGCCGAAGTCCGCCGCCAGCGCGCCGCCTTCAAACACGGCCACACCACCCAAGCCGAGTACGACAGCTTCCTCCGCCAGGCCACCGAAGACTGCATCCGCGAGCAGGAACGCATCGGCCTCGATGTCCTCGTCCACGGCGAGTTCGAACGCAACGACATGGTCGAGTACTTCGCCGACTTCCTCGAAGGCTTCGCCTTCACCGAAAATGGCTGGGTCCAGAGCTACGGCTCCCGCTGTGTCAAGCCGCCCATCATCTACGGCGACGTCTCCCGACCCAACCCCATGACCGTCGCGTGGTCCAGCTTCGCGCGCTCGCTCACATCCAGGCCGATGAAGGCCATGCTCACCGGCCCCATCACCATCCTGCAGTGGTCCTTCGTGCGCAACGACATCCCGCGCCGAGATACCGCATGGCAGATCGCCCTAGCCCTCCGCGATGAGGTCCTCGATCTCGAAGCCGCCGGCCTCCAGATCATCCAGGTCGACGAACCAGCCCTGCGTGAAGGTCTTCCGCTCCGTCGCTCCGACTGGGCAGGATACCTCGACTGGGCCGTCGACGCCTTCAAACTCGCCACCAGCACCGTGGCCGACACCACGCAGGTGCACACCCACATGTGCTACTGCGAGTTCGAAGACATCCTCCCCTCCATCGCCGCGCTCGACGCCGACGTCATCTCCATGGAAACCGCCCGCTCACGCATGGAGATGCTCCAGGCCTTCCGCGAACACGGCTACCCCAACGAGATCGGCCCTGGCGTCTTCGACATCCACTCCCCACGCGTCCCGGACACCACCGAGATGCGCGAGCTCCTCCAGCTAGCCCTCGACGTCCTTCAACCACGCCAGCTCTGGGTCAACCCAGACTGCGGCCTCAAGACAAGAGCGTGGCCCGAAACCATCGCTACCCTCGAAAACATGTGCGCCGCCGCCCAGCAACTCCGTCCGGCACTCTGATACCACCAACATAGCCGGGTACCCCATTCATGACGACGATATCGTCGTCATGAATGGGTACAGGTGCGCCTGCATTGGCTCTTGCTGCTTCCTGTTTTCCTTTGCGACCTTTGCGGCTCTTCCTCTGCGACCTCTGCGTTAAAGCCTTTGCCACAGCAAGCGCCGAAGGCGCGAGCGTACCCCACCGCACAACCGGCCAGGAGATTTTCAGCAAAACCACCCACACGTGTCACGCGATTCCGGCTCTTCCGCTTTGTGGCTACACTCGGAGAAGGCCACAGCCCAAGGGAAATAACACATGCCGAATGATGATCGCACCAGGATCATTCACAGCAGAACGCCGGAATCAGCGGCCATGTTGGCAAACGTCAAACGAGCGATGGCGATCACCGCCAGACTTAACCGTTTGACTTTCAATGATGCGGACGAAATTCGGGCCTTGTTCAGCGAACTTATCGGGAAAAAGGTAGACGAGAGCTTTTTACTGATCCCTCCATTTTTTACTGCCGGTGGAGACGAAATCCGCGTCGGGCGTAATGTCTTCGTAAATCAGAACTGCACGTTCTATGACCTCGGCGGCCTCGACATCGCGGACGATGTGCTGATTGGACCGAACGTGAGCCTCATCACGGCGGGCCATCCTGTTGAACCTTCACAGCGACGGGCTATCACAATTGGAAAGCCCATCGTAATTGAGAGAAACGTGTGGATCGCTGCCGGCGCAATCATCATCGGTGGCGTAACAGTAGGCGAGAATTCAGTCATCGCGGCAGGTTCGGTAGTCACCAGGGACGTTCCTCCGAATACCCTCGTCGGAGGAAATCCGGCGCGAGTCATTCGTTCGATTGGCGACTGAACGGACGTCCGCAAGAGGTTGAGATTGGAACTTCAAACTGCCCTCGAGTTTTCAGGCAAAACTCAGCTGTCAACCCCCAACCCAGCCTAACCCCAACAAACCAAACGCAATACCCTCCAAATATTCATTTCTGCCAACCAGCTACAATAGAAATAGCTCCACTCTTCAAACTCAAGACTCCAAACTGGACGTCGGCCCCATCGGCTGCCAACTCAACCGGAAGGACCTTCGAAAGTCCGGGCCGAAGCCGCTTCGTTTCAAAACCTTAGATCGAAAAGTACGGGAGGGGAGTCCCCCACCCCAACCACCACAGATGAACCAGCAGAAACCCCAAAACCGCCTCCTCGGCTTCGTAGCCGCCGCAGTCGCCTCCAGCTTCTGGGGCTGCGGCTTCTTCTTCGGCAAGATCGCCCTCGCCGAGATGAGCGTCGGTTCCATGGTCTTCTACCGGTTCTTCTTTGCCACGCTCGGTCTGCTGCCGCTCATCGTCACGCACCGTCCGAACCTCAAACCATCGGAGTGGCGCACGCTCGCCATCGCCTCCACGCTCGGCGTGCCGTTGCAGTTCATGCTCCAGTTCCGCGGCCTCTCGCTAACCACCGTCTCTCACGCCAGCCTGATGGTCGGGACGATGCCCGTCATCCTCGCCCTCGGCGCAGTCATCTTCATGCATGAACGCCTCGACGCGATCGGCTGGCTCGCACTCGCCGCCTCCACCATCGGTGCAGCCCTCATCGCCCTCGGCGCACACCACAAGTCAGGCGCCAACGGCCCAACCCTCCAAGGTGACCTCCTCGTCGTCATCTCGCTCTTCATCGCGCTCTTCTGGATACTCCTCAACAAGCGCCTCATGCAGACGCACAACCACGTCGTCGTCACCGCCTACGGAATCCTCCTCGGCACGCTCATGCTCGCCGTCTGGGTCCCGCTCACATGGGGGCTTCCGCCCGTGCACGGCATCTCGCTCAAGGCCTGGCTCGCCCTCATCGGCAGCGGAGTCCTCTGCACCGCAACCACAACCCTCCTCTGGAACTGGGGCATGACACAGGTGCCCGCATCTCAGGCTGGCATCCTCCTCAACATGGAGCCGCTCATCGGCTCGCTGCTCGGCATCTTCATCCTGCACGAGCATCTCGGTGGTCTCGCATGGCTCGGCGGAGCACTCATCCTCGCCGCCGCCGTCACCCTCACCACACGGCAGCCCCACAACGAGCTCGCCGAGACGATCCTCGCGGAAACCTAACTAGCCTTCAGAGCAGGACGAAACTTTCACCTCGCATCCTCTCTCAAAGCTGCTACTATCCTCTGCGTATCTTGGCTACATCCGTAATGCCATTCAACTTGGAGACCAATCTATGTTCAACGCACGCATCATTCTTCCCACACTCGCTGCCGCTCTGCTCTGTTCCGCCGCAGCCCTCGCGCAGGCTCCTGCTGGCGCGCCTGCCGGTGCAACCGGCACCTGCAAGGACGGCACCTACACCACCAACGCCACCAAATCCGGCGCCTGCTCCGGCCACAAAGGTGTAGGTTCCTGGTACGGTCCCACCACAGCGAAGACCGCCAAGGCCGCACCCGCAGCCGCAGCAGCTCCCGCCCCGGCTCCTGCACCCGCCGCAAAGCCCGCTCCGGCACCTGCACCAGCGCCTGCTGCTAAAACGATGCCCGCTCCTGCAGCGACAGCCGCTGCGGGCGGTGGCCCCGGTATGGTCTGGGTCAACACCTCCACCAAGGTCTATCACTGCCCAACCGATCGCTACTACGGCAAGACCAAGGCCGGAAAGTACCTCTCCGAGTCCGCCGCCGTCGCCGAGGGCGACAAGGCTGACGCCGGCAAGAAGTGCTTCTAGTCTTCTAATCGCCTCATCAAAAGCAACACCGAAACAGGCAACTCCCTCAGCGGAGTTGCCTGTTCTGCTTGAGCGCGCCTCTACACTGGAACCCGATGCCCATCCTGCAAATCTCCGGCCTTCAACAGGCCCTCAACAAGTTGCAATGGCAGCGCGGCCTCCGCGCGGGGTTTGCCGTCGGCACCACCATGCTCGCCTGCCTTCTGCTGCACCGGCCCATCGGCTGGGCAGCTCTGGGCGCGCTCTACATCTGCCTGGTCGATAACGGCGGCCCATACCTCTCACGCCTCGGCAACATTCTGTCCATCGCCTTCCTCGGCTCCTTTGCCGTTCTCCTGGGCTCAGTCGTCAACGCCAATCTCTTCACTGGGATGGTCGTCACCCTCGTGTTCTTTTTCCTCATGACGCTCGCTCGCGTCATCTCACAGCCGCTTGCCTCCACCAGCGTCCTCATCCTCATCTGCTACATCGTCGCCTTCGGCAGCACCCATCAAACCCTCACGGCCGCATCCACTGACGCTGCCTACTTCCTCCTCGGAGGACTCTGGGCAGCGATCCTGGCCCTCGCCCTCTGGCCGGTCGATCCCTTCCGTCCCGCACGCGAAGCCGTCGCCACGCTCTACGATGCACTCTCGCAACTCACAGACACACTCTCCCCCGACGCCGAGCTCACGCGCCCGTTCAACCAAGCCCTCGCCCACATCCGCATCAGCATCGAAGCTGCGCAGTCAGCGCTCGCCGAAACGCCCGCCCGCATGACCGCTCGCACCATCCGTGCCCGCAACCTCGCCGTGCTGGTCGAAAACGCCGACCTTCTCGTCGCTCGCATCCTGCGCTTCGCAGAAATCGGCGAATCCATCTCCTCCGGGCCCTCACTACAGGCAATCAAGACCTGGCTGACCACCTCCATCAACCATATCCCTCTAGCACTGCGCGAACGTCCCTTCGATAACACCGCCTCCTTCACCCGCGAGGGTTCCCTCTCCGTCGATCTGCGACGCTCCACAAAACTCCTTGAAGCTTCACTGACGGCCAGCGTAGCAGCAACACCCGAAGCCACAATCTACCTCATCACCACGCTGCACGACACCCGCTTCAACCTCGAGATCGCCTACGAAGCTGTCCGCGCCGTATGGACCGGCGCCGAGGCCCGCCAGCGCGAGGCCGCAGCCTTCCGCGCTACTCTTACCGGCGCGCCTTCAGCCATCTCGTCTTCCGCACTCTGGCTCGAAGCTCTGCGCTCCAACCTCACGTTGCGCTCCGTCATGTTCCGCCACGCGCTCCGCCTCTCCGCCGTCATCGTGGTCGATGTCCTGCTTACTCGCTATATCCACGTCACGCACAGCTACTGGTTCGCGATGACATCCCTCATCGTCCTTCGCCCCTTCGCAGGCGAAACCGTCAGACGCTCCGCCGAGCGCGTCACCGGCACCCTCGCCGGCGGACTCCTCGCCGCGAGCTTCACCGCTGTCTTCAGCCACCAGGCAGAGCTTCTTCTCCTCGTCGTCCTCTGCTCCGCTGGCTCTGTGGCGTTCTATGCAGTCGAGTACGCGTGGTACTGCTTCTTCGTCACCCCCGCGATCGTGCTGCTCACTGTGACCAGGCTGCACGACTGGCACCTCGCTGCCATCCGCATGGAGATGACCGTCTTAGGCGCCATCGTCTCCGTGCTCACCATGCTGTTACTCTGGCCAGAGCGCGAAAGCCTTCAACTCCCCGGCCTGCTGGCACGTGGCGCCGCAGCCGAAGCCGCCTACCTGCGAGCACTGCTCGCTTTCTGGGGTCGCACATCAGGGCTCCCTCCCTCCGAACGCATCGCCGAAGAGCGCACCCTGCTCGCGCCAGCGCGCCGTCTCTGCGGACTCGCCGTCAACGACGCGGAAGAGACGCTCGACCACGCACTCCTAGAGCACGCCATCCCGCTCAACCCGCGCCGTGAGCCGACAGAACTTCTGAACAGCGCTTCACTGACCTTCACCACCTACCTGCGCCGTATCACGCGCACCGCAACCACACTCGCTGCCATCGGCACCGGGCAACAAGCCAGTTCGTCCACCACAACAATCATCGCAACGCTCGCCACTCGTCTCGACACCGTCTCCCAAGCCCTCAACGGCACAAGAGCGACTGCGCCAACACAGCCATTGGACAGCGCTACGACAGAGCTTTCCGACTCGCTAGCCTCCGAGCAGCTACGCCGTCTGGAGATGCAGGTCTCCGTCCTGGAGCGCACCGCAGCCGAATTGAACGCCACTATACCGGCGTAATAATCCCACCCACCGGCAGCGACGTCGGCAACGTTCCCGGCCGTTTCAGGTGCATCGCCTCCGCGGTCATGTCCGTGTACTTCAGCCCAGCGCCTGTGTTGAACAGCACCACTCGTTCGCCGCGCTTGATCTCGCCGCTCGCCAGCAGCGAATCATACGCAGCTGTCGCCGCCGCGCCCTCTGGAGACAGGAAGATGCCCTCCTCCTTCGCCCAGTCCAGAATCGACGTCAGGATCGCCGCATCATCCGAGCTCACCGCGCGCCCACCTGAAGCCTTCAGAATCTCGAGGATGATGTAGTCCCCGTAAGGCTTCGGCACGCGCAACCCGGCAGCGAACGTCGCCGCGTTCTCGAAGAACACACTCGCATCCTTGCCTGCCTCAAACGCGGTCGTCACCGGAGCGCAACCCGCAGCCTGCAGAGCATACATCCGCGGCCGCTTCCCGGTAATCCAGCCAAGCTGCTCCATCTCCTCAAACGCCTTCCACATCCCAATCAGCCCCACACCGCCGCCCGTCGGATAGAACACCGCGTCCGGATACTCCCAGCCAAGCTGTTCCACCAGCTCATACCCCATCGTCTTCTTCCCCTCCACGCGGAACGGCTCCTTCAGCGTGGAGATGTCGAACCAGACATCCTCCGCAGCAACGCCGCTCTCACGCTGGGCCTTGATCTGCTCGCCCACCATCCGCGCGCAGTCGGAGATCAACCCATCCACCATCGTCACATCCGCGCCATACACCACGCCCTCAAGGTAGTTCGCGAACGGCACATCCTGAGGCATAAAGATATGCGCCGCAATCTGCGCCGCCGCTGCATATGCCGCCAGCGCCCCGGCCGCATTGCCGGCCGAAGGCACAGCCAGATGCCGCAACCCATAGTGCTTCGCCATCGTCACGGCCAGCCCCAGCCCGCGAGCCTTGAACGTCCCTGTCGGATTGGCTCCCTCCTCCTTGACGAACAGCCCGTCATGGCGACGGCTGCGCAGCATCGGCGTCCAACCCTCGCCCAACGTCACCGGCGTAACCGCAGGCAGCACGTCGGCATAGCGCCACATTCCCAGACTCGCGTGCGACTTCGCCGCCAGCTCCGTAGGCCGTTCGCGCTTGGCGGTCTCCCGCAGCGCATCCATGTCATAACGTACATATAGCGAGCCCGCATCAATCGGGCAAAGAGTTTGAGGGGTTTCAGCGGAGATCCGGTGGTGGCAGCGGGAGCACTCAAGGTACGCAATCGCAGGCATCTCTCTATGGTATCCGATATATCAGGCGCAAAGCACATCCGTATTTGTTCGTCCCACTTCCGTGGACAGTAGAAGAAACCGGTCAATCTGCAGCAGCCACTCTTCAAAGCGAATATCGCCTAATCTATAACGATGGATTTTCGCCTCATCGCAGTGGACATGGACGGCACGCTGCTGAACTCCGACGGCCGCGTAAGCCCGCGCAACCGCGCCGCACTCAAGGCCGCCGAAGACGCCGGCATTGAAACCGTTATCGCCACCGGTCGCCGCCACTGCTACGCCATGCGCGTCCTCCGCGAGCTTGAACTCAACCCCGCCAGCGCTCTCATCAGCTCCAACGGCACCGTCATCCGCACTATCGGCACGGAACTCCTTCACCGCACCGAGATGCCCACCGCCAGCGCCCTATGGCTCTGCAACCACGTCGCCGAGTTTCGCAACACGCTCGTCCTCACCTTCGACACCGTCGGTCCTGACGGCGAAGACTCCCGAGGCGCGCTCGTATGCGAGCATCTCGACGAGCTCCACGCCAGCATCGGCCGCTGGATGCACGCCAACGAGCCATACATCCAGCACGTCGACCGCCTCGAAGACGCCCTCGCAGGCGCCGCCCCTATCCAGGCCATGCTCTGCGGCACCATCGAACGCATGGCCCGCGCCGAAGCCCGCCTCCTCGAGCATCCCCAGGTCTCCGCCGTAGGCACCGACGCCCAGCCGCAGACCGAGATCACCCTGCACCGCACCATCTACCCCGACCGCGACCTCTCCATCGTCGACATCCTGCCCGCAGGCTGCTCCAAGGCCTCCGCGCTGCAGCGAGTGGCCGACCTGCGCGGCATCTCCACCAACGAAATCCTCGCCATCGGCGACAACTGGAACGACCTCCCCATGCTCCGCCTCGCCGGCTCAGCAGTCCTCATGGACAACGCCCCCGAAGACCTCAAACAGCTCGCCCGCCAACACGGCTGGCTCATCGCCGCCAGCAACGACGAAGACGGCGTGGCACTTACCATCGAAGCCGCACTCGACAACATGCTCACCCGCTCCGGCTCCTGACGCCCGTCCCTCAACCCTCACCGGTCTTTGCCTCTGAGATAGGCGGGGACTTTAGCCCCGGCAAAATAGATGGCAGAAACGCGGGGCTTTAGCCCCCGGGAAGTCGCCGCAGGATGCTTCCCAAAGCCCCTCGATGCTAGTCTCATATTCAGTGTTTCGCGCCCTTCCAACTCGACCGGCGGCCGCTGCCGTTCTGTGTGCCTTCGCTCTCTGCGCCTCGGC
>Ga0206880_1068_pt1 | contig 10683 bp, 8 predicted proteins | sample Alteio_BWOrgCont_6_FD_152848 | JGI IMG/M metagenome (GOLD analysis project Ga0206880, IMG submission 152848) | Enriched cells from forest soil in Barre Woods Harvard Forest LTER site, Petersham, Massachusetts, United States -... | ecosystem: Environmental > Terrestrial > Soil > Temperate forest > O... | reverse complement strand
GACGCACCGCATTGGGGTGAGGTTCGATGGAGTGGAGTTGCTGGATTCACAGAGCAGCTACAAGTTCGTAGTGAGCCATTCGGACATCACGCTGGGACCGGGGCCGGTGAACTTCACTCTGTCGGGCAGCGATTCGACCATGAGTGGGAAGCCAGGCGGAGGGAAGCTGGAGGGATGTGCGGCGAAGTTTGTGCCGTTTCCGGGAGAGGCAGGCAGTAGCAAGTAGCGAATAGGAAGTAGCAAAAGTAAAGAGCCTGACTTGTGTCAGGCTCTTTGTACTTCGATGTGTGCTCCGTTACTTGGTGGAAGCGACGATCTGGTCGGCGGGTGGTTGTGTGGGGCCAAGGCCCAACTTGATGAGGGCGCGGGCGTCGGGGGTGATGCGGGTTTGCCAGCCGTTGTCGCCCTGGAGCTTAGCCATGGCGGCGGAACTCTGCGAGTCCCACACGCCGGAGGGTTCACCGGAGAGGTAGCCTTGCTTGATGAGAGCCTGCTGAATTTCGGTGGCGCGCTCGGAGGGCATGCCTGTTGCCTCATGGCCACGCAAGGGGCGTACGGACTTATGCACGCGAGAACTGCTGTGTTTGACTGTGGCGTTGCCAGAGTGGAGCGGATGGGTGACAGCGAAGGCAGGGAGTGCGGCGAGCAGAAGTCCAACAGTGACGATCTTTGCGGGGGAGAAGCGCATCGTTCGGGACACCTCGTTGTGCAGGCTGTGCCAAAGCTGTCAGGCAACTCGTTACAGATTAGTGAAATAGGTCAGATCGCGCAAGTGACTTCTGTTTTCCGGATATAGGGCTGGTTATTGGCGGCCTGGATGCGGCGATTCTTCGTCGAGCAACCTTTGGACAGCGCGCTGAAGCTGGGTGGTGATCTCGGTTTCAGAGGCGTCCGGGGGGAATTGAAGTGGCTCTCCTGCAATGACTTGCAAGTTGCCGGAACGAAACCAGCGGTTGTTCACGACTGTGGCATTTAAGCCACGCATCGCCATAGGCAGAACCGGAACGCCGGATTGCTTGACGAGCAGACCGATGCCGGGGCGGAAGCGGCCAAGAGTACTGTCTGTGGATCGCGTGCCCTCCGGGAAGACAAGGACGTGAAAACCGCGGTCGAGGGCCTCGCCTGCGTGGGCGAAGCTGCGTTGAAAGCCATGGCGACGCGGCAGAGGGAAGACGTTGAAGAGCGCGGTGAGCAGGAGATAGACAAGTGGGCCGGGCGGGTAGAGGCGCGTGGGGTGTTTAGCGCTTTCGGGGTTGCGGTAGTGGCGATAGTCTTCGAGCATCTCGCCGGCCATGGCGGTGGCGAGATGGCGGCGGATGTGGCCTGGGAGAGCGTAGGCGAGTAGCGGCACGTCGTAGGTGGTGACGTGGTTGGCGATGATGAGCATCGGCGTGCTGGGGAGTGATGGCGGGATGCTGGCAGTAGGGTTGGCGAGGAGCGCGATGAGTGGGCGGAGGATGGCTTCAGTGAATGCGGCGCGCAGCCAACGGATGGGAGCGGACCATGGCCAGTGCGGGTAGAGGAATGTCGGCGTGGGCTGTGCGCCCGGAAGTTGATGCAGGTACGGCGTCTGCGAGGGGAGCGATGGGGTGTCTGATTCGCGAGTGAGCCAGAGGAGGAGTTCACCGAGGGTCTGGAGGTTGTCGAAGTTCGGGTTGCTGGTGGTGACTCCGGTGCGCTCTTCGATGGCGGCGGCGAGTTGCACACGCGCGAGGCTGTCGAGGTGAAGGTCTTCGGTGAGGCGAGAGGCGTCGGTTGGGTTTGCGATGGGTTCGCCTGTGAGTTGAGTGACGAGTTGTAGGAGCCAGTCGGTGGATGCGGGTTGATCGCTGGACGTTGTGGGGTTCTGGGTTTGTGCGAGCCAGTCGGCTACGGCGCGGCGGCGGACCTTGCCCGTGGAGGTGCGTGGGAGGTCGGGTTCGGGCCAGAGAACCCAGCGGCGCAGACGTTGTGGCTCGGCGAGTCGCGTGTTGGCGTTCTGGATTGCGATTGCAGCTTGCGAGGGATCGGCGCGCATGGCGAGGACGGCGCAGGGTTCGGGGCCGCTGGGCGTTTGTAGCGCGACGACGGCGCAGGCGCGAACGGCGGGTTCCTGCTCGATGGCGGCTTCGAGGTCTTCGGGATGGATGTTGATGCCGTTGGCGGTGACGATGACCTCGCTGGCGCGGCCGAGGAAGTGGAGTTCGCCGGTGGGCTGCGTTTCGACCATGTCGCCGGTGGCGAGCCATGCGTCGGGGCGCTCATGCAGGCGGCCCTGGCTCCAGGTGGCGGTGGAGATCATGGGGCCGCGGACGAGGAGCTCGCCTTCTGGGGTGATCTTCGTTTCGCGGCCGGGGAGCGGTTTGCCGATGGTGCCTCGTTTGACGTGGAAGGGGTGGTTCAGCGTGATGAGCGCGGTGGTCTCTGTCATGCCGTAGCCCTGCACGACGACGAAACCGAGGGCGGAGAAGAACTGCTCAACAGGTGCGGGTAGAACTCCGCCACCGGAGACGAACGACCAGAACTTGAAGCCGAAGGCGCGATGGATGTCGCGGAAGCGGAGCCAACGCTTCCATGCGGAGATGGCCTGGGCGGCGCCGATGCGGGATTCGAGTGTGGTGTCGGCGAGTTCGAGATGAGTTTTGAGAAGAGCGAAGATGCGCGGGACGGCGGCGAGGACGGAGATGCGCTCGCGATGGATGGTTTCGATGAGGCGCGGAGCGGCGAGGCGGTCTTCGAAGTGGACCTCGGCGGCGAAGATGGGCGGAATCCAGAGGCCCATCATCTGGCCGAAGACGTGGCTGAGCGGGAGCGTGTGTAGGAAACGCACTGGATGAAAGGGGCGTTCGTAACGGAGGTAGGGCTTTGCGCCGAGCTCGATGGGCGCGACGCTGGCGAGGATGTTGCCGTGCGTGTGGATGATGCCTTTGGGATCGCCGGTGGTGCCGGAGGTGAAGAGGATTTGCAGCGGAGTTGTATGCGTGAGGTTGGGAACGGCTGCGGCTTCGGTGGCGGGCAGAGTTGTTGAGAGCCGATCGAGCTCTAGCTTTGGGTAGGTGGAGGGAAGTTGCGCAAGGAGTGTGGGGTCTCCGATGAGGAGCGAGGGTTGGACGTCGGTGCAGATGCGTTGAGCGAAGTCGGCGGTGCCGTAGGCGTCGAGCGGGACGGCGAGTGCCCCGCGCAGGATGCAGCCGTAGAAGGCGGCGATCCACTCTGCGCTGTTGGCGGCCCAGAGAAGGACGCGGTCGCCGGGTTGGATGTGGTTCTGCTCCAGGTATGCGGCGACGCGACCGGCGAGGTGTGCGAGCTCGCCGTAGGTGGTTGGCGTACGGCGGTTGCCGTGATGGCGGACGACGGCGATGTCGCGTGCGTGGCGGCGCAGGTCGTCGAGATAGGTGGCTACGCTACTGCGCATGGGGAAAGAATACGGGCGCGGAAAGAATTCCGCGCCCGGGGTTGTGACACTTTGCTGAGTGCTACGGCAGTGTTCCACCGACGTAGCTGTTGCCGGCGGTGGGGTCCTGCGCGGAGCGAATGACGAAGACGACGTCTTCGCCGGACTTGAGACCGGAGACCACGGATTGGTAGCTGGCCAGGTCGGTGATGGGTTTGCGGTTGATCTCGGTGATGATCGCGCGCTGGTTGAGGCCGATGTTGTCCGCGAACGAGCCCGGCTTGACGCTGGTGACGATGACGCCGCCCTTGACGTTGAGCTTCGTGGCCTGTACGGGAGAGATTGGCTGGACGGTGATGCCCAGCGTGGTCTCGCCGATCTCAGCCTGCGGCGCCGCAGCGGAGTCGTCGGCCTGGTTGTCGAGGTTGGCGAAGAGCTTGGCGCGGTCGGCGATGGAGACGTCGACGTTGTCACGCTTGCCAGCGCGGAGGTAGGTGAGACGCACGGTGGTTCCGGGCTTCTTGGCCGAGATGATCGCGACCAGGGCATCGCCGTTCTTGACCGGATTGCCGTCGATAGCCACGATGACATCCTGCGGCTGCAGGCCGGCCTTTGCTGCCGGGCCACCGGGGGTGACGATGCTGATCATGATGCCGCCGTTGGCGAAGCCGTACTCACGCGCGACAGCAGAGGAGGTTGCGGCCTGAAACTGGATGCCGATGCTGCCGCGGATGACCTTGTGCTCCGGCCCGATGAGCATGTTGTAGACGCTGATGAGAGTGTTGGACGGCATGGCGAAGCCGATACCCTCAGAGCCCGCCGACTGGGTGTAGATGGCGGTGTTCATGCCGATGACTTCGCCCGCCATATCGACGAGCGGGCCGCCGGAGTTGCCGGGGTTGATGGCGGCGTCGGTCTGGATGAAGCGCTGGAACTGGTTGGTGGCGACGTTGCCGGGGCCGGGGCCCTCGTCGATGGTGCGGTCCTTAGCCGAGACGATGCCGGCCGAGACGGTCTGCGAGAGGCCGAAGGGGCTGCCGATGGCGAGGACCCAGTCGCCGACCTGCGCGCCGTCGGAGTTGCCGAGCTTGACGGTGGGAAGGGTCAGGCCCTTGGGGTCGATCTTGATGACGGCGATGTCGGTGTCCTTGTCGACGCCGATGACGGTGGCGGGACGGCCGGGGTCGCCGGGGGTGTCGTCCTGCGGGTCAGAGGCGAGCTTGACGTAGATCTTGTCGGCCTTGTCGACGACGTGGTTGTTGGTGATGATGTAGCCGCGTGGATCGACGATGTAACCGGAGCCGAGAGCGCGGCGAACGCCGCCACCCTCTTCGTCACCGCCGCCGGGCTGGCCGCCGAAGAAGTGATTGAAGAAGTCCTGCATGGAGTTGTCGCCGCCGCTACCCTGGTCGTCGCCACCGTTATCGTCGCCACCACCACCGTTGGGGTTGGGGATGACCTGGCTGCGGCGTCCGCGATGCGCGCTGGAGCTGGACTGCTTGGGCAGCTCTTCGGTGCTGATGTTCACCACGGCAGGGCTGACCTGCTTGACGATGGCCGAGAAGCCGTTGGAGAGGGTGACCGGGTTGGGGATGTTGAGCGGGCGCGCGTCGCTGGAGTCAACCTTCTGCTGATGTGCGCTGACGCTACCGGTGAACGTGGAGCCAACGACGATGCCGAGAGTGAGAACAGCCAGAAGGCCAAAGGTGGTGGGCATGTGGCCGCTGCGGATTCTGTTCCAGAGAGAGCGGCCAGAGTTCGTGATCGATTCCATGTGGTTTTATCTTCCTCGTTTTTCATGATCTTCGCAGCGGGCGAAGAGATGTTCAATGTGGTGCGTGGGTTTTCGCAATGACAACTCAATATGAGTCCAGCTGCATCGCCGGGGTTGCAGCACCTGCCGTCCGGCGATCAACTAAACATTCCATAGTTAGGATAGACGCGCTTTCTCGAGAAAGGTAGCAGGGCATTTGCGACGGCGGGTTGTGATGGTCGTCGCGGGGAGATTTTTGGCTGTTACCTGGCCAGATAGACCGTTTCGCCGCTGACGATGGTGCGGAGGACCTTGGTGTGGAGGATCTCCTGTGGGGTGGCTTTGGTGAGGTCGTGGTCGAGGACGACGATGTCGGCGAGATAGCCGGGGGCGAGGATGCCTTTGCGCTTTTCTTCGAACTGGGCGAAGGCTGAGGCCTGGGTGTAGGCGTATCCATGAACACCGGAGCCTTCGAGTTCCGTATGCATACATCGTCGTACACCACGTCATGCACCAGCCCGCCGCGCGAAGGGTTCGACTTGATCCGTATCGCATCGTCATCGCCATCCAGCGAAAGATCTGTCACGCGAATCGCACTCACGCCGCCATTGGTCTCCGAGCCGATCGACATCCCGTGCCCATAGTAGAAGTGATTATGGATCACGGTCATGTTCGTCACCGGGCCATCGCCGCCCTTAATCGCGATATTGTCATCTCCATCGCGAATATACGACTGCGTCACCGTAATGTTCTTCGACGAGCTCGGGTCGACACCATCGGTATTGCGCGCGTTCCTCGGCGTATCGATCTTCAGCCCCCACACCGTAAACCCGTCGCCATGGTGATACACCACATGGAAGTTCGCCGAGTTCTTCAGCGTAATCCGGTACAGCGTAAAGTTGTTGCTCGCCTCCATCTCAATCAGCCTCGGCACCTGCTGCCGCCCACCCTTGCGCGCATCCTCTGCCAGGTCCCACCACGTCTTATTCGAGTCCTTCCCATCCACCAGCAGCTTCAACCCGCCGCGGCCATCGATCACGCCATCACCCATGATCCCCGCATCGTCCGCGTGGTTCGCCACAATCAGTGTGTTGCATCCAGCCCGCTCATTGTTCACCATGCCGCAGCTTCCCGGGCTCTTCTCATACACCTTCGGGTCACGCGAGCCATACAGCGTCACCCCCTTGTCCACCAGCAGAGTCACACCCTTGCGCAGTTGCAGCGGCCCAGTCAAAAACGCATTCCGCCCACCATCGCTCGCCAGCTCCAGCGCATGCCCCGGCGCACATTCATCAAACCCCTTCTGCACCCGCGCTGTATCCAGCTTCTGTTCATCCCCTGCAGCGATCCCACCATTCGCCGTCAGCTCCGCCTTCAGCGTCTGGCACACTGGCGGAATCACCGGTTCTGTCACCGTGCGCGTATCCTGCGCACCCAACCGCTGCGTACTCGCGCACATAGCCGCACACACGACGGCCGCAGCCGCCACCTGGAAGAAAAACCTCATACAGACTCCTTAACTGCTTTTGCTCAACGTGCAGCGCTCTCTGTCGGCGCTGCCTCTGTTGCTGGTGTTGGAAACGGAACAAACTTTGCATCACAACTTGTCACTGCGCTCGCCGTCTGCGAAGCCATCGTGCCCCGCAGCGTCGAATCCTCACCCACCATCTGGAAGTTCACCGGCCCCGGGCCGAGCGTCAGGTCCGTGTGGTTGGCCATAAACTTGTACTTCCCATTCGGATCGGCCAGCACCACGCCATCGAACTGAATCCCAATCCGGTGCGTCGTATCGAACCCAAGCAGCTGAATCTTCCCGCCGCCCGAGATCCTTACATCTTTCATCACAATCCCTGCATACACCGGGTCCTTGCTCGGCAGCTCGCCCGTCGCCGGATACGACGTCTCCAGCGTGATCGGAGCCTTCGACTTGCGCACGCACACATCGTTGTACAGCACCTCGTGCACCAGGCCGCCCTTCGTCGCACTCGACTTGATACGCAGCCCATTGTCCGCGCCGTCAACCGACAAGTCCGACACCAGCACATTGCTCACGCCGCCATTCGTCTCCGACCCGATCGACATCCCGTGGCCCCAGTAAAAGTGGTTGTGAATCACCGACACATTCTTCGTCTGGCCATCGCCCGCCTTCAGCGCCACATTGTCATCGCCCGCGCGGATGTACGACTCCGTCACCAAAATATTCTTCGACGAGCTCGGATCGATGCCGTCCGCATTGCGTGCGTTCTTCGGCGTGTCGATCTTGATCCCCCACACCGTCAACCCATCGCCATGATGAAACGCCACATGCACATTCGCCGAGTTCTTCAGCGTGATCTCATACAACGTGAAGTTGTCCGTATGATCCGTCTGGATCAGCCGTGGCACCTGCTGATGGCCCGAATTGCGCGCACCCTCCGCCAGGTCCCACCACGTCACAGACGACTCGCGAAAGGCCGTCAGCAGCTTCGCTCCGCCGCGCCCATCAATCGTTCCCTCACCCATAATTGCGGAGTTGCTCGCGCGCTTCACGTTGATCAGCGGCTTGCACCCCTGCTTCTTCGCGTCGTTCACAATCCCACACGTCCCCGGATGCACGTCATACACATGTGGATCGCGCGAACCATACAGCGTCACACCCTTGGCCACCAGCAGGGTCACACCCTTCTTCATGTTGATCGGCCCCGTCAGAAACGCCGTCTTCGCGCCATCGCGTGTCAACTCCACAGCGCGTCCCTGGCCGCAATCGTCCAGCGCCTTCTGGATGCGCTCAGTATCCGGCCGCATCTCATCCGCCGGCGCAATGCCGTCCTGCGGTACCAGATGCGCCGTCAATACCGAGCAGATCGACTTCGGCAACTCCGGTTCACTTACCTTGCGCATATCCTGTGCTGCCAACGTCCCAAACGCCATCCCAAACACTACGACTGTCGTAAAGAGCTTCATACGTCCTCTCTTCCGACCCAGGTAGTAAAACAAAGCAACTTCATTCACTGATCTATCGCACCGACGCTGGATTCCAGCCATCTGTGCCCGTCAGCCATGTCTCTACACTCAAACTCTTCGCTTCGTCACTCGTCAGCTGCCGCGACGGTGTCACTCTCTCGCTCACATCGACAGGCTTGCCGCTTGCGTCCGTCGTCTTGTACTCGGCATAGTCGCTCGTCTTCAGCCGCCCACCCCACTCCAGCCATCCCACCGGAGCAACCTCCGCGCCCTTCAGCACCGTATCCACGAAGTACACCCGCGAATACGCCCGCCAAGGCCGCCCGTAATACAACTGCCCAACACCGGACGCCTCGGTAATTGTTGTTCCCAGAAACAGGTACCCCGAATCCTCCGCGGGATACAGCTTGCTCTGCGCCGTGATCGTCACAATCTGGTGCGCCACCGCATGAATCTCGCAGTGATCGAACACCGCCTTCGCATCGCCAAAGATAAAGTCGATGTGCCCTTCGATGTAGCAGTCCTGAAACAGCTGCCGTGACGCATGGCAAGGCTTGTCATTCGGATCGCCATTGTTGTGGCACGTCTTGCTGTTCGCATACAGCGTGTCCTGATACCCCAGCAACCGCACCTTGCGCAGCACCTCGCGATCACCCGTCAGCACCAGCGCCACCGCCTGCGACCCCTCTTCGCTGCGGTCATGCGTCCGCTCAAAGTCATTCTGGATCGTCAGGTTCTCCGCTGTGAAATCATCCGCCGTCACCGTCACGCTGCCGGAGTTCTTCGTGCCGCCCACATACCGCGCGCCGTCATCCCACGTCAGCACAACTTTCTCCGGCTTGTTCCCGGTGCCGCGCAGCACAATCCCGCTGGTCGTAATGTGCAGCTTCTCCCGGTACGTCCCCGGCGAGATCAAAATCACACTCCCACCCACCGGCGCGGCGTCCACAGCAGCTTGCACTGTCTTATAGTCCGCACGACCGCTTGAACCCACGGTCACCACAGGCTTCTCTGCACCCGCAGCCGCGCACAGGCCAAACGCCAGCGCCAACCCCACCCGGGCTGCGCTCCACACTGATATACGAGAAAGCAAGTGACGCAAATCTTCCATGAACAAGGCCCTGATCACCCGAAAGGTCTGACTGGTTGCTCATCCTGTATACAGCATGGCAGCAACCATCGTCCACGGGACGACGTTGACCGAGGGGGCAGTATGCTTCTTCGTCTACTTGCGCCTCAGTTGGTTCACAGACCTGGGAGTTGCGTCTTTTCCCGTACTCTACGCCTCTCACACGTGGAACAGCAATAGATTCGCAGCACTCATCGTGTTGCGTTCAACAAACGGTCCGCAATCGGTATCCTCGTACCATGATGCGTACCGTGGCCCTGTCCCTCTTGCTCCCTCTTCTGGCCCTCATCGCACCATCTGCCCACGCCGTAGAGATTCGCATCTCCGCCGCCGCCCTCGAACGAACCCTCAACCAGCAGCTCTTCAACAGCCCCGACGGCCGCTACTACTTCCGCGGCAAAGCCGGCGAAGGCTGCTACGCCTATGCCGCCGACCCCAAGGTCAGCTTCAAGGACGACCGCATCGTCATCCACGTCAAATCCCAGGCCAAACTAGGCGCCAAGATGGGCCACAACTGCCTCGGCCTCGACTTCAAAACCGAAGCCGACGTCTCCGTCGTCCCCGAGGCCCAGGGCGAGTTCCTCGGCTTCCGCGACGCCCGCATCGAAAAGCTCAGCAACAACAAGGAGCTCGATTTCTTCCTTGTCCCCTTCCTCGGCAGCAAGCTCCCGCAAAAGATGCGCGTCAACGTCGCCGACATGGTCCGCAAGCTCGTCCAGACCTCCACGCAGAGCACCGGCTACAACATACAGCTCACCAACCTCAAGGTCCTCTCCATGCAGGTCGACGGAGACACCCTCGTCGTCGACTTCGACGCCAACCTCACCGTCCAGTAGCTATCGCTCTACTTCCATCACTATCCTTGAGCGCACCTGGACGTCAGGAATATAGGTAAAGTGTGCGCCAAATTGGTAGTATCCTCGGTCGCATGAGTTTCAACTTCAGCATCGGGCGCAGCATGCTGGTCATGGCTCTTCTCATGACTGCGTCGGTCCCCAGCGTCTACGGCCAGGTGCCATGTCCGGTCACCCTGGTGAGCGCCAGAGCCGAAAAGGACAGCATCCAACTGGAGTTCATGAATAAGGGCAAAGTCCCCATTGAGCAGCTCAACCTGTCATGCTCGCCCGCTGGAAACAACACGTTTCCCAACGGCACCTGTCATGCCGAGCATGGCATCTTTTATCCCGGCGTGGTTTCCTGGATCAAGATCGACTATTTGGGCGCAAATCGTCATCGTATCGACGTCTCAGTCGAAGATATCCATCTGGCCGGCGGAATCCTTTGGCAGCCAAGGACATCCGATTCCTGCAAAGTCCTCCGCGTACCACACAAAAACTAATCCCCTCCTGTGAGCTAAAGGCCCCACATGCCCCTCAAAATCATCCTCACCGGAGCCACCGGCATGGTCGGCGAAGGCGTCCTCCTCACCGCCCTTCAGCATCCCGACGTCGAGCAGGTGCTCATCGTCAACCGCAAACACTTCCC
>Ga0206880_1067_pt1 | contig 10815 bp, 9 predicted proteins | sample Alteio_BWOrgCont_6_FD_152848 | JGI IMG/M metagenome (GOLD analysis project Ga0206880, IMG submission 152848) | Enriched cells from forest soil in Barre Woods Harvard Forest LTER site, Petersham, Massachusetts, United States -... | ecosystem: Environmental > Terrestrial > Soil > Temperate forest > O... | reverse complement strand
ATACGTTATTAAAAACATGAAAGACAATATAAATGAAATGAAACAGTCAACAAAAATAATGCATGATTCAATCAATAAACTAAAAGGTGATAGCGCTTTACATAATCAATTGATAAAAATAAATAATAAGATTACAGTACTGAACAAAGCTATCAACGCTTTAGAAAATCCTGGGATATGGCAAAGGATAAAGAATATTTTTCAGGGGGCAGACTCGACGAATCGGGCGTTTATTGAAAAAGAATGGGCATTAAAGCAGACAATGAATGGAATCAAAGAGGAAATGAACCCAATAACTATTAAAATAGATAAGATAAAAGCGGCATCGCCACAAAACCTAAATGCCCCAGCCCTAACAACTGAAGAGAGACAAACACAAAGATTACAAACAATTGCCAACCAAACACCACCAGCGTCAGTTGTGCCAGCTTCTTCAGTCACTGTTCTACATGATAGGCATCGTTCTCACCCTGGAACCCTTAGAGATGAAGCAAAAACGGCAGTTGAATTAACAAATATTGCGCCAAAAAACGTTGAGCCCAAAAAAGGATCGCCGAAAATAGAGTAAATAGAGTAACGAGCACCTACAATTTGTGATCTAGAGAATGTATGCGACAAAGAGGCTGTAATGAGCACGTTCGGCAGGTATTTTTTCCATCGATAGGATCTACTGTTGCGACGCCTGCGCTAAAATCCTCTGCAAGCTTGGTCACAGTGTTACTCCACCGTTCACATTGCTCTTCGAAGCTCGAATCACTACCCCACCGCTTCAGTTCATGAGTTGTTTTAACACCCGGCAATAAATCTTGATTTTTTGCTAATCCTTGAAACTTAACCCCTTCTGGCCTGATAGAGAAAAAAGCAACACCAACGGGCAACTGGGGGCGTGTAATACAATAAATCGGTAATTGCGGATCTTTAGGGCGTTCTCCAAACCAGTGTCCTACCGACGTGATGCCGGTTTTATAATCCAAAATAATTTCTTCTCCATCCGCTGTTTTATCAATTCTGTCAATTCGAACAGACAGTTGAAACCCGGCAAGCGTTACGACATAACGCTGCTCTCTTGCAACCACTTGAAATGCAGGTCTAGATTTTTCAATCGATATCATCTGATTGATCAATTTAAACAATCTCTTTTGTTCTAACATCTTATATTTTGGTGTTAACGTTTTAGGGCGACGACTTTGCCAAGTGTTTAAACTTAACTCTATTGAGTTTTTGATACGTTGCTCTAATTCTAAATCCGTTAATGCATTCAATGCCGCCTGACTGTCCAGCCCTTCCCAAAAATGCATCAATATCTGATGCAGAATTTCTCCCCGAATGGCCGGCGTTAAACCCAATGTGCTGATTGCTAAAGGCTTTGCCATTAATCTAATTTCTGAAAATGCCCGAAATGGGCAGGCAGCTTGTAATTGTATACTTTTAGCACCTTGTTGAATTTTTTGATCTTCAGCTAATTTGGGTGCTTGCTCATCTATTCTCGCTATCCTGGATGACGGAGACATGTTCTCCATTTTATAAATGTCAGTGCTAAGTTCTATGGATCCCAATTGATGTGTAGTCATTTCCGGAAAATTGTTGAGTAAAGCACTTTTGGCGCAAGGCTGATCATCCACCGTTGAGGGATAACTAAAAATAACGAAGGGTGCACCCTGACACAGTCTTTGCGTTAATCGAGTTGCCACTTTGAGTTCACGTTTGGCGCTACTTCTAGGCAGATCCACCACACGCTGAATAGATAATGGTATAAATGGATTAGGTGAGGGATCGGGTGGCCATGCCTCGCGATGCATACCGGCAACCCATAAATAATCAAAAGGAATGCCTGCTGCTTCTAGAACTCCCAAAATTTGCACAGGTGCTGATACTGATTGCGGTAAAAATGATATTTCTTTCGACAAGGATTTTAAACGGAATAAAGCCTCTGAAAAGGTATGTTTTCCTAATACCCGCCCTATTTTTTGATACGTCTCTAACAACAAATCCCACTGCAGCCTCAGCTGGTATTCTTGACTGGACAGCGTTCGTTCGCCCGGCCAACCGACAGCAATCAACAATTGTTGAATCACAACACACCAATGTTCTGTCGTATTCTTAGCGCTGAGTAAAAAAGTAGGCGCACATTCATTTTTCCGTCCAAATAAAGCATAAAATTTTTCTAATGTATTTTTTAATACTCCGACTGAAATATTCAGCTCGTTTGAATAGTAATCTAATTGTGACAACAATCTAGACCAAGAAAAAAATAATTCCCCTGCTTCACGCAAAAAAACATCGAAGGCTGATCGCCCAATACTTTCCTGAATACCGCCTTCAAAAAAAGGAGACCGTAACCACAAACTAATATTCTCTAACGAGATTTCTTCTTTAGCCAATCCTAGGCATAACAAGGCGGCCTGAATAAAGGGATAAGATCCCAAGGAAACGGGTGCCGCAATATTAAATAAGGGATTGGACAGCGTTTCTTGAAAGATCCTAACAACGCTTTGTCGACGCCTTTCCAGATCTGGGATCACGATTCCTATTCTTGCTTTTGGATTTTGATTAAGCCATTTTTGCGCCTGTACTGCAGCATACCTTAATTCCATATCGGGATTTTCTGCGCTAAAAGTGAATACCTGACCTTGAATCGCACCAATCATATCAACAGTCGTACCAACGATTGAGGATTCAACCACTTCTGTACCAGCATGAGCAATGCAATCAAACAGTTCTTTTATCTGAGGCGTATGTTCATCAAAACCCACCAGTTGAATTTGACAAGGGAGTGGCATTTTGCCAGCAACCACCGCTTCTATTATCTGATCCACTCTTTGCTTAGAATCTATCCACCCTTCCCTCTGACAACGATTCCGATACTCATTTGACCATTTTAAATAAGCACCAGAATCTTCAGTAACCAGAAGTGGATCGAAGTGTTTAATACGATAGGAAAGGCATAACTGCCATGCGCTAGCCACTTGACGAGCGGTGGTCGATGCTCGCAATAAGGTTTCACCCAACTCGGAATTGGAAATGATTTTTTCCCAAATGATAAATTCTTCAGTCTCGCTAAGAGTGTTGGGAAATAAGCTGCTTAACCATTCATCCAAGGACAATGCCTGTCCGAGAAATTGGGCCATACGACGATTGGGTGTTAATTGAATATGTTGAATATCAGGATCAGGAATACTCACAGAAGGGTTTTCGTCTACCTATTTTCAATTGGTGCCGAAGGCGGGACTCGAACCCGCACAACTCTCGTCACCACCCCCTCAAGATGGCGTGTCTACCAATTCCACCACTTCGGCAATTAACATTCACTCACACTATCAAACAATCACAATCGCTCCAAATTCGAGCAATGGATCTAAGATCTAACAGATCTTAATTTTCTGGCATTTTAGGGATATCACTCCCTACTGTAGAATCGGCTGCTGACTTCTTGGATGCATTCGTCGATTCGTTCGTAGATCCCGTTGTTTTAATCACTGTATTATCACTGTCTAACAACTTATCGATAATCTGTGGATGCGCTTTGTGATTCGCCAAATACCCCAATGATAAGCTAGTGATAAAAAAGATCGTAATCAAAACAGCTGTCGCACGCGTCAAAAAAGATCCAGAACCCTGGCTACCAAAAATCGTTTGAGAGGCGCCGCTTCCAAAAGAAGCACCCACTTCAGCTCCTTTACCCTGCTGAATAAGGACGAGCGCAATCACCCCAATAGAGGCTAAAATATGAATGACTAGAATGATTTGTTCCATTGAACACCTATCTTCTCAACAATATCAATAATACCTGCCTTTGTACTACGCACTACATACTATGTATTACGTGTCGTATGTCGCACTATGGCAAATACTTAAAAATGCTTGGCCTTCTAATGAAGCACCACCGATTAAACCGCCATCGACATTCGGTTCACAAAATAGTTCCTTCGCATTACTGGCTTTAACACTACCGCCATACAAAATGCGAACGCCTGACGCAATCTTGGGATCAGACTCTGCAATCCACCCACGAAGTGTCGTGTGCACTTCATTCGCTTGTTCTGGTGTCGCCGTGAGTCCTGTACCAATGGCCCATACGGGTTCATAGGCAATCATAGCACGGTTAAAACAATTAAGTTCAGCAACTTCCAGTACTGAATCTAATTGTCTGCGAATAACAGCAAAAGTTTGGCCTGACACCCGTTCCGCTTGAGTTTCTCCCAAACACAAAATGGGGGTAAGCCCAGCATGATACGCTGCTCTAAACTTCCTTGCAATAAGTTCGTCGCTTTCGGCGAACAATTGGCGTCTTTCAGAATGCCCAATAATCACGTACTGACAACCAACATCTTTCAACATAGCCGCAGACACTTCTCCTGTATATGCACCCTTCTCTTCACAGTAGGTATTCTGGGCACCCAATAAAAAAGTGCTCTCCTGCCTTTGTAGCATCTTGGCCACTCTTTCTAGATATACGAATGGAGGACACAAAATCACATCGATGCCTTGTAAATATTGTTCTTGCTGGTGCAATTCCCCCAGCAACGTTTCAATCATGGAATAGGAACCCTGCATTTTCCAATTGCCCGCAACACAGGGCCGACGTGTTAATTTATTCAAGAGTAATCTCCTTAACTTCATCGAAACCTAACGACACCAACTGTGACACCACTTTAACAGTATGTTGGTGCCTGACACCGGAGTCCGTCTTTTATCCGATTTGAGCACAACCTATGTTTTGCTTATACTGTCTCAATGAATGAAAGTGACCTTATTTTACCAGGTATCTGTTTAAAAAAACAGGTTGACGAAGCCTCTTTTTAAGTGGTATCCTGTCGAATAAGTTAGAAAACTTGTCCGTATAATGTATTAAGTGAGGAGTTTATATGTTGGAATATTTTAAAGAAGCCGCCAGTGCCGCTTACAAAACTATTAATAAAACCGCAGGATTTCTGAAAGAAGCCGCCAGTGTCGCTTACGAGTTTGTAAGCAAGACCGCCGTGTTTCTTAGAGATGTATTGAATACGACGCTTTCTGCTGGAAACGCTGTAAAACATGCCGGGTTTGGTATTGTAGAAGGTGTACAATCTGTTTCTAGTGGTCTAAGTGGTGTGGTTCATGCCATCCAAGCCGCAACAGCGTTTGAAAAAGATGCTCAATCTCGTTTTACAGTGGCAAGACAAGATTTCACGAATGCTTCGAAACATTTGAATGCTGTCGTTGAAAATGCCTCTCAGTTTAAAAATGCTCTTTCTGAAGTCGGGTACTATGGAAAAAGAGCGGTTACACCTTTGTACAATGCATTACCCAGCATGACAACAGTTCAAGAGACCGCAAAGCAAGTTTACGATAACTTGCCACCTTTGCTGCCTTCTGTGAAAGTTTCTGTCTAATCGGAAACAAACACTCTAAAAAAGCCGGGCACTGTCCTGGCTTTTTTTTCGATCATTACTCCATTTTATAGGAATTTTTATTATGCAATTAAGTTTTTTTGCTGTACAGCAACCCGATGGCCGACAACAACTGTTAACCTTCTCTGCAACGGATCGACGACCCGTTCCAACGGAATTTCAACGACAGGATGGTGAAGATAAGTTTTCTCGAGAAGTAAGGCGCGTTATGATTCATGCCATGCTTTTATCTTTAGGGTATAACATTGATGAAATGAAAGGCGCGACAAATTTTCAATATTATGCTTCCCAGGCCCGCAAAAATCATACCTCTCTTCCAGGCATTGATGGCACTATCGTCATGGTGACAAGAGAACACACGGATCCTGAAATTCAAGACTTATTAGCGGCTCATAAAAAAGCCAAAGCTGAAGAAGGCATCGTTATGGCTGCCGCTGCACCGGCAGCGCCTCCGTCTGCATTACCCACAGCATCTGTATTACCTACAGCCCAAGGTGGTGGTCCAGCTGCCCCCGCGGCTTATCCTGCAGCCCCAGGTGGTCCAACCGATGAGCCTGCTGCACCACCATTGTTATTGAGTGTTGCACCCGCTGCAGCCACACCACCTCCCGCTGATGGGCTTACGGTGCCCGCCGATACTCTTCCTCTTGTAATCGAACGGCCATAGCATGATCTGAGGCTATCTGTCTGGCGCGTGCATCTTGTGCATCACGCGCTGCTCTCTCCCGTCTAGCAGCCTCTACTTCTTGTGCCTGCAAACGAACGGCCATGGCATGATCGGCTGCTTCTTGTTGTTGGCGCTGCAACCTTTGGTGATTTGCCTGGCGATCCCGTTCTGCATGGGCAGCAGCATCTGCTGCAACACGAGCTTGATGTGCGGCATCCCTTTCCCTCGCATATCTGGCCTGTTCTTGATTATATCTCGCTTGATCCCGAGCATATCTGGATTGATCTCGAGCATATCTCGCTTGTTGTTCTGCTCTTATCTGGTCGACTGCAGCCCTATTTCGCGCATCCCTCGCTAAACGCGCCTCATATTCCATACGATTTCTGTAGGCAGCTTGTCTATCTGCTTCATAACGATTCCTATCTCGCGCATTCCTTGCCAAGCGTGCTTCATACGCCATACGGTTTCTTCTAGCCGCCTGTCTATCTGCCTCATAGTGATCATCATAAATATCACTTCGATAATAACGAGGCGAATAAGAGGGTGCTAATAAAGGATCGTTGGGCGATTCCAATTCTACACATCCAACCAACAAAGAACTTAACACTAAAAGTGCTGTTACTCTTAACATACTTAACATACAGTGTTCTCCTATATTAGGATTATAATTATTGTTGTACTGCTGGCCCTTGTTGCACCTGCTGTACTACTGCTTCACGCGCTTGTTCTACAGCACGAGTCTGTGCTTCTTGCTGCACTCTGGCCTGTTCTGCCTGCTGTACAGCTGCACGCCGAGCCTCTTCCCTGGCTTGCTCCGCCGCTGCTCGAGCCTGCTCTGCAGCGCGAGTCTGTGCTTCTTGCTGTGCCCTGGCCTGTTCTGCCTGTTGCACCGCCGCACGTCGTGCTTCTTGTCTAGCGTGATCGGCTGCACGTACTTGTTCTGCACGTCGAGCTTCTTCTCTAGCATGATCGGCTGCACGTACTTGTTCTGCACGTCGTGCTTCTTCTCTAGCGTGATCAGCTGCACGTGCTTGTTCTGCACGTCGTGCCTGTTCCCTAGCAGCATCATCTGCAGCTCGAGCTTGCTCTGCTCGCCGAGCTTCTTCTCTAGCGCGATCCGCCGCACGTGCTTGTTCCGCGCGTCGTGCGTCTTCTCTCGCTTGATCCGCTGCTACCCTCGCTTTTTCTGCACGAGCAGCCGCTTCTGCGACAGCGGCGCGCGCCTGTTCAGCACGTCGTTGTGCTTGCTCCCTAGCTTGATCGGCTAAGGCTCTGTCTCTAGCATCTTTAGCGTATCGGGCTTGATCTCGAGCCTGTCTCGCTTGTTGTTCTGCTCTCGCTTGATCAGCTGCGGCTCTATCCCGTGCATCTCTTGCCAAGCGTGCTTCATATTCCATGCGATTTCTTTCGGCGGCTTGCCTATTTGCTTCATGACGATCTCTATCCCGTGCATCTCTGGCTAAGCGTGCTTCTTGATAATGATCGTAGCCATTATAGCTATCGGTTTGATAACTAGGTGAATAAGATGGCTCTAATAAAGGATCGTTAGGCAATTCTAATTCCGCACATCCAACCAAAAAAGAAGTTAAAACTAAAAGTGCTGTTGCTCTTAACATACGTTACCTCTAAAAAATTATAATTTTGACGCGCCATTCTAACATCCTTTAAATAGGGAGAGAACAAAAATAAAAAATCAGCCAACAAACTTTATCTGGGTGGCCAAAGCCAATGGCCAGAAACTGCATTTACCATTAAAATAAATAGGAATGCTTTTTGATACATGATTTGAACTTTAAACCATGAGACACCCTTTCCATTTTTCTTTTATTTGTTGTGTCATCGGATTAATCATTGCCTATTTATGGGGTGGTTTGACAGCAACCGCTATTGCATCCATGCTCTGCATCATGGAAATCAGTCTATCTTTTGACAACGCCATTATGAATGCCGCCGTTTTAAAGACAATGAATAGAAAATGGCAACTTCGATTTTTAACCTGGGGGATCTTCATTGCCGTCTTTGGTGTCCGATTCCTTTTTCCGCTTCTGATTGTGGCAGTGGTCGCACAATTAGGGCTTTGGGAAGTATCGGTTTTAGCATTCACAAAACCCGATGAATATTCAAGACATTTGATAGAGTCCAATATTTCTATTTCAGCATTTGGCGGCATGTTTTTATTACTGGTCTTTTTATCCTTTCTATTCAATGATCATAGAGACATACATTGGTTAGGAAAAATAGAACGCAAATTAAGCCAAATTGGCAAATTAGATGCTATTGAAATCATCGTTGCTTCGACAATATTACTCATAGCAGTTGGATTTGTGCCAGAAGTTAAACAATTTCAGGCATTAGCGTCTGGTATTGTTGGAATCATACTTTTCACGGTCATAACAGGTTTATCCCATTTATTAGGTAACAAGCAAAACAGCCGTCTCATTCAACGCTCAAGCGCCATGAGCTTTCTTTACTTAGAAGTGTTAGACGCTTCCTTTTCTTTTGATGGGGCGGTTGGTGCGTTCGCCATCACTAAAGATGTGGTTATTATCCTGATTGGCCTGACGATTGGCGCATTATTTGTCCGATCCATCACCTTATTTTTAGTTCAAAAACGCACACTAGAACGCTATTTATATTTAGAACATGGTGCTCACTATGCGATTGGCGCTTTAGCCTTTATTATGTTGCTCAGTATGCGTGTTCATGTACCAGAAATACTGACAGGACTGATTGGTGTTGTTTTTATTGGCCTTGCCTTATTCTCTTCCATCAAACATAAAGGATAGGTCGGCAGCCCCCTACACAGCCGATGAAACCGCCTGTGCTAATTCTGTTGCGACTCGTTCAACGAGCTTAGGATCTTCTCCCTCTACCATGACTCGTACCACGGGTTCAGTCCCCGAGGATCGCAATAACACTCTCCCCCGATCCTTCAATTGTGACTCCCCTTTTTTAATGGCCATTTGAATCGTTGGAAGTTCCATATTGAACGCAGCAGATGCATGAATGGGTACATTAATCAGTGTTTGTGGGAACTTAACCATCCCTCTTTTAGCCTCTGCAAGAGATGTGCCCATCGACTTTACAAAAGCCAATACCCGCAGTGCAGAAATAATACCATCCCCCGTCGTATTCGCATCTAAACAAATCAGATGACCAGAAGATTCACCACCCAAGTTCCAATTTTTTTGCTTTAACATTTCTAATATATAGCGATCGCCTACTTTGGTACGACAAAAGGGAATATTCATGGATTTAAAAGCCAATTCCAATCCCAAATTACTCATTACCGTTCCAACAACACCGCCCGTTAATCTTTGAGTGTCGGCATACCATTTGGCAATAATAAAGAGCAATTCATCACCATCCACAACCGCCCCTTTCTCATCGACCATCACCAGTCGATCGCCATCACCATCAAAAGCAATCCCAACATCCGCTTGATGTAGGGTCACCATATCACATAAGGGTTTTGGAAAGGTGGAGCCACAATTGTCGTTAATATTAAAACCATTGGGCTTTGCACCGATTTCGATAACCTCCGCACCCAATTCTCGAAAAATATAAGGGGCCACTTGATAGGTTGCACCATTCGCACAATCCACCACCATTTTGATCCCACGTAAATCTAAAGAGGAAGGAAAGGTTGCCTTACAAAACTCAATATAGCGACCCTGAGCATCCCTCACCCTAGAGGCCTTCCCAAGACGACGAGAATCTACTGACATCATAGGTTTTTCTAATTCTGCCTCTATTTCGAGTTCCAGTTCGTCTGGCAATTTGGTACCTTGACCCGAAAAGAATTTAATACCATTGTCTGAATATGGATTATGAGAGGCACTAATCACTATCCCTGCATCCATACGAAGGGTTCGCGTTAAATAGGCAATCGCTGGTGTCGGCATAGGGCCTACCAGATGAATATCAACCCCCGCAGAAGCAAGGCCCGCTTCCATCGCCGTTTCTAACATATAACCAGATACTCGGGTATCTTTACCGATCAACACACTGGGACGCTGGTTTGTTTTTGCTAAAACAGTTCCAAAAGCCCAACCCAACTGTAATATCCAATCCGCTGAAATGGGTTTTTCACCCACTGGACCACGTATGCCATCCGTTCCAAAATAATGCCGCTTGCTCAAAAAAGAATTCCTTCTAGGTATATGGGCCAACACAGAGATTGGCCCCTACGTATTAATGTTCACTGGATGCAGGATTAGGATCGTCGAGTGTTTTGCTCACTCTCTGCTCCATTCTTTCTTCTTTTTCCTGTGATTTTTTCTTCCTAGCCGCATGATCATCTTCATCCCAATCACTAGGTTCACGCGGTACCCTACCCTGCATGGCATCATTAATTTGCTCTGAATCTAGCGTTTCATATTTTAACAAACCCTCTGCTAATAAATGCAACTTATCCATATTGGCCGTTAAAATTTGTTTTGCGAGCTGATAAGTTTTGTCCACAATTTGACGAATTTCCTCATCAATCACATGTGCCGTCTCATCCGAAACATCCTTACGCTTATTCATAGAATGTCCCAGAAATACCTCGCCCTCTTCTTCGCCATAAGTGAGCGGACCTAAGCGTTCAGATAAGCCCCATCGTGTAACCATATTACGAGCAATTTCTGTTGCCCGTTGAATGTCATTGGAAGCACCTGTCGTGACGCTATTTTTACCAAAAATCAGTTCTTCGGCAATTCGACCACCAAATAATCCTGCCAGCTGGCTCTCTAAACGCTGCTTACTATAGCTGTA
>Ga0206880_1066_pt1 | contig 10855 bp, 7 predicted proteins | sample Alteio_BWOrgCont_6_FD_152848 | JGI IMG/M metagenome (GOLD analysis project Ga0206880, IMG submission 152848) | Enriched cells from forest soil in Barre Woods Harvard Forest LTER site, Petersham, Massachusetts, United States -... | ecosystem: Environmental > Terrestrial > Soil > Temperate forest > O... | reverse complement strand
TAATATTTAATGCTTTTAATTCAATTTCTAATGATTGTTTTTCCCCCCGATGCAGTGCATTACTGACGTCATTGTCGAGTGTCGATATTCTTTTTTTTAGTTTACTGATTTCGGCATCTATTTCTTGTTCAGATTTCGATTTTAAAGAAACCATCCGCTCCCTTTCTTTTGCTTGCTCCGCAGCTTCTTTTTCCTCTTTTTCTCTTCTGGTTTTTGCTACCTGTTCTTTAATAGACAATTTTGGCAGCGGCGCCTCCATAGACGGCGCGTCGGGTGGTCCAGGCACGTCAGGTGGTGGGGGTGGTATATTATCTTCTGGTGTATTCATTTCCTCATATTCCCAATATTCGATTACTTCACCATCTTGGACCCTTTCATTAATGTTAAGTTCATTTACCTGTCTATTTTGTGTATTTGCACTTGACTTAATTAAATTATGCAAAGAGATTTAAGTCAGAAATGGTAGGATATGGGATTAGACCCTGATGAACCCCACAACTCCAATGTAAATCATTAGTATTTTCAAAGGGTTGAATTATGCCCACCCTTTGCAATACGAAAAAACCTTGCATGATTACCCTGGCCTTATAGGTCTAACGGGTGTAGGTGCTTGTTCTGCGGTTTCCTTAATGAGCTTTATGACGCTTTTCTCCGCTGTGTTTAGCATCTTGAATACATCGCCTTTTGAGCTAAATAGACCTTGCGCTTCTTGATCGAATTTTGCATATTCCTTTACTGTCTTTAAAATATCCTGTGCTTTTGTTGTAGGATTGTTGTTTAGCTGTTCTAATGCAGCTTTTAGGGATAGTGCATTTGCATATTTTCTGTTTGTGTTAGCCGAAAATCCTAAAAACCCCATTTTTTTCTCTTTACTACCTGGACCTGGTTCGTATTTTTTAAGGTATATAGTATTTGCCTTCTGTAAGTCTTCGATAATCTGTTTGAGTCTTGGATCGATCTGGATGGCACCAGCCCTGTGTCGTGTCAGTGGCACATCTTCTTCCTTCGGAGTAGGAGCGGGGGTGGATTCGGCTTGTGCAATTCGTGCAAATTGGGCCTTTCGTTCAGCTTCCATTTTAGAGATGCGTTCTTCCTGGTCTTTTATTTCACGATCTCTTACTTCTATTCCACGATCTACCTGCTCTGCCTGAATAGATGCTACTGCAGGCGCGATCTCTGGTAAAAGTTTTCCTACGTTGTCTTGCATGTCCTTAAGCAGCTCTTGACGTAAAGAGGGATTGATGTCTTGAGAGGACATAGCGATTGAAAGCAGTATTTCGAGTTCTAGTATGTCTTGAGCCAATCTACTTTTAATGCTGTCCGGCACTTCTGGCCGATTATAAATTTGATTCAATAAACCACCGATTTCTGGTATTATATCTATAAAAAATTCTTCGTCAGAGACGTTGTCATTTTGAAGATCTCGAAGTAATGCGTATAATGCTTTTTCAGGGTTTTCTGAGGGCTCTGGAACCTCATATTCTGGCATTGCTGGTTTCTTGTCGTCGATCTTCGTCGCTAGTTCCTCTATGAACTCACTAAGGTGTCGTATTTGAGCTTGAACGACCTTAGGTGCTCCTATAGGATCTCCCAATACTTTTAAGGCTTCTTCTAATTCTTTGAGATTCTCAGTGAGTTCTGGATTTCGATCGCCAAGTGCAGTTCTCCAGTCATGTAGACTTTTCAAAGACTGTTGAAAGATGTTATTATTAATGACCACATCAGAGTTAAGAATATAGGTACATAATCGGTCTACAAAATTAAATTTAACAGGATCCTTACTAGGATCGATATCAGGACTTGGTGATATGGGCGTAGGGCTTGGTGTCACTGGTGTCACTGGTGTCACTGGTGTCACTGGTGTCACTGGTGTCACTGGTGTCACTGGTGTCACTGGTGTCACTGGTGTCACTGGTGTCGGCGAAGCAGGCGCTGCTGTGGCTACTACCACAGGTGCTTCGGGAGATATCGTTGGCGGTGGGGTTGCTTCAAGCGTTTTTTCGGACGCCGCAGATGTTACGACCACTGCTTCTTTGGGTGCTTTAGGCACCTCGGCTCCTAGCCTCTCTCTGAGTTCGGCAGGCATATGGGAAAATATTCTTTCCATACAGGCCAGTGCATCTTGACGAAATGAGGGTTCAACGCCTTGATATAGTTTTGCAGAATTATCTGATTCTGTTAACAATTTTTCTAACGATTCAATGTTTTCCTGTAAGTTTTTATTATCAGGGTAGAGAGTGGAACACAGTTCCTTTAGTATTTTTATGTTAGTTTGGGCTGCTTTAAAATTAGCAGCCACCTGTCCACGCTCCGCAGCGAGGAGACGGACATTGGTTAGAGTCTGAAGATAGAATGATAAATATTTTAAGGCATTGTCAAATGCTTCTTTTGGTTTTGCTGGTGTAACAGTCACGGCAGGCGTTTCTTGAGGTTTTACGACCGTTGTCGTTGAGCGTGTTTCAGACACTTCGGCGACTGTGGGTTTTATAACCATTGTGTCTGTGAGCGCTTCAGGCTCAGCTTCTTCGGCTTCTTCGGGTTTTATGACCATCGTCGCTGAGAGTGACTCAGACACATCGGCCACATCGGCTTCTGGCTCGTCGGCCACGACAGTTTCAAAAGTATACATCCTCCTTAAACTATTGTTATAGCGTTCTATTTCGTCTATTTCTTTTCTTGCGCGTAGATAACTATCTATCGTATTTATCGTGGGAACTTTAGGATTAATGGTTGCCAACAATGTCTCTAAGGATTCAATCTTTTCTTTCAAAATTTTATAATCGGTATGGAAAGCACTGCCGGGATCGACACTTGCATCAGAATGAGAGAGATTGGGAAGAGCAAGATGCATTGTTTTCAATTTTTGCACGTTGGCTTTTGCTTGATTCAAAGAAGATTCTATTTCTTGTGGGCTTATTTTTGTTATGTTTGCAGTAATTTTATTAAAAGAATCCCATAAGTCGCGCGTGATACTCAAAAATTCTTTAACTTTTTTGGCGTCAGTATTTGCTCTCATGTTCATGTTAAGGTTCCTGCATAATGAATTTTTATTTAAGGAAACGCACCATACCCTTAGTATAGTAGGGATCGATTAAAATATGTTATATGAGTCTTGATTTTATTAGAGATAATGTTCTGTCAATATTTTTTGCGTGAATAGACTGCGTAAATAAAAGCCCTTTGGGCCAGCTAGTACCACTTCGCCTTGTTCATTGATAGTAGAGGCCAAGATACGACTATGGGCTGCTTTAGGTCTAATTTGTAGATACACGCCTTGTTTGGCAGAAATATTGGCAACTTGACCGAGTTGTAACATTTCAGTCAATTCTTCCCAGTCTTGTTTTAGAATGTTTTCCATGGCAGAAGGGAGCGTCCAAAGCAGAGGAGATCCTACGTGCCTTTCGCCAATGGGGATATGTGGCGCTGCTTCTATAGGTACCCATAAAACACGAGCCAATTTACGTCGTACACGAGACGTTTCCCATGTTTCTAATGCTAATGTTGAGGTCGATCCTTGTGTCGGTCCAGAAGGTGCTGTGCAAACATAGGTAGATTCACGGGGTAAGTGATTCGCATTTAACGGAATGGTTTTAAGTTCGATGTTAAGATGCAAAAAATCTGGCTGTGATTTATTATGACTATCCGCCCCTAAGTGCAGTTCGATCAATTGTCCTATCCATCCTTTAGCGTAATGCAACGAATGGGGGATTTTTTGACCGACAGCGTTCGCCAGTTCCGATAATGTCCGACCTGTGATTCCTTGACAACGTTGTATTAAAATCTGCTCAGTTTCTGGTTTAGAGATTAACATAGTATCATGATACACATCACGCGAAAGATCGCAACAATAGTGGATTTATAGTGGCTTCGTAGCGGACGCGTAGTGGACGCAGCAGATTCATTTTTTGTCATCTAGGAGCAGAATGTGATAACATCTTCACATCAAACAGTTAGGTTGTAGGTTAGTTGATCTGATTATTAGCGTGAGTATGTTAGATACGAGTTGGCAGCCATTATTGGCAGAAGAATTTGAAAAATCTTACATGAAAGAATTGAAGTTGTTTTTGCGTCAGGAAAAAGATAAACGGAAAATCATTTATCCTCGGAGTGCTGAGGTATTCAGTGCTTTTGCCTTAACACCTATCGATCAAGTAAAGGTGGTTATTTTAGGGCAAGATCCCTATCATGGTCCTAATCAAGCGCATGGGTTATGTTTTTCTGTCAAACCGGGTGTGCCAGCCCCTCCCTCATTGTTAAATATTTTTAAAGAATTGCACAACGATTTGGGTATGCCTATCCCAAAGACAGGATGCTTAGAGCCCTGGGCGAAACAGGGAGTATTGTTGTTAAACAGTGTTTTGACTGTGGAGCAGGGACAAGCCGCCTCCCATCAGGGGAAAGGATGGGAAATTTTTACGGATCGAGTCATCCATCTATTAAACGAGCAAAAACAGGGTTTAGTGTTTGTGTTGTGGGGGAGTTATGCTCAAAAAAAGGGATGTTTTATTGATGAGAAACGTCATTTAGTTTTAAGGGCCGTTCACCCTTCGCCCTTATCTGCTCACCGAGGATTTTTAGGTTGCGGTCATTTTTCAAAAATAAATGCGTATTTACGGAAGACAGGCACAGATCCTATTGATTGGCTGTTGTTGTAAGGGTCAGCCTTTGTGCTGGTCCACCATTTTAATATCGATATTTTAGAGGATCATGATGAATAGCAGTATCGCTTCTCCAGCTTCTCCAAAGATAATAGTGATTACTTCACAAGCAGACATTGATAAACAGAACGCAAAATTAAAAAAGAAGGAAACGTCACAGGTATATAAAATAGAAAGCGCTAGGATGTTGGGAGGTTATTATTTTCAAAAATACCAAGAAACTCACGAACCGGGTCATTTGTCAAAAGTGTATGATTATTTTCTGATTGCAGCGGATTGTGGAGACGGTAATGCCCAATTAGCGGTTTGCGCGCTTTTATATGAATTTCAGCACATATTAAAAATAAATAAGATGAATCAAATATTTCACAAATATGTTCACATGGCCATTCGTGATAAGCGTGATAAGAAGGTGAGTGCAAAAGCACGGGGTTATTACGGAGAATGTCTTCTCTTTGGACATGTTGGCATAAAAATAGATTATAAATTGGCCTATGAAAATTTGTATTTAGCAGCACAACAAGGCGTGGAAGCTGTCTATCATAGCTTAGGGCTCTGTTATTTAAATGGGTATGGTGTTGCGATTAATCATGTTGAAGCCTTTAAATGTTTTACGGTCAGCGTCAGTGCTCATTATGCGCTTTCTCATATTCAAGTAGGTCTTTGTTATGAAAATGGCCATGGTGTGACACTCGATAAAAAAATGGCTTTTGAACATTTTGAAATAGCAAAGAAGTTACAAATTTTAGAAGGCTATTATCATGTGGGTCGTTGCTTAATGGATGGTATAGGAACTGACCGCGACGTTAAAAAAGGCATGGAATGGATGCATGAAGCCGCATTGAAAGGACATCATTTGTCTTATCTTTCTCTAGGAAATTTTTATTGTAAGGGTGAGCACATCCCTCCAGATTTAAAGAAAGCGTTTGAATGTTTCAAAATAGCCGCAGATCATGATATGTCCGAGGCGCAAAGTGTAGTAGGGGAGTGGTATTGCTTAGGGTATGTGGTAGAAGAAAACGCTAAACTAGGGGTTGAATATCTCAAAAAAGCCATGGAACAGGGCATAACGCGTGCAAAAATGAAGCTTGGCGAATGTTATTTAAATGGGGATGGTGTCAAACGCGATCGATATCTCGCTCGCAAATATTTTAAGGAAGCAGCAGAGAAGGGCGATTTAAAGGCGTTACACCATCTAGGATGTTGTTTTTTACACGGGTTTGGAGGTGTTCAAAACCCAAAGATCGCCTTTAAGATTTTTAAGAGATTATCAACGATGGGTGATCTTGATGCGACCGCTCAATTAGCGACTTGTTACTTATTAGGCACGGGTACGGAACAAAAACCTGAGGTGGCTTGTGATATGTTTCACGACATGCTCAGTCGTGGAGATTTACATCAGGCGGCTATTTATAATTATGCGGCGTGTCTTGTCAAAGGGATGGGCGTTCGAGTCGATAGAACAAAAGCGTTTAACTTATTATCCCGTTATGAATCTTTAGAGGATGCAAGAATATTATATATACTGGGTGTTTGTTATGAAAAGGGATTTGGCACAACGATTGATTTGAAGATGGCCGTTCAATATTTTGAAGCGGCAGCAGCCGGAGGAGAAGTGGAAGCCCAACTTGCCTTTGCTGGATTTTTGCTTAATGGAATCGGAACAGAAAGAAATGAAAAACGAGCCGTTGAGCTCTTACAAAATTTGGAGAATCAAAATGCTGAAGCAATCAATGCCTTAGCTGTTTGCTATTTATATGGATGGGGTGTTCCCAAGAACGAAAAAAAGGCGATTGCTTTATTTAAAAAAGCAGGACAACAGTCAGAGATCGGCGCTATAGAGGCATGGAATAATTTAGGATGGTGTTACCTCAATGGTTTAGGCGTTAAGAGGGATTATAAACAAGCGATGGTATGGTTTCAACAAGCGTATGATCGAGATAAAAGTGTCAGTGCCTATAATTTGGGATGGATGTCTTTGAATGGATTTGGTACTGAAAAAAATACGTGGAAAGCAGAAGGGTATTTTAAAACTTTGATGCCGGAGTTGCATGTTGGGCCAGCATGGATGGGTATCACTTATTTAGAACGTTGGGTGGCACAACCTGAAGTGTTAGAGTATCAACAGAGTAAAGATCTGGGCGTATTAGAAGCATTGTCTTATTGTTATGGTAATGGATGGGGTGTTCAGCAAGATGTAGCCGTTGCGTTTAAATTATTTAGGCAAATTGCCGCTGCTGACAAAGAGCATCCGGAAGCATTAAGGGCCGAAACCAATTTTGGCATATGTTATATGCGAGGAATAGGGGTGCCTCAAAATATAGATAAGGCTATCACAATACTCACGCGATTGCATGCGGGAAAACCCAATTATAATTCACTTGTAAAATTGGCGGATTGTTTTTATCACGGGATTAGTTTGCCAAAGAATATTCCCTATGCGGTAGAATTTTATAAATTATGTGCTGAAAATGGAGAAAGGGATGCCCAATTTCAATGGGGATATTGTTTAGAGAATGGGATTGGAGTCAAGAAGGATCTTAAATCGGCGGTGGAATATTATCGATTGGCGGCTAACCAAGGGCATCCAGGTGCGCAATGTGCTTTGGGATGGTGCTATGATTTTGGATTAGGGGTTGAAGCAGATGAATCTCAGGCCATTTATCATTATGCTTCTGCTGCAGCGCAAAATAATCCAGAGGCGCAAAATAGTTTAGCGGTTTATCAGGAGAAACAGTGTAGAGAGGATAGAGAGATAGGTTATTACCAAGATGAAAGAATGAAGAGTGTTTTTGAGCTTTATGAGAAATCAGCTGCCGCGGGTAATGTGGTGGGTATTTATCATGTCGCTGAATGTTTAGAGTATGGGAAGGGTACCGGGAGAGATTTATTAAAAGCGCAAGCCATGTATACAAAAGCAGCCACTTTAGGAGATTCAGAATCTGCGCTGGCATTAAAGCGCGTCTATGAAAAACGATTTCATGAACTGGCCTACAAAGCCATGAAGGGAATGGAACCCTTTGCTACTGCGATCGAACCAAAAACTAGCAGCGTATCCAAGAACCGATCGGGTGTCCATTGTATTAATGGTAAGATGCTCAATCTTTCAGCGCAGAAAATGTATGAGAAACATTCTGGCAAATATGAACCAGGACCTACTTATATTCCTTACAGCGCTTTGAAAGGCACAAGCCTTCGTTGCCACAAGGTCGCTATGGCTAAGGTCTCTGGCAGGATAATGAGGAAACCGGGGGGATTAAGAGGGCCTATCATTGCGCACGTATAATTTACAAGTTACAATGCGCCTGTTGCACACTGTCGGAATTTAAAACATGTTTCTTATTTTCTTGATTAACTTTCTGTTGGCCGTTTCAACGACGGTTGGTATGACCATCATTCCTTTTTTAATCACAGATTCATTAGGGCTCTCTCTGTTGATATTGGGGCTATTGGAGGGATTGTCAGAATTTTTATCGAATGCCTTTCGTTTAATGAACGGGATATTATTTGATAAGATTAAAAATAAAAGATTTATATTCGTTTTTTCAACGGCTTTGGCGTTTTCTTCGAAAATGCTTTTACTGCTGCCTTCTTCATGGGGCATATTATTGTCGAAAATATTTGAGCGAATTGCAAATGGTGCTTTTGCTTCTCCCAGGGATGCTTTTGTGGCAGGGCGGGCTAAAAATAAAGGGATGGCATTGGGGCTATTGAATGTGTCAAAGACGTTTGGCTGTATTCTGGGTCCTGTGATGGTGAGCCTATCTACGCTGATGTTGGGTAATCTTAAAGATAATTTGCCTATTTTAATCGTATTCTGCTGCCTCTTAGTGTTGCCTGCTTTTCTTTGTTCATTTCAATTGAAAATTGATAAAATAGACGAAACGCCATTTTCTGTCAGCGAATTTAAATTGGTTTTTAAGAAAATTTCTCCCATTTTATTTTGTTCTTTTTGGGGAGATTTAACGACGGCTTAATTATGATTTATCTAAAACAACAAAATTTCCCAGAATGGTTTTATTTGTCTACCATTGCTATTTTCAATGCCATCATGCTTATTAGTTCGCCATTCATCGGCAGTCAGATTGATAAAGGCTTTTTAAAGAAAATGTTGTACGTGACTGCGCTAGCCTTAGGGATTTTTAATATTTGTTTTTACCAACTGGCGACGATGGGATGGTTATTAGCGATATTGGGTCTTTGTGCTTGGGGTGTTCAAAGAGCCAGCGCTCAAATTGTGTTTTCTTCCTTTATCTTTAAGAGTATTGAGAAAAAATATTACGGGACAGCAATTGGTATTTATTATATTGTGACTGGCGTTGCCAGCATGTTATCCGCCTTTTCTTGCGGTTATCTGGCGAAATTCAATTTTGTAAATGTCTTTCTGTTTAGTAGCTTCTTTGCCTTTCTTGCTTTAGGGGTGTCATTACACATGTTTTTCAAACGCGAAAAATTTGCGACGGCTAATATGCCCGCTTCTGTCGTATAGCACTCCAAAACAGTATTATTATGACAGTCTAATTTAAATTCTATTATTCTCATTCGGAACATTATCTTCTAGAAAATATCTAACTCTTTACCATATTGGTTATGAGTTAGGTTGTATATGCCCACAATAACGTTCGAACAACTCCTACTGGCGGCATCTGAAAGCAATCCACAAAAGTTTAAAAGTAGCTATGAGAAATTAATCAATGAATTGTTACAAGCCGCGACTCTTGGAAATCTGTCAAAAGTTAAGGAGATCGTTGAAATCATCAACAGGTTGAAAATAGCACGTGCAGATTTATATGGATTGGGCATTAATAGCCAAAATCTGAATTCTGAAACGGCGCTGTTATTATCCGCAAAAAATGGGCATGCACCCATTGTGGAATATTTACTCAGTCAAAGTGCCGATCCAAGAATACCTGATCGTTTAAATAATACGCCATTATGCTATGCCATTAGTCGAACCGATGATGAGATGAGCAAACGGCTGTTGGAAAGGTCTCAATATACATCAGGGATCCTCAATCAATATAATGCTGGCGGATTCACTGTGCTTTATTTGGCTGTCAAAAATGATGCAAGCAAAGAAGTGATTGAAGCATTATTAAAACAGGGGGCAGATCCTTTGCGACCCACGAGTGGTTTTGGCGTTGTATTAGAGCTTGCTAAAAATAAAGGGTTAACAGATGTTGTTAAATTGTTAGAAAAAGCAATTGTTGAAAGAAAAGCCAGAAAAGAAGATGCTGAATTGGCGAATTTTTCAAAGAAGATCAGAACTGTTAAAGAGGCAGGGCATATCTTAGGATTAAAAGAAAGTGATATTGACGATTACGCCATTCCCATTCAGCATCCTGTACTGGGGAAAAGCATTGGGATACAGGGATCGGGTGACTATCAGGTGAGTTCATTTTCCACGTTGAGTAGGCTATTAGAAAGATATTCTGTCTTCGCAGCGACCAACTCATCGGATACTGTCATTGTACACCTTGAAAAAATTCGTAATGCCTACAAAGTCACTGAACGTTATTTGAATTTCGATGGGACGGTGACAGAGGCTGATCTTGTTAAACGTTCAAAAGAAGGGGAACTCACAGTCCTACCGGCGGGTTGGGGATCGACACAAACAGGTGAATCGGGTCATGGCTTTACCTTATCTTTGTATCGACAGACTGCCATTTTATGTAATCGTGGAGCAGGTAGCGAAAGACATCAGGCAAATGCCACGGGAACGATAGTCTATGACACAGCGGATGACAAAAGAGCAAAGGAGGTGTCGGGTTTGGTAAATGAGGTATTCATCAAAGATATCAGGGGCAGAAGCAAAGGAAAAACACAAGCAACGGTTCTTGGTTCAGTGCGTGCTTTTCTCGGAAATTATAATGGGAGGACAGTCGCGTTAGAATCTGAAGCACAAAAAAGATGGATTTGCGTTTGAAAATTTATAAATTAACTTTAACGCCTCCGATTTATCACGCTCGTATAATGCGCTTAAGATCTTATTCGCCCAATCTAATTCTTTTTGATGTTTCTCCTTTTTTTTAGCCTTTGCAGGGACATAATGTGTTTTCATTTTCCCAAGCCCCAGCAAACCACTTGTATAGGTATCTTTCAAATGATGTTCATGCAAAATCGAATCAAACAACTTAAAATAAAAGACATTATCTTGTGGGGGCGATCTTTGCATCTCTGAGATGATTTCGTTTGTT
>Ga0206880_1065_pt1 | contig 10943 bp, 10 predicted proteins | sample Alteio_BWOrgCont_6_FD_152848 | JGI IMG/M metagenome (GOLD analysis project Ga0206880, IMG submission 152848) | Enriched cells from forest soil in Barre Woods Harvard Forest LTER site, Petersham, Massachusetts, United States -... | ecosystem: Environmental > Terrestrial > Soil > Temperate forest > O... | reverse complement strand
CGCCGGTGGCGGGATTGTAGACGGCGAAGGTCTTGCCGCTGGAGGCGGAGGTGAACTTGCCGTCGATGTAGAGCTGGTGCTTGCTGTTGACGAAGCTGAGGGCGTCGGCGCCGAGACGGGAGTCGATTGCGGGGGCTGCTGCGGCCATGGGGAGGCTCCTTGATGTTGTGGGCCGGAGCTTGCGCGAGGTGAACGTCGCGGCTGAGGCCGTTGATGCTGCGCAGAGCACTCTAGCACCGCGAGATGACTGCTGTCGTGACGGCGATTACATGAGGCGAATGCGGTTTGTGATGCGGCTGCAAGGCGGTGTATCGGCGCAAGATACGGCGAGCTTATAGGGCATAAGAACTTCTGCTTGGACGCGGCGTTTGGGTGGCGCGAGAGTAGAAAGCGAGGTTCGATATGACCACGATGACGATGACGGAAGAACAGACGCAGAGCGCAGCCGCGACGAAGAGGCGGCTGCTGGACAGCAAGACGGTGTTCCTGGTGGGGCTGCTGATTGCGGGCAGCGGATTGGTTTCGCCGCCGGTGGCGCTGGTGGGCGGCATTGCGTTTGGATTTGCGGTGGCGCATCCGCTGCGGGCGGAGAGCGCGAAGCTGGCGAAGTTTTTGCTACAGGCCTCGGTGGTGGCACTGGGGTTTGGGATGAACCTGACGCAGGTGCTGCGCGCGGGACGCTCCGGGTTTATGTACACGGCGATCAGCATTACGACGGCAATGGCTCTGGGTCTGCTGCTGGGGCGCGTGCTGAAGGTGACGGGCAAGGCGTCGTTCCTAATCAGTGCAGGGACGGCGATCTGCGGCGGCAGCGCGATTGCGGCGATTGCGCCGATCTCCGAGGCGAACGAGGAGGAGATCAGCGTGTCGATGGGCACGGTGTTTCTGCTGAACTCGGTTGCGCTGCTGCTGTTTCCGTTCGTCGGACACCTGCTGAAGCTGGACCAGAACCAGTTCGGGTTGTGGGCCGCGCTGGCGATCCACGACACAAGCTCGGTGGTCGGCGCAGCCGCTGCCTATGGCCAGCAGGCACTAGCGGTTGGGACGACAGTGAAGCTGGCGCGGGCGCTGTGGATTGTGCCGGTGGCTCTGCTGACGGCCGCGTATGTGGCTCGCGCGGCGAAGCGTAGCGGTGACGTGCACCATGCGAAGGCGAAGGTGACGATGCCGTGGTTCATCCTGCTGTTTGGCGCTGCTGCGGCAGCTGCGACGTACCTGCCGAAGCTGCATGTTGCGTTTGCTGCGGCAAACCACCTGGGCAAAGCCGGGCTGACGGCAACGTTGTTCCTGATTGGGACCGGGCTGTCGAGGAAGACGCTGCAGCAGGTTGGGGTTCGGCCGCTGGTGCAGGGGGTGGTGCTGTGGATCGTAGTCGGGACGGCTTCGCTGGCGGCGATCTATTTCCACGTGATAGCGATCTAGTTCCGCGTGATATCGATCCAGACCAGGCGGGACTACCCCCCCCGTTTTGGCTCTATGTTCCGGAGCCGTTTAGGGTTAGTGGTGGAACCTCGGTTTCGGTCGGGGGTTCGATTTTGGTTGTCAAACGGTGCGTTTTGGGCTGGCCTGGGCCGCTGGGGAAGAGCCTGACGCTGGAACGCCACGCGGTCTTTCCTGCTGCTTCTATTGTAGAAGGTGTGTCAAGCGTCTAAAGAGGTGGAGGGTGAACAGGTGGCAGAGGAACAGATTGAACAGAAGGCCGAACCGACGGAACAGAATACGTTGGTGGATATTTTGATTCGTATTGAGCTGCGGAATGGGCCGGATGAGCGTGTCTATGACGCTCTGCAGGCAGGGATGCTGGCGCGGCAGTGGCTTGTTACGTTGACCACGACGGACGGCGAGGTCTTTCCGCTGCCCTTCGCTACGTACAGCGGAGCTTCGGAAGAACCGTTGGGGGATGTTGCAGACCAGATCCACGACTGGATTGTGGATGAGGTGTGGGCCGAGGGCGCGCTTGTGCTGGTGACGGAGCTGACCGGCTGGTTTCTTGCGGGGGACATGTAACGTCGACTGCTCTCCTGCTGGCTGTTTGTGCTCGATATAATGCCCGCATGTATACGCCTCAGGCTGGCATCTTCGCTCTCGGAACCTCCTCTCACGCCTATCTTGAGTTTGACCTGCTGGATACGAAGAACTGCAAGGCGTTTGCCGCAGCCATCTCCGCGATCCGTGAACCACGGACGACGACGGGTGGGGTGAACTTCGTCATCGGCTTTCGACCGGAGCTGTGGAGCGAGCTGCTTCCGGATGACGTGCCTGTGGGTGTGGAGGGGTTCAACAAAGAGATCCAGGGTGTCGAGGGGTTCGTGATGCCGGCCACGCAGCATGATGCGCTGGTTTGGCTCTCCGGTAGTACGTACGACGTGATCTTCGATATGGCCCACTCGGTCGTCCGTGACCTCGCTGGTCTGGCTTCGCTTGCGGAAGAGACGTCGAGTTGGTCGTACCGACACGATCGCGATCTGACCGGCTTCATTGATGGTTCGGAGAACCCGACGCTGCTTGAGGCTCCGGCGGACGCACTTTTGCCCGAAGGTGTTCCCGGTGCAGCCGGCTCCGTGCTGCTGCTGCAGAAGTGGAAGCACAAGACGGCTGAATGGGAGGCCGTGCCAGTGAAGCAGCAGGAGCTGATCATGGGACGCACGAAGGCGGACAGCATTGAGCTGGAGAACAAGCCTGAGGACTCGCATGTCGCTCGCACGGACCAGGACAAGTTTGGCAACATCTTTCGTCGCAACATGCCATACGGAGATGTCGAAGACCATGGAACCGTGTTCGTGGGGTTCAGCGCGGACCAGAAGCGGCTTTCCAAAATGCTGGACAGCATGGCGGGGCTGCTCAACGGCACACGGGATGCGCTGACGCGCTACACGCAGCCGTTGACGGGGTCCTACTACTTTGTGCCTTCGGTGGAGAGCCTGCTGCGATTACGGTAGGACGGCTTCGGCTTCGATCTCGACGCGCCACTTGGGGTTGAGGAGAGCGGCGACGACCATGGTGGCGGCGGGGCGGATGGTGCCGAAGACCTCGCCATGGGCGCGGCCGACTTCTTCCCAGTCCTCGGCGCGGGCGAGGAAGATGCGGGTGCGGACGACATGCTCGAATGTAGCGCCGGCCTGGGTGAGGGCCTTTTCGATGATGGCGAGGACGGCACGGGTCTGCTCGGCGGGGGAGAGATCGTCCGCCCCGACGGGGCCGGTGCCGGAGACGTGCACGACGTTGCCGATGCGGACAGCGCGCGAGAAGCCGATGATGGGCTCGTAGGGAGAGGTGCCGGGGATGTTTGTGCGGATGGGCATGGTGAGGTCTCAAGTTTAGCCGAAGGGTTGCCAGGTACGACAAGCCGACTAATGAGATGGTCCGCCGCTTGATTCCTCAACCGCAGTAAGGGATCGTGGTGGCAGCTTCTAACAAGGAGGATCATCGACATGCAGATACATTCGATTGGCATCGACCTGGGCAAGACCACCTTTCACCTCGTTGCACTTGGCTCGGTTGGCAAGGTGCTCGTGCGGAAGAAGTTCACGCAAAAGCAGTTGCTGGCTTACACCGCGAACCTGCAGACCTCTCTGATCGGCTTGGAAGCATGTTCAGGAGCGCACTTTCTCGGACGGGCGTTGCGCAAGCAAGGCCATGATGTGCGGCTTATCGCAGCCCAGTTCGTGAAGCCCTTTGTGAAGTCCAACAAGAACGATTTTGTGGATGCGGAAGCTATCGCTGAAGCCGTCGAACGCAAGAACATGCGTTTCGTTCCGATCAAGACGGATGACCAGCTCGATCTTCAGGCCATCCATCGGGTTCGGGACCGGCTGATCTCACGTCGAACGGCAGTGATCAACCAGCTGCGGGCGTTTCTGCTCGAACGCGGCATGGTGTTCGCACAGAAGCCGGCGAAGCTCAAGGCAGCGATGGCGGACATCTTGGAGAACGCCGAAGCCGATCTGACGCCGTTGATGCGCAACCTGATCGACACGCTGTGGGGTGAGTGGAAGCTCGTTGAGCAGCAGATCGAAGAGTTGAACGATGAACTGGAGCGCATTTCTGCCAACGATGCAGGGTGTACTCGCATCCGCAAGATTCCTGGGATAGGGCCGGTCGTCGCCACGGCCATCGTCGCTGCCATCGGTAACGGCGCCGCCTTTCGCAAGGGGCGAGAGTTCGCAGCATGGCTCGGCATCGTGCCCCGCCAGTACTCCACAGGGGGCAAGGCGAAGCTGCTCGGCATCAGTAAGCGTGGCAACGTCTACTTACGCAAGATCCTGATCCACGGCGCACGCGCTGCCGTGCTGCGGATCAAGCGAGACAGGGCACCGATCGGAGCATGGCTAGACGCACTCGATCACAGAGCTCCCAAAAACGTCGTCGTGGTCGCCATGGCCAACAAGCTCGCACGCATCGCGTGGGCCGTACTGTCCAGCGGCAACGACTACAGACCTGTCATCGCATAACGGCGCGGAAAAGACGCCTACGGCGTGGAAGCGCTGCGCGCTCCCACTTTACCGCACCACGACGACGGCTTGAACTTTACCCACTGAAGTCTGCACAGGAGCAGCAAGGACGAAGGAACAGTCACAACGGCGTGTCCGCAGCCTGGTACCGAGAATGGTCTTCAACGACCGACCGACTTAGAAGGACAGACACGCGCGCAACTCATCATGGCCAGGAGAACTGATCTCCACCCAAAGGCCGAATACATTTGCGCAGACTTGTCTTCTCGACCAAACTTCCCCTTGCAGTCCTGCGGCGGACCATACATTCTCGTTACTAATCCGGCTTAAAGAGTGCATTGGCGACTAAGCGCCATTTCAGAATATTCTGAAAAAAATCCACGCGACGGTGCAGCGTAAGGGGACGAGCGGTGAAGAATCAATGCTGTAGCCGTGCCGCCGCTCGATCCTTGCGCACCTCGGCGACTACTTCATTGACGGCGTCGATCACCGCCTGGGGCACGCTGAGCATTATGTGATGCGTCGCGCCTGGAACGATGCGATTGACGCCGCGAGTCGATAGGCGCGCCGTCTCCTCGTGCATCGCGATCACCACCTTGGTCCGCGCGTCGAAGTAGACATCAGGATGGCTGGGGTTCGGTGACTCCGGCGTTGTCGACGTCAAAACAATCAAGGGAAGGGCGCCGTAAGACCGCTTCGAGGTTTCCACCTGGTCCGCCCCAGCGCCGAGCTCTTCCTCGGATTCCGACAACGCATCGCGGAAGAACGCCGGATGGCTCGACAGTTGCGCGAAGTGATCGTTGACGGCGGCCGGGAACTCGGGGTCCGGATCGTCAACGCAATCTTCAGCGGCCTTTGACCCTGGCGCGGGAACGCCCGCTTCGACCGCGGTCAAGCACGCGCGCAACGAATCGTTTCCCTTCTTTATTCTCTGAAGGAAACCTGGCGAGACGGCTGCGAGGCGGTTCTCTTCGTGCTCCGTATGAGGATCGACGAGCACCATGCCACCAACCTCGGCTCGGTGAGTGTCGGCATAGAGCCGAACGATTCCGCCCCCAAGCGAGGCACCCACGAGCACATACGGCGGACGCAGCCGCGCTGCTTTCGTCAGTGCGGCTAGATCTTCGGCGAGGCTTCGTGTGTCGCGCGGCAGCGGGCCCGGGTCGCTGAATCCATATCCCGCGCGGTCATAGGCGCACACGCGCGTCGTCTTGGCGAGCTCGGCATGCACCTTGCGCCAGACGATGGTCGACGATTCCAACCCGCCCTCAAGGATAACCGTCGGAGAGCCTTGGCCTAAGCAATAGAGGTTCACCCGCCGGCCTCCGATGTCCACAAGCTGCTGGGGCCGCCCATATGGCTCGAGTGGAGTAGTGGATAAGGCCCCGGAGCGGGCTGTCACGGCCTGCAAGTGAGGAGTCGGCGAGCTGGCCCATGCAGGCCGGACGGCGGATATAGCGGTCAGGACAACGAGAAGCAGCGGGAATTGGGGCATGTCAGAGGAGCTCCTGTATGTCATACGGAAGAGACGGAGGCTCAGTTCGCGCGAATTTCGGATCCGGTGGTAAATAACGCGAAGTCGCGTTATTTAACGTGACTTCTGGACACAGACGACTCAACTGACGCTAACAGGCTAATGCGCTCATCGAACCGCCAGAGGCTAGGATTAGTACCGATAAACGCCGTTGTCGTCATCCGAAGACCACGCATGGAAGGCGAACTATTGTCTATGCCGCTGAAGGTCTGGAGGTAAAGGGTGTTGGCGTGTTGTTAACCAATCGTGTGGATGGTTCGTTGTTATGGCATAGGACATTTCCAAGGGCGATGAGCCGGGAGAGGAAGATGCATATGCCGAAGATGCGAGTTTGGTTGAGTGGGTTGGTGCTGGCGAGTGTGGTGGGGGTTGCGGGCGCTCAGGGCCGCATGACCGTGAGGGCAGAGAAGATTGATCATCCTCCTGTAACTGCTGCTCCGGTGGCTGCTGCTCCGGCGGCGATGAGTCAGGGGATGACGCAGCAGAAGCTGCTGGAGCTGGTGCGGGTGAGTCCGACGCTGGCGAAGGTGGTGGCTGAGGACCCGTCGTTGCTGAGCGATGCGGAGTATGTGCAGAAGAACAATCCTGACCTTGCGCAGTTTTTGACGGAGCATCCGGAGGTAGCGCGGAATCCGGGCTATTACTTGTTCTCGGATTTGAGAGAAGAGGGGCAGCAGCGGTACCAGGTGATGACGCCGAAGACAGGGTTCGAGGAACCTCGGCGGGAAGAGCGTTCGGAGTTGGAGGGCATTGCGAACGATGTGGCTCCGGTGGTGGCGCTTGCGGCGTTTCTGCTTGCGGCGTTCTGGCTGCTGAAGCTGGTGTTGGAGAACCGGCGGTGGGGGAAGATCTTTGGGATGCAGAGCTCTGTGCACTCGCAGCTGATTGAGAAGTTTGGGACGAGTGAGGAGCTGCTGACGTACATGGGAACAGAGGCGGGCAAGCGGTTCCTGGAGGCGGCGCCGATTGCGACGGAGTTCGACCAGAAGCGGCTGCCGAATGTGGTGTCGCGGGTGTTGACGTCGGTGCAGGTGGGCGCGGTGTTGGTGATGCTCGGAACTGGCTTCATCCTGCTAAAGAATGCGGTGCGCAGCGCGCAGGAGCATAACGCGATGCTGGTGCTGGGAATGTTGATGCTGATGCCGGGGCTGGGGTTTATTCTTTCGGCAGGCGTGACGTGGCTTGTGGCGAAACGGCTGCGCATGTTGCCGGATGAAACCAGCGTACAGGAGCGGCTGTGAGCCGTGACGCATGCGCAAGGACGGCGGAGCAAGCGACGAGATGACCGAGAGCCAGCTATTACAAGCGTTGAGGTCCGGCGGCGATGCTGCCGGATTGCGCGCGCAGTCCGAGCTTCGCATGAATAGCGAAACGTTCACTGGCTTTTATGAGCGTGCAGCGCGGCCGCTGTGGGCGTATCTGGCGCGCGTGTCGCAGGATGCAGCACTAGCTGACGACCTGACTCAGGAGAGCTTTGTGCGGTTTCTGTGCGCTGAGGTGACGGTGGATGGCGAAGTGGAGGCGCGGCGTTACCTATTTCGCATTGCCACGAACCTGCTGAAGGACCACTGGCGGCGCAGGCCGGTGAGCTCAATTGAGGAGATGCCGGAGGCGGCGTTTGCGAGCACGGATGACAGTGCTCAGGTGGACGCGCAGGCGTGGCTGGGTGCGGCTATGGCTCAGATGAGTGTGCGCGAACGGCAGATGCTTTGGCTGGCGTATGCGGAGGGCTACTCGCATAAAGAGATTGCCGCGGTGATGGGGTTGGGTTCGACGAGTGTACGGCTGCTGCTGTTTCGTGCGCGGAAAAAGGTTGCCGCTCTGCTGACGAAAGGAGAGGTGCGATGAGTGTGCTGGTGTGTTCGCGACGAGACGAGGTGCGCGCATTGCTGGCGCTGGGGCATTGGCCGGCGGCGTGTACGGCGGAGCTTCGTGAGCATGTGGATAGCTGTGCAGAGTGCCGCGCGGTAGTGGGGTTCACGCTGGCGATGCAGGATGATCGGAAGCGTGCCACGCCCGCGCTGCCTTCTGCCGAACTAGTGTGGTGGCGCGCGCAGTTGCGCAAGCGACAAGCGGCGATGGAGCAGGTGAGGCGACCGTTGCGGCGCGCGCAGATCTTTGCTGTGGCGCTGAGCTTCTGTGTCGCGGTAGGGTTGATGGCTTGGCTGATGATGAGCGCGGGGTGGAGCGTGTGGACGTCGCTGCGGCTGCCGGTTGGGATGTGGACGCTGGCCCTGGCTGGGGCTGTCGTGTTGTTGCTGTCGGGGGTGGTGGTATATCTGAGATTTGACGTGGAATGACGGCTACGCGACAGAGTGTGGGAGCTCGCTACGATATCATCGGCTGAATCCAGGTGGGGTGAAGACGATGTGCTTTTCCGCGACGGCGAATTTTGTGGGCAGCGGTGTGTTGGGGACGTTGGGAGTGATGACTCTGACCAAGGTGAAGCATCGGCGTGAGTTGTTGTTTGCGTCACTGCCGGCGCTGTTTGCGCTGCATCAGTTTACGGAGGGTTGGGTGTGGCTGGGGCTAGATGGATACTTTTCGCCGCAGTTTACGCACAACATGGGTGCGGCGTTTGTGCTGTATGCGCAGGGGCTGCTGCCGTTCCTAATGCCGCTGAGCGTGATGCTGTTTGAAGAGACACGCGCGCGACGCAGAGCGATGATGCCGCTGGTGGTGCTGGGCGGGTTGCTGACGCTGTACATGCTGTGGGGATTGACGGCGTATCCGCTGCAGGTTTCAGTGGTGCGGAACAGCATTGTGTATGTGAACTACGCGACGAACCGGACGTGGGTGGCGGTGCTGTACGTGATTACGACGTGCGGTTCGCTGTTTCTGTCGAAGGTGCCGGTGATGGTGGCGTTTGGTGCGGCGAACCTGGCGATTCTGTTGGTGGTGATGGCGGTGAAGCGGTATGCGGGCACGTCGGTGTGGTGCGCGTATGCGGCAGCGGCGAGCGTGGTCATCCTGGTGTACTTCTGGAAGAGCTCGGGGATACGGCCGTTTAAATATCTGCCTTAAAGCTAGGTGGAGAAGTGGCTTAAGTACGGAGCTGCAACAGGTGTACTGTGGACGTATATTGTGCGCAGGGCGGCTCTGGTGGGAAGTTGCTACAGCGCGCAATCACTATTGGAATGTGGCGATTGTGGTCTAAGTGTTACTTTTTTGTGGCAACGAAGATAAGCGCTTGTTTTGTAGCATTCAGGTATAGACGAATTGCTCTCCGACGGCATGCGATGTGAGCTTTTGTGAGGGGGCGCGCAGAGGGGTCTGTGCAATATTCGGCTTGACTATGCAGAAAGCCCTCACGTATTTTTCACTGGATCGCATCGCAAGAGAAAAAACGAAGCTCAAACTAAAGCGTTACGAAGACCTTATGGAGGCTGTACCCGATTTATGATTTCGACTTCAAACAATGATCTGATCCAAACGCCGGTGTGTCAGACCGCCGGCATACGCGTGCGTTCGGTTGGGATGGCTCGTTGGGCAATCTTCAGCGGAATGCTTGCTCTGGTATTGCTGCTGTGTGGACGCAGCGCTGTAGCGCAACAAATTACAGGCGCGATCGCCGGTACGGTGAGCGACAGCCTGGGCGCTATGGTTCCGAATGCGACGGTGAAAGCGACCAACACTGCGACGGGCTACTCACGCACGGGCGCGAGTGACGCCTCGGGTGTGTATAACCTGCAGTATCTTCCGGTAGGAAATTACACCGTTGAGGTGACGGCGCAGGGCTTCAAGAAATTCGTGCAGCAGAACCTGGAGATCACGGTCGACCAGACGCAGGCGTTGCCGGTTGCGTTGGCGATCGGCGCGGTGAGCGACACGATTACGGTGACGACGGCTCCGCCGCTGGTGAATACGACCAGCGAGACACTGGGCCGCACGATCTCACCGGAGGAGATCAATAACCTGCCGCTGGTGAATCGCAATGCGTACACGGAGTTGTCGCTGACGCCGGGTATTCAGAGCAACAGCGCGAGTTCGCAGACGAACCCGAATGGAACGCCGAACTTTGTGATCGGCGTTCCTTCGACGCAGGTGATTGTGAACGGTGGTGTCGATGGCGGCGTGCCGATGGTGAGCTTCTACCTGGATGGCGGGTTCAACATGACGGGCCTGCGCAACTACGGTAACGCGTTGCCGAACCCGGATGCGCTGGAAGAGTTCCGGGTGGAGACGAGCAACTTTGCGGCACAGTATGGACGTATGTCCGGTGCTGTGGTGACGGCGGTGACCAAGTCTGGTACGAACCACTTTCACGGTTCGGCGTTTGAGTTCATTCGTAATACGGACCTCGATGCGTATTCGTGGGTGCCCACAGGCGCGCAGAATCCCACGACGAAGCTGAACCTGCCGCTGCACCGTAATCAGTTTGGCGTGACGGTGGGCGGACCGATCAAGAAGGATAAGGCGTTCTTCTTCTTCAGCTACGGTGGCCTGCGACAGACCAGCGGCCAGCTGCTGACCGGCGGCATTGTGCCGACGGCGCTGGAACGGCTGGGCGACTTTACGCAGTCGCCGATTCTGCCGGACAACCCGAAGGCCAAGACGACGGTTTGGAGCGGTGTGAACTCGTCGACGAACTGCCAGACAACAACCCCGGGTTGTATTCCGTTGGCGTCGCTGGATCCGACAGCAGCGAACCTGACTAAGGCGCTGGTGCCGCTGCCGAACACGAATGTTACGGTAGCCGCCAATGCTACCACTGGAGCACGAGCTGGAACGTATCTTGAGGGCTACACCGGCGCATACACCACGCCAACGACCGAGGATGAGTATCTGGGCAAGTACGACCAGCAGATCGGTGAGAAGGACCACTTCTTCGGCAGCTACTTCACGATCAAGAGCGTGAGCGGCGCGTATGGCGGCGGCAACATTCCGTACATGGTGAACCAGTCGAACGCGCGGCAGCAGGACCTGAACGTGAGCGATGTACACACGATCAGCAACTC
>Ga0206880_1049_pt2 | contig 11523 bp, 9 predicted proteins | sample Alteio_BWOrgCont_6_FD_152848 | JGI IMG/M metagenome (GOLD analysis project Ga0206880, IMG submission 152848) | Enriched cells from forest soil in Barre Woods Harvard Forest LTER site, Petersham, Massachusetts, United States -... | ecosystem: Environmental > Terrestrial > Soil > Temperate forest > O... | reverse complement strand
ATATACGGCCTTCCGGAATTAAACCGAAAAAAAATAAAAAAGGCTGAAAATATTGCCAATCCCGGGTGTTTTGCGACAACCATACAATTGGGATTACTTCCTCTTGCCGCAAATAATTTGCTGAAAGATGAAATCCATGTTACCGGCACAACAGGCTCAACAGGTGCGGGACAGGCATTAACCGCCACATCACACTTCAGCTGGAGGAACAGTAACCAGTCTGTTTATAAAGCATTCGGGCATCAGCATTTAAAAGAAATAAACCAAAGCCTTAAACAGTTACAGGCTTCCTTCAACAAGCCTGTTAACTTTGTTCCTTACAGGGGAGGTTTTACAAGGGGCATCATTGCTTCAATTTATATCAAAAGCGATCTGACTGCTGAAAAGGCTGCTGGTTTGTATGAAGATTACTATAAAGAACATCCTTTTGTACATATCAGCAGGGAAAATATAGATTTGAAACAGGTGGTGAATACCAACAAATGTCTCCTGCACCTGGAAAAGCACAACGATAAATTATTGATCCTCAGTATCACCGATAATTTGTTGAAAGGTGCTTCCGGGCAAGCGGTTCAGAATATGAACCTGATGTTCGGGCTCGATGAAACTGCAGGTTTAAAGTTAAAGGCCACGGCTTTTTGAAATATAGGAATTATGATTTCATTTTGACGGGAAGTATGTCATGTAGTTACAAATCTTTGTTAGTAAGTAAAACTTTGAACTTTAAACTTGGAACTCATAAGAAATGAAACCCTACGACGTATATCCTCTTTTTGACGTTACCCCGGTAAAAGCAGAAGGTTCCTATTTATGGGATAAAAATGGGACTAAATATCTTGATCTCTATGGCGGCCATGCTGTTATTTCAATAGGACACAGTCATCCGTATTATGTAAAGATGATTTCCGAACAATTACAGAAGATCGGATTTTACTCCAATTCCGTGAAAATTCCCCAGCAGGAAGAATTAGCTCATAAACTCGGTGAACTAAGTGGATACAATGATTACGACCTATTTTTATGCAATTCAGGAGCGGAGGCAAATGAGAATGCAATTAAGTTAGCATCATTTTACAATGGAAGGGAGAAAATCATTTCTTTCACCAAGGGTTGGCATGGTCGTACCTCCATGGCAGTTGCGGTTACAGACGACCCACTAATAATAGCCCCCGTTAACAAAACGGACCATGTGCTGGTACTTCCCTTTAACGATGAAGCAGCACTGGAACAGGCATTCAGGCAGACCGAAGTATGTGCCGTGATTGTGGAAGGAATACAGGGCGTGCATGGAGTGAATGTTCCAAAAGAAAGCTTTCTCCGGAAAGTACAGGAATGGTGTAACACAAACGAGGCTATTCTCATCCTGGACGAAATTCAATCCGGTTATGGACGCTCAGGAAAATTCTTTGCTCACCAGTATGCCGGTGTTAAACCCGATGTAATTACTGTCGCAAAGGGTATGGGTAATGGGTTCCCTGTAGGAGGCGTTTTAATCAGTCCGAAAATAAAACCTCATCATGGAATGCTTGGCACCACCTTTGGTGGAAATTACATGGCATGTGCAGCTGCCATTGCAGTGCTTGATGTGTTAAAAAAAGAAGGATTGATTGAAAACGCCAAAAAAACAGGAGATTACCTGATGGGCAAATTAAAAAACATCAAGGGAATAAAAGAGTTGAGGGGACTTGGACTTATGATAGGCATTGAACTGCACTCGCCCTGCGCAGAAGTAAGAAATGAATTGCTGAAAGAATACAAAATATTTACCGGATCTTCAGGCAATAAAAATACACTTCGTATTCTGCCTTCATTAGCGTTGAAAAAGGAAGAAGCCGATATCTTTATTGAATCTTTCGAACAAATTATGTCCAAAATAGCCGTTAAGTGAAAATGAAAAAATTTACTTCGGTCAGGGACGTTTTGGATATTAACGGGTTAGTCAAGGAGGCCATTGCGCTTAAAAAAAGTCCTTTTAGTGCTCAAGGGCTTGGTAAAAACAAGACACTTGGACTAATATTCTTAAATCCCAGCTTGCGTACAAGGCTGAGTTCTCAAAAGGCGGCATTTAACCTGGGAATGAACACAATGGTGATGAACATTGACAAAGAGGGCTGGGCATTGGAAACCAGCGACGGTGTTATAATGGATGGCACGAAGGTGGAGCATATAAAGGACGCTGCAGCAGTGATGGGACAGTATTTTGACGTTATAGGTATACGTTCTTTTCCGGGATTGATAGACAGGATAGAAGATTATAAAGAAGATGTTTTAAATAAATTCATAAAATATTCAAAAATTCCTTTGATCAGTCTTGAGTCTGCAACGTTACATCCCTTGCAAAGTTTAGCCGACCTGATTACAATTACAGAAAATAAACCCGGCAAAAAAAGACCGAAAGTAGTCCTTACCTGGGCGCCTCATGTTAAAGCTTTGCCGCAGGCTGTAGCCAACTCATTTTCAGAATGGATGTGCAGGGCGGATATTGACTTTGTGATCACGCATCCCCAGGGCTATGAATTATGCCCTGATTTTACCGAGGGTGCGTCTGTTTCCCACAATCAGGATGAGGCACTGAAAAATGCTGATTTTGTATACGTTAAAAACTGGTCGGGCTACAATGCCTATGGCAAAATTTTAAGCAACGATAAAGGATGGATGCTCACAAATAAAAAAATGTCTATCACCAATAACGCCAAAGTGATGCATTGTTTGCCTGTGAGGAGAGGAGTAGAATTATCGGACGAGTTGATTGACGGAAAAAACTCTTTAATTCTTCAGCAGGCCAATAACAGGACTTACGCTGCGCAGGTAATCTTGAAGAAAATCCTCGAAAATTTATAAAACGTAAATTATGTTGTATGCAATTGTTGCGTTACGATAAACTGTATTTTACAAAATCCAATGAAATTTATCATCCAGCATAGCGATAAACAGAGCAAAGCACGCACGGGAGAAATTGAAACAGCACATGGCAAAATCCTTACTCCTGTTTTTATGCCAGTGGGTACTGCAGGAACGGTAAAAGCGGTTCACCAGCGCGAATTACAAAACGACATCAAGGCGCAAATTATTCTCGGAAATACCTATCATTTATATTTGCGCCCGGGACTTGATACCATAGAGCAAGCAGGTGGACTGCATAAATTTATTCAATGGGATAAACCCATGTTAACCGACAGCGGTGGCTACCAGGTTTATTCCTTAGCGGAAAAAAGAAAAATATCGGAAGAAAAAGTAAAATTCACTTCTCACATTGATGGATCAACTCATTTTTTTTCTCCGGAAAGCGTTATTGATATTCAAAGAACAATAGGTGCCGACATTATTATGGCCTTTGATGAGTGTACACCCTACCCCTGCGAATACGATTATGCTAAAAAATCAATGGAAATGACGCATCGCTGGTTGAAGCGATGTATTAAACAATTTGATGAAACGGGTGAAAAATACGAATACAAGCAAACTCTGTTTCCGATAGTTCAGGGAAGTACATACAAGGACCTGAGAGAACAATCGGCAGAAGTGATTGCCTCGTGCCACAGGGAAGGAAACGCTATCGGGGGACTTTCTGTCGGCGAACCTGCGGATGAAATGTATGCAATGACAGAAATTGTGTGCAATGTGCTTCCCTGGGAGAAACTGAGGTATTTAATGGGTGTGGGAACACCTGTAAATATACTGGAATGTATTGCTTTGGGAATTGATATGTTTGATTGTGTATTGCCTACACGCAACGCCCGTAATGGTATGCTTTTTACCTCGAACGGCATTATTAATATCCGGAATGAAAAATGGAAAAATGATTTTTCTCCCATTGACGAAGAAGGAACTTCTTTTGTAGATAGGGAGTATTCCAAAGCGTATCTTCGTCATTTAAACCATTCAAAAGAAATTCTGGGAGCGCAAATTGCGACAATTCATAATCTTGCTTTCTATATTTGGCTCGTCAATGAAGCAAGAACTAAAATCACAGAAGGAACGTTTTATGAATGGAAAAATAAAATGGTGAAACAACTGGCACAAAGGTTATAAAACAACCTATAGCTGTTAAACTAAAAAATGGCAACAATAATTCCTTTTAAAGGCCTGCGTCCGGTAAATGACAAAGTGCACCTCGTTGCTTCGAGATCTGTAGATACCTATACACAGGAAGAATTAAATGAGAAATTGGCGACTAATCCCTACAGCTTTCTCCATATTATCAATCCCGATTTAGGCGATGGAATAAAAACAAAACCCGGCTCCTCAGAACGGTTGAGAAAAATCAAATCAAAATATTTACAATTTATAAATGAAACTCTTTTTACAAAAGACGTTAATCCCTGTTACTACATCTACCAGCAAAAAAAAGAAGGAAACACGTATACGGGAATAATCGGTTGCAGCAGCATAGAGGACTATTTTAACGGGGTTATAAAAATTCATGAGCAAACACTTACGGAACGTGAAAAAAAATTACAACAATACCTGGAAGTCTGTGATTTTAATTCGGAGCCGGTTTTATTTTGTTACCCTGATGACAAGCAAATTGATACCATCGTTGGTAATTTTACCAAGTCAGAACCAACTTACAACTTTACCACGACTGATAAAGTAACACACAGACTATGGGTGGTAAGTGACCCTTCAATTATCCGGATAATTGAAGATCGCTTTAAATTGATACAAGCCATCTACATAGCTGATGGCCACCATCGTTCAGCCTCATCTGCTTTGCTCGGAAAATCAAGAATGGAAAAAAATAAAAACCATACGGGAAAGGAAGCATATAACTTCTATCTCGGCATATTTTTTCCTGAAACACAATTGAAAATATACGACTTTAATCGCCTGGTAAATGACCTGAACGGACTATCGGAAAGCGAATTCTTAAAAAAAATTTCCGAAAAATTTACCGTTGAAGAAAAAAAACAGCTTTACGTACCGGATCAACTTCATAATTTCTGCATGTACCTGTGCGGAAAATGGTATTCGCTGAGGGCTAAAAATGAAATATACAATGACAATGACCCTCTTGAATCACTTGATGTTCATATATTAACAAAGCACCTCCTCTCCCCTGTTCTTAATATTGGCGATTTAAAGACGGATAAAAGAATATCTTTCGTTAGCGGCATTAAAGGCATGCAGGAACTAAAAAAACAAGTTGACAGCCTCAAATACAAAGTTGCTTTCGGCTTATTTCCCATCAGTATGCAGCAATTAAAAAAAATTGCCGATACCAACAATACCATGCCTCCTAAATCAACCTGGATAGAACCCAAAATGAGAAGTGGATTGGTGATTTATAGTTTGTCGGAATGAGTATTGCAGACAATATAACTAAACTAAGAAGCGAAATTCCTTTGAATGTTACTTTGGTTGCCGTATCCAAAACACATCCTGTTGAAACTGTTTTAGAGGCCTATCATGCCGGATGCAAATTTTTGGGCGAAAACAAAGTTCAGGAGATGCTTGATAAATACGAGCAATTGCCTAAGGATATTGAATGGCACCTTATTGGTCATTTACAAAGTAATAAAGTAAAATACATAGCACCCTTTGTGCATTTAATACATTCCGTTGATAGCTTAAAACTACTTCAGGAAATCAATAAACAGGCCATAAAAAATAATCGTTTCATCAATTGTCTCTTACAAATCTATATCGCAAAAGAAGAAACAAAATTCGGACTTGATTTCAATGAGGCTGAACGATTACTAAATTCTCCTGAACAAAAGCAACTCAGTAACGTGAGAATAATCGGGTTGATGGGCATGGCAAGCAACACCGGCAATGAAGCCCAAATAAGGAACGAATTCCACTTCCTTAAGCTTTTCTTTGAAAGACTCAAGACTCAAGACCCAGGCCTCAAAATTCTTTCTATGGGAATGACCAGTGATTATAGGATTGCAATTGAAGAAGGGAGTAATATGATCAGGCTTGGAAGTGCAATATTTGGTAAACGAGATTATACGGCAAAAAAGTAACCTATATTTTATAGGTCCAATTGTGCTTGTCCCTAATATTTCCCTTTCTTATCCCATCCAGTTCTTTAGCAACCTTAGCAGAAAATAAACTGCCCGTTATTGGAGGTAGCGGATATTGTTTGTCTTCGAAACCAAAGAGAGAAATATTTGCTATTGTTGCCGCAGTTCCGGTGCCGAAAACTTCTTTTAAAATGCCTTTCCCATGAGCTTCAATCAACTCATCTACGCTGATTTTTCTTTCTTCTACCTTCATTCCCCAGTCTCTCGCCAATGTCAATACGCTGTCCCTTGTAATACCTGCCAGTATTGTATCTCCGAGTGGAGGAGTAACCAAAGTATCCCCAATGACAAACATCACGTTCATGGTTCCTGATTCCTCCATATATCTGTGATGGCGAGCATCCGTCCATATTATCTGCTGATATCCTTTTTGCTGTGCCAGTTTAGTTGGATACAATGATCTGCCGTAATTACCGGACGCTTTCACATATCCTACACCACCTTCAACAGCCCTGATGAATTTGGTTTCCACCAATACCTTAACGGGCTCATTGTAATATCTTCCCACAGGAGCCGTAATGATAATAAGCTTGTAGTTGTCGGAAGGTTTAACACCAATATACTCGTCAGTAGCAATGTAAAGGGGACGAATATACAATGAACTTCCATCCACATCAGGGATCCAGTCACGATCCAGTTTCACCAATTCAATTAGTCCATTCATAAATACATCCCGGGGAATCGGTGGCATTGCAATGCGCTCAGCGGAAATATTGATTCGTTTGAAATTGTCCAACGGACGAAACAGGAAGGTTTCTCCGTTATCGCTTCTATACGCCTTCATTCCTTCAAATATGGCCTGTCCATAATGCATCACAGAAACGGATGGACTAAAGGGAATTTTATCGTAGGGCACAATACACATATCATCCCATTTGCCATTTTTGTAGTCTGCAATAAACATGTGATCGGAAAAATATTTTCCGAATCCTATGTTTTCAGGATCCATTTCAGATATCCTCGATTTTTTTACCTTTTGAATTTTTATATTGCTCTTTTCGCTTACCATATTAAGAGTATTGTATTACTACAAATATGTAATTAATTTTCTAATTCTGCCAATTTAACAACGAATTACACTCATCCCATCATCGAAATCCGTTTTCTGATAATTTGTATATTTTCGTTGTTGTATTATGACTATTCAACAACTTCTTATTAAGTATTGGGGACATGGCAGTTTCAGACCCCTTCAGGAAGAAATTATCAATTCTGTTCTGCAGGGTCAGGATACGCTTGCTTTATTGCCAACCGGAGGAGGAAAGTCCATCTGTTTCCAGCTTCCAGTACTGGCAAAAGAAGGAATATGCATCGTTATATCGCCTTTGATTGCATTGATGAAAGACCAGGTTGAAAATCTTCACAAAAAAGGAATAAAAGCAATTGCAATAACTTCAACAATGCATAAAAGAGAAATTGACATTGCGTTTGATAACTGTATTTATGGCGAAGTTAAATTCCTGTACCTGTCCCCCGAAAGACTGAAAAGTGAATTGGCCCAGGTACGCATAAAAAAAATGAATGTTAGTTTAATTGCGGTTGATGAAGCGCATTGCATTTCGCAATGGGGGTATGATTTCAGGCCCAGCTACCTGAACATTATCCTGCTGAGAGAAATAAAGCCCGGCATACCCATAGTAGCACTTACAGCCACTGCAACACCCCAGGTAGCAGAAGATATACAAGAAAAACTTCATTTCAGAAAGAGGAATATTCTCCGGAAAAGTTTTGAAAGAAAAAACCTCTCCTATGCTGTACTTTATGAAGAGGATAAGTTATCCAGATTAATTAAAATTATAACCAGTTTAAATGCCAGCGGAATTATATATGTGCGTAACCGGAAAAAGACAAAGGAAATTGCTGACTTTTTAAAGCAAAATAAAATTACGACAGAATATTACCATGCAGGACTTACTCCTACAATCCGTGAAAAGACGCAGGATAATTGGATGAAAAATAAAATAAAGGTAATTGTATCTACAAGCGCATTTGGCATGGGCATTGACAAGCCTGATGTAAAATTTGTAATTCATTTCGATTTACCCCATTGCCTGGAAGAGTATTTTCAGGAAGCAGGAAGAGCCGGAAGAGATGAAAAAAAATCATACGCTATATTATTATATAACGAAGCCGATCGGGTAGAATTAGAAAGCAGTGTTAACAGTCGTTTTCCTACTATCGAAGACATCAAAAAAACTTATCAATGCCTGGCTAATTATTATCAACTTGCTGTTGGCAGCGGAGAAGGCACGTATTACAATTTTAATATATCCGACTTCTGTACTACCTACCAATTAAATGCCGTTACAGTCCATCATAGTATAAAATTTTTAGAACAGGAAGGATATCTTTCTGCCTCAGAGGGGTTTTACCAGGCATCAAAAATTCATTTTTATGTCAATAAAGAGGAATTGTACAAATTTCAGATCGAAAATTCGGGGTATGATTCCTTTATAAAATTAGTCCTTCGCTCGTACTCCGGTGTTTTCGATGATTTTATTAAAATAAATGAAAGCGAAATCGCTCAAAGAATAGGTATAACAAAAGAAGAAGCTACAAAAACATTGGAAAATCTGGATAAACTGCAAATCCTATCTTACATAAAACAAAACACCCTTCCGCAGCTTGTTTATGCAAGACCAAGGGTAGATGGCAGAGATATTTTGATATCAAAAGGGAACTATGGGGTACAAAAGAAAAGAACCGTTGAACGGATGGAATGGATCATTCACTATGCATCCAGTTCTCATAAATGCCGAAGTCAACTGCTCCTGTCTTATTTTGGGGAAAAGGATACCTATCGTTGTGGAATCTGTGATGTATGCCTCGAGAGAAATAAACTGGAATTGAACGATATTGAATTTAAAACTATTTCTGACCAGATAAAAATAATACTGGGCCAGAACAACGTATCATTGACAGACTTGGTCAATTCAATAGAAAATTCGAGAGAAGACAAAATATTAAAAGTTGTGCAATGGCTCATGGACAATGACAAATTAATTTACGATGAGCACAACCGCCTTCATTGGCAAAAATAAAATGGCTAAACTGGAAAAAAAATTTTATACAAGAACCAATGTGCTTGAAATCAGCAAAGACCTACTTGGTAAATATTTGTTTACGAGAATTAATAATGAAATTACCGCAGGTATAATAACAGAAACAGAAGCCTATGCAGGAATTTCTGACAAAGCATCGCATGCTTATAATAACCGAAGAACGGACAGAACGGAAGTAATGTATGCGGAAGGTGGTGTAGCCTATGTTTACTTGTGTTATGGGATCCATCATTTGTTTAATGTCGTTACAAATATAAAAGACGCACCTCATGCAATACTTATCAGAGCAATTAAGCCTGCAGAAGGAATTGAGACTATCTTAAAAAGAAGAAAACAAAAAAGTATTTCACCTTTAATTTCCGCCGGTCCCGGAACATCCTCCCAGGCATTGGGCATTAAGACCATTCATTCCGGAACAGATTTAACCGGAGATACAATATGGATAGAAGACAGGGGTATAAAAATCAGGAAAAATCAAATAATTGTTGGTACACGAATTGGAATTGGTTACGCAGAAGAAGATGCTCTGTTGCCATACAGATTTATTATAAAACTGTAGGAGTTTTAGGGGTACTTACACAGGCATTCATTCTGGAATGGAATTAACGTTTCTGCTTTTCAAATTCGCTTTATAAGTATAATAATACATCCACACAAAAAAAGGAAATCCATTAATAAAATAATTACCCTGTCGCAACAGGTATAAAATAATCAGCACTAAGATAGCATTAGAAATAAGCCAGTAATTATTTTCAGGATAATTGTAGTCTCTCTTTACGTAAAATCTAAATAAAATGTAAAACATAGACCCAATTCCCATTAAACCTGTTTCAGATAGAAGTCTCAAAAACATGGAATTCGCATCTGCAGTATTAAACATGGACAATGAATTAGCCTGCTTGCTGGTTCTGACAACATCTTCTGTTAAAAGATTATAAGAATATTTGTCAAATGCGAATGAATGAGAGCCCAATCCAGTACCAAATAAAATGTTATTTTTAAAATTTTCCCAGGCAACATGGGCATGGTTAAATAAAATAAAACTGGAATTATTAACATTTTTTAACGTAAATTCATGGTTTACCCATAGACCCCATGTACTATCAAAACGACTATGAAAATCGGGTAAATAGATATAAAATATATTTCCAATTAATAACAAAGCAACCAAACCTACCAGCAGGTTAACCGCCTTCCCATAATTAATTGTTAAATAAGCCAGTATAAGAAAAAAACCCACCAACCCAAGCGAGGAAGTTGTTAAAACCACTGCTAATATTATCAGGATACTCTCGTAGTTCCTGTAGTATAATTTTTTTCGAAGCAATAAATTATGGAAAGCGATAAACGCCGCAGGGGAAATAATTAAAGCCATTTGGGATGCTTCCGGTAAAATGGAATTCATCCTAAGACCTTCAGCATCAAATACCACACTCCACTTGTTGAACAACCCAAAAAGTTGATAACCTGGTTCAAATTTTACATAATAAGAAAACAACTGAAAATAACCTATAAGAGTAACGAAATAAGCTCCTTTTAAATAGTATACAAAGAGTTTTTCTACATCAAAGTCGTAGGACACCATTACATAATAATAAAAAGAAGTAGATATAAAAACGCCTAAAAATATTTTCATCAAAAGTTCTATGGTATTATTGCCGAGTTGTACCTGAATTAACCCAAACAATAAAGGAAATGTCAGTATCTGTATAGTTACTATTGGTAAACCATATTTTACAATAAAAAAAGGAAGGAGAAGAAGGAATATAATATAATGAAAATATGCTTCAAAAGGATGGGAAAAAAACGTATAAGAACAGAAAAAAATGCTGACAAAAATTAAAAATGTAAAAATCTTGTTACCCATTCCCTAATTAATCTAAATTACAAACCACAATAAATAAGTCCTGAGATCACCATGTTAAAATGAAAATTTTTTCCAGGCATCACACCTTAATCCATCCAGCCTTGGGAAATATGTCTTATTCTCAGTCGAGATTAAACAGGAACAAAGTTAAGTCAAATATATTAAGTCGTAGGGATATAATACAGTTCATCAGTATATTTATATCATTCATCTTTTTTACAGAACTATAAACTATGGGATACTAAATGTGATTTTCCGGAAAAAAATATATAATTTTAATCTATCGTTTTAAAAAACATCCTTGTTATACAATCTGAAATTACAAATTGCCAGGTATAAAAGAGTTTGTATTGAGCTTAATTGATTGACTTTCGAAAATGAAATATAAATTAAATTTAATAATAATAGCTATTTTTTGCGAAAGTTTTATTTTTGTAAGTCCCGATAAAAAAGCGGAAGAAAAAATTCACTGGTACACATTTCAGGAGGCTATAGAACTAAACAAGAAAAATCCCAAAAAGCTGTTTATTGATGTTTATACAGATTGGTGCGGATGGTGCAAAAA
>Ga0206880_1063_pt1 | contig 11795 bp, 7 predicted proteins | sample Alteio_BWOrgCont_6_FD_152848 | JGI IMG/M metagenome (GOLD analysis project Ga0206880, IMG submission 152848) | Enriched cells from forest soil in Barre Woods Harvard Forest LTER site, Petersham, Massachusetts, United States -... | ecosystem: Environmental > Terrestrial > Soil > Temperate forest > O... | reverse complement strand
ATAAAATGTACGCCCCACAAGGCACTGGCGCACTCTTCGTCCGCAACGGTGTGCAGCTCATGCCACTGCAGTACGGCGGTCCGCAGGAGCGCCAGCGCCGCGCTGGCACCGAAAACGTCCCCGGCATCGTCGCACTCGGCCGCGCCGCCGAACTCGCCTCAGACTGGCTCGCCTCCGACGCACCTCAACATCTGCGCGACCTGACAACCCACCTCGAACAGGGCCTGCTCGCCGCCATCCCGAACGCTTACATCAACGGAAGCAGCACCTACCGCGCGCCCAACACCACTAACATCCGTTTCGAAGGCATTGACGCCGAATCTCTCTTGATCGCGCTCGACATGCAAGGCATCGCCGCCAGCTTCGGCGCCGCCTGCCAATCCGGCGCCACCGAGCCCTCGCATGTCCTGTTGGCCATGGGCCTACCCCCCACCGAAGCCCGCAGCAGCCTGCGCCTCTCCCTCTCACGCCTCACCACCGGCGAAGAGATCGACCGCGCCCTTCAGATCATCCCCACCGCAGTAGCCCGCCTCCGCAGCTTGGCATAGCCCTAGACGAGGCAACGCCGCCCATCACAGGCGGCGTTGCTCTCTACCCACTACTGTCTGTCTACAGATACCAGGGAATATTCACCACCACAATCCGCTGGTTTCCCTTCAGCAGCAGCAGCAGCTTCAGCAGTTGCACGCGTTGGTTGTGCAGCAGATTCTCCCACCAGTGGCGCACGACAAGCTCCGGCAGCAGTACGGCGATCTTGCGCCCGGGGTTCTCGTCTTCCAGCTTCAGCACGTAGTCCATCAGCGGCGACAGGATCGTGCGATAGTTGCTCTTCACCGTCACCAGCTCAGGTGCAGGCATCGAGCTCTCGCGGATAGGTTTCAGCACCATCTCCTCCCACACCGCGCCCAGCATGTCCGCGTCGTCGGAGTCCACATGCACCACCTTCACGACCGGGCTCATCAACAGCCCAAAGCGCATCGCCTTCTCGGTGATCTTGTCCCACCGTGCCATCGGGATCACCACAATCGGCGGCTCCAACCCAGTCAACCTCAGTGGCGTTGGGTCGGCGGTCTCATTCTTTACGCGGGCATAGTGGTGCTTCACCGCCACCATGATCAGGATCAGGAACGGCACCAGAATCACCGTCACCCACGCGCCGGAGAGAAATTTCGTCGAAACGATGACCAGCAACGAGATGCCGGTGGCCACAGATCCCAGGCCGTTGATGAACATCTTCACATGCCGGTGCGGGGCATCTGTGGTCCTGTGCCAGTGCACCACCATGCCCGCCTGACTCAGCGTAAATGCCAGAAACGCGCCGATGGCATAGAGCGGAATCAAGCGGTCGGTCACACCGTCGAAGATGATCAGGATCACCGTGGTGAATCCCGTCAGCGCATAGATGCCATGCGAGAACAGCAGCCGGCGGCCGCGCAGCAGAAACACGTGCGGCAGGTAGTCCTTGCCTGCTATCGCGCGCGCCATGCGCGGGAAATCGGCAAACGCGGTGTTCGCGCTGAACGACAGAGCAGCCAGCACGCTGCCCATGGTCAGCAGATAGAACCAGCCGCGCCCGAACACCGCTGCCACCTCAATCGACAGCACTGTCTGGTAGTTGCCTGCGTCGGGGTCCATCGCCGTCACGCCATACGAGCGCGCAACATACGACAGCCCGGCCAGCAGCACAATCAGGATCGCGATAATCACCGTCAGCGTCTGATTGGCCCTGTGTGACCGCGGCTCCTTGAACGCCGTTACGCCGTTCGACACCGCTTCCACGCCGGTCATCGCTGCGCAACCATTGGAGAACGCCTTCATCAGTACCCAGATCAGCAGCCACGGCGTCAGATGCTCCATCGTCGCCACTGCCGCAGGAGGAGGCGCCGCCAGCGCCATCGGATGACCATGCGCGGCAATCGACCGTGTCACGCCGATGGCAATGGTCGTCAGCAGTGTTCCAACGAATAGAAACGTCGGCAGCATGAAGACGACGCCTGTCTCCTTCACACCGCGCATGTTCACGATCGTGATGAACAGCAGGATCACCAGACACAGCGGCAGCTGGTACGGATGCAACCACTGAAACACACTCACCAGTGCCGACACACCGCCTGAAACACCTACAGCCGCCGTCAGAATGTAGTCGATCATCAGCGCAGCCGCCGCAAGCAGACCGGCATGGTCGCCCAGGTTTTCGCTCGCCACCGTAAACGAACCGCCACCGTTCGGATACGCCTCAATCGTCTGTCGATAGCTGAAGTACAAAATCGTCAACAGGGTCAGGATGAACCCGAAGATCGGCATCAGGAAGTGCTGGACGCCGTACCATCCTAACGGGATCAGCAGCAACATCGCCGCTTCCGGCCCATACGCCGCGCTTGTCAGCCCATCGAGCCCAAAGATCGGTACGCCTGCTGCTACGCCAATATGTTCGGCATGTTCCTCGTGCGATGCCAGTGGCCGTCCAAAAAGCACATCAAAAAACTTCATATCCCAGCTGAATCCTTACTGGCGTGGGGAGTGCGCCGATAGGTATCCTACGACAAAACTGTCAAGTTGCCGCATTGAAAACTCATGTTTTCCTCATACTGCCTTTACAACTTTTTAACGCCACTGTTTCAATAAGCCATTTGGATTCCTAGACTTCGCCGAATACCAGCCCTTGCAAAATCGCTCCCTGTGCCTCCGCTCTGTGGATATTGCAAACGCTCTATCGCTACAGCCACCACTCAACCGCCGCGATTCCCTCCTCAACCACCCTGCTATCCTCCTCACCAGAGCGACCCGGCCCCTATGCGCTACACCGCCAACCAGCACTCGGCCCGGTACACAGGCGACTACGTCTTTCACCAGCTCATCCCTTACATCGGCAACAAGCGCAAACTGCTGGGTCTGATCGGTCGCGCCGTCGCGGCCACCGGCCTCGTACCCGCGCAGGCCACCTTTCTAGACGCCTTCTCCGGCAGTACCGTCGTCGCGCGCTACGCCAAGCAGTTGGGTTTCGCCGTCACCGCCAACGACTGGGAACCCTACGCCGAAGCCCTCGCCCAATGCTTCGTCGAACTCAACCACGCACCCACCTTCTTTGGCGCGCGCTCCTACGAAGACGTCCTCACTGAACTCAACACTCTTCCGCCTGTCGCCGGCTGGATCTCCACCCACCTTTGCCCCGCCGACGATGACTACCCCGATACCGCGCGTGACCGCATGTTCTACCTCCGTCGCAACGGCATGCGCTTCGACGCCATCCGCGAGCGCATTGCACAGTGGGAGGCCGCCGGCGATCTCACCCCGCTCCAGCGAGCCGCACTCCTCGGCCCGCTGCTCTACCAGGCCTGCTGGCTCAGCAACACCTCCGGCGTCTTCAAGGGCTTCCACAACGGTTGGGGAGGCCGCACCGGCACCGCCCTCTATCGCATCCACGCCGACCTCGAACTTACGCCCGCAATCTTCCACGACAACGACCGCCCCAACCGTGCCACACGACTCGACGCCACCGAACTGGCCCTCGCCAGCCACACCCACGCACCCTACGACATCGCCTACCTGGACCCGCCGTACAACCAGCACCCTTACGGCTCCAACTACCATGTTCTGAACACGCTCACCCTCTGGGACGCACCGCCTGTCTCACCCACCATCACGGGCCACGGCGACAAGTCCGCCATCCGCACCGACTGGCGCACCCAGCGCCGCAGCGCCTACAACCACGCCGCCCGCGCCACAGCAGAGTACCAGCGCCTGCTCGCCGCCCTCAACGCCCGTTTTCTCTGCACCAGCTACAGCACAGACGGCTCCATCCCGCTGCGCGACCTGCTCGAGGCCAACCTCGCCCACGGTCACATGCACGTCTTCCTGCAGAGCTACAAACGCTACCGCGTCAGCACGCAGCGCTTCTCCCACAAGCCCATCAACATCGAGTTCATCCTGCTCACCGACACCCACCGCAAAGCCACCCGCTCCGCCGATAGCTACCTCAACGAGATCCAAACCGCGGAGCACGACGCCCTGACAACCCATCCCGAAACCAGCCAACCTACGCCTCCCTGAGGAGTCGCAGATCAGTCCTGTTCATCGGTTCAGCATTAGCCACGCTACGTTTTGAGAAGAACGGCAGCTCATTGGGATATGGCTTGAGACCAATGCTCCTGTTCGACCTTTAGCTTCTCTTGGAATTCCTGCTTCCACCAATCACCCAACCCCCTCAGGGCTAACGCGCGCCGGGCAAACTCCGGGTCGAAGTCCAAATAGAAACAGAGATTGATCGACGGAATTGAACCTATCTCATTGAGTCTCTGTTCCAACTGCCAGACATCACCGGCGCGGACCGTACCTGGCTCCAATACTCGCGTATAGAAACCGGTGCGGTTCTCTCGAATGGTGAGCTTGATCCAATCTGAACGTCCCACATGCCTGGCTTGGTTTGCACACGGCACGCGCGGTCCACTGACCTGAAGAAGCGCAGTGCCAACCCGAACGATGTCGCCGGCAAAGATTTCATCTTCAGTAATGCCATCGAGCACGAAATTCTCACCCACGCCTCCCGGCTTCAGGTCTACGCCGTAGCTCTCCCTCCAAAATCGGTAGTGATCGCACAGATGCACACAAATAGCAGCATCGGCTCCGCCGTGGTAAGGCTGCGTCACTTTATCCCCTGAAAGCATCCCTTTGAGAACCTCGATAGGTTCATCCACGCGCTCTCGCTGTATAGACGAAACCCACTCGCCTCGCTCATCGTGAAGCACCTTCGGCTGTCCTCTGTAAACCGATTCGATGATCGCGAGCATCGAGGTCTCCTTCAGTAATAATCCTAGTCTCACGGATTGCCCATCATCCATCGGCTCCCTGAAGCGCCGGTACAATATCCCAATGGCAACTCTCTACGACATTCCGCTGACCACCCTCGCCGGCGCACCTGCCACCCTGGCCGACTACACAGGCAAAGCGCTGCTCATCGTCAACGTCGCCAGCAAATGCGGCCTCACCCCGCAGTACACCGCACTCGAGTCTCTTTACCAGCAGTACAAGGACCAGGGCCTCGTCATCCTCGGCTTCCCTGCCAACGACTTCGCTGGCCAGGAACCGGGCACCAACGAAGAGATCGCCAGCTTCTGCTCCCTTGAGTATCCCGTCACCTTCCCGCTCTTCAGCAAGATCTCTGTCGTAGGTCCCGACAAGCACCCGCTCTACAAGGAGCTCACCGCCGCCCAGCCGCACGCCGTACCCTTCGGCCCCTGGCGCGAAGGCCTCGCGAAGTACGCCGCCGCCAACGGCTTCCCACCCCCCAACGAAGAGCCCGAGCTCCTCTGGAACTTCGAAAAGTTCCTCATCGGCCGCGACGGTACCGTAGTCGCCCGCTTCGCCCCGGACATGCCCCCCAACGACGAGCGTATTACCTCCGCTGTCGACAAAGCACTCGCCGCCTAAAATTCTCCCTCAATGGGTGCCCCATTCATGACGACAGCCTCACCGTCGGAATGAGTGGGGTGACGCTCTCATTGGAGTCGTAACCTCAACCCCTGCAACATCCCCGATCAATCTCCCATCGACGCCGCAACCAACACCCTTCCCGCGGGTTAACCAGACTGTTAACCCACCGGATGCGCTCCGGCTACTAGACAACCTCTGTGCCTGCAGTGAGTCCTATCTTTAAGCGAGAAGAGTTCCGCCGTTCGCTGGCGACACGCTCAACACTGGGAGATGATCCACCCATGAAGACCAGAAACCTGCTTCCACTGCTGGCCGCCTCGGCGCTGCTGCTGCCGTCGTCCCACCTCTTCGCGCAGGACGCCCCCGCGCCTCAGCCAGCCGACCAGATGACCGGCGTCTCGCATCCTGAGAAGCTCAACGACACCATCACCACCACCGACGATCCGGCGGCGCAGCCACAGCATTACCAGAAGCCATCGCCCGCCGTCCCTGTTGTCGCGTCTGCACCCGCTCCCGCACAGTCGGACGACCACTACGTTCCCTACAGCGGAAATCAAAACAACGGGAATCAGACTCCCACCCTGCAGACGCACAACTACGGGTCCGCCGCCGCTCCTGATCACTACGCACCCTCCGGCTCTGGCACTGCGGCCTTCAACCCGAACGATCCCAATAGTGGCGTAGTTACCAGCGTGCCGCTCGGTCCAAATGATCTTCCCATCGGAACTCGTCTGGTCGCGCAGTTGAACAACACCATCTCCACCAAGACCACTACGACAGGCACACGCTTCACAGCTGAACTTACGCAGCCCGTTATGCGTAACGGCCGCGTGATCCTGCCTGCCGGTACAGTCGTCAATGGTCGCATCAGCCAGATCCACGGCGGGCGTCGCATCAGCGGAGCGTCGGCCATCCGCCTTACACCGGACGACATTATCCTGCCCGACCGCAGCACCTACCGTGTGCTCGCCGAGGTTGTCGATCTGGACCACTTCGCCGCCTCGCACGTCAACAGCGAGGGCGTCATCACTGACACCAGGAGCAACAAGGTCGCCGCCGGAGCCACCGTGCTCACCACCACCAGCGGCCTCGTCGCCGGAGCCTTGATCGCCGGCCCCGTCGGCGCAGGCGTGGGTGCCGGTGTCGGCGCAGGCATCGGCGCCTACTGGTGGCTCCGCGAAGACCGCCAGCAAACCCTGCCCACAGGCACCGAGATCGTCTTCAGCCTCGACGACATCCTCACCGTAGCCCCGGCCAACGACAACGCCACCTACGCGCCGCCTCCGCCGGTTCCCGCTCCCACTTACTAACACCGTCAACACAAACACCAAAGGCCCTCAATCCATCGAGGGCCTTAGCTTTATCACTACTGTCTATCCACTGCCTCACCCAACCACCTGAGCCAGCAGCCGCTTCCAGTTCTTCTGGTTGCGTTTGAAGCTCTTCTTCAGATCATCCAACGTCCTCTGAAAGTCGGAGTTGTCGTTCATCCCGCGCCACGCCGGGTTTTTGCTGAACCACGGATAATTCTCGTTACCCAGGTAGATCGCCCGCCGCAACCAGTGCAGCGCCTCGGCGCCATCACCCTCCACGGCAAAGTACGTGGCCAGTCGGTACGCCATCTCGCTGTCGGCCTCGGCTGCCGCCAGCGTATCTTCCGTGATGAACTCCGCCGCGCGCTTGCGTTCACCCAGTTGCACGTAGCACATTGCGATCGTGGGATACACGATGCGCAGCGTGTCGTCGTCCTGCGTCACCTTCTCCAACGTCTCTACCGCCTTCGACAGCTGCCCTTCGCGCATCTGTTGATACCCCTGCGAGATGCGCAGCAGCGGCTGCCGCGGCTCCAGCGTCAGACCCTTCTCAATCTCATCGCCCGCAAGCTCCAGCTGGTTCTGATACTGATACACCCGCGCACGATGGTTGTAGATCATCGCCGCATTGCTCGGATTCAGCCGTAGCGACGTATTGAACTGATCCAACGCCTCTTCATACAGCCCATCGATCCGCAGCGTCTGCCCTGCCACCAGGTGCACATTCCAGTCATTCGCTGCAGACTGTAACAGATGTTCAATACCATGCCGCGCGCTCTCTTTTTCACCGCGGCTCAGCAGCATGTACACGCGATACAGATTCGCTTCAACAGACCCTCCATCGCGCTCCAGAGCCTTGTCGAACGCCCGCCGTGCCTCCAGCACATGCATCTGCCCGCCCAGCCCATGCCGCGCATACTGCAGGTGCGTAATCCCCAGCCCCGACCACCCCGGAGCATACCCCGGATCGCGCTTCACCACTCCTTCGAACAGCACCAGTGCGCGATCAAGTTCATCACGGTTCCCCGTGCGCGACATAAACGATGACAACAGCGCCCGCGCCTCCAGGTACTCCTCCGAAACATCATCACCCAGCGAGTTCACACTGGCCGGCCCAATCGCCTTCACCAGCCCGCCCTGCAACCCGCCATGCAGCTCCGCAAACACCTCGTCGCAGATCTCTGTCTGCACCGCGATCAGATCGAACGACCCCACACTGATCGAGCCGCCCGTACGCACGCTCTGCCCATTCACATCCAGCAGCTGCCAGCTCAGGTCAAAGCCCTTCTCCGACCGCAGAAAGCTGCCTGCCAGCACAAAGTCCACCATCAGCTTTCTTCCCAGACTCAGAGGATCAAGCTGGGCTGTAGCCACGTTCATCAGAGTGCTCGTAGGCCGCACCACCAGCGACGGCACCTTCGCCAGCCGCGCCGCCAGCGCATCCGCCAGCGCAAACCCATAGAAGTGCGTAGAGTCGTCTGCGGCCAGGTTTACGAACGGCAGCACCACAATGTTCGGCCCTTTGGTCTGCGTCACCGCCGTACTGTCGCGAAACCGCTCCGCCAGCATCGACAGAATGCCCGTCGTGCGTTTCTCTTCTTCGGGCGTCTCCATGTCCAGCCGCTGCTGCTGGCTCATGTTGATCGCGCCCTCGCCCGGCAGGATGTCAGAATCCAGCCGCAACGCCTTCACAATCGTCCGCAGCCCCTCGCGCAGCTCCGCCGCTGACCCATACCGCTCCGACGGCTGCTTCGCCAGGCAGCGCAGAATCACGCTCTCCAGTTCCACCGCCAGCCCCGGCACAATCTCCCGCAGGCTCGGCGGCTCTGCATACTGAATCGCCCGTATGCTCTGCAGCTCCTGCGCATCCGGCCGATGAAACGGATGCCGCCCGCTCACCATCTCGTACAGAATCACGCCCACCGCGAAGATATCGCTCTGCACGCTCGACTGCCCCGTCACAAACTGCTCCGGAGCCATGTACGCGATCGTCCCGCCACGAGCCGTGTACGTCGCGCCCACCAACGCCGGCGTCACCGGCTGCTCCGTCAGCGACGGGTCAAAGTCCGAATTCTCCCGCTTCAGCTTCCGCGCCAGACCAAAGTCCAGAATCTTGATCAGGCCGCCGTCGGTCAGCATCACGTTCGCCGGCTTCAGGTCGCGATGAAAGATTCCCATATTGTGCGCGGCCGCCAGACCATCGGCGATCTGCATTCCGCTCGACAGCACCAGCTGCGCATTCGCCGGGCCCTCGGCGATCACCTTGTCCAGGCTCTTGCCCGGAATGTACTGCATCACAATGTAGGCTTCCCAGTCGCCCGAATCCAGCTCCGTCTCGCCTACTTCATAGATAGCGCAGACGTTGGGATGGTCGATCGCTGACGCCAGCCGCGCCTCGCGCAGCTGTGTCGCCCGCACCTGCTCAGGCGTCTGCGAGCCGCGTTTCAGCAGCTTCAACACCACCGGCCGTTGCAACAGCGTGTCGTTGGCCAGAAACACAACCCCGCTGCCACCCGAACCGATCTTGCGTAGAAACTCGTACTGCTTGATCACACGACGGGCCATGCCTCATTATCGCAGTTACACTCCGTCTCATGATGTGGAACTCTCCTGTTTGCAACTCTCAACCAGGCCTGAGCAGCCTTTTCTTCGGGACCTGCATCCAAACGCCGGTATACGACTGAGCAGAGCAAGCTGGCAGCCGAAGCATTCTCCCCCTTAGTTTCACCGGACCCCAGGAAGTACTCATGCCAGCAACGCTCTTACTGATCGACGACAACGCAATCCAGGCCGCCACGCGGCAGACCATTCTCCGGCGCTCCGGCTACTTCGTCATCGTCACTCTAAGCCCCGAACGCGCTCTTGAGCAGCTCCGCAGCAATGCATTCCCCACGCCCGTCGATCTCATTGTCACCGATCACATCATGCCCGGTCTGAACGGGGTCGAGTTCATCACCGCCGTCCGCGAGTTCGCTCCGGATATCCCGGTCCTCGTCATCAGCGGCATGGCCGAAGCCGAAGACGAATACGCCGCACTCAACGTCCACTTCCGCCTCAAGCCTCTGATGCCCGACCAGCTCCTCTCCACCGTGAGCTCACTCATCAGTTCCACCGCGACAGTCGACGATGCTGACCCGGTCAGCACCCAGATCAACTGAACAGCCTACCGGGTGCCCCACGTCTCGCCTTTGAGACGTGGGTTCGCAGGATGCCTACACCTCGCAACCGAAGATCGCACCATCCCCGCACACACCCCGCACAAGTTTGAGAGAATGGTAGGCGAAGGAAGCCGCCACCCATGTCTCATCCCATGCCATCATTCGGGAGCTTCTCGCTCTTGCTGGCGCTCGTCCTCAGTGCCTACTCGCTGGTCATCGGTACGATCTCCCTTTGGGCACTTGCATACAATCGCCCGCTGGCCGTCGCTCCCGATCATCTCCGCGAGACAGCCCGCCGCGCCGGCATCGCCAGCTTCTTCGCCGTCTTCTGCGCGGCCTTCGCGCTCGTCTGGGCCTTCGCCACCAACGATTTCTCCGTAGACTACGTCCTTCACCACTCCAGCAAAGCGCTCTTCTGGGGCTACAAGTTCTCCACCCTCTGGTCCGGTCAGGAAGGCTCACTGCTCCTCTGGAGCTTCCTGCTCGCCACCTACGCCTTCGTACTGCGCCTGCGCCACAAGAATGACGTCACGCTCTACGCCTACGCCTCGACGATCCTCGCCGGCATCCAGGTCTTCTTCCTTCTGCTGCTAGTCATCGCCGCTCCACCCTTCGCCATCGTCCCCGGCGGCGTAACACCGCTTGACGGCTTCGGCCTCAACCCGCTGCTCCAGTACCCGGAGATGGCCATCCATCCGCCGATGCTCTACCTCGGCTACGTCGGCTTCTCCGTGCCCTTCGCCTTCGCCCTCGGCGCGCTTATCATGCGTTACCCCGGCGAAAAGTGGATCGCCATCACCCGCCGCTGGACGATGGTGACCTGGCTCTTCCTCACCGTCGGCATCATGCTCGGCATGCACTGGGCCTACGCCGTGCTCGGCTGGGGCGGCTACTGGGGATGGGACCCCGTCGAAAACGCCTCGCTGATGCCCTGGCTTGGCGGCACTGCCTTCCTGCACTCGGTCATGATGCAGGAAAAACGCGGCATGATGAAGCGCTGGAACGTCTGGCTCATCTTCGTCACCTTCATGCTCACCATCCTCGGAACGCTGCTCACGCGCTCCGGCCTGGTCAGCTCCGTCCACGCCTTCGCGCAGAGTTCCATCGGTGACTGGTTCACGGCCTTCCTGCTCATCGTCTTCTGCATCTGCCTCTTCACCTTCCTCCGTCAGAACGACCACCTCAAGAGCGAAAACCAGCTAGAGTCCATCGTCAGCCGCGAGTCCAGCTTCCTCTTCAATAACCTCGTTCTGCTCGCCGCCTGCTTCACCGTCCTCTACGGCACGTTGCTCCCCGTGCTCTCGGAGTTCTTCACCGGCGCCAAGATCACTGTCGGCGGTCCCTACTACAACAAGGTGATGGTGCCCATCGGCCTCTTCCTGCTCTTTCTTACCGGAGTAGGCCCGCTGCTCGCCTGGCGCTCCACCACGCTCCGCACCATCCGCCGCAACTTCGTCCTGCCCTGCATCGCCGTCATCGTCACCGCAGTCGGCCTGATGGCCGCAGGGGTTCGCCCCTGGCTCAACGACGACGCCACCGGCAGCATCTACGCTCTCGTCTGCTACTCCATCGGCGCGGGAGTCATCACAGCCATCGCGTCGGAGTTCCTCCGCGGCGCAGGCGTCGTCCGCACCCAGACCGGCAAGAATCTCGTCACTTCGTCGGTCCTGCTCACCCGCCGCAACACCCGCCGTTACGGCGGCTACATCATCCACTTTGGCATCGTAGTGCTCTTCATCGGCCTGGCAGGCGCAGCATTCAATCAGTCCAAGGAACTCGAGATGGGCTTCGGCGACAGCGTCGAGCTCAACGGCTACAAGCTCGTCTGCAACAGCTTCTCGCAGGACTCCAACCCCGAGTACGATACAGACTTCGCCCTCATGGACGTCTTCAA
>Ga0206880_1062_pt1 | contig 11889 bp, 10 predicted proteins | sample Alteio_BWOrgCont_6_FD_152848 | JGI IMG/M metagenome (GOLD analysis project Ga0206880, IMG submission 152848) | Enriched cells from forest soil in Barre Woods Harvard Forest LTER site, Petersham, Massachusetts, United States -... | ecosystem: Environmental > Terrestrial > Soil > Temperate forest > O... | reverse complement strand
GCTTCGAAGGTTCGCGGGTATTTGGAGAGGTCTTCGTTGGGACCAAATTGGAGTGGGTTGACGAAGATGGTGGCGGCGACGATGTCATTGCCGACGCGGCCCGCGCGGATGAGCGAGAGATGGCCTTCGTGCAGAGCGCCCATGGTGGTGACGACACCGAGCGTTGCGCGCGGGGTGGCGAGAGCAAGAGAGCGTCGCCAGTGACGCGTGTCAGCAATGGTGGAGAGGATCTGCATCGGTGGTGCTGTTCCTTGGAGTGGGAGCTGAGGTTAGAGAACTGCAGGTCTCTCCGCTGCGGCTTCGCCTCCGGTCGAGATGACAGGGTTTGGGTGGTACGGCTATGGGCGAGATGCTGGGCGTCGGATGCTGAAGCTAACGGGCAATGGTGAGAGCTTCGGAGTCGAGCTCGAGGCCGGGAGCGTGGTAGCTCTCTGCGTCTGCGGGGAAGGTGCGGGCCTGGACTGCGGCGCGGTAGTTGGCGAGGGCTTCGCGGATGAGCGTGCCGGCGTCGGCGAAGGGGCGGACGAATTTGGCAGGCGAGGTAAAGGTGAGCTGCAGGAGATCGTGGACGACGAGAACCTGGCCGTCGGTGTCGGGGCCGGCGCCGATGCCGATGGTGGGGATGGTGACAAGCGAGGTGATGTGCGTGGCGAGCTCGCGGGGGATGCCTTCAAGGACGATGGCGATGGCTCCGGCGGCTTCGAGCGCAAGGGCGTCGTCGGCTAACTGGAGAGCGGCGGCACGGGTGCGGCCCTGGACGCGGTAGCCTCCCATGGCGTGCAGCGACTGCGGGGTGAGGCCGATGTGGGCGATGACGGGAATCTGGGCAGCGGTGAGGGCACGGACGTTGGCGGTCTGGGTTGCTCCGCCTTCGAGCTTGATGGCCTCGGCGCCGGACTCTTTGACGAGGCGGATGGCGTTGCGAAGGGTGTCTTCGACGGAGACGTGGTAGCTGCCGAAGGGCATGTCGACGACGAGGAGCGCGCGTTTGGTACCGCGGCGCACAGCCTTGGCGTGATGGATCATCTCGGCCAACGTGACCGAAAGAGTGTCAGGATGTCCTAGCACGGCCATGGCGAGGGAGTCTCCGACGAGGAGCAGGTCGATGCCTGCGTCGTCGGCGAGACGGGCCGTGGGGTAGTCGTAGGCTGTTAGGGCGGTGAAGGCAGTGCCGGCGCGCTTGTGGGCCAGCAGAGTGTGTGGCGTGACCTTGTCAGCGCCTGTGTAGGACGGTGTGAGGCTCATCTTCTTCTCCAGTGCCACTTCGCGTGGGGTAACGACACTTCGCTTGGTGCGATGTGCCGCTCCGCGTGAGGCGAATGCAGCCCGAACAGACACAGTATAACGCCGAGAGGCGATCAGGCGTACTTGCGGAGGATGCCGAGAACCTTGCCCTGGATGGCGACGCTGGCGGCGGGGGCGTAGATGGGGGCCATCTCGGAGTTTGAAGGCTGGAGGCGGATCTGGTTGCCTTCGCGGTAGAAGCGTTTGAGGGTAGCGTCAGAGCCGTCGATGAGAGCGACTACGATCTCGCCCTCGCGAGCGGTGCGAGTTTTTTCGACGAGGACGTAGTCGCCGGACATGATGTGTTCGTCGCGCATAGAGTCACCGCGGACCTCGAGGGCGTAGCACTCGCGGTTGCCGAGGATCTCGCCGAGGGAGATGGATTCGGCCTGTTCGATGGCCTCGACTGGCTTGCCGGCGGCGATGCGGCCGAGGAGCGGGAGGCGGTCCATAGCGGTGCGGGGTTTGCGCTGTGGGATGACGTCGATGGAGCGGCTGCGGTTGTGGGCGCGCTGCAGAAGGCCCTTGGTCTGCAGGTTCGTGACGTGCTTGTGAACTGTGGCCAGCGAGCTGAGGCTGAGGCCGGCGGCGATCTCCTCGTAGGAAGGGGAGTAACCGTTGCGTGTGGTGAAGCTGGAGAGAAAATCGAGAACCTCTTTTTGCCGCCGCGTGATAGCCATGGCTGCCATTTTAGCGAATAAAAAGCGAACTGCAAGAGAAATCGACTCAAATAAGGTACGTCTCATGCCGATAGAGGTACTGAGAGCCGGGAACGCGGTTCTTGATTCGGTTCTGACGAGATGGGGTAAAGGAAGTAATAGAGGCCGCAGCCGAGGCGCTGCGTTGCGTGGGTATGAGGGCGGATTTGGTATGACGAAAATGGACAACTGGCGGTGATGGAACCGATGTCATGCTCTGCACATCTGTGTGGGTGATGATCGGAGTGTGGCCCCAGGGTCACAGCCGACGTCAGAAGAGAGCATAGGAGATTTTTTGCATGAGTGAGTTTGTAACCGTGAAGGCCGCCGATGGCCATGAGTTGTCAGCGTATGTGGCCAAGCCGAAGGGCGAGGTGCGCGGCGCGCTGGTGGTGGTCCAGGAGATCTTTGGCGTGAATGCGCATATTCGCAGCGTGGCTGATATGTATGCGTCGCATGGATATCTGGCGATTGCGCCCGCGTTGTTCGATCGGATTGAGCGTGGTGTGGACATCAACTACACGCCGGAAGAGATGCAGAAGGCGTTTACTGAGCTGTACCCCAAGTTGAATGTGGATAAGGCGCTGCTAGATGTGGCTGCTGCGTTCAAGCATGTGAGCGGCGAGCACAAGACGGCGGTGCTGGGCTTCTGCTATGGCGGATTGATGGCCTGGCTGAGTGCGACGCGCGCGGGCGATCTGGGAATCAATCCGGCATGCACGGTGGGCTACTACGCAGGCGGCATCGGCAGTGTGGCGAAGGAAGAGCCGACCTGCTCGGTGATGCTGCACTTTGGCGCCGACGATGATCACATCGGCAAGGACCAGATCGATGCGGTGCGGGAGGCTCATCCTGACGTGCAAGTGTTTGTGTACGAGGGTGCGGGTCATGCGTTCAACCGCGATGCGATGACGGCGGTGTATCGGCCGGAGGCGGCAAAGCTGGCGCAGGAACGGAGCCTGAAGTTCCTGGCGGAGAATGTCGGGTAGCCCTGTTTTCATGGCATCCATAGCGGTACAGAAACCACGCTGGCGGCTGAGTTGACAGGCCCCAGCGTGGTATCTTTAACGAGGACACTGAGAGTAGTGGACAGAGTATAGAGAATCAGGAGCAAGACACAGACGTGTTGGCAACCGAAAAGAAGACAGACATTATCAGCAAGTTCCGTACGCACGATACGGACACCGGCAGCCCCGAGGTGCAGATTGCAATCCTCTCGGAGCGCATCGGTGAGTTGACCGAGCACTTCAAGATGCACAAGAAGGACCATGGTTCGCGCCGTGGCCTGCTGATGCTTGTATCAAAGCGTCGCAGCCTTCTGGACTATCTGAAGAAGACGGACTCGGACCGTTACCGGGACGTGATCGGCAAGCTGGGTATTCGCAAGTAGTTGCGACGAGCAGGTCTGCCTGGAGTGACCAGGCGGCTGGCTGTTGCGGCTCTTGCGCCCAACGGACTGGCTGGGCGAATAGGCCCGGAGCTGGATAGCCAGAGTCAAAGGCCTTTATGGTTACGACGGCTGGTTTTACAAGTGCCAGGAGTGTAGGACGATTGAGTTTGCATGGTGCCACCCACCGGTTCAGGGCACACGTTCGGATGGATGCGCGATATGGCGCGACTTCCTACGTGATGCCTTTCGGTGCCGTATCGCAGCAGCCAACCACGGCCCGCGCTCTCTGGACGCGAGTTTGACATACAAAGAGCCCCGACCGAAGACGTTTCGGTTGGGGCTTTTGTCGTAGAGCAGCGCACCTTGCAAAAGGTAACCGCGCGCCCCGACACACAAGCTTAGAGACGCAACGACGAAGAAGAAGACGAGGAAGAAACATGAAGCAGGAAGTGACCGTAGAGCTTGCCGGTGGCAAGCACATCAAGTTTGAGACAGGGCGCATCGCCAAGCAGGCGTCAGGTGCAGCCTTTACAACGAGCGGCGACAACGCCGTGCTGGCGACAGCCGTCGCCTCGCCCGACCCAAAAGAGGGCATCGACTTTTTCCCGCTGACCGTGGAGTATCGCGAGTTCACCTATGCCGGTGGCCGCATTCCGGGCGGGTTCATCAAGCGTGAGGGCCGGCCGAGCGAGAAGGAGATCCTGACGAGCCGTCAGATCGATCGTCCTATCCGTCCGTTGTTCCCGGAGGCTTTCCGGAACGAGACGCAGGTAGTGGCGTTTGTGTACTCGGCCGACAAAGAAAACGATCCGGACGTGCTGGGCATCAACGGCGCAAGCTGTGCGCTAGCGTTGAGCGATATTCCGTTCCATGGGCCGGTTGGTGCGGTGCGTATCGGCATCGTCGACGACCAGTTCATCGTGAACCCGACGTACTCTGAGCGGCTTGCTTCGACGCTGAACATCATGGTCGTCGGCACGAAGGACGGCATCACGATGATCGAGTCCGGCGCGAAGGAGATCAACGAAGAGCGCGTTGTGGACGCGATTGAGTTTGCACACAACGAGATCAAGAAGATCTGCGCGGGCATCGACGAGTTGGTCTCCAAGGCCGGCAAGGCGAAGCGCGTTGTGGCCGAGGTGGAGAACGACACCGAGTACGCAGCTGCTCTGAAGGCGAAGGTTGGTGAGAAGCTGGCCGATGCGCTGAACACGCAGAAGTATCCGAAGTTCGAGAGCTATGCCAAGGTCAAGGAGATCAAGGACGAGCTGAAGAAGGAACTGCCGGCGGACGACCCCGCGGCTGCCAAGAAGCTGAGCAAGTACTTCGAAGGCCTGCGCGAGACCATCTTCCGCGAGCAGGTGCTGAACGACCGCATCCGTCCGGATCACCGTGCGTTTGACGAGATTCGTGCTATCTCGATCGAGACGGGCGTGCTGCCCCGCGTGCATGGCTCGGCGTTGTTTACGCGCGGCGAGACGCAGGCGCTGGTTTCGGCGACGCTGGGTACGACCGACGATGCGCAGCGCATGGAGAGCTACGAGGGCGAGATCAAGCGGAAGTTCATGTTGCACTATAACTTTCCGCCGTTCTCCGTTGGTGAGGTTGGGCGTATGACTGGCGTAGGTCGTCGTGAGATCGGCCACGGTGCGCTGGCTTGGCGCGCGATCGAGGCCGTTCTGCCGGATGAGACGGAGAGCCCGTACACGCTGCGTGTGGTGTCGGACATTCTGGAGTCGAACGGTTCGTCGTCGATGGCGACGGTGTGCGGAGCTTCGCTGTCGCTGATGGCTTCGGGTATTCCGCTGAAGGGTTCGGTTGCCGGTGTGGCGATGGGCCTGGTGAAGGAGGGTGACAAGTACGCCATCCTGACCGACATTGCAGGCGCTGAGGATCACTACGGCGATATGGACTTCAAGGTGGCCGGAACGCGCAAGGGCATCACGGCGCTGCAGATGGACATCAAGATCATGGGCATTACGCCGCAGATCATGCGTGAGGCGCTGGCACAGGCGCAGCGTGGCCGCATGTTCCTGTTGGACAAGATGGACGCTGTAATCTCGCATGCCGCAGAGGAGAAGAGCGCGTTTGCGCCTCGCATCCACACGATGCAGATTCCGACCGACAAGATCCGCGACCTGATTGGGCCGGGCGGCAAGGTGATTCGTGGCATCGTCGACGCGACGGGTGTGAAGATCGACGTGGACGATTCGGGCCGCGTAAACGTGGCTTCGAGCGATGCGGATGGACTCGCGAAGGCGATCCAGATGATCAGCGATATTACGGCTGTGCCGGAGGTTGGCAAGACATACCTTGGCAAGGTGGTTCGCCTGGCGGAGTTCGGCGCGTTTGTCGAGATCTTCCCTGGAACCGACGGCCTGCTGCATGTCTCGGAGATCGCAGAGCATCGCGTGAAGGAAGTTAAGGACGAGCTGCGCGAAGGCGACCAGATTCTGGTGAAGGTGCTGGCGATCGAGGGCAACCGCATCAAGCTGAGCCGCAAGGCTGTGCTGCGTGAGCAACGTGAGAAGCTCGGCCTGCCGCCGGTTCCGGAGCAGGCGGGTGGCGGTGAGCGCTCGGACCGTGGCGAGCGCGGTGGTCGTGACCGTGATCGCGGCGGACGTGACCGCAACGAACGTGGCGAGCGTCCGGCAGCGCCGGCACCTGCTCCGCAGGCTGCCGTTGCTGACGACGATGAAGAGTTTGACGATGACGAAGAGTTTGACAGCGAGGACGAGGGAGGCGATGAGGGCGAAGAGTCCACAACGCCAGCTCCGGCGGAGGGTGGTGCTGCTGCTGGTGCGCCGCGCCCGGCTGGTCAGCGTCGTGGTCGTCGCCGCCGTGGACGCCGTCCTGGTGGTGCAGCTCCGCAGGGTGGCGGTTCGCCGGCTGCTGGCAACTAGTCTTCGGTCTGCAACAAATGCAACACGAGAGCCGCGCCTTTTGCGCGGCTCTCGTGTCTGTACGGACAACGGCGCTTTGGGCGCTGCTAGGATTTTTTGCGCAAAAACTCGAAGACCAGGTAACCGATGATCGCGGAGCAGATGGCGATGAGGAGGTTGGCTGGTGTGATGACGTCCCGTAGCGCCATGGCGAGGGTCTTGCCGCGTCCGGCAGATACGGTAAACTCACCCATCAAAAGGTTTGCGTAGAAGAGGAATACGATAAAGGCAACTTCAACGATGGCTCGCCAGAGGTTGTTTTTACCGGTTGGCTTGTCGGACATGGCTTGATAGTACAGGCAGCGGACGGAGGCGGCACTGAGGAAGCGATGGCAGGTCCGGGGTGCGCATTGGGGTGCGTTTGCGCTGCTGGTTGCCGCGGGCGCTAGCCGATGGGTCGTGACCGAAGCGCATCCTGAGGCGGAGCCGACGCTGTCGTCGCTGGCGATGGGCTGTGGCTGGGCGGTGCTGGTGAGCCTGATGCTGTTGCGTCGCGGGCCAGCGAGGGTTTCTCTGCGCAGCTCGTGGCTGGGTGTGCTGGCAGGGGCGATGATCTTTGCCGGGCCAGCGGTGGGAGCGCTGCTGCGGGCTCCATTGGATGGGCCAGCGTTGACGATGGCGCTGGCATTGACGCCGGTCGCTGCAGGGATCGCAGCCGCTGCGCTGGGTGCCGGGAATCTGGATGGAGCGGCGGGGCGGATTTGGCCGGGACTGGCGGCGATTGGCGGGTTGTTGCTGGTGCTTGTAGAGCCGAATCTCGGCAATGCGCGTACGGATATGGCGTTGTTGCTGGCTCCGGTAATGACCGGTGTTGGCGCTGCGCTGTTCTGCATGCGTGGCGGAGCGACGACGTGGCGAGCGACGTCCGCGCTGCTGGGTGGGACGCTGGTATTTGGCGTGGCGCTTACGGTTGAGGCATTGGCTGCTGGCACGAGACCGACGGTGTCTCTGCTGGCGATGGCTTGCGATGGTCTGTTGGCGCTGCTGAGTGTGTATGCGTTGCAGCGGGTTGGCGCGACGCGATGGTCGGCGCAGTTTACGCTGCTGCCGCTGCTGATCGTGCTGGAAGGGCTCGCACTGACGCACCAGCCACTGACGCTGCGCTGGGTTGTGGGCATTGCTTTGCTGCTGCTGGCGAGCGTGTATCTGCTGCTACCGTCTAGCGACGATGCAGAGGGCGTTCGCGGTGTGGTACCACGCTGAGTTCCAGGGCAATTGATGGATATCTGTGGGAATTCGGCGGCTAATCTGCGGTTAGACTCTTTGGCATGGCAGCGGCGATGTACATCGTGGTTGAGGGTGAAGATCCTGGCTACAACATCTATGTGAACGGGCGGGTGCTCGCGCGGCATGAGGGCGCTGTGGAGCAGTTGGCGGTGCGGCTGGGTGTTCCGCCGCTGCTGGAGTTCTTCTCCGCGGATGAGAACTCGATGGCGCTGCTGATCGAGGAGGGGGCGGGGAATCCTGACCTGCTGCCTCGGCTGCCGCCGCCGCAGTGGTACTGCGCGGAGGATGGGCTGCGGACGGTAAGTGCGCTGGTGGCTGCGGTGGAGGTAGAGCTGGCGTCCGGCGTGCGGATGTTTGGGGCCGATGATGAGGAGCTGCTGAAGGAGCTGCACGAATACGAGCTGGTGCTCCAGAAGACGGCTGCTCGCGGGCTGCGGTGGCACCTAGCGGTTAGCTGGCGCTAGACCCTCCCCAGTTTTTGGGGCTAAGATCCGGAGCGGATTGGAGTTAGGGTCGTAATCGGTTTGGCGGTTACTTCGGCCGCGCGGAGCCAGCAAGTGGTACGTGGCCCGAGGGCACGGATTGAGAAAGAGCGTGAAACAAAGAAACCCGGCCTGGGCCGGGTTGTTCTTACATCTCTATTGTAAATGGTCGGTCAAGGGGGAATAGTCGCGTAAGGCCATTCCGTCACATTGGTTTCAGGCGACCTCCGAAGTTCTTGTTACTGGTGTATGTGTCTTAGGAGAGCAATGTAGCGGGGGTCGTGGCGGATCGGGTCAAACAGCGGATCGACGCGGATGAGGGCCATGTTGAAGCAATGCTGGTCGATGGCATGCTGAAAGGAATCGAAGGCATGGTCGGTATCGCCCACGCGTAGATCGTCCGCACCGACCTCATATGGCGTACAGGACGTCGGCGCTACGGTTAGATAAGTGCGGGTCCGCGCACGCCAGTAGGATTGCCAGCCCTGTTGCCGGTAGACAGCGAGAAGAGCGTTGACGTCGAGCTGCGGAAGGCCTGCCTGCCGAGCGTTGAGGTCATTCTGGACGGCGAGATCACGCTCACCTTTCTGTTCGTAGATGAGGCTTAGATAGTTGTCGATGGAAGCAGGAGAGTTCTCCATTTCAGCAGCACGCTGAAGTTGAGCGAGCGCGGCGTCGTACTCATGCGCAAGGTAAAGGGTCGCGCCGAGACGGCGATTCATAATGAAGGAGAGCGGATCGAGCTCGACAGCGCGGCGCATGTGGGTCACCGCGTCCTCAGGGCGCCCAACGGCGTCGAGATACGTAGCGTACTTGAACTCGGCCATGGGGTTGCTTGGGTCGAGAGAGATGCCGTGGGTAAGATTTTGCTCGGCGGCGGACCAGTCCCAGGTGTAGATCGTCTGAATGCTGCCGAGCTCGGTAAAGGCCTCGGCGTTATTGGGGTCAAGCTGGATGGCGCGGCGGGCAGCGTCGAGCGCTTTGGGCATGACTTCGTCGGGGCTCATAAGCCCAAAGGCCGAGAGTGCTTCGTAGGCAGAGGAATAGCCTGCGTAGGCCGAAGCGTAGCTCGGGTCTATGGAGATGGCCTGCTGGAAGTACTCGACACTATGGGGAAGGTCCTCTTTATTAAAGAAGTAGCGGCCACGCAGATATGCGTCGTATGCGGCGGGGTTGATGTGCTGTCGCGGCGGTGGAAGGAGAAAGAGGCGCGCCTGTGTAGCGATCTGAGAGGCGACGTTGTCCTGCAGGGTGAGAACATCGCTGGCAGGGCCTTCGAAGCTCTGGGCCCACAGATGGCGGTCGGTGCGCGCATCGATAAGCTGGGCGGTGATGCGCACTCGGTCGCCAGAGCGAACGGTTGAGCCTTCGACGATCGCATCGACATTGAGCTGGCGTGCGATCTCGGGCAATGATTTGTGCTGGCTTTTGTCCAGCATGACCGAGGTGCGGGAGGCTACGCGAAGGCCGGGAATGTGTGCGAACTCGGTGATGAGTTCGTCGGTCATTCCGTCGGCGAAGTAATCCTGAGTGGGATCGCCCGAAAGGTTGTTGAGTGGGAGGACGGCGAGCGAGCGAATGGGAGCTTTCGAGTGGAGGTGCGCAGCAAACACCCAGAAGATGGCGGCAAGAACGAGCAAGCAGGCCAAAACGATGGTGGCGAGGCGCAAGATTTGCAATCGCGAGGCGACAATTTTCTGCGGTGAACCGGGACCGGCAGCAGTCAAAGGTGCAACATTGGTTGTTGGTTGTGAGGTGGCGACTTCCACCTGGGCGATGAAGCGGTAGCCTGCCGTGGGGACGGTCTCGATGAAGCGGGGTTCGCGGCTGCTGTCTTTGAGGGATTTACGGAGCAGGCCTACGGAACGGGTAAGGGCGTTTTCCGTAACGGTAGCATCCTGCCAGATGGCGTCCAGGAGCTCCTGTTTGCGGTTGAGACGCCCACGGTTCTGGACGAGGTAAAGGAGCAGGCGAAGCGTCTTGGGTTCGAGAGAGATGGGTTCGCCCCCTTCAGTGAGGCGAAAGGCTTCGTCGTCAACCTCAAAACAATCAAAGCGATAAATCACCGCCGAGCTCCAATTCCCACTCTCGCGCTTTCCATCTCGTGGCCGACCTCCCAATTATGGTCGAGAAAACCCTATTCGCGAAGAATCACGGTTTCATGTGACTTCCATCAGCTCCGTCGGCATGTCCGAGCCCGACTACACCCACATCACCTACGACATCACGCTGCACTTCGCCGCAACACTCCTCGCCCTCAACCCGCAGATGACCTTCTGCTTCGTCTCCGGCGCGCAGACCGACAGCACAGAAAAGGGCCGCACCATGTGGGCGCGGGTCAAAGGCCGCACAGAAAACGCCCTCGCCGCCCTCGGCTTCGCTCGCGAAGTCAACTTCCGCCCCGGCTTCATGAAGCCCGTCCCTGGCCAGCAGAACGTCCGCTCCTACTCCCGCATCTTCGCTCCGCTCTTCCCTGTTCTCATCGCCCTCTTCCCCAACCATGGCTGCACACTCGAACAGATCGGCCTCGCCATGATCCACGCTACCCTCAACGGCTCCCCGAAACCCATTCTCGAGAACAGAGACATCAAGGCCCTCGCCGCAGCATAGGATCACTGACGTAAAGATGACTTTGCATTACCGAATTCAAATGAAAACGCCTTCACCCCTGAGACCCGGGTTGAAGGCGTTTCAAGATTCGAATCGCTGCCGTTGAGTTGGGAGCCGAAGCTTTCTCAGCGCACATTGAACCGAAGAATCTGCCCGACTGGAGCGTCCGCCGCACCCCAGTTCGACACATACAGCGCTCCGTCTGGTCCAAAGGTCATACCTGTCGGCACCGATAAGCCGGTGATGACGTCCTCCGCGATGCCGCGTCCCTTCACGCGCACCACCTTGCCGTTGCCTGGTGCAGGAAGACCAGACGCGGCGGAGAGTTCCAGCACATACAGCATTTCATCCGGCCCCCAGGCCATTGCTACAACTGTCGTGAGCCCTTGAGACGTGCTTCCCGTGACACGTAGCTGGTCGGGGGCCCGCGGATCGAGCCAGTCGATGAGCTCCTCCAACGGACTGGATTTCAGCGTCATCAGAATGGACGAGTCCGGAGTGATCGGAAACAAGCCAAGGTTTCCTACGATAAGCCCGTCCACAGTCGGCACAGCAGCCGTAGGTACTATGTGACCTTCTGCCTTCGATATGTCTGTAACCATCTGCACCTGGCCCTGCTTCGTTATCGACCATATCTGCCCATGGTTGGCTTCTACCGTGTAGAGTTTGTCTTCAAACGTAAACATGCTGTAGAACACACCGTCGGCCTCAAAGTCGGGAGGGAAAGCCGCCGCAGGATGCGCTGCCACCTGCGTGCTCATATTGGCCAGCATCGTCCATTGGCCTGTTCTCTCATCCACCTTAGCCACCATGTTCGGGATGGATGACCCATGCGAACATCCCCCGCCTGCCGTCACGGCATACAGCTCGCCGTCCAGAAAGGCAATGTCCGCCACGCCGTTCACATCCGGACGTTGGCTCAAGGCGGAAGGAAAGCCATTGGCCACGGTGGTCAGCTTTCCCTGTCGATCGATCTTAATAATGCTCCCCGTATTGCCGTTGGTGTACGGTCCGCCTACGGCAACCGCAACCTGAAGTTGCGGGCACACTGTGCCGGTACTGTTGGTTCCACCCGTTCCAGAGAGCGCAACATACAGATCGCCGTTCGGCCCGAACTTCATTCCGCGCGGACCGAACAATCCTTGCGCAACCGCTGTCGCTCCCGCCGGCACTGGCGGAAGCTGCGCCCGCAGCCCCGACACAGAAGCCAAACCGAGCGTAATCATCGCGTAGACCTTTACCGCTACCGTCATTCT
>Ga0206880_1061_pt1 | contig 11995 bp, 8 predicted proteins | sample Alteio_BWOrgCont_6_FD_152848 | JGI IMG/M metagenome (GOLD analysis project Ga0206880, IMG submission 152848) | Enriched cells from forest soil in Barre Woods Harvard Forest LTER site, Petersham, Massachusetts, United States -... | ecosystem: Environmental > Terrestrial > Soil > Temperate forest > O... | reverse complement strand
TTTGCTATATTTAATATAAAAATTTGCGAAAAGTGTTTGAATTCGATTGGAACTGAAAATTGCACTGCAGGCCATAAACTTTGTGGCTTCATTTGTTGCCCAATAATCTCTTGCATCATCATCAATGCGTTTCAAACCCCTGATATCAGAAAATACCGGCCTTGTAACGTTCTTCATTATTCTTAAACGTGTTTCAACAAATGCTTTAGCCATTTCAATATTGATATGTAAACCTGGCTGGAAAACAATGTGAATAATTCCGTTTTGCAGCCATATCATCTCGTATTCATTTTCAAAATAATCTTCTTTCATCCAACATCCAATTATTTATTGAAATAGTAGCGTATTATAAAGTGACTGAAAATTCGAACCGACAATATTACATTTTTCCTTTAAAAAAAACATCAGTATTTATACGTACGTGTTTTTACGGTGTTGATTTCGTGTTTATATGTTAAGTGGTTAATTCCGGTTTTAGAACAGGCATTTACATATTTTCGCCCAAGAAAAAACAATAGAAATTTATGGCAAAACATAATCACATTCTTGACACTGTAGATGAATGTATAACAAATGGAGTAAAAAACCAGGTATTGCACCTGGTATCGGGGGGAGGGCATTCAGACGGAAGAACAATCTCTGTGAATGGTGAAAAACTTGTTCACTTTGCATCTTACAGTTACCTGGGGCTTGAGACAGTTCAACGATTGAAAGATGCCGGAATAAATGCCATACAAAAATACGGAACACAATATGGCTGTTCACGAGCCTATGTTTCCATTGAGTTGTATGAAGAACTTGAAAACTTATTTGGTCAAATTTATAACACCCCCGTTCTTATAGCTCCCTCCACCACTCTTGCTCACATAGCGGCACTTCCTGTATTAGTAAAAGATGAAGATGCTGTGATTATAGATCAACATGTACATTCCAGTGTGCAAACTACAGTTAAGTTATTAAAAGTCAGGGGAATTCCTGTTGAAATATTAAGACATAACAGGCTCGATCAGCTGGAAGATCGTATTAAAGAACTTAAACAAAACTACCGGAAGATATGGTATTTGCTGGATGGAGTTTATTCCATGTATGGTGATTTTGCGCCTTTACAACCTCTTTACCAACTGATGAATAAATATGAGCAATTCAGTATATATGTGGATGATGCCCATGGAATGAGCTGGCAGGGAGAGCGAGGTTCCGGGTACACGCTAAGCCAGATAAATCTGCATCCGCAAATGATTTTGGTTACTTCACTGAACAAGGCGTTTGCGGCTTCGGGAGGGGCGATCGTTTTCCCAAATAAGGAAGACTATCGCAAAGTAAGAACATGCGGGGGAACACTTATTTTTTCAACCCCCATTCAGCCACCCATGCTTGGGGTAGGCACTGCATCTGCTAAAATTCATCTTTCACCTGAAATAAAAACGCTGCAAAATAATTTATCGGAAAGAATTGAATTATGTAAAAAATTATTGATAAAACACGGGATCCCGGTTATTTCAAATAATGATTCTCCTATTTTTTATGTTGGAACAGGATTGCCAAAAGTTGCTTACAATTTAGCAAAGCGCTTAATAAACAAAGGGTATTATACCAGCGTTGCCCTATTTCCAGCTGTTTCCATGAAGTGCGCAGGAATACGTTTTTGCATCAATCTCCATCATACATTGGAAGATATCAGGCAAATGGTTTTCATTATGGCAGACCAATATCCTTTAGCACTGGAGGAAGAAGGAAGAACGTTTAAAGATGTATACCAGGCTTTCAAAATGAATGTCACGGAAGAGCGACCATTGAATGCTGTTGAAAATGGGAAGAAGAAACTTTCTGTCGAATCTTACCGGACTATTAAGGATGTTGATAAGAAAGAATGGGACGGACTGTTGGGTTATAATGGCTCATTTGATTGGGAGGGTTTGCAATTTATGGAAGGTGTATTCAATGGAAATCCCGAAAAAGAAAGCAATTGGGATTTCTATTATTTCATTATCCGTGATGGTAATAACCATCCGGTACTCGCCACTTTCTTTACGGTAGTATGGTGCAAAGATGATATTTTTTCACCGGCTTCGATTTCAGAACAAATAGAACAACAAAGGAAGAATGATCCCTATTATTTATGCTCAAAAATAGTGATGATGGGTTCCCTCTTAACTGAGGGAACGCATATCTATTTAAACAGGGAACATGATCAATGGCACGAAGCAATTACAATGCTTCTTCAACAAGTTACGCAAATACAAAATGAAGCCGGTGCAACAAGTATTAATTTAAGAGATTTTGACGCACAGGATGTTCTGTTAAATGATTTAATGATCGGTGAAGGATTTGTAAAAGTAGATTTACCTGAAACGAGTATAATTGCAAAAGAGAAATTAGCCTGGAAAAAACCGGAAGAGTACCTGGCCCTGCTGCCCTATAACGCTCGTCACAACATGCGCAGAGATAGTGTAAAATATGAACAGTTTTACGATGTTGAAATTATCAAAAATGCAACGGATGGTGATATTCGGCATTGGTATAAACTGTATAAAAATGTTAAATCCAAGGGTTTTGAATTAAATACGTTTGATTTGCCTGAAAAATTCTTTAAAGCGCTGGTGGGCCATCCTCAATGGGAAGTAATTCAATTGACCCTTAAAAGCGAATTTAATGACCGGGAAGAAAGAAAACCGATCGCTGTCGGATTTATTTATAAAACAAATAAAACATATTCACCCATGATTTTGGGCCTGGATTATTATTATTTATTTGCCTATAAAAATTATAAGCAGATGCTCTACCAGGTTGTAAAAAGGGCAAATTCACTTGGAATGGAAAAAGTTTATCTGGGTTTTACTGCCACACTTGAAAAACAAAAATTAGGCGCCACACCGTTTGCTAAGGTAGCCTACGTACAAACAAGTGATAGTTATAATATGGAAGTTTTGGAAAATCATCAGCAGAGAGGAAAAGAAAGAGTAAAAATATTTACTGAATTCTTTGAAAAAACTTCTAAGAAAAATGCTTAAATTGTATTTCAATAGTAATAATGTTATATATAACGAATCACCGTAATAAATTTTAAAAACAAAATGAAACAATGCATTAATTTCAAAACAGTCCTTGCCTGCTTCTTATTTGTATTGGCGGTATCTTCCTGCAAACGATCCGGTGAGTCATCGTATAAAAATCCAAAGTTGCCGGTAGAGGAAAGAGTAAAAAATTTGCTGTCGCAGATGACATTGGATGAAAAAATCCGGCAAATATGCTGTACCATGATATCGAAAGGGAATAAAGAAAATCTTTTTGATACACTTGGTAATTTAAATACCAGGCTGGCAGACAGCATTTTTAAAAACGGGCTTGGCCATATCCGGATAGATCCCTCCCTGGGTTTTCATCCCCGAATTTCTGCCATTGCAGCCAATAATTTACAAAAATATATAAAGGAAAAAACACGTTTGGGAATACCGGTTATCCTGCACGAAGAAGGTCTGCACGGGCATGTTGCTATTGATGGAACGAGCTTTTCAATGCCTATGGGATTGGCTTCAACATGGGATACCGGGCTTGTGGAAAAATTATTTAACATGACGGCCAAAGAAATAAGATGCCGGGGTTCGCATTATGTATTGGCTCCCGTGATTGACCTGGGAAGAGAACCACGCTGGGGCAGAACGGAAGAAACATACGGGGAAGATCCGTACCTGGTGTCACAAATGGGATTGAGTGCTGTTTTGGGTTTCCAGGGGAGGGACAGTGGGGGGATTGACTCCAACCATGTTATTGCAACGCTGAAACATTTTTGTCATGGCCAGCCGGAAGGAGGTAAAAATACAGCTCCCTCCAATTATTCCGAAAGGGTATTAAGAGAAACTTTTTTCTATCCTTTTAAAGTATGTGTAAGCCGGGGGAAAGCCGAATCGGTGATGGCATCTTACAATGAAATTGACGGTGTACCATCGAATGCAAGTAAATGGTTGCTGCAAAACATATTACATGATGAATGGGGGTTTAAAGGCGCTGTTGTTTCCGATTATTATGCAGTAAGCCGGCTGGCCAATGTACAATTTGTTGCAAAAGATTTTGCAGAAGCAGCAAAACAGGCTATTAATGCAGGAGTTGACATTGAGTTGGTCGAGAGCGAATGTTATCCTAAACTCAAAGAATTAGTTGAAACCCATGCAGTCAGCGAGGCTGTTATAGACAGGGCGGTTTCACATATTTTAAGACATAAGTTTATACTGGGATTATTTGAAAATAGTTATGTTGATCCGGCTGCAGCCGAAAAATTTGTGGGATGCGAAGCCAACCGGAAACTGGCTTTGCAAAGCGCACATGAATCCGTCATACTTCTGAAAAACGAAAACAACATTGCGCCTTTAAATATTGCTCAAACCAAAACCATTGCGGTGATTGGCCCGAATGCAAACAGGACTTTACTCGGAGGCTACAGTGCTAAGCCAAAACAATTTATTACGGTACTGGAGGGAATAAAATCGAAAGTTGGAAATAAAATCAATGTTCTTTACAGCGAAGGATGCAGGATCAATGAACAAAGAAACGGTGAAAATACAGTCGTTTCATTGGAAGAGAATAAAAAAATGATCAATGAAGCTATACAGGTTGCAGAAAAATCAGATGTGATTGTCCTGGCAATAGGAGCGAACGAGGAATTATCAGCCGAAAGCGTTGACAGGGCGAACCTGGATTTGGTTGGTTCGCAAAATGAACTTGTTAAAGCAATGCTTGAAACAGGGAAACCGGTCATTGTGCTTTTATTCAACGGATCACCTTTAAGTATTAATTACATCAAAGAAAAAGTTCCCGTCATTTTCGAATGCTGGTATATGGGGCAGGAAACGGGCACTGCAATTTCCGATATCCTCTTTGGCGATTTCAATCCCGGAGGTAAACTGCCTGTTACTATCCCCCGCTCGGTGGGACAATTACCCGTGTATTACAATTGTAAACCCGCTTCAAAAGCGGCATATCCCAATGCAAAAGGAGGATATATTTTTGAAAACTCTACCCCGCTGTATCCCTTTGGTTATGGATTGAGCTATACAACTTTTGAGTACAGTCAGCTGAAAATTGAAAAACCGGTAATAAAGAAAAACGAAACAACCCGCGTTTATTTTACGATTAAAAATACAGGTAAAACGGCGGGAGATGAAGTTGTCCAGCTATACATAAGAGATTCCATTTCCAGCGTTACCCGCCCGGTAATAGAACTTAAAGGGTTTAAAAAAATACATCTGGAACAGGGAGAAACAAAAGAAGTGTCGTTTGAAATAGCTCCTGAGCTGCTCTCCTTTTGGGATGAGAATATGAAATATGTTGTAGAACCCGGAGAGTTCAGTATCATGATCGGTGCTTCCTCTGCTGATATCAGGTTAAGAAGTATTTTAAAGGTAGAAGATAATTAACTCTTCTGAAAGGTATCCTGTTATCTTTGTTACACCATAGTATGGTATCAATGAAAATAGGAATAACCGGAAAGGCAGTATCAGTTTAACCAGGTAACAAAAACCAAATTTAGAAACACCATGAAAAATCTATTTCTTTACTTTTTTATAATGGCTGGGAGTGTTTATTCCCAAAAAATATTTAACGTCAAAGACTACGGGGCGACCGGGAATAAGGAAGGAAGCGCCCGTGCTTCCATTCAGAAAGCCATTGACGCCTGTGCGGCAAATGGCGGGGGTATGGTTTATCTTCCACCCGGACAGTATTCTTCCGGCACCATTCATCTGAAAAGCAATATCCGTTTTTATATTGAAGCGGGAGCCACACTTTACTCGATCAAGGACAGCAGTGCATTCGATAAAGATGCGCTGATTTATGGCGACAGTCTTCAGAACATCAGCATCGAAGGGAAAGGAACCATTGACGGGCAGGCACGTTACGAGTGGCGCGTAAACGATATAGAAGATGACCTTATCCGGGCCAACAAGGATATGATGGTATCGTTGGGAAAACCTTTAATGCGTTCATTTCCTAAGAGAAACCAGTACGGGCATCTGCTCCTGCTATTGCGCTGCAAAGATGTCCGGATTACCGGGCTTTCCTTTATAGATTCGCCCTCATGGACCATCAATCTTTATGCCTGCGAGCGAATTGTGATGGATGGACTTTACGTACATTCAGATACTAAATACGGAGTGTGGGCTGATGGCATTGATCCGGATGGCTGCAAAGACCTGAGGATTTCCAACTGCACGGTTGAAACAGGTGATGACGCATTGGTTTTCTGGTCTTATAATATATATGGTCCGGCACTTCCCTGCGAAAATATTACGGTGACCAATTGCCGTTTCACTTCTGCTTCCAGCGGCATCAAATTTTGCGATGGCAATATGAGTGGCATACGCAATGTAACTATTGATAACTGTGTGATCAAGGGTGCAAACCGGGGTATCGCCTTTATGGATTTTGATGGAGGCGAAATAAGCGATATCGTTCTTTCTAACCTGACGATTGACTGTATCCGTTACGACTGGTTTTGGTGGGGCGATGGAGATCCGCTGCATTTTAACGTGAAACGCAGAAGCCAGATTAGTAAAGGTATAAAACCCGAAGCAGACAAACCTGCGGGTAAGATACAACGGGTACTCATCAGCAATGTAATTGCGCGCGGAAAAGGGTCAAGCATCTGCAATGGCCACCCCGACACCTGGATGGAAGACATTACCGTAAATAATTTAAAACTTTACATCGCCCACGATCCGCAGGCCCCTTTTGATAAGGCGGTTCATGCCCTGGAGTTTAAGCAGGTGAAGAACCTCAAGCTGAAAAACGTGGATATTTTCTGGGATAGCCCCGAATCGCCCAAGTGGGAAAGTGCGCTATACCTGGAAGACATTGATGGGCTGGAAGTGGACGATCTTACGGCGCGGCAGGCAAAAACAGGCGCTAATACGCCCGCTGTTGTTTTTTCACAGGTTGAAAACGCGGTTATCCGGAATTCCACTGCACAGGCAGGAACCGGTACCTTCCTGAATTTTATCGGGGACAAAACAAAAAACATACTTGTTTATTCGAACAACTTTACCAATGCAAAGATTCCTTTTACAAAAGCAACGAATGTTGGCAGTGGAGCCATTCGCAGCGAAATGAATTTTACGCAAAAGTAGGAGAGGTGGGGGTACTTCGGTACAACGTAACGCTTTCCTCTAAAGGACAGTTAAGGCATACATCATCCTGCTTCTTCGCTATCTTCTCTATTACCACGCTATCTAAATGATAAATGTGTGAATGATGTAACTTATTAAGAAGGTTCTGTAATGCTTCTGCGCCACTCGTTGCTGATCTTTGTACAGTTGTGAAAATTCATTCACAATATAAAATAAAACAAAATGAAAAATAACGAAAATTTGGCCAAAACCCAAAAGAATCAGGCAATTCCGGCATCTGACAAAAACAACACTTCTGCCAGGGAAGAAAATAAGTCGCAGGAAAAAGGGAAAAAGAAAGATGCTGTGCCTATTGAAGCTGAAGAAACAAAATCAAAAAATCAGGGTTCTGAAAACAGGAAACCTCAGTTTGGAAAATAAACTTTGTAATTCGCCGAAACAGATTAATTGAATTAAAACAGTTTATATTTAGGGTTAGGGAATAGTTTTTTGTTTGACATTCCTGGATAGGTGCCGGCACAATAGCCGGCACTTATATTTTTAAGTAGGCAACAATACCGAAACCATGCATGAAAATTCATGTTTCCGGATCAGGTTTCTTTTCAGTGATTTTTTTCAGAATGAGGGACAAAATTAAACTGTACAATACAAAAGCAAGGAATACAATAAAACCGGGCTGCAAAGATGTTTTGTTGGTTGCGATACTTGAAATCGTATCTGTGTGCTTAGTTAAAATTTCCAGTTGATTATCTAATATTCCTTTAAAACCTACATAGGCCATAAAAATAGCTATTACCATTACGTCCGCCATTGACCACTTTCCGGATTTGAATGCGAAAAACTTAATTAGCCCGTTACCTTTCCATTTTTGATTACCAAGTAAGTAAGCTTCCGTAGAAAGCAATTTGGCGAAAGGAAAAATTACGCTGAATATGAGAATGAGCACTCCTACCAGTACAGATTCAACTTTTTTTGTAGAAACTAATATGTGCACGACATCTAAAATGCTTTTACTCTGATAAAACAGTACCTGGTCCTGGAACACAATATGCCTGTCAAGAACCAAAAAATTTAACTCTTTAATACGGGCATCAATTTCAATCATAGGAGAGGAAATACCTACAACCAATGTAATGAGTGCGAGAACTACCGATAATATAAATAAAGGATTATAAAATGCTTGTTTCTGGTAAAAAATACACCAGAGGATTATGAATAAAACCAGTATACCTAAAAGTTTGTACGCGTACCCGTTGATTTCCTGGAGTAAAGAATTATTTCGTTGGTCTACCATAGCATTAAAGGACGGTACATCTTCAGCATTATATTTAGACAAGAGTTTACTTTGAATAGAATCCGTTGTCACACTATCCCTTGTTTGGGAAGCTAATTCATTCAATTTATCATTGGCCAGGAACTTCAATTTTTGTTTACTGCCCGGTTTAGTAATTTCATTGATTATTGCCTGGCTATATTCGGGGACCTGGGCCCTGATTTTATCTAAATTGACAAACATGTGAAAAGCCAATTGTTTTATTTTGCCGTCAATATTTGTTTGCTTTTCATTAATCATTTTGTCCGCTTTATTGAGCAAAGCATATAATATCGTATTTACTTCTTTTTTTAAAGTATCCTTTTCACTGGGATTAAACTTAAAGGAATCAATCTGTTCAGCAACGATTTTGACCATATTGTCTCTCCACACGTTAACAGATAAAAGTCCGTATTCAATACTGTTGACATTGGAATAGTCATTTTTAATTTCAACCCGCTTACCGGAAATGCTGTAAACTTTCCATCCATACCAGCCAGCCAGCGCAAGGACGGGAAGCAATAAAAAAACAAGCAGAATTCTGTATAAATTGTCTTTGTTTATCAAGGGCATCTTTAGATTTGAATTTTAACTTAAGACTTTTTTCTAAATAGTTTAATTTTCTGTTGTGACGTTTTGTGACCCCATGAACACATATCGCTCTAAGCCTTAACAATCATCTTTCCCGTATTCTCCCCTTTAAATAATCCAAGTAATGCAGTTGGTAATTGTTCAAAACCAAGTACAATTGTTTCTGTGTATTTCAATTTGCCTTCTTTTAACCATTGTGCTAATTTTTTAATGCCCTCCGGGAATCGGGCTTGATAATTGCCTATAATAAAGCCTTGCATCAATACACTCCTTGTCAGTAACATTGGTTGTAACCTGGGTCCCATGGAAATATCAGAACTATTGTACGAGGAGATTTGTCCGCATAAAGCAATCCGTGCATGAAAATTAAGATGACTGATAACCGCATCGGATATTTCACCGCCAACATTATCAAAATAAATATCTACACCTTTGGGGCAAACTGCGGCAATGACGTTTTTCATATCAGTAATGGTTTTGTAATTGATGGCTTCATCAAAACCAAAATCTTCTTTTAACAATTTTATTTTTTCATCGGTTCCCGCAATTCCAATTACGCGACAACCCTGTATTTTGGCTATTTGTCCGGCTACAAGACCAACCGCACCTGCTGCACCCGAAACCACAACCGTTTCCCCGGCTTTGGGTTTGCCAATATCCATTAATCCAAAATAGGCTGCAAGACCCGTCATGCCCAATATGCCTAAATAATAACTTGGCGGTGCAATAATGGAATCAATTTTTCTTAAATTTTTTTCGGAAGCAATAAATTCCCTGCTCCAGGGTAAAGAGCCTAAAACCAGGTCGCCGGTTTTAAAATCAGCTGACTTACTTTCAATTACTTCAGCTATTGCGCCTCCTTCTAAAGGCTGATCTAACTGGAAGGAAGGAACGTACGATTTTGCATCATTCATTCTGCCGCGCATATAAGGGTCAACTGAATAATACAAACCTTTTAATAACACTTCGCCAACTTGTACTTGAGGCAGTGTACTATTTTCACATCTGAAATTATCTAAGGTAGGTGTGCCTTTTGGTCTTGATGTAAGTACAATTTGTTCTGTTGTCATTTTATGTTTTATTGATTTTTTTTCTCTAATACCTCAATCTCCGTTTTCTCCTTTTTAATGTCCTGGCGGATAAGTCCGAATAAACTCATATAAATATTGGCCATCCACACCAACGAAAATCCTGCAATTATATAACCTCTCCAATCATTGATCAGCAGCTTGTAATCGGTTAAAAAAAGAAAAATAACCGTTATGTAATGGCTAAAGCAATATTCACAGGTAAACAGGAAAAAATATTTTCTTTTCAGTAAGGTTTCACCGTGGAGACTTTTGTCTACACAATATTCCCTTGGTTCACGGAATACCTCCTCATGGGTAACAGTCCAGGCAATGCAGGCAATGGGCATTGCCAATATAAAAAGCCATAGAATTTGCATTTTGATTTCCATTTGAATCGCTGAATTATATAATTGAAACAAAAAGTACCCGGCAGAAAGGATATGAACTTTCTCAAGGTTACAAAATTGAGAAGTGCTAAGTAATGAAGTGTTACACAACTTTAGAATTAAGTTACATTATTCGCACTTACTTGTTAATTTTACAAAATGGATGAGCAGGCACCAAGGCGACCACGTCGTGTACGATACAAAGGCACACACCCCAAATCCTTCAGGGAAAAATACAAAGAACTGCAGCCCGAGCATTATGCAGGGGACATTGCAAAAGTGATACAGCAGGGGCGTACTCCTGCGGGTATGCACCGTTCTATTTGCGTTAACGAAATAATGGAATTCCTCCAAATAGTTCCCGGGCAAATTGGGCTGGATGCTACTTTGGGGTATGGTGGCCATAGTTTGGAGATACTTAAATGTTTGATTCCCGGGGGGCGCCTGTATGCTATTGATATAGATCCTTTTGAATTGCCCCGGACTAAGGATCGCCTGGCAGCTTTGGGTTTTGGGCCTGAAAATTTAATCATTAAAAAAAGAAATTTTTCCGACATAGACCAGATTGCTTCCGAAACAGGGCCGTTGAATTTTGTATTGGCGGACCTGGGTGTTTCTTCCATGCAAATAGACAATCCTGAAAGAGGGTTTTCGTTTAAAATGGAAGGCCCACTGGACTTAAGACTTAACCCTAAAAGCGGGAAACCTGCTGCAGCTCTTTTAAAAACAATTTCTCAGCAGCAGTTGGAAGAGCTGTTCATGGAAAATGCAGATGAACCTTATTCCGGACTCATTGCCGAAGCCATTGTATCCGGGATCGAAAAAGGAAGGATGATAGCAACAACAACACAATTGCAGGAGGTCATCAAGGATGCCCTGGAATTTCTTCCAGCGGTTAATCGTAAGGAAGAGATTAAGAAATCCTGTCAACGCTGCTTCCAGGCATTGCGGATTAAAGTGAATGATGAATTCGGAGCATTGGATAATTTCCTGTACAAGCTTCCTTTTGCTCTTGCCGGGGGTGGCCGGGTGGCCATACTGTCATTTCATTCGGGAGAAGACCGGCGCGTTAAAAAATCATTTCAACACTTATCGCGTGAAGGTGTTTACAGTGAAGTGGCCCCGGACCCTATCCGTGCATCAGCGCAGGAGTGTAATTCAAATCCCCGCGCACGTTCCGCCAAGTTGCGCTGGGCTATAAAAGCATAGGCGTGCCTTTCATTCTCTACCTAATTTTTTTAGCATTTTAATGTGTCCGTGTAACGCCTGCCAAAAAGTAAGCTCAACGTGGTAAGGTATTCCGAAATCATTCGTAGCAGTTTTTTATCTATATTATTACCTTTACACAGTCAGCATTGTTAAACTAAGTGTAATTTTACCTGCAATAAAAACGTGCTTACGTTGAACCTTAAAATTTATCGGCTGACTGATTGAGAAATTACAAGTATGGGCCTATTAAAATCAATGGGGAAAAACCCCTGGGGGGAGAGATTAAAGCAACTTCATCAATCACCCAAC
>Ga0206880_1060_pt1 | contig 12200 bp, 7 predicted proteins | sample Alteio_BWOrgCont_6_FD_152848 | JGI IMG/M metagenome (GOLD analysis project Ga0206880, IMG submission 152848) | Enriched cells from forest soil in Barre Woods Harvard Forest LTER site, Petersham, Massachusetts, United States -... | ecosystem: Environmental > Terrestrial > Soil > Temperate forest > O... | reverse complement strand
GAAAAGGCAGATACTTATTGTTTTCATGTGACCATAAAGAATTGGAAGAAAAAATTTCCAAATTTTAATGATGAAGAATTTGACCTGAATCTCCGTTCAAGAAAAAATGTTTCAAAACATCACCCGAGAGGATTCCAGTTTAAAATACTTGAAGAGTATGAAAAAAGGATAAAATGGTTTGAAACAACATTTAACACCATCCTGGAATGAAAAACGCTGAAAACCGGTAAAAATATAATTTTGAAGATTTATCATGCTATGAACATAATTTTTATATATTTGCTCGTCTAAAAATAAATCTCGACCTTTTTCATGTTAGATATCTACGATTTTTATGATAAAATGGAGCGCAACAATATCATCCTTTCCTTTAAGGGCGATATAACTGCTGATTTACTCAGCTCCATACTTCAGATCATGGAATCAAAACTTGATAACATGGGTGAAGATCCCAAAGTAAAGAAAAAAATATACAATGTATTGGTAGAGTGCCTTCAGAACCTATACCATCACATGGATGAGGTTACGCCTGATGTAAACGATAAACCAAGAGCTGCCATTTTTATGGTAGGTAAAGTTGACGGGCTGTTTAACATTATTACCGGAAATTACATTAAAGTGGAAAATGTTGACGGGCTGAAGAAAAGAATTGACGAAGTCAACCTCCTTACAAAGGAAGAATTAAAGGAATATTACAAAGCCGTTCTTAACAACGGGCAAATGTCTGTAAAGGGCGGTGGTGGTCTTGGTATAATTGACATTGCACGAAAAACAGGGCAAAAAATAAATTACACTTTTATGCCTGTTGACGACAGGTATTCATTTTTCAGTTTAAATCTTAAAATAGCATAATAAAACCTATCAATATGGAAGATAAAGTATCAATCGAAGGCACACCGAAAACGCCAACCATTACATTCGATTTACAAAAGGGATTTTTAGAAATTAAAGGAAGGTCTATTCCTGAAAACTCTATTGAGTTTTATAAGCCTTTGACTGAATGGCTTGAAAAATATGGAAGTAAGCCGCAAACGGCAACTAACGTGAATATACAATTGGAGTATTTTAATACCAGTTCTTCCAAATGTATCTTAGACGTATTTAAAAAACTTGAAGGTATCCATAAGGGAGGAAGCCAAACGGTAATAAATTGGTATTACGAACAAGATGACGAAGATATGCTTGAGGCAGGAGAAGATTACCAGGCAATCATCAATGTTCCTTTTAAAATGATAAAAATAGAAGAGTAGTAAAATATTAGTGTAAAACAAAAAAGGATAGGTAACCCTATCCTTTTTTTGTTTTACACTAACCGCCGGTTAATTTAAGAATTCACCTAAAGCATTATCGTAGATCTTTTTAGCACTTACAATTGTTCCATACGATTCGTCATCAATAATCATTTCATTTCCTTTTACCTCACCGATAAAATTAAATTCGACTTCTTCGTTCATAAGGGTATTAATAAACACATCTTCATCTTCTTTTTTAACAGACACTACTACCCTGCCCTGGGATTCCCCAAAAAGAAAAGCATCTTTCCTGAACTGTTCGTCCGTACTGATGTCAAAACCCAACTGGCGTGGCATGGCTGATTCGAGCAAAGTAATGAACAGTCCCCCATCCGAAACATCATGGGCTGAACGGATAAATTTATTTCTGATAAGGTTCTTTATAGCCTGGTGAAGTTTGTATTCTTCATCCAGGTTAAAATAAGGAGCAGGAGTGTTTTTAATTTTATGATAAGAATAAACATATTCAGAGCAGGCAATATCATTCCTGGATTCGCCTATAAGGTAAATCAAATCGCCTTTATCCTTAAAATCAAGCGTCATCCGGTTCGTTTTGTCTTTTATTACCCCAAGCATCCCTATAGTGGGTGTTGGAAAAACAGGACCTTCGTACGATGATTGATTATAAAAACTGACGTTGCCACCGGTAACCGGGGTCTGAAATTTGTTACATGCAGCAGTCATCCCCTTGATAGCTCCTACAAATTGCCAATACACTTCCGGATTATAAGGGTTACCAAAGTTCAGGCAATTGGTAACGGCGCTTGGTTCACCTCCACTGCATATAATGTTCCTGGCTGCTTCAGCAACTGCAATAGCACAACCAATCTCCGGATCAGCGTATACGTATCTCGAATTACAATCAACCTTTAAAGCCAATGCTTTACGGGTCCCTTTTATATTTACGACAGCAGCATCCGACGGGGCATTTGTGCTCATGTTCACTGTCCCTACCATTGAATCGTACTGGTTATAAACCCATCGCTTGGATGCAATATTAGGGTGGGAAATCAAAAACCGGGCAACTTCCTTCAAATCGTTTGGTTGTTCAACCGCAGCAATAGAAAACTTTTTCAATTCAGCATAATAAAGCGGCTCTTTGTATTCCCTTTGATAAACGGGAGCACCGCCCCCAAGCACCAGGTCTTTCGCAGGAACATCTGCCACCAATTCTCCATTCATATAATATTCAAGGCGTTCCGTATCTGTAACTTCTCCAATGACAACACAATTCAAATCCCATTTCTCAAATATTTTCTCCACCTCTTTTTCCCTTCCTTTTTTTACAATGATCAACATTCTTTCCTGGGACTCGGAAAGCAATATTTCAAAAGGTTGCATATTGGCCTGCCGTGTCGGAACTTTATCCAAATAAACTTTCATCCCGCTTTCCCCTTTTGCAGACATCTCGGAAGTAGAGCAGGTGATCCCGGCTGCACCCATATCCTGCATTCCAACAACAGCGCCGGTCTTAATCACTTCAAGAGTGGCCTCTAACAGGAGTTTTTCCTGGAAAGGGTCCCCCACCTGTACCGCAGGGAGATCCCCGGCAGAATCTTCCGTTATATCGGCCGAAGCAAAAGTTGCGCCGTGAATACCGTCTTTACCTGTTGAAGAACCAACAATGTATACTGGGTTTCCTTTGCCACATGAAATAGCAGAAACCGTTTCACCTGCTTTCACTATTCCAACGGACATAGCATTGACTAAGGGATTTACATTGTAACATTCATCAAAAAAAACTTCACCGCCGACAGTTGGAATTCCAAAAGCATTGCCATAATCACCGATACCTCTTACAATACCTTTTACAAGCCATTTGGTTCTGTCTAATTTCAGGTCCCCGAAACGCAAAGAATTGAGCTGTGCAATAGGCCTTGCACCCATCGTAAATATATCGCGGTTAATTCCACCTACCCCGGTTGCTGCACCCTGGTATGGCTCAAGGGCAGAAGGATGGTTATGAGATTCTATTTTAAAAGCACAACCCAAGCCATCCCCGATATCCACTAATCCCGCGTTTTCCTCTCCTGCTTTGGCAAGCATGTGCGGACCGTCTTTAGGCAAGGTCTTCAGCCAGGCAATGGAGTTCTTGTAAGAACAATGTTCACTCCACATTACGGAAAAAATACTTAGTTCCGTAAAATTCGGAATACGGCCTAAAATTTGTTTGATTTTTTCAAACTCCTCCGGTAAAAGACCCAGTTTCTGAGCCGTACCGGCAGTGGTGGATTGTTCTTGTGTAGTAACAGGCATTGCTGAATAAGTTTATTCTTCTTTTTTAGGCGGTTTGTTCTGCTGAGGAGGCTTTGCAATGGATTCCCGCATTTCAGTATCGGCCTGGATGTTTTTCATCTTATAATAATCCATAATACCGAGGTTACCGTTCCTGAACGCATCTGCCATTGCCTTAGGAACTTCAGCTTCTGCTTCTATTACTTTGGCTCTTGCTTCCTGTGCTTTTGCTTTCATTTCCTGCTCAGAGGCAACTGCCATGGCCCTCCGTTCTTCCGCCTTTGCCTGGGCTATGTTTTTGTCGGCATTGGCCTGGTCCATCTGGAGTTTGGCTCCAATGTTTATTCCCACATCAATGTCCGCAATATCAATGGATAAAATTTCAAAAGCGGTACCGGAATCCAAACCTTTCGAAAGGACTAACTTCGAGATAGAATCAGGGTTTTCTAAAACCGCTTTATGAGAGGCTGCGGAACCGATAGAGGTAACAATGCCCTCACCCACCCTGGCTAAAATAGTTTCTTCGCCTGCTCCGCCAACCAGTTGTTTGATATTGGCACGAACTGTCACTCTTGCTTTCGCAATGAGTTGGATTCCGTCTTTAGCCACTGCCGCTACGGGGGGAGTATTGATCACTTTAGGATTGACAGACATTTGTACGGCTTCAAAAACATTTCTGCCGGCCAGGTCAATGGCTGTAGCGGCTTTAAAATCGAGCGGGATATTCGCTTTATCGGCTGATATCAGTGCATTTACAACCGACTGAACATGACCACCCGCAAGGAAATGAGCTTCCAGTTGATCACGTGACACCGACAGGCCGGCTTTGGTAGTGTTAATCATTGCGTTGACAATAATTGAAGGAGGAACTTTTCTCCATCTCATAAATACTAATTGTAACAGGGAAATGTGAACACCCGACAACAAAGCGGAAAACCACAGTCCAACAGGAATAAAATAAGTGAAAAAGACCAAAAAGAAAACCAACGCAAGTACCACCAATACAATCACTATACCAATGCTTTCAATGAATAATAAGGGTGCCATGTTTTATGTATTTTTTCGTTTAACTGAAATTTTAGTCGGCTCTGTTTTGGTAACAACAATTTCTGAGTTTTCATCTATGTATCCTTCCGTTGATTGCACTTCAATGGTATTGTTCCGGATCAGCGCTTTCCCCATCGGCGCTAATCTTGAAACAGCAATTCCCGTATCTCCCACACTAATCAGTTTATCATCTAAAGTATTAACTTTTCCCTGAATGGAAGTGTGCAAAGTCACTTTTTTCCAGGTGTTTTTTTTGAATACCAGGTAAGTTAGCAGAACAGAACAAAGCATTGCTACCCCCAATACACAATTGCCGGTATGGGAACCGAAGGAATAAGCCGAAACTATGGAAATTAACATTAATCCTACCCCGGTTATTCCAACAATAAAACCAGGCAATAAAAATATTTCAAGCAGTACCAGGCCAAAACCCAATAAGATAAACAGAATAATTACAGTTAATGTCATAACTCAGAATAGCTACAGGCTGTCATTCAATTTTAGCAAATAAACCAAGGTCAAGCAGTCTATTTTTTTATTACAACAAATGTAATATAGAACACCAGTATTTCAATACTGTTTTAGCAGAAAAGTTAAATTACTTAGGAATGCAGGATGCCATTTTGCTTTCTTATCAAACCACTTGGTTATAGCAGTCTGCTATTTCAAATTCAATTTATTTAATCAATGTAATATTCCCTTTTTTAGTTAGGATGTTATTATTGGAATCTGTTGCGGTTAATTCATAAACAAACACGGCCTCATCTAATTCTTTTCCTTTGTACTTTCCATCCCATCCCTGGCTTGGATCAAAAGATTCAAACACCCTATTCCCCCAACGGTCAAATATTTGTAACGTATACGAATTAGGATCAATACAGTGCTCTGCACCATAAACAAAGAACACATCATTCACATTATCCGCATTGGGAGAAAACACATCGGGTACGAAAATAGTTCCGCAACTAAAAGCAACATCAACGCTTACTGTGGCGGATGAGGAACAGCCGTTGTTGTCAATCATAGTAACAGTATAAACGGTGGTTGCTGTTGGATTGGCTGTAATGCTTTGACAGGTGTTACAACTGAGAAAATCTGTAGGAACCCACAAATAAGACCTACCTCCCGTACTGGCAGAAACAATGGTAGAAGAACCTGCTGCAATAGTTACTTCGGGACTGGTTGAGACCTGTGCAGGTATAAGCACACTTACCAATACAGTATCATAACCCTGGCACCCGTTTACATCCGTCCCTGTCACCGTATACGTAGTGGTTGTATTGGGGCTGGCAGTTACCGCTGCTCCTGCAGTCGGACTTGTTGCCGGACTCCAGTTGTACATTATTGCTCCACTTGCTGATAGTTGAGCGCTGCCTCCACTGCATAGAGATACATCAGCTGAAGCCACAACAGTCGGAAGGGTGTATATACTTATCGTTACACTATCTACGGCTGAACATGCTCCTGTTGTGCCTGTAATTATATAGGTAATTATCGTTGTCGGATTGGCTGTGACCATTGCCGTATTCGTATTATTTAATGCCGTAAATGGGGTCCATGTATAGTTTGTTGCTCCGTTTGCCGTTAATGTTGCGCTTGTGCCCATACATATTGAAACAGCATTGGCAGGACTTATAGTTATAACAGGCACCGAAATTACATTAACATTTGTCCATGCTGTATTGTAGCATCCGTTGCCGTCTGTTCCGGTTACTGTGTAGCTTGTTGTAATTAAAGGGTTGGCAGTTACTGTGGTTCCTGTATCAGGTAATAGAGTGGCAGATGGTATCCATTGGTAGGTGATGGGAGGTTGTGTGGTTATTCCTGTTGCCGTGAGTGTTGTTGAATCGCCAAAGCAGATGGCGATGTTGTTGGGAGTAATACTTACAATTGGTAAAGGATTCACCGTAACCGTCACATTCACATCGGCTGAACTGGAACAGCCATTGTCATCTGTACCTATAACAACATAAGCAATGGAAATACTGGGAGCTGCATTAACAGTCGAGCCCATTGTAGCTGATAACCCGGAAGCCGGCGACCAGGCAATGGTAACAATGCCTGTGCCTCCTGCTGATAAAACAGTAGAATTACCAAGACAAACCGTAGCGGCTGGTGAAGCAATAATAGTAGGCTGGTTCAATACCGTTACTGTTATCCCAGCCATTGAACTGCAGAAACCACTGGATGCTGTTAGCGTATAAGAATAAACTCCCGGAGTTGGAATACTGAATATTGTTGTATTACCCGTAGTGGTACTTAATCCCATTGCCGGATTCCAGGCATAAGCAGAACCTCCCGTACCTACCAGCATAGCCGTTGTTCCGCTGCATACACTCTGATCGCTTCCTGCATTGGCGGTAAGCGCTGATACTACTGTTACTGTTACCGTACTTATGGCGGAGCAATCGTTTATGTTAGTTACTGTTACTGTATATCCGTAAGTACCAAATACGGTAGGTGATGCCACTACATTGGCTCCTGTATCGCTATTGAGATAATCAGCAGGACTCCAGGCATAACTACCACCTCCCGAAGCCGACAAAGAGGCAGGATTACCCTGGCAGATCTCCTGTGGAAATCCTGCATCAGCAATCGGGGTGGCATTGACGTTGACAAAAGTTGTTACCGTATTCGTACAGGCATTGGCATCCGTAGCTGCAAGGGTATAACCAGTGCTTGTTGTCGGGTTGGCCGTTACCATGAAACCGGTGGAAGTATTCAAAGAAGCAGCAGGCGACCAGGTATAATCCAGGGACACTGCACCTGAAGCAGACAATACAGTAGTCATTCCTGCACAAAAAGTGACATTGGACGATACAGACAGCGTAGGCAATGCATACACCCCGACATTGGTTGAGGCCATACTGGTACAGCCTCCTGATCCGGTGCCAATAACCGTATAAGTAGTCGTTATGGTGGGACTGGCAATGACTATTTCAGCGGTAGATGAAGTCAAGGAAGCCGAAGGTTTCCATACATAACTGTTAGCGCCTGTTACTGATAAAGTCTGGCCGATACCAGGGCAAATACTTGAGTTGGATGTGACTACTACAGTCGGAAGCCCGACCATAACTGTTACGACAGTTGTGCCGGTTTCTCCCAAAACAGTTCCAGTTACGGTGTAAGTCGTGGTTATTGTGGGATTGGCAGTAACAACGGCAACATTGTTAGCACTTAATCCCGTTGACGGGTACCAGGAATAAGATATGGCGCCATTGGCAGAAAGCGTGGTTGAGCTACCCTTGCATATTAACGAGGAAGCGGCTGTTATGGTGATACTTGCAGGGCAAATAGGAGGATATATAGTTCCGCCACTGTTAACACTTACATTTGGGGTTCCTACCACCGTCCCTCCTATCTTCATATAGGGACTATATACTATAGGTGTAATTGTGCTGGTTGTATTTGTTATGGGATAATTTTCTACGTTACATGTGGGCATATCTAAATTGGAATCTGTTTTTAGTAAATACAATGCCTTGTCACTATAGAGATATCCCACTGCCATATAACCCCCATCGCTTGTTTGTTGAACAACCCAGGGATCAGTATCCGTATTATTGCTATCTACGCCATAGAAATTGTATTTTATAATATTGCCAAAGCCATCCGTCTTTATAAGACAAGTCAGGTCATAATTACCAAACCATTCATATACATTTGTTCCCAGGATATAACCCCCATCTTTTGTTTGTTGTACACTGGATCGTATAAATTCATCCCCCTGGGTCCAACTGTATGTTTGTTCCCACGAGCACCTACCCATACTATCAGTTTTAAACAATGCTGCCGGAACGTAAGTATTCAGGACATATTGAGGGCTTACCGATAATATATACCCCCCATCTGCTGTTTGTTCCACTGAACCGGGTGAGCCATATCCAAAAGCGTATGTATATCCCCACTGCATGTTTCCCGAAGGATCAATTTTAAGTAAATCATCATTATTGTAAATGGTTTCTTGATAATCCGAATTGAAACTTGCGACAATATATCCCCCATCTCTTGTTTGGTGTATGGAGTAGCCTCCGCTGTTGTTGTAAGAACTACCATAAACCCTTGTCCATAGGGTATCCCCTATGGCATCTGTTTTTATTATATAAATACTGTACCCATTGCTCGCAACAATATTGGTACTACTGGTAAAACCAGTAATAATATAACCATTGTCTGATGTTTGTTGTACGCAGGTTCCCTGATCATTTCCCGTGCTACCATACGTTTTGACCCATTGAAGATTGCCCGAAACATCTGTTTTTACAAGAAATACATCATTACCTCCGGCGCCAAAACTATCGGTGTAACCCGCAATAATGTAACCATCAGCGGTTTGTTGTACAGAGCGGCCGTATTCATCCCCTGTTCCCCCGTAAGTTTTTGTCCATGAAAGATTACCTGAATTGTCGAACTTGACCAAATATACATCATTGCCTCCGGCAGTTAAAGTACCGGTAACAGCTGCACAAACAACATATCCACCATCAGTGGTTTGCTTTCCAGCCAAAGTGCCCCCATAATAGAATGGTACCGAGAAGGGATCTCGCTGCACATTTCCGCTAATAAAACTTTGGAATTGGATTTGGGTTTGGGAGAAAAGGGTTTGAGAAATAAAGAGAACTAAAATAAACAAAGTGAAAAAAGACTTCCGCATGGCAATTAATTTGTTTTTGTTATCTTATAAAAGAGATAAATGGAAGAAGGTTTACAGCTTATTTAATCAGCGAAATATTTCCTTTTTTACTGATAATAGTTCTGTCCGTCAATGTAGCCTGCAATTCATAAACAAAAACTGCATTATCCACTTCTTTTTCTTTGTACTTACCATCCCATCCGTTATTCAGATCAGTAGATTCAAATACCATGTTTCCCCAGCGATCAAATATTTCAAAGCTTATGGATTGAATGCAGCTGCTATTGTTAATCTTTACATATAAAATATCATTGTGGGTATCATTGTTAGGAGAAAAAGCATCTGGCACAAATAGTTCTCCACAACTCTTATTTACAGTTACTATTAAAGAATCTGTTTTATCGCATTGCGCACTGTTTATTATGGTTACGTAATAAGTTGTTAATAGGGTAGGACTTGCTGTTGGATTTGAGCAGGTATTGCAATTTAATCCGTTTGCCGGCGCCCAGTTGTAGGTATCACTTCCATTACCAGGATTTATATTAAATGTTGTACCCTGTCCTTGAATAATGGTAGTATTACAGCACACAATACTTGTTGGCAGGGGGCTAACTGTCACAGTTTTACTCACAGTGTCGGAAGTACAAAAACCATTGGAAACAATTACAGTATAAGAAGTTGTAGCAGATGGACTTACCGTAATGCTGTTATCGGTAGCTCCCGTACTCCATAAATAAATTGTTCCATTTGCGGCTGTTAAGGTTGCAGAATTTCCTGAGCAGATGGTCATATTTCCGCTGATGCTGTTTGAATCAAGTCCAGCACTCCATTCCCATACTTCATTTAAATATAAATTACCAGGTTCCATGCCAGTCCCGATATATGCCTGGCAGCCAATTGAAAATGTAACACCGGCAAACCTGGCACTTCCATTAAAATTGGGCAATGAATTCCAGTTGTCCGTGAGGGGATCATATTCCCAAAACGCATTTGTATAAGCAGTTGAAGAGCCAATGATTCCGTTTACGACATATCCTTTATCTTTAATTGAAAAGCCACTGTTTGTGTACCATCCCCCCGGGCCGCCAAAGTCTTGTTTTCTTGTCCAATTATCACTGCCTTGGTCGTATTCATAAAAATCAACTACCCAACCGCTGTTTGAACAAGAAGTTGTAGCTCCGCTACCAATGTATCCTTTAGTGCCTATTGAAAAACCAAAAGCAAATTGCCTGGCCGCTCCAGGGAAAGCAGATTTTGCAACCCAGGTACCACCCATAACTCCGTTTCCGGGAGTATATTCCCAAAAATCATTGTAATAAGTACAATTATTCCCGGTTCCTATATAACCCTTATTCCCGATTGAAAAACCAACTGCATTATTTCTTACAACACCTCCAAAATCAGCTTTTTGTGTCCAGGTGTTGTATGTAAGAGAGTCAGTATTTCCCTCCCATTCCCAAAAATCATTATAGAAAGTGCCATTGTAGAACCCTGTCCCGATATAACCTTCATTCCCAATAGAAAAACCAACCGCAGCGTTTCTTGAATTACCTCCAAAATCAGCCTTTTGAGTCCATGCATCTGCGCCTGGATCGTATTCCCAGAAATCTTTAAAATAGGTGGAAGTAGTACCATCGTATCCTGTTCCTATGTAACCCTTGTTACCGATTGAAAAGCCAACTGGCGCATATCTTTGCATACCCGCAAAATTATTTTTTTGAATCCAGCTACTCGCAGCATTTGCAAATGCATAAATTGCAAAAAGAAAAATAAATAGTTTTAGTTTCATCTGTCAATTTTTTTCATTTAATAGAAATTGGTTTTTAATCATTCAATCAAATTTAAACCAGCCTCCTTTCTTAATCAAATCTTTTTTATTTTATTATCATAAGTCCATTTTTATTTTTTAAGCTAATTTATATAATAATTAATGTTATTTTTATTCTAAAATAGAGCTACTGAAATTCATTAATAATACTTGTATATCCCATTATATATAATTATCCTAATTAATCCAGATCGCACCAACAGGTTGGTATAAACTCCGCATATCGGGATTGGTTAATATCATTTATTAACAAAATAATCATACGTCCATGAACAAGAGAGAAAAATTATTTGAATTGATTAATTCACTTACAAATAATGAAAAGAGATATTTCAAAAGATTTTCCAATATACACACTATTGGCGGACAGAATCAGTACATCAGGCTATTTGATGCCATTAATAAACAAAAAAAATACGACGAAATTTCCATTAAAAGGGAATTTAAAAGCGAGGTGTTTGCAAAACGCCTGGAAACAATCAAATACTATTTGTACAATTTAATACTGAAAAGTATGGAAGCATATCATTCAAGCATTGAAATAGAACTTAGAAGTTTACTCAATCAAACTGAAATTCTTTATGAAAAAGGTCTTTATGAACATTGTAAATTACTTATTGGAAAACTTGAACAGCAAGCCATAAAGCATGAAAAATACAACTATGCTCTTGATGCAGCAATGTATAAAAATCTTTTGCTTCGTTTCCCCCAAAGTAAAATAGAAGAAAGTGAAATAATGGCTAATTATGCTGAAAGCAATAATTACATTGAAAAATTAAATAACATAATCGAATACAATCATTTGCTCTTACGTACAAATTATTTATTAAATAAATCAAGCGGCCTAATAAGAAAGAAAAGTGTGATGGTAAAATGGGACGCAATCAAAAAAAGTCATTTTTTACAAAAAGAATCAAAAGCAATTACCGTGAACAGCAGGATTTCAAGATTCGGCGTGTTTCTTATGTATTACAGTGTAAATGTTAATTGGAATATGTGCTACAAGTATTCGGTTAAAATTGTTAATCTTTTCGAATCTAACCGGGACCTATTAATTGAAAATGTAAACCGTTACATAATTTCATTGAGCAATCTTCTTTTGAATTGCATTCAATTGGGCAAATATCGCGAATTTCAACAAGTTCAGGCTAAATTGAAAAATATA
>Ga0206880_1059_pt1 | contig 12260 bp, 11 predicted proteins | sample Alteio_BWOrgCont_6_FD_152848 | JGI IMG/M metagenome (GOLD analysis project Ga0206880, IMG submission 152848) | Enriched cells from forest soil in Barre Woods Harvard Forest LTER site, Petersham, Massachusetts, United States -... | ecosystem: Environmental > Terrestrial > Soil > Temperate forest > O... | reverse complement strand
GGCGATTGCGCCCCACGCCAGCGAATCCGCGCGGAAGGGGGTCCATAAGTATGCGGCTTGCAGGTCTCCTCCGCGGTGAAAATAGAGGCAACGCGCGACTGGGCAGAGTACCACCAAAGCAATCGGCAAAAGGATGAATCGATCGCTGCGCCTAAACAACCACACAAACGTCGGCCAAATGAGATAAAACTGTTCCTCGACCGCCAACGACCAGAAGTGCTCGACGTGAATCGGCAGGAATCGCGTTGTCAGGGTGAGGCGACCGTAGCTTATGTAGTTCTGAAGATAAAGGAGCAAGTAGGGTGCTGTTCCGTGCCACTGAATGGCGAGAGGAAAAGTCAGCAATGCGACCGTCGCGAGTACTCCATAGTAGAGCGGGAAGATGCGCAGCGCTCTACGCAGATAGAAGGTTCGGAAGTAGTGTGGGTCATGAGTAGTGTCCAGAAGGATTCCGGTAATCAGGAAACCCGACAGGGCGAAGAAGAGGTCCACGCCAACCCATCCCAAGTGCACAATTCCGCCCAATGCAACGAGCATGAAACCCTTGCCGGCTACTGATCCAACGGCACCGTGATAAAGCAACACCGCCAGAACGGCAAGGCCCCGTACTCCGTCCATCGCGGTCAGATGCGTCTTGGAGGAAAGCCCCGCCGCGACTGCATTCCCGCTCTCGCCTCCAACCGCCTGCGCTTGTTCAGCTATTTGTTCACCTCTTTGTCCGGGTAGGAATTCAAGGGTATCAAATCGCCTATTACTCACATCCCAGGCATGAGGTATCCACCGACTCCAGAGACCACGGCGATCACACCCGCCAACTGGTTCTTTGCTCGCTCCAACCACCGTTAAGACGTCGAGTCCGTCTAATCCCTCCGAACCATCCTCGTTCTCCACCGCCATCCTTGACACACCCCGCACAATTAAGAAAAGGGGCAAAAGTGCGTCGGCATCGTGCCCAAACTACCCGGACAGGACCCGCAAGTCGCACTCGCTAACCCCAGCAATCAACTGAATTCATGCGGCCACGAGTGTAAGTGCAATGGAATCTTATATTTACAATAAGCAACATCGAATCTTATATTTACGGGGGCAATAACTACCTTGGCTAACCAGCGGCCAGATCGTTACACTCATGCTCCTCTTCCCCATGCCTGAGTGTGGACTCTTTGGCGTTTATGGCGACGGTTTGGGAGCAAGTGCGGCATATCGAATGGAAGATACCGTATTGGTCGATTCGGTGGACGAACGAACTGAATACGCGGGCGATCGGCATTTCTCTCACGGCGAGCATGAGATATTCATATCCCATTGCAAGATCAAATCTATGTGATTTCCGTCACTAAATCTTGCACGAGGTATGCCGCGACATGCCAGCCATCCTCTCAGGCTCTCCAGCGGTCTATGTTTTCAGGATTGAAGGATCAGTCGGCGGGCATGCAGGAGTAGCGGGCTTAGGAGTGGTCTGATGGCTCATCCACTAGGAGGACGCCCTTTTTTCCGAGTACCAGCATCTTGTTTGAACTGCGCAAAAACTCCATCCCTAGCCTCAAGACCCTTCGCCGCTCAGTGAAGAAAGAAGCTGTGCAGTGATTCTCTGGCGGCCTTCTCTCCCGAGGCCGCCACCAACTTTTCAAGGATGGTTAGCCAAGTCGGTTATTGCCTTTACGGGGATAGCTTTTGCCATGTGCATGCAAGAAAACCACTTACGAGGCACCCCTCCCCTGGGGTGGATGGCTGCCAGACGTCCGCAGCGCCGCTACGTCCCCGCGCGTCCCTGGCCCGCCGGAAGCTCCCGAAAGTGTTCCATCTCGCGCTGCTCATACGTCGCCTCCGCCCTCGCCGCCAGCCGCGACCCCAGCCGAATCATCGGATGCTCCAGCGCGTGGTACGCCACCACCGGCAGCACCACCAGCGGAACCGCCTCCGCCAGCAACTGCACCCCCACGCTGTGGCCCCGCAACAGATACATCCCAATCACAATCGCAAACGGATGCATCAGGTACACGCCATACGAGTACCGCGCAATCAACCGGCTTGGCTCCGTTACCCACTTCGATTTCATCTGCCGAAACATCGGAAGCGCCAGTCCAACCATCAGGCAGAAATACCAGCCCTTGTGGAAGTTGAAATGGTAAAGGAATATCGCCCCCATCCCCAACAGAAACACGGGCAGAACCCAGCCTGGCAGCCACTGCTTCCACCCGCGCCCAAATCCAACATAGGCCATCACCCCCGGCAGAAAATAGCCCACCGCCACAGCGAAATTATGCTGATCCGAAGGTACCCATCTCCCGATCGACAGCGCCAGCCCCCAAATCACCAGCAAAGGCCAGATAGAAAAATTCTGCCGCACAAAAAAGAACAGCGCCGGCAGCAAAATATACATGTCCACCTCATACGGCAGACTCCACATCACGCTCACCAGGTCCGCGTGCTGGGGCTCAATCAGCATCGACTGATCGACCACCTGCTTCCACGTCGGGTGCGAGTAGACGAAGAAGTCATGGGCCGTCCCGCCCGTCGGAGCATGAAAAATCAATGCAATCAGAATTGTCGCCCACGCCAGCGGATAGATGCGGAAGAACCGCCGGACGTAGAAATCCAGCGTATGCGGCTTCCGCTCCAAAGACCACATCAGCACCAGCGAGGTCAGGACGAAGAAAAGAAACACCCCCAACACACCCAGGGGAGCGATATCGAAGCCCCCGAATCGATAGATCTTCAGCGCCAGCAAAGTGTGCGTCACCACCACCGAGATCACAGCCACCGACCGCACAAAATCCAGATTCGGCAAGTCCCGCGTAGTCATCCGTCAATGTTACCCCGGCCCATACCGCAGTCCTTCTCCCCAGGGACCCAACCATTCAGCTCAGCATGCCGCTGTAGCCGGGCGACATTCATGCAGCTTCACCGCATGAGCGGATTCGACGGGCGTCGCCGTCCCTCTAACCTCGAACCGGCCTCGTTTTCCACCGCCATCCTTGACACCCATCGTAGAATTAAGAAAAGGGGCAAAAGTGCCTCGGCGTCGTGCCCAAACTATCCGGACAGGACCCGCAAGTCGCACTCGCTAACCCCGGCAATCAACGAAATTCATGCGGCATCGATGGTAAGTGCAATGGAATCGTACATTTACCAATAAGCCGCATCGAATCTGACAGTTACGGGGGTACTTCTTGAGATGCGACTGCAAACAAACGACTTACGAGGTACCCCCCCCCCAGGGGGAGGCGTACCCTCACCCGCTGCGCATACCAACCAATCAACTCGGCAAGGCATCCTACGTTACACTTCTAAAAAAACAACACGGTCGGGTGTGTACGCAAACTCGTCCATTCATTTGGAGACGAGCGTGTCTACAACAGCGCCCGATTACGGAGTCAAACCAGCCGCTCACCCGGGCCCCGCGCAGACCTCCGCCGCCACCCGGGCGCGCCCTGTCCTGCGTAACCTGGGCTGGCAGCTTGGGGCTGCCGTCTTCTGCTTCTTGTTCGGCCTGTCACTCATCGCGAACAATCAGATGGCGGGCGAAGCAACCTGGTTCTATTGCGCCACCCTTTTCAACCAGGGAGTCAAACTCTACTCCGGCCTTCATCTGGTCTATCAGCCACTCGCCATTCTCGAAATGGCCCAGTGGATCAAGCTGTTCGGCACCAGTACGATTGCAACCGAGGTCCCCGCCGTCCTTTTTCTGCTTGCCCTGTGCGCCGGACTGGTTCTCCTGTTGCGACAGTCGGACTGGCCCGATTGGCAGAAAGCGATCGTCCTCCTGGCGTCCTTCATGCTCTGGATCTCGGGCGCGTCCTATCGCTTCGACGATTATCACGTCACCACCGAAAGCCTCATTCTTTATTCCGTAATACTCTTGCTTCTGCTCGCCAAGACCAACGCGCCGCGGCGACAGCTTGTCCTCACAGTAACCCTCGGAATCCTCTGCGGACTCACCATCACCAGCAGAGTCAACGACGGAGCCGCTCTGCTCGCCTCCATCTGGTTCTGCATGCTTGTCCTGGTCCCAACAAGAAAAATCCTCGTCTCCACGCTCTACGCAGTCATCTCCCTTGCAACCGCGCTTGCGATCATCCTGTGTACCGGCGATACCTTCTCCGCTTACGTCTCCAGCACCATCACCAGGGCCACCGGAACCAAGGGAGGATCAAGCACCCTGCTCCTCGATCCCATCCTCTTGATCTCAAACTCCGTCGACGAGCTCAGCAAAGGTGTGCCGATCCTGCTCGTGCTGCTCGTCATCGTCCTCGCCGGCTTGCTCGTCCGGCGCTGGAAGAACGACGTCAAGTCAGTCATGGCCGCAGAACTTGGATTAGCCGCCTTACTCTTTATCCTCAGCCCGCACTCTCTCCGGGCACGGCTGCTTCTGGGAACCCTGACGCACTACCTCATCCCAATCCTGGTTCTCGTGATGTACCCGCTCGCCATCGCCGTCGCAGTACGCTATGCCCGATGGCTGAGTTCCGGCAAGCAACCGTGGGAAGCCCGCGAAATCCTTATCCTGATCCCTCTCGCCCAACTGGTATCGATCTCTCTGTCCGCGGCCGCGAATCCCCGCTCCGGCTATTACGCTTACTTTTCGGTGCTCCTGCTTCTCGTCACGCTGTGTCAACCCTGGCGCAAGCAGCTAAGTTGGGCGAACGGCTCTTTCCTGGCCATCCTGGCGCTCCTATCGATCACCCAAATCGCCGCCAAGGCCACCGTTCCCTACTCCTGGGACAACCTGGAGGCGAAGCCCATGTTCCTGAACCGCCAGTGGTACCGCCACCCGGTCTACGGCCCCATGTACATCGATCGCGACCTGCTCCAGTTCAGTCAGTCGGTCTGCGCGGAAATCGGGCAAGGCAGTTCCAAGCCGGAACTGCTTTCGCTGCCCCTCTCCTATCCCAACTATTTCTGCGACACCCCGCCCTGGCACGGCTACCTTCAGACCTTCTTCGACACCACCGCCAAGTCCACCATGGACAAACTGATGACCGAGCTTCAGACAGACCCGCCCCAATGGATCGTCTATCAAAGACAACTCGTCAGCATGGGCGTGCAGGAAGAGAGTTTCAATCATGGCCATCCTCTGCCCCAGCGTTTTCTGGATACCCTGATCATGCAGAAGATCGCCACCCACCAGTGGCAACTCATAGACAAGAAAAACTATCAGGGCGGAGACGGCTGGTACATTATCCGCACCCACCCCTGATGCGACCGCCTCCCAATTGGCCAGGTAATGCGCTCGAACCCGTCAAAATTTGAAGTACAGAAACGTCGTGCTCGCCGTCGAGTAGAACATGCTCACCGCAAAGCTAAAACTCGTCGCCACCCACCACGGCAGCGTCGGGCTCCAACGTACTCGCGGAACCATGCTCCAGTTCAGCGCGTCATTCTCCTGCGTCTCGCCCAGGATCTCCTGCGTGTTCGGCATCAGCCAAACCACCGCCAGCAGCGCCGCCACCAGAATCGCGTGTCCCGGCGACCAAATCTCGCCAACCCCATGACGCCCACCCATGTCCGCCAGCACACTCCAAACGTCGCGCAGGGAATTCGACCGGAAGAACACGTCCCCAACCACCGCCGCCACATACGTAATCCCAACACTGACGGGCACATTGACGAGTCGCTTCAGCCGGCTCTCCCCCGGCACAAAGATCCGCCACGCGTGATTGATCGTAATGTAGATTCCGTGCAGAAGCCCATACAACAGAAACTGTATCCCCGCACCATGCCACACACCCACCAGGAACATGGTCACCAGGCTTGGCATGGCAATCATCTGGACAAACCCTTCCAGCGTCGCCGTCGCCTTGCGCGACACCTTCCTCCCCTTTTCCAGGCGCCTGCGGCTCACACTGAACTGGATCGGCGCATAAACGTAGTCCATGATGAAGCGCGTCAGCGTCATATGCCAGCGCTGCCAGTAGTCGATGATGCTGGGCGCCTTGTACGGCGAGTTGAAGTTCAGTGGAAACCGGATCGAAAACATCCTCGCAATTCCAACCGCCATATCCGAGTAGCCCGAAAAATCGAAGTAGAGCTGCATGGAATACGTCAGCGCACCCAGCCACGCGGCCGCCGCGCCCATGCCCTGCGGGCGCGTAAAAAACGCATCGGCAATCGGCGAAATCTGGTCCGCGATCATCACCTTCTTGAACATCCCCATCGTGAACCACGTCAGCCCCAGGGCCACGTCGTCGCGGTTCAGTCGGTAGCGCCGCTTCTCGCTTACCTGCGGCATCAATTCCTTGTGGCGGATGATCGGTCCGGCCACCAAATGCGGGAAATACGTCACGAAGAAGGTGTAGTTCAGCAGGCTTTCCTGCTGCGCCAGTCCTTGCTTTAGGTCGATCAGGTAGGAGATCTGCGTGAAGGTGAAGAACGAGATGCCCAGCGGCAGAATCACCGCGCCCCAGTTGCGATGGGTGATCCCCGCCACCGTAAAGAAATTCAGCAGCGGAAACAGGTACTTGAAGAAACATAGCACCGACAGATTCCCGGCAATCCCCGCCGCCAGCCAGAACTTCTGCTCCGCCGGACGCTTCGCGCTGCGGACGATCATGTCGGCAACAACGTAATTGGCCAGGATCGACGCAGCCAGCACCACGATGACGCCGCGGCTCCCGTAGTAATAGAAGTACAACGACACCAGCGTCAGGAACCCGACCGCATATCTCCGGCCGAAGATGCCCATCAACTGGAAGCCCACCAGCGCCGCGGGAAGAAACATCAGATAGAAGATCGGGGTACTGAAGCTCATTTAGCTCTCCCCCCAGTTCCACTCGGTGGCGTCTGCCGCTGTTTTTCCAGCGCCAGAATCTGTTCGCCGGCCTCGACCGAGATGTGTTCGCTCCCGGCCGCACTGAAATGCACATCCCCTTCATTGAAGTCCGCGATCGGCAGAGTCTCGAACGCATTGTCATGCAGTCCTTCCGCCGCCTTACGGTAGGCGTCCTGCAGCGTGTCGCACGTCGGTAGGGGAGAGATGTTCACCAGCACCGTCGTCCCCTCCACTCCATAGACCCTGCGCATCTCGGCCACGCTGTCGGCATAGCGCCCAACACTTTTCGGATCTAAGTGCAGCACCGTCCGAACACACTCAGTCTCCGGAGGCAGCGGATACGGCCACATGCCATTGCGGCTCTCGCGTTGCGCTCGCGTGTCGACCTCAGTTTTGGAACCCCTCCCCGGAAGGTAACGGTTCAACAAATCCTTTACCATCTGGCGCCCTGCCCAGAGACTGAAGTCCACAACCCACAGATCTTTCTGCTTGGCGACACCAGCACCAGGAATCTCGCCATGTATCCGCAGCAGCCACAGGAGCATCTCGCGGCCGCGGTCGTACTGCAGCAGATAAAGCACGCCCTCCGGCTGGTACTCCGCGAATTTATCGACGTTAGGCCGGAACATGCTGGGCGTATACATCGCGAGCAGATAGCGCGGCCGCTTATTATTTGCCAGGTAGCTATCCAGCGGAAAGCGACTGCCCACCACCCCCTGAATCGTCACGCCCTCCGACAGATTGCAGGTTTTCAGCCCGGTAATCTTTTGAATAATGTCTGGATCGAGCCCTGTCAAGGTGGAGGAATCGCCGTAGATCACGACGTCGCAGTCCGCGTGCTTCAGGCGCAGGCTGTATCCCGACTGCAGCATCCCAGGATACGCATCGTGGGTCAGAAACCAGGGAGTGGAAGCGACAACCACAACAACCACCAGGAGAAGAATCTGCACCGCAACCATCCCAACCACGTAAAGCATCGGGCGCAAGCTCTTGTTCGTTGGCTCGGTGTTCGGAGGAGGCGATGCAGCATCTGACATAAGCGCGGTGACGTCAACTCCCGATGAATTGCTGATTTCTGCTCCGGGCATACTCGAGCAGCCCGTCTCCTTAGCAAACACCGCCGGCAGCGATGGGTATGTCTACGCCATGAATATAGTCGGAGGCCGGCGAGAGCAGGAGTTCCAGAGCCCCCAGCAGGTCTTCCGGCGTTGCGTTGCGGCCCTGCGGATTGGAAGAGGCGCTCATCTGCACCGCAACCTCAGCGATTTCCTTTAGAAACTGTGTCTCGACCATGCTGGGCGATATCGCGTTGATGCGTACCGGGGTGGCACCATACTCGGCTGCCAGGGACCGCATCAGCCCAAGCTGGGTATATTTCACCGTCGTGTACGACGACATGAACTTCGGAGGAACACCATGCACGACGCTGGACAACATAAAGACAACGCGGGCGCGTGGCAGCTTCGCCATCCTGGGCAGGAAGCGCTGCAGAAGAAGAACGATCGACTGCACTTGAATCGCTAGGTCAGTCTCGAATCGCTCCCAATTGAATTTGGTGAAGCGTTCATACGTCAACGGAAGCGCGGGCAGATGGACGACGCTCGCCGGCGTCCCATGCTCGCTCGCAATGCGATCCGCCATGGCCACGACGGAAGACGATTCGGAGAAGTCCGCTTCGAGAAGCTGAATCCTGCCGCCAAATTCCTCCTGCAAGGCGCGCAGCCGTTCGCCCCCGCGAAACGAGTGCGCAAGCACCAGCGGAGCATCCGGATTGCTCAACAGCCGTCGTACGAGCGCGCATCCGATATCGGAGGATGCCCCAGTAATCAGAATCGGTTCAGCCGCCATGGAAGCCCACCCTGATCTTTGCTCTGGAGACGAGCTTCCCAGCCGCCTTGCGGATCGTAGCCTTGATCTCAAACCTCTGATACGCCTCGTTCATGTAGATAACTTCGCCCTCCACATGTAACTCTTCGCCGCCGTGACAAGGCGAACTGAAGTCAATATCGATCCCTTGCAGCAGAGCGAATTTGCCAGGCAGATAGACGCCGACCAGCCTTGAGTAAAGTGCCGACGTCAGCATCCCGAACAGAACCGCGCCCGGAAACCCCGCCGCGACGGCATACTCCCCATCCACGTGCAGCGGGTTCACATCGCCGCTGATCCTGGCAAAACTCTCCGCGTCCTGGGTCGTCAGGACCGCGTCAAACTCCTGCTTGAGCCCGATATGGACATCGCTCCACCTGTATTCATTCATTTTGCTGCGAGCTTCGCCTTGATCAAATCGATCATATCGCCCACATTCTTCAATTCCTGCAACTCGCCCAACGCGAACTTGATCTTGTACTGCTTCTCAATTGCCGAGACCAGGTTGATATGCGCCAGCGAGTCCCAGTCTTCCACGTTGTTCGCGTTGGATTCACGAGTCAGCACCAAGTCCGGCTGGTCGAGAATGTCGCGGAAGATCGACTGCAGTTCTTCGAGAATATCGTCCATCAAAAGGCTCCAAATTCAAGGGATATCTGCAAGTCTACCCCAGCCGGTTCATCCTCATCCTTGCCCTATACTAAGGACATCGTCAAGCAAGCGCGCGAAACCCTGGAGGCCGCCTCCTCGTATGACTGAAGACGCACGCACCATGCCCGAAACATCGGTCGAGCGCCGCCGCCTGTATCTCTACCTGCTTCCGTTTGTGGCCTTCCCGCTATTGCTGCTCATCTCCGCCTTCATCATCGTCCCGACACAATGGTTTGACTTGCATTCGGGCAACACCTATCTCCCCAACCTCGGCTATGGAGCCGGCCTCATGCATCGCAACTGCGAGGTGCTCCTCTATGGCGATTCCAGCGCCCTGGTAGGTCTCAACCCCGCCATCATTCAGCAGCAGACCGGCCTCACCGCCTGCAACATCGCCGAGTTCGAAGGCATCACGCTGATGAGCCACACGCTCCTCATCGACATGTTCCTCCAGCACAATCCGCCTCCGCGCTTCGTGGTCTTTCTCTACACCCCCGAAGATTTCTCGGTTTCCAACGACTGGTCCAGCTTCAGCGTCGGCACCTTTGAAGGCGTCAGCTTCCTCCTGGAGCACGCCCGCAACCTCAACACCGCGTGGCTACTCGCATCGCACCCAAGCATCACCTTGGGCTGGGCCGAGCTGGGACTCCGCCTGACACTGGAACACCTGCACTCTGAACCTACGCCCTACGCCGTCGCACACATTCGCGAAACCACAAACGGACAGTTGCCCGTGACCACCGACAATCTTGCCCGATGCGATAGCGACATCCGCAACCGGCTACCCGACCCAGCCTGGATCAATCAACTTCGGCAGCGCTACGGAACCAACGGCACCCGCGTCATCGTCGACGCAACTCCCACCGTCGCATGTGACCCCAGCCTCAAGTTCTTTCAGCAACACCTCAATGGCCTCATCGACAACTCACCCTACCAGCCGATCCCGATCTCCTCATTCTCCAGCGATGGACGTCTGCACGCGAACCGCCAGGGCGCGCAGCTCCTCTCAACCATGGTCGCCAACCAGATCGCAAGCCAGCTCAATCAGCCGCCCGCGACCGTCACCGCCGGCAACACCGGAGAACGCTGACCCTTGCTCTTCTCCTCCAACGTCTTCATCTTCCTCTTTCTGCCTGCTGCCCTGGCCGGATATTGGTTGCTCACGCGCTTCGGCCGCACCGCGCTGCTCACGTGGCTCACCCTCGTATCCCTCTTCTTCTACGGATACTGGAATCCGGCCTACCTCATCCTTCTGGCCGGCTCCCTCCTGATGAACTTCGTCGTCTCCTTCCGAATCGACGCCGGCAGGCCGGAGACGAGCAGGAGCCACTGGCTCTTCATCGGCATCGTCGCCAACCTTGCCCTGCTCATGTACTACAAGTACCTCTTCCCCACTCTCAACTTTTTTTACGCGCACGGGCTCCTTCACCGCAGCTTTGCCAACGTCGTCCTTCCTCTCGGCATCTCCTTCTTCACCTTCACCCAGATCGCCTACCTCATCGATCTCCGTCAAGGCATCGCCCAGCGCCAGGGTATCGTCCCCTACTCGGTCTTCGTCACCTTCTTCCCCCACCTCATCGCCGGCCCCATCATCCACCCGCGCGAACTGATGCCTCAGTTCGACAAAGATCGGATCCACGGCCTGCGCGCGGACGACATGGCGCTCGGTGTCACCTGGTTCGTCATGGGCCTGGCCAAGAAAGTTCTCATCGCGGATCGCGTCGCGCCGCTCGCTGACGTTCTTTACGCCCATCCAGCCAACGCCGGCTTCGCGACCGCGTGGCTCGGCGCTCTCGCCTACGCCATGCAGCTCTACTTCGATTTCTCCGGCTACTCCGACATGGCCCTCGGCCTCGCCCGCATGTTCTCCATCAAGTTCCCCATCAACTTTCACTCGCCCTACAAGACCGAAAGCATCATCGACTTCTGGCAACACTGGCACATGACCCTCACCCGCTATCTCAACGACTACGTCTACACTCCCATCCTCCGTTGGGTAAATCAGCGCCGCATGGAGGCCGGAAAGAAAGTAACGCGCAAGGCCGCCGCCACTCCGGAAGGCTTCCTCCAAATCATCCTGTTCCCCACCATGACCACCTTCTTCATCGCGGGCATCTGGCACGGAGCAGGCCTGCAATACCTGGTCTTCGGCCTTCTCCACGGCTTCTATCTCACCGTCAACCACGCCTGGCGCCTGCTTACGCCGCGTGGATCGCCCCTCCATCGAGTCGTCCCCGCGCCATTCATGATCATCTTGACTTTCCTCTGTGCCGTGTTTGCGAATGTATTCTTCCGCGCCGCCGACGTTCACGACGCCCTGCATGTTGTCGCGACCATGTCTGGAATTCACGGCATGGGCCCAGGCTTCGCCGCGTTCCCCTACCTCGGCGACATACCCAGCGTCTCTCGCTTCATGGCCAGCCTGAAGTCAGCCGCGGCCGCCCTGTCCATCTGCTTCTTCATCGTCTGGGCGTTACCCAACACCCAGGAGATCCTCGGCCAGCTTCCCGACGATCAGGTTCGTATGCCCAGCCTGCTGCCGCGCCTCGCGTGGCGCGTTTCCGCCGCATGGAGCCTGGGCATCGCGGGCCTGCTCTGCGTGACCATCCTTCTGCTCGACGCCAGCACCCGCTTCCTCTACTTCCAGTTCTAAACCGCGCGGAACGAGTCCTTCTGATGGAGTGCGCCGGAGATAAGGCACGTATGAGGGCCCGAAAGTCAGGTTTTTCGGAATGGCAGCGGGCTTCAGACGTCTTCGTTAAGGGCACGGATTTATCCGTGCCGTAAGAACTTCACTTGCAAGTGCGGCTTTAGCCGCTGAGGTCATGCGCCTCGGAGTAGCAGCGGCCTTTCAGCCGCGGTAACCGGCCACCAAAACAGGAACAATCGCCTAAACCACAGGCTCCAGAATCCTGATGTGCGAAGTGCGCGGCGCGTAGCCAACAAGATCAAGCGTCCACACCGTCGCCCC
>Ga0206880_1058_pt1 | contig 12394 bp, 3 predicted proteins | sample Alteio_BWOrgCont_6_FD_152848 | JGI IMG/M metagenome (GOLD analysis project Ga0206880, IMG submission 152848) | Enriched cells from forest soil in Barre Woods Harvard Forest LTER site, Petersham, Massachusetts, United States -... | ecosystem: Environmental > Terrestrial > Soil > Temperate forest > O... | reverse complement strand
TAGTGGGGTTGGCTGTTGGATTAAGACAATTAGTGCAGGATAAAGTGTTGTTGGGTACCCACTGATAATTGCCCTGCTGTAACGTAGCTAAAAGAACGGTTGTATTGCCTTTAACAATGGTCACATTCGGAGAAACATTTATTGCCGGAAGCGGGTTCACTTTTATGGTGATTTCAGCTGAACTGCTACAGTTGTTGGCATCAACTGCTGTTACGGTATAGCTGGTGGTTAAGGTGGGCGATGCAGTTACAGTAGCTCCATTTGCGGGGTTTAGGCCGGATGGGGGTTCCCAGGTAAAGTTAACCGGGCCGGCTGCACCCGGATCTGCATTTGCAGAAAGAACGGTAGCGTATCCGTTACAAATAACAGCTATTGTAGGGCTGATCGTGAATACAGGCAGTACTGTTACATTGACCGTGGCAGGCAAGCTGTTACACCCGTTATTGCCGGTTCCGGTAACGGAGTAAAGGGTAGATGTGGCGGGGTTAGCCGTTACATTGGCCGACGTGGTGGAGTTAAGCCCGCCTGAGGGTGACCACAGGTAGGTTAGCGCTCCGCCGGCAGAGAGTGAAGCAGATGAGCCCCCGCATAAAGTAACATCGGGACTTACACTTATCGTGGATAAAGGAGCAACAAAAACGGTAACAGTACTGCTTGCAGTGCAGCTACCCCCTCCGGATGCAATAAGAGAATAAGTGGTAGTTACACTTGGGCAGGCTGTGGGGTTATAAACATCGGTAGCACTTAAGCCTGCAGAGGGATACCAGGTATAGGAGCTACCCCCGTTGCCTGTTAAAGTAGCGCAGGAACCATAACAGACAGTCGCATTGCTTCCTGCACTGGCAGTAATGGAAGCCACCAGGGCAACAGTAACACTATTGTATGAAGAACAACCATTAACATCAGTACATGTAACCGTATAGGAATAAATCCCTAAAACAGTTGGAGAAGATTCAACACTTGTTCCCAAGGTAGTGTTTAAAAATAAGGCAGGAGACCAGGTGTAATTATTTGCCACCGGGCCTAAAAGCGTGGCGGTGAGGGTTGCAGTAGCCAGGGCACAGATAGTTACCCCAGGAGAGGTGATGAGTGTAGAAGTCGCATAAACGCCCACCAGAACATTTGCCGTATTGGTACAGCCATTAGAATTAGTGCCGGTTATTGTATAGCTGGTGATAGAACCGGGGACTGCAATTGTGCTTGAACCAGTAGTGGAGGATAAGCCTGTTGATGGCGACCAAAGATAGGTGACCGCACCTTCTGCTGTAAGAACCGTACCGGCTCCTGAACATATAGTTAAATCAGGGGTAACTGTAATGGTCGGAGAAGGATAAAGTGAAATGACACTTACCGTAGCGGTTACCATGGCATGGAAAACAACATCCGTTACTGCAACGGTATATGATCCTGTGCAGAGCCCGGTGGCCGTTTGCGTAGTTTGTACAGGCAGAGTGCTCCATGAATAAATATAATGACCGCAGCTTATGGGAGCAGCTGTAGCTGTACCGCTGCAATCTCCAGGGCAATTAACATTAGTTGAGGTGGCAGTTACTGTCAACCCGAGCTTTACCAAGTCCGCATCACCCGGAAGTCCTCCTCCTCCGTAAGTATTCTGAAATCCGTCGGAGGCGACGAGGTTAGTGTTGCCGGTGCTTCCTGTTAGATACACATTTCCGGCAGCATCAGTGGCAACAGTACTAAACACATCATCATCCTCTCCTCCGTAATACGTCGCACAAAGGCGGTTGCCTGAACTGTCGAATGACACAAGGAACTGTTCCTCAGCGCCCACTTTACTGTTATAAAAACCACTGGAGGCCTCGGAACCACTTTCAGTCAATCCCGTCAGAAACACATTTCCGGCAGCATCGGTGGCAACACCTGCAGGATCACGATCATAATCATCTCCTCCATAGTAAGTAGCCCAAAGGCGGGTGCCATTAGAATTAAACTTCACTAAGAAGTCATTCACACCATTAAATCCTTCGCTGAAAGTATTCTGGAATCCGCCGGAGGCGATGCCGGCAGCGCTGCCGGTTTGTCCCGCCAAAAATATATTTCCTACAGCATCGGTGGTAGTACTCCAACCCTTATCATCTCCTGTTCCCCCATAGTAAGTGGCCCATTGGCGACTGCCGGCAGAATTAAATTTTACAAGGAAGGCATCTTCTCCTCCACTATAAGTGTCCTGAAATCCGCCCGAGGCGATGAAGCTGTTGCTGTTGGTATTTCCTGCCAGGTACACATTTCCCGCAGCATCAGTGGCAACACTATTTCCAATATTATTTGCCCCATATCCTTCGTAAGTACTTCCGTAATAAGTACCCCAAATACGGTTGCCGTTGGCATCAAATTTTACAAGAAAGGCATCCGAACCATCTTCACTCTTGTAAGTATCCAGGAATCCTGTATTCGTGCTTACGACATAATTATTCGTAATATTAAGTGTTGCAGCATAATATACTATAATATTAATTGTCGCTACTGAAGCTGTTCCTGATGCGATCGCGTTATCATCAAATGTAAGGGCAATTCCAAAGTCAGGGCTCTCTACATCTGCAGGGGTTAAAGGTACACCCCACGTATCCATAGAACTCCCGATAGTTGTTACTGTCTGGGTGCTGCCAATGTACCCAGTTCCTTCATCTACTCCTAAGGATTGGATAACGCCTCCCACTACAAGATAAGCGTCCTGGTTATAAATATTTGGATCCGTCACAACCCAATCTACCTGGGCTTCCACCCCCGTAATTATCATGCCGGGAGGAATAGTGATGCCAAAATGGGTTGCCTGTAACCAATCGGAAACACACTGGCAACAGCCGCAGCTGCCCGGATTAACAAGGCTGTCAATCGCATAGGTGGCGGTATTTGATCCTGCTGCACTGTCGGGTGTGTTCCATGCTATATCATTTCCAGGTACATCTATCACCGTATCCGCGCATAAAGGACCCGACTGACCGGGACTAACCGGCGTAATAACCAGAGCAGACTGGGTAGTAGTAGTTCCAGCCAGGTACACATTGCCTGCAGCATCGGTGGCAACACTGTTACCATTGTCACTTCCAGATCCGCCGTAGTAAGTGGCCCAGAGGCGATTGCCGGCTGCATCAAATTTTACAAGGAAAGCATCATTGTTTCCTCCGTAAGTATCCTGGAATCCTCCTGATGCAATGAGGGTATCACTGTTGGTGGTTCCTGCCAGGTAAACATTTCCGAAAGCATCGGTGGCCACGCTGCTATTTCCAGATCCTCCATAGTAAGTAGCCCAATTGCGGACGCAGGTGCCGGCGTTAAATTGTACAAGGAAGGCTCCTGCAGGTGTGGTCTGAAAAGCCCCGGCACTGGCAATATTATTAGAACTGGCTGTAGTTCCTGCGAGATACACATTACCAAAAGAATCGGTGGCAACACCGGTGCCATAATCATTGTTCTTTCCTCCATAGTATGTACCCCAAATACGGTTGTTTTGGGCATAAGCAGTCCCGCCCCAGTCCTGCTTAAAGGGAAAGGAGTTAAAAATGGAAGGAAAAAAGAAAATTGTCAGCTGAAGGCCAGCGGATAAGGAATATTCTTTTTTCATGGGTTTTACTATTTTATTAAACTCACGTTTCCTTTTTTATTAATAGACGTTCCATCGGTTAAGCTGGCTCGTAAATAATAAACAAACACGGCATCATCTAATTCTTTCCCTTTATATTTTCCATCCCAGCCTACAGTCGGATCGTACGATTCGAAGACCGTGTTTCCCCATCGGTCATATATTTTAAATATCATACCTCGCATACAAGCGACTGGTATACCAACATATAAAATATCGTTTTGCTCATCCCCATTAGGTGAAAAAGCATCGGGAATAAATATTTCTCCGCATAAAATACCTACCTCAACGGTAACCATAGCCGGGGATGAACATCCATTGGCATCAATCATAGTCACTGTATAAAAAGTAGTTACAGTCGGGCTGGCAGTGGGGTTTCGGCAAGTATAACAATCCAGGCCAAAATCCGGAGACCAGGTATAGGATAAGCCACCATTTGTAGCTGAAAGCATCGTTGACGAACCTGCTATAATGCTTACATCAGGACTGGTAGTGACTTGGGCAGGTATAGCCACTGCTACCAAAACAGCAGCTTCGTTCTTACAGTCATTTCCATCCGTCCCTGTTACCGTATAGGTTGTAGTTGCGTTTGGACTTGCGTTTACCACAGCTCCTGATGCCGGGCTTGTTGTCGGGTTCCAGAAATAAGTAGCTGTTCCAACCTCTAAAAGCATGGCAGATAATTGAGCGCTGCTTCCACTGCATATAGATATATCCGCTGATGCTATAATTGCCGGAAAAGCATAGATGCTGATCGTTACACTATCCTCCCCTATGCAGGATCCATTACTGCCTGTGACGAAATAGGTAATGAATGCCGTAGGGTCGGCTATTACCGTTGCAGTGGTATAATTGTTTAACCCAATAGCAGGCGTCCATAAATACGTGATTCCTCCCGAGGCTGTTAAGGCTATGCTTGTCCCCTGGCAGATAGAAAGATTATTGGCTGGACTTATTGTGATAAGGAGTGTAGAACTTACATTAACTATTGCCGATGCAGTATCATAACATCCGTTGCCATCTCTGCCAACCACGGTATAGCTGCTGGTCGTTAGAGGGTGCGCTGTTACAGTTGTTGCGGTATTAGAGTATAAGGTGGCAGGAGGGGTCCAGAGATAACTCATCGGTAGTTGACTGGTTATGCCTGATGCTATAAGTGTTGTTGAGTCTCCATAACATATTGGTATGTACGCCGGGGATATGCTTACTATGGGTAATGGGTTGACATTAATTGTAATTGCAGCATTACTGCTGCAGCCCGTTGTTATATTGGTTCCAGTGACTGTATAGGCATTTAATCCCGGAATAAGAGGTGTTGCCGTAATACTACTGCCGGTACTTGCACTTACGCCGGTAGCTGGTGACCAGGTATAAACAGACGCACCTGTTACAGTGAGCGTAGTCGAACTGCCCTGGCATAGGCTAATGTTGGGTGATACCATTATAGTTGGAGCAGAGTTTACCTTTATGGTAACACTGGTCTGGTTGCCGCATACCGTTTCTATTACCGTGTAGGTAGTCGTTACAGTTGGACTGGCGATTATTATATTGCCTGTTGTTGAACTCAATCCCGTGTCGGGTATCCAGATATAGGAACTGGAACCGACAACAGATAATGTCTGGCCGTTGCCGGCACAAATAGTCTGGTTATTGGTTACTATTATGGAAGCAACTGCACAAACGCATACGCTAAATTCTGATGTGTTGTTGTTGGTATTGTTACGGACATCGGCAATGACCTTATCCCCGGCATTCAGCGAAACAGACAATGTCCAGGTTCCAGCTGAAACAATGGTCGTACCCAGGTATTGGTTGGCATTGATACAGCCAAAATTTGTTTTAAACACTTCTACGGAATCACCATTGTTTGGTGCTGTTCCTGTAATTAAGGTAGCACTTACGGCAGATACGCTGGGTATTGTATATAGGTCGTTGCCTTCGGCGGACAAGTTGATGGCTTCGGTCATAGAGGCAATGGGATTGTATATCGTGTTACGGGAGATCAGGTTGTGATTGGTGCCAGTCACGCCATTTACACTTATTCCATAAGTTGTATTGAAAGCAATAACATTAGCCTCACCCGGGTTATATCCACCAATAAAATTAGTATTGGCAGTGCTGGATACAATGATACCATTAACCTGGGCAGAGCCGGCGATATTCGCTAAAGCATTACTTGATCCAATGTAATTACCGTATATTTTATTGCCCGTGGCTCCTGAACCATTCATGGTAATTCCGGAAGTGAGGTTAGCGGAAATAATATTCCCGGACCCCGCAGTACTTCCGCCTATTATATTATCCGGTGAACCATCTATGTATATGCCTGTTGTTTGCTGATTAGAATTTACATTGGTCATTCCATCAAACTGCGGACCAATGATGTTACCTATAAATGTATTTCCACCGGGACTATCGGTATAAATTCCATATCCCCATCCGTCTGCATTTGATTGTCCTGAGATCACATTGCCTTCTCCTGCTGCGCTGCCTCCTATTGTGTTGCCGGAAGTTGTACCGGTAATAATAATTCCTTTATCCTGTGAGCTACCGGGGATAAGGGACATTCCATCTTTTGCAACACCTATGTAATTACCCTGTATAATACCTGTACTTGTCGGAGGATTATTACTTATCCAAATGCCTGAACTTCCGGCGTAAGGAATGGCTCCGGCGGTATAGTTATTTGCAGAGATCGTATTTCCGGCACCCGGAGCAGAGCCTCCTATTGTGAAATTGGGCGAATTATATATAGTAATGCCCCAACTCTGGGGATTATCAGCCACACTGGAAAAGCCATCAGCCCGGGGGCCGATAATATTTCCCAAAACAATTAACTTCCCCGTATTATTCTCAAAATCTATTCCCGTCTGAAGGAGATTCGAAGGCCCACCCCCATTCCCTGAAATAACATTTCCTTCGCCTGGCCCTGTTCCACCTATGGTATTGTTATCAGGATTATAAGCACTAATATCAGAATAGCCGATCTCTATCCCCGCCCATACAGATGCGCCGGAAACAATTGTTGTGCCGTCTTTCTGCAAGCCAATTATGTTTCCTTTTATCTCATTTCCTGCAGGTTTGCCAGGTGTTGCTACACCAAAAACACCTTGAATGAAGATTTCGAAACCATTACCCCAAACCATATTATGTCCCGAAACAAGATTTGCTCCTGCTGCAGTACCGTTTCCGATGAGATTGTTCGAACCCATAATAAATACTCCCTGTTCCGTTGTTGAATCGCCTTGTGTTGCCCCATCTGCATTCATGCCAAGATAACAGCCGAGTATATGGTTATTATTTCCTGACCCATCTATCAATATATCTGCAGCGGGTATTTTGTTTAATACAAAAGGAAACGACGAAGCTTCCAATGCTGTGGGGCCAAAATTCCCAGTCAGCACTAACCCTTTTATAATATTGCTATCGCTGCTTATCGTAATGCCAGTGCAAACTATTGCACCGGAAACTGCCGGATCTTTCTGGATAATTACCTGGTAAACTGCATTCATGGGGGTTACAGTACTTGTATTGAATACAGGAATAGTATTAGGTGAAGCTCCTGCCTGTGAAAAACCATCAATGGTAACACCTGCATTATCAGTAAGGGCGGGAAGTTCCGCACTAAGGCTGATAGTATAAGTACCACCTCCTGTCAATTGAAAAATTATCACATCAGCTCCTGCATTGGCATTGGCATCAATGATGGCCTGCCTTAAAGTACCAGTACCTGCACCTATTGCAGGATTAACACCTCCATTATCTCCTGTAGCTGTAACGGTGTAAGTATTAGCATAAGCTATGCTACTTAATAGAAATAAACCAAGAAAGAATATCACTTTATTTATTCCGTTCATTGTCGTAGATGATAATTTCAAAACTGTTTAATAGACTAACCATACTTATTTTAACCATTACCTTATCAAAGACACATTACCTACTTTGCTAATAACCTGATCTCCTGCGTAACAAATACCTTTAACATAATAAACAAATACATCAGGATACAGGAGCCTGCCTTTATAAGTACCATCCCAGCCACTGTTAGCATCGGTACTTTCAAAAATTTTCTCTCCCCACCGGTTATAAATCGTCATATCAAATGAGCTTAATCCATAAGCTCCCTGCACGGAAAACACATCATTCACCCCATCGCCATTAGGTGAAAAGGTATCAGGGATAAAATGGATAACGCAATCCACATTAACAGTAACCGATACACAGGCAGTATCAGAACACCCGTTAATAGCGCTTACAACAACACAGTACCGGGTTGTTTGGGTTATATCGCTTACAGGATTCGCACAGTCAGAGCAGTTTAATCCCCCGGAAGGAGACCATGAATAGGTACTTCCTCCCCCGGCACTCAGCTGCGTGTTAGTTCCTATTTCAATAGTTATATCAGGTGAAACCGAAGCCACAACCGCAGGAGGCTGGGATATTTTTACGGTAGCGGTATCCATACAGTTCTTAGTATCACTAATGGTTACTGTGTACGTTCCGGCTGCAAGGTTATTTGCAGCCACAGTGGTCTGAACGGGAACTGTATTCCAGGAATAAGAAAAGGGAGACGTGCCTCCCGATACGGCAGTTACAGTTGCAGAGCCGTTGCTCAACCCGTTACAGCTTACATTGGTATTAGAAACAGTGATGGTGAACGTTAAACAGCCGCATATTTTATTATAATTACCACCACTACCAAACACATCCACCGGGGAGCCTGAAATACTTCCGTTACCACTGGCAGAAGTTGTTGCACCGGATGTAAATCCTGTGCTACTTACACCACCTGTTGACGTATTCCCGCAACTGTTCCCTGCGGTATCCAGTTTTACCACAAAAATATCATTACCTCCTGCTCCGAAAGAAGCAGTGCTTCCTGCTACAACATAATCACCGTTGCTGTTCTGGATAATGGACTGGCCATTGTCTGCAGCAGTTCCGCCGACTGTGGTTGTCCATTTTACCTTACCGTTGTTATCGAAGTTTACTATATAAAAGTCCGAATTTCCTGCACCATAGGAATCAGTAGTCCCAATAGTAGTATAACCACCGGCATTATTTTGAATAACACTACCACAACCACCGGTCAATTCATTGTTTGGTCCTCCGATGAATGTATTCCACAACATATTGCCATCAGACCCATATTTTACCAAATAGAGATCCTGGGTACTATTGTTGAGGGCCATACCCTGCCCCGACCAGGTAGCTCCACCCACAATATAGCCCCCATCACTGCACCTGCTCACTGATGAACCACCTTCCCACAATGAGCCACCTGTGTCGGTTATCCACTGAACAACGCCATTCTTATCCAGATTTGCTAAATAAATGTCAATATTTCCTGCCAGGGAATGCCAGCTCCACCCCGATAAACAATAACTGCTATCAGGATTCTGAACAATGGAATTGCCTACATCATCCACATTCGCCGTGCCCACTGTGCGTGTCCATAACAAAATGCCGTTGGCATCTAATTTTACTAAATATATATCGAAATGAGACCCATCTGCAAAGGAGTTGCTTGAACCAATTATTGCATATCCTCCCTCAAGGGTTTGAATAACCTGGTAACCATATTCATCATTATTTCCTCCCAACGTACGGGTCCATTGTACAGTGCCTTTTTTATCTAATTTTATTATGTAAAAATCATTCCCTCCGGCTCCAAAAGAATTGGTATATCCTGTTATTGCATAACCACTGTCTTTAGCCTGGGTAATAGAAATCCCATAGTCATCGCCGGAGCCTCCCACTGTGCGTGTCCATTGAATGTTACCGTTAGCATCCAGTTTTACAATGTAAACGTCATTGCCTCCAGCCCCAAAGGAATTGGTATATCCTGCAATGGCATAGCCCCCGTCCTTAGTCTGAATAATCTGATTTCCGTAATCATCGCCTGTACCTCCTATGGTAACCTGGAACGCATTTGCACAGATGCCTGTATTTTTTCCCAAAAAGAGAAAAAGGAAAATCCACAAAAAATGAGAAAGAGGAAAAAAATGAGTAATTGTTTTCATGGTTTGGTTTTTATATATTATTTAAATACTATCGTGCACTTATATCACCTGATTAGTGTGACCATACCCATTTTATTAAAACTAGTTTCATCCGCCCATCTACCCTTGACAGAATAAACATAAACACCTTCCTGCGCAAGTTCATTTTTGTATTTGCCGTCCCAGCCTCTGTTAACATCGTTACTCTGAAAAACTAATTCTCCCCAGCGATTAAATACCTGCAGCAGAAAATCAGTAATAAAAATTCCTTCCATAAAAAAAGAATCATTTTTTCCATCTCCGTTGGGGGTGAAAGCGGTGGGTATATATAAAACATCACACTGTTCAATATTGATCGTGACAGATGACGATCCGGAACAACTATTGCTGTTTGTTCCAGTTACAGTATAAGTATACATTCCTTCTGTTAAGGATTTGTAAAGTACGATTGCCCCGATTGTTGTATTCAACCCGGCAGAAGGCGTCCATAGATAACTGTCTGCACCTTCTGCCGAAAGGTAAGTGCTTGTTCCTATACACAAGGAGGCATTGGGAGATAACGTTATAACCGGCAGGACGCTTACATACAAAGTTGTACTAATAGAAGAGTCGCAAACTGCTTCAGTAACGGTATAGGTGGTAGTAAGAGTTGGATCGGCTGATACAGAAGCGCCTGTGAAAGAATTTAAAGTGGCAGAGGGGAACCAGGTATAATTGGCAGAGCCGCTTACAGACAAAGTGGTACTCGCTCCCAGGCAAATTGTGGAATTAGGAGAAACAGCCAAATTAACGGTAGTTGAAGCCCGGAATGAAATATCATCCACTCCAAAATCATTTCCTTCGCCATCGTTATCTATGTCGGCTACAGCTAAAGTTGCAGAGAGGGTGTTGCCTGAATTCCACACTCCGCAAATATTCATCCAGGTTGCATTCTGGGGAACGCTAAACGCCACGCCACTAATGGTCTTGCCATTAATGTTCAATTCTAAATTCGGTTGAGAAATGGCGCCTGTACCGCAAAAATTAGGATTCGTTGCTATCAAATTAATCACCCATACGCTAAACACATAATTAGTGTGAGGATTAACAGCAAGTGTTGTATCCCATGCATTACTTGGAGCTATAGTTGACCCGTTACATAGAAAGAATTTTCCATGCCCGTCTGTATGGTCTCCGTTGGGGGTCCAACACCCAACATAAAGATTAGCATTCGTATCAACAGCATACTCTCCGGGGTTACAGGAAGAGGTAACGAAAGAATAATCTGACGAAAAACCTATATTGCCCATGCTAAAATCTCCATTAACAATCAACTCCCGTCCCAAACAGGGTAAAGTACATTGAGCAGAAACAGGACCTGTAAAATCTATTCCTGTAGCTAAGGACAACAAGAGTAGTTTTGCTGTTTTCATATTACAGTTTAGATACGCTGTTTTTAGAACTTTATCCCTTTCATTAGTCGTATTTAACTTGATAAAATAGAAAATACAATATAAATTGGAACTGAGATAATAATGACTGATTGGCAAATGCAATGTAACAAACAAAAAGCCGTATAGCGAATTATTTTTTCATTTATATTAGAAGTTGATAGTTTATTAATCTATAAAATAAACTTTAGTAAGTTTGAGTATATATTTAATAAACGATGATTTTTTCCACTTAATTCATTGCAAAGTGTAATATATTATTTAAAAAATACATATTAGAAATGATTTTATATTAGAAATTGATGAAAAAAACGGAAAAGCTTTTTGAACTGATTCATTCACTCACAAAAAATGAAAAAGGATATTTTAAAAAAAATGCTGCCTTTCATAAGATAGGAGCACAAAATCAGTACGTTAAACTATTTGATGCCATTGAGAAACAAACTCAATACCACGAAGAAGCGATTAAAAAAAAATACCGAAACGAGGGCTTTGTAAAACACCTGGCTTTTAACAAAGTGTATTTATATCATCTAATTCTTAAAAGCCTGCAAGGGTATCATTCGGATCTTTATTCGCAAGTGCTGGAATACCTGAACAGAATAAAAATTCTTTACAATAAAGGACTTTATGAACATTGCACTGACTTCATTGAGAAAGTAAAAAACATAGCTGATAAACATGAGTTGTTTGTATATAAATATGAGGCCTTAATGTGGGAAAGAAAGGTAATGGGAGATCTTAAGTTCAGGGATATCCCCCAGCAAAAGCTTTCTATGTCAATTCATGAAGGATCCGATACTCTTGAAAAAATTAAAAACTATTATGAATATCTGAATATTTCACATAATTTTCTAATTAAAACCGAAAGGCAGATAGGAGGAAGCAGAAATAAAGAAGAAGTACAAGTATTTCGTTCTGTCTTAGAAGAACGGTTAATGAAAGGCGAAGATAAAGCTAACTCCATAACAAGTAAGTATTTGTATAATTTCATACATGTACAATATCACAGACATTACACCGGCAACTGGGAAAAAATGTATCATCATCAAAAACGTGCCGCAGATTTATGCAAACTGTTTTATACAGAATTATTTAACAATCCGCCGGATGTTGAAAATATATACAGATTCTTAGGTTCTCATGTTGACGTAACCATTTCCTGTTACATGACCGGAAGATACGACGAAGGGTTAGCCATTATAAGCAATGTAAGGGAAATAATGGAGAAAAACGGATCGAAATTAAGCACTTCTATCAGAGGGATGAATTTTTTTTATTCTTATTCAAGTGAACTGAGAATATACCTCCGAACAGGTCGGTTCGATATGATTGATGAGGTAATTGATGATATTGAAAAA
>Ga0206880_1054_pt2 | contig 12769 bp, 6 predicted proteins | sample Alteio_BWOrgCont_6_FD_152848 | JGI IMG/M metagenome (GOLD analysis project Ga0206880, IMG submission 152848) | Enriched cells from forest soil in Barre Woods Harvard Forest LTER site, Petersham, Massachusetts, United States -... | ecosystem: Environmental > Terrestrial > Soil > Temperate forest > O... | reverse complement strand
ACTAGTTGAACCTGGAGCCGTGGCGGCGAAGTCGAGGGTGGGAGGGTCCGCAAAGTCTTGTTTAACTATAAGGTTGCTATAAAAGTCGGCAGCAAAGACGTTACCATATGCGTCGACCGCTATCCCGAAGGGATAGCTCAAGAGACTGTTTGATATCGCTCGTTCGGCATACGTGCCCCCTGTGTTCGTCTCCTCAAGTATGCGGCCGTTAAACGTATCGGCAACATATACATTGCCTTCGCCGTCAATGGCGATCCCAGAAGGATAGGCTAGACTGCTGGCTGGCACTACGCTCTCGGCGTAAGATCCGCCTGAGACCGTTTCCATTAGGAGACGACCGTTGCCAGAATCAGCGACATATACATTACGGCTCGCGTCGACTCCTACACCAGATGGGATGTTCAGAGTGCTGGTTGACACCGTGCTTTCCGTGTAAGTACCGGTCGCGATGGATTCAACTAGAATTCGGTTATTCCCCGTATCGGCAATATAAACATTACCGTTACCATCTACCGCAACCGCTTCAGGATCGCTTAACGAACTTGTCGGAACAACGCTCTCTATGAAAACACTTCCCGAAGGTGCTTCCTTCAATATTCTGTTGTTATAGGTATCAGCAATGTAGATATTCCCGGATCCGTCGATGGCTATACCCGCCGGGTCATTTAGAGCGCTAGTGGATAGCACAGTTTCGGTGTAGATTCCGGATGATAGCGCCTCCTTCAATATGCGGCCGTTCCCGGTGTCGACAATATAGACACTGCCATTCCCGTCAATTGCAATTCCGGAAGGCGAAGATAGCGCACTGGTCGGTACCGCACTTCCGACGCCCGGACGGAAGCTCACTTGCGCCCCGGCACCATTACCCTGCAGGTAAACCGTTGCTAGCACATTCCCGGAGCTATCACAGAACACCACGGCGCCGTAGCGGGTCCCTGCAGCCTTCGGCGTGAAGCTCACAGTCACGGTGCAGCTAGTGCCGGAGCTGTAGCTCGTTCCCGATACACAGCTCCCGGTACCGGCATTGGCGAAGTCGAGTCCACTTGCTCCCTCCGTCAGCACAGACACAGTACCCAACGTCGTCAACGAACTGAACGTGTAAGTCACCGTCTGCGACGAGCTGACGCTTCCGATTCCCTGAGAACCAAAACTGGTAGAGGACGACGGTGACATCGTATAGATTGACGCTCCCACCGTGGACTGCGAGTATCCTGTAGCCGTGGCGACCGCCTTTATCGTCTCAGACGAGCTAACGGTGATTGCACCGCTGTAGACGCTTGAGGACGTTGTTGGCGTGGTTCCGTCGGTGGTGTAAAAGATGGTCGCACCCGAGGTGGAATCACTAAGGGTGACCGCCTGACTACTAGTGTAGGTTCCGGGGAAAGGCGAGAATGTGGGGGTTGCCGCAGGGGGCAGGGTCCCCATGGTATCTATGGTCTGTTGGGTCCCCGGGACACTCAGCGTGTTGGTCGTGATAGTCACTCCCTCGCTCAGCGGTGATAGCGAGACCGTGGGGCTGAAGTTGATCGTCAGCGTACAGCTTGATTCGCCTACCAGCGACATAGTCGATGTGCACTCGCCAATGACGCTACTGCTCTCTGGAAAGTCCTCAGGATAACTGATCGCCGAGAAGTTCAATCCTGAGTTGCCGTAATTGTTAACCGTCACCGTCTCCGGGCTATCACTACTCGTCGAGCCGACAAAAGTCGGCGCAAAGGTTAATGTCGGTGGATCCGCAAAGTCTTCCTTCAAGAGACGGTTATCATATATGTCGGAGATAAAGACATTTCCGACACTATCCACTGCAATACCGCAGGAAAGTGTCCAGGGGCTCGTTGGTAGGACGCTTTGCGTGTAGCCGGTCGATGACGGCGTTTCTTTCAGTAATCTGCTCACATAATTCGAATCAGCGATATAAACGTTGCCCACTCCATCTACCGCGATTGCATCGGGATATGACAGACCGCTCGTGGGCAGAACGGTCTCGGTATAGGTGCCGCCCGATGGGCTCTCTATGAGAACGCGGTCGTTGCCGCCATCGGTAATATAGACATTTCCGTTTCCATCTATCGCAACGTCATTGGGGCCGTTCAATCCGCTGGTTGGAATCGTAGTCTCAGCATAACCGCTTGCCGTGAGCGTCTCTTTTAGTACTACGTTATCGGGCCAGTCGACTATATAGACATTTCCGCTTCCATCCACCTTGACTGAAGAGATCCAGCTTAGAGCACTCATGCTTGTCGGCACGGCAGTCTCAACGTAACCACTCGCAGAAGGCGTTTCCTTGAATACCTGATTGTCGCTGCCATCGCCAACATAGATATCGCCCGCTCCATCGACCGCCGCGGAAGCGGGATAGATAGCGCTCGTGTGTACTATGCTCTCTGTATAGCCACTCCCCGAAGGGGTCTCTACCACCAGTCGCTGGTTGACGGTGTCCGCAATGTAGATGTTCCCACTTCCATCAACTCCGACCCCTTCCGGGTAATTCAGATCGGTGGTCACCACACTCTCGGTACCTGGCAGGAAAGTGACCTGCGGCCCGACGCCGTTACCCTGCAGGTAGACGGTTGCGATCACATTGCTGGAGCTATCATGGAACACCACCGCACCATAACGGGTCCCCACAACCCTCGGCGTGAAGGATACATTCACCGTGCAGCTGCTGCCGGAACTGTAGCTCATCCCCGATGCGCACGTCCCGGTGCCGGCATTGGCGAAGTCGAACCCGCTCACACCCTCAGTAACCACTGACGCGCTGCCCAGCGTCGTCGAGGAAACAAACGTGTAGGTCACTGTCTGCGACGAACTAACGCTCCCGATGTTCTGAGAACCGAAATTGGTGGATAAAGGCACCGCCTGGGCGTGGGCAAGCCTGCCGAAAACTAAGAACTGGCACAAAAATACCGCCAATAGAGATAAGCAATAGTAGTGAACCCTGAATCGGACTCTCAAGATTCCCGCGTCGCAGCAGAGTTTCCGGAAGACTCGCGCGTAGGTGCTCGGTGGGCAAAACATTCCTTCTGGCATTCGCGTCCAATCCTCTTGATATCTAGTGGGACCAACCGGTCGAAACCGCTTGGATGAACCAACAAGCACGGTTGGCAGAAAGATCATCGGAACTGATCCAGGGGGAGGATCGGCTAACAAGAAAGGCCTAAGGTTTGCGGGTGAGCGAAAGTCTAGGAGGGATTAGTCCTGCTGGCATCCCACGGATGCCAGCCATGACTAACTGGATGCTTCGGTCGTAATAGTTCGATAGCAGACAATAGAAGGAAGCGATAGATATACAACGTAATCGGCTACTACTCAGCATAAATACACCTCTGCGTTGCTAAGAAAGCTCGATGAGGAAAACGATAGCTAGACACAGCCGCTGCTAACTACATCTAATCTCGTGACGTCCCCATATTGCCGACACAGGTGCTCCCTGTCAAGGAATTTCTATTTGTCGGCAGCCGGCACTAGATTATATGTTCTGCCGCCGAAGTAAAAATCAACGTAAGTGCTAAGGTTACTAAAAGACTCGTCTCCGAGTTCCTTCCTTATGGTGTCAACTGTTCCATTTATGATCGCCCCATGTTCCCTTTCCAGCGCCTTCAGCCCTGGTGGAGGAACTGATTTAGAGGAGTATCCTGGGCTCTGTCGAAAACTAGAGAGAGCAACATTTGATTCTCTATCGTTCTCCCTGAGTCTTTCGTTGGCGTCGAGCACATATGTGAGGACGGTCTGCCACTCCCCAGGCTGGATGCCTATGGTGCTGGACATATTCCGCGCTTCCATATCCGGAGTAAAGCGTTTCGGGTCGTTACGAATCTCTTGTTGAATACGCTCGTGGTCCTGCGCCGTTTCGGTGATGAAGAAGTAGTACCTGACCTCGACAGGGAAGGGCTTGTGCGGCTCCCCGACAGTCGGGTGGTCGGTTGGCTGTTCAGTTGAAGGATTAGTTTGGGTGGCTTGAGCCTGCATGCCTGTCGCGGGAGTTCCGTTCGCGCCCGGTGCAGTCTGCGCACCGGCAATCGCAGACGCACCAAGCAAGATCAACAGTCCTGCTTTCTTAGTGAAACTAGACATGGCACAATTCCCCCTCGATTCCGGCCTGGAAGCCTCGGTGCGTAGCTTTCGTGAGCGACTAACGAATTGTCGGTGTCAATCAACCAGAAACCCGAAACCGTAGAACCCCCTTCTACAGCCGAATCGCACACACTGCAAGAAAATACTGCGTGCATCACCACAGCATTTCCGAGGTAACCGTAGCACGGTATGTTTGAGTTAACAGCCACCCGCAGGATGCCTGTCGTGGCACAAGATGCTAGCGCAACCTCCGACGACGTTTAGCAATACAAGTTATACCGGCCTGCGGATTAAGGGTCTGTACGATGGCGCACAATTTACCCGTTCGATCCAGCACCTGGCCGTCGGGCAAAAAGCGGCTAGCCGGAACGATAGACTGTCACCTCATATTCTGCTTGACATCCAATCGATTGGAGCCGTTATGCTAATTCTAGCTGCTAAACGCAGCGCGGAGGTTCTGATGAAACTTGAGACATTCATGTATCTGTTGGCCGTTTGGGTTTTGGTGCACGTACTATTGGCACAACGCAATCTCAATCCGACGCTCCGATCAGTTCTTAAGGTTGTCGAGAATGAGGACCTCACGAAGTTGGTTTCCGCTTTGCTGCCCGCCTGAGTCTGATGTGCAATGAAGTCCCTTTAGGTGCCGGTAGCGGTCGCAGAATGCCATTGCGGTTCATGCTGACCGCGATTGGCGGCCCTCAGGGGTTCATGACTGCGACGAGCATGATGCGGGGCGGGAAGGAAACTTAAGTCTGTCGCCAACGGAACTTGAGACAATGCCCCAACGGCCAGCCAACTGTAGTCGAAAATGTAGCGGTCAGAGCCTCTGGAAGCCAAACAGAGCCATAGCTTCCAACTACGCGGCCGCAACGCATTCAATCTAAATCAGTTGCAGTCAACGAATTTCAACAACATTCAATAACTGACTGAATCTGGTTCGGGACCAGGGGGTCGGAGGTTCGAATCCTCTCGCCCCGACCATTTAAAATCAATGAGATGCGGCTCGTTTCCGAAATCGGCGAAAAGCTGGTGTAGACGAAAACGTAGCGGTCAAAGCCTCCGAGACCCGCAATCTTGTTCCCAATCGACAAACTGCGACGGCCTTAGCGCCGGGCGACTGGTTGATGGTTCTCCGCATCAACACTTCACGAGGTTTCAATCCATGCCCCATTCGGGGGCGACGACGCTGACCGTCAACGGAGTGATGCTCGAAACGTTGCAAATCCATTACTCCCATATTTATCAGCAGCTTATGGAAAGCACAGCAACGCGCCAAACGGCGGGAAACATTCCATCGCAATGCTAATCGGTCCCAAATTGACCCCAGGGTTGAACCCATGGCAGCACTGGAGAGCGCGAACATAAACGCGGTACAAACCTACTCCAGGGAAAACGTAGTGGCCGACGAATACAATCGAAGCAGCCGCATATCCGCATGGATGTATCGTCAGGAGACCTGTGGACGCCAGGACGAAGAAACTTATAGACAATTGGATTGGACTTTCTCTGAACGGATGGAACGTCGAAAGCTACATCAACTCAGGCAAGTCCGCGCTCGTCTTCCGTGGAAGTAAGGGGGGGATCCAGGCTGCCATAAAGATATTTGACCCAGAGATCATTCAGAAATTTGGAGAGGCAGACGAACGCGAGCGAATAAACAGAGAGCTAACATTGGTTGGCGTTCACCATGTCAATCTGGTCAAAATATTCGATGGGGGCCACTCCGAAGAACATGATCTCTTCTTTGTCGTGATGGAATTCCTTGATGCACCAAATCTCGGGACGGTGTTGGCGGAAGTGCCGATGCAACAGGTGCCAACCCTGATTTCGCAACTCGCGAGCGCCGCGAAATTTCTGCACAGTTTGCATATACTCCATCGCGATATAAAGCCCGATAATATTGCGATCTCCCCTGATTTTCAGAAGCTAACCCTCCTCGATCTGGGCGTCATTCGTCCGTATGGCGCTGCCGGGGAGAGTGCCCTTACAGACAAGGAAAAGAAACTGTTTGTCGGCACTCTTCAATACAGCTCACCCGAGTATCTGTTGCGCAAGGAGAAAGAAGGAGAGGAGGGTGCGCTTGCACTGACTTTCTACCAACTGGGGGCGGTTCTTCATGACCTTCTCATGAAGAAGCGTATTTTTGCGGAAGATACAGACCCGTTCGCACGCATGGTCAATGCGGTCTTGTACGACACTCCTCAAATCGATACCGCTGGCAAGCCTCCTCATCTCGTAACTCTAGCTCGTATCTGTCTGGTCAAGAAGCCTGATTTGAGACTCTCACTTGTTTCATGGGAATCGTTCGACCCTCCAATTGAAACTGACGCGGTTGCCATCGCAAAGGAGCGCATACGGAAACGAAAGATACAGGCGACATACGAAATGTCGCCGGACGAACCAGAGCCGGATTCCGCGATGAAGAGCCAAGGCGCTGCCCTGGTATCATCCTTGCTTCCCCGCCTTGCGGATGGAATTAGAGAGGAGTGCACCGATGGGCAACTCCCTCCAAGGTCAGTTCAGGAGCAGCTAGAAGACCGAGCGAGCAATGGGGTTGTGGAAGTACGTTTCAATGCCGCTCCGCGAGCCGGTCTTATTGTAGCCGTCTCCTTTCGATTTTTCCTGAATGTCATCGACTCAGAGGCGCAAATTATTTCAATCCATTCGATGGTTCTATCGGGGGATACGGACGACGTAGTCCATGGCGCTCCGCAAGGTCCAGCCATTTTCAATGGGATTTTCGACGACATCGTGGTACGTGGTGCAATCGCGAAGGTCATATATCCTGCGCTTGCAGAAGCGATGGAAACCTCGGGCAATAAACAGCCGTACGAAGAGTAATTTACAACCGGCAAGGATGAGTGTCCCATATGAACGCTGCATGGTGGATAGGGCAAGAAGAGCTAGACGATCAACAAAGCGAAGTTATCGATCTTCCGATTGGAAAGAGCTACCTGGTCTGGGGACCGCCCGGCTCGGGAAAAACCAACTTGCTCCTCTTAAGAGCAAATTATCTCTATCTAGCTCACCATCCCAATCTGCAGATCATCGTCTTTACTAGAGCACTTCAGGAGTTCATCTCTAGCGGAGGAGCGCAGTACGATTTTCCTTCTGACAAATTGAAAACGAGTACGAGATTTTGGATGGACCTCCTGTTTCAATACGGTCTCACGCCGACTTTGCCTTCTGATTTTGAGGAATGTCGCAAGTTCCTTATAGACCAGATAGAGGCTCTCATCGATACTAAGAAACTAAAAGACGTCTATGACACGATTTTGCTCGACGAGAGCCAAGACTATCTTCCGCAGGAAATCGTCCTCTTTCGACGACTAAGTAAGCATCTCTTTGCTACGGCCGATTCGCGGCAAAAAATCTACAATGGTGCTGATCCAGTGGATGAGTTGAGGGCTGCAGTCGCTAAAGAGATTACGCTTCCCTATCACTATCGGATTGGGCGAAGGATTTGCAAGGTCGCAGACATTTTGATGAAGGACAGTTCTTCCTACACCCTATTAGAACCGGGGTCCCAATATGATGAGCAGGCGCTCCCATCGAACGTGGAAGTGGTGCCTTGCATTTCAGTGGCAGACCAGGCTAACAAAATAATTGCCGCCCTTCGGGTACAGCTAAAGGCTTACCCTGGGGAGCTTCTCGGAGTCATTTGCCCAACGCGGGAAGTGCTGGATGGGGTGCGTACCGAGATAGCGGCAAGTGACTTCGCCGATGTTTGTACCATGCAGGGAGCCTCCGACACGCTCTCATTTTCTAAGAAGACGTGCGTTTGCGTTTGCACGCTTCATGCAGCGAAGGGGCTAGAATTTCGGACGGTTCATCTTGCCGGCGCTGAATTCCTGAAGAAATTTAGGAATCAGAGAAAGATGGCCTTCACCGCTGTGACTCGCGCGAAGACTACGTTATCCGTCTATCACTGCGCTACTCTGCCTGGATACCTTGAAGAGGCCCTCGATAACGTTGGTCCAAGTAAACCCCTTCCCACTATCAAGCAGGTCTTCGGAAAGAAATCATAATGTGGCAAAAAAATACAAGTCGCCGGGAATTTGCGGAATTGATGCAGGGTCGAAAGCTCATGCCCTCCGACAAAGTTTACGAGCTAGACCAATCCAGGGTACGTTTTCCAGCATCCTCCGACGAGATCGGACTGATTTGGGCGCATGATCCTCGGCAGACCAGGGCTGTGCCAGTGGTCGCTGTGATCGCAAGAGAGCAACAAAGGGATACCTTAGCCTGGTTCGCTTCTTACGTTCCAGCCATGCGCCCGCTCACTGCTTTTTGCAGAGTTGTCGATCCGTCGATAATGACGACCTTCCTTGACCTTCCTGCTCCTTCTCTCGGCGTATTCAACGAAGTGTGCGTAAGCCTAATTCTTACAGAATTGGCTACTGTAGTGGGTGGTAAGCGCGAAGCGTTGGAGGCCTCGGTGATTGCCTGCCAAGCGACATTGTCCTTCGCTCTTACGCGTGCTGCAGCGCTCGGGCTGCCAATTCAGCTAAGTTCAGAAGTGCCTAGTAGGTGGACGCACGCACGGGAACTTCTCGGTGCTGCTCCGTCGAATCAACAAGCCGCCGCGTTGGCTCGCGTCTGGAGTGTAGTCTCCGTTCTCGCGAACCGTGACTATCTGTTTGAACGGCCGCCGATATTCCCCCAATTTGATGAACCTCCACGCATGATCGTGGAAGTTTGTAGTGAGTTGTTGAGGGGGGCTGAGTTTGACCTGGGCGTGTTGCGTGATCTCTTGAGTGGTGTACCGGACTCTCAGAACCTGATGGCAGGCCTTACAGGTCCGCGAGAGGGCCGTGTTGCGCTTCTCGAGGGGGTGGCTGCACTACTTCAGACTGACCCTAGCGCAAACCGGGATAGGGCGGGATTTACGTTGGGCTACTTGGCAAGCGCCGTGAGCCCCGGGACGTTAGATCACATTCAGTTGCTCGTTCCATTGTTGAAGGCGTTTCCTGACGTTTTATTGTGGTATGGACTGCTCGCCGGTGTATCGAGCAAGGGTTCCCTCGGCAGAAACGCGGATGGCCTAGCTAGGCGTCTGTCTAGAGAGCTTCTCAGGGACAGCGATATCGCTGGCGCTCCCCTCTGCGACATTGCGTTTGAGGAATTGCTAATGCAAAGTACAAGCTCTCGCGAATGGCAGGACGTCAGGAGTAGCGTTACGGGAAATCTAATCGTGGAGTTGCTCCCGTCCGTGAATTCAATTCATCGTTTGTCGAAGGGGGGAGAATCAGTGAGTGTCAGACCGGTCGACGCCGCGATCTTGCGTGAGAAGGTTTTCCGTGACATCGATGATAATCTTCGTCGCTTGCACCATAGCCTTGACAGACTCAAGATTGAAGCTGAGGTTGAACGAAGCGATCTCAAACTTGATGACGAGCCACCCAGAAGACGGATACGCAAGCTGTGATCGTGAGCCGCGAACCGCCTTTACGGCCTATGTCCCGCTGAGCATTTCAAAGAGGACGCTGCTACCATGCCACTTCTAAGTTTTTGAAAGAACGCCAAAGAAGAAGTCCTGAAGCTCTCAATTGAGCAGGTTGTCTCAAACGCTGGAGATGGTTTCCTCAGAGACCAGTCGGAATGCCTTCTTGTTTTGAGTTTCGGGAATTCCTTGGAAAAGTTCCCGTGAAGCCACGTGGGCACCCGTACACGGTCAATCCCAACCTCACTTCGAGAACTGCTCCATCGCCTGCCAGATGTCCTGAGACTTTGTGGATCCAAAATTCTCTAACGTTTCCATCCCGCTCCAAAACCCGCTGGATCTCCGCATCATTGCCTGTCAGTGCACGAATTGAGGGATCAATCTCATAGGGGCCAACGCCAATTAGTCACCAAGTTGCCACTGCCGCAGGCAGGATCGATCACGAGATAATTCTTACCCAAATCGGGCACATGTTGACGAACCAGCCACATCGCGAACTTAGAGAGGTGCAGATCCGTGAAATATATACCGTGTTTTACTCGGAAGTCTCGACCTGCGGACGATCGGTTTATGAGCCGATTTAAAGGTAAATTCCTTGGCGGCTGCGAAACTACGAACATGGGCAATTCCAACGACGCAACTGAAGCCACTACCATTCATGTATTCAACCGTTGTGGCTGATCTCGGAATTAGGAGAGAACAAGTCTGGGTAGTTGGCGACAGTTTACACAAGGATATCGCCCCAGCTGAAGAACTTGGATTCCATACGATATGGGCTCGCTATGGCTCGCAAGCCCTACCAGAGAATATGAATACCCTGCTTAGGATTACCCACCAAACGTATCTGACTGAGGCGGATGCGAATTCGGACGCGCGGAAGGCCGTTTTTGCGGCACTCTTCACAACGAACGCCGCCACAATAGCACAGCTCGAAGGATTGATAAACCCGACGAACATCGCGGCGTACAACGCGACAGTGCGGACCGGAACAGACTGGGATGCGCGGGCGAAGGCGGCGATTGCGGCTGGCGATCCCTGGGACCAGTTGCTGCCCTTAACTTGCCATGTTCAATGGTTCGGGAAGACCGAGAGTGACACAGTGACGCTGCCCTACACCGACTATGCCCAGACCACCCCAGCGCCGGCCGCTACTCCGGCCTTCAGCTTCACAAATGCTTGCTTACCAAGCCTAACGGTGTCTTCGGGTCTCGGCATCTCAACCGTACGCAGCAGCACCTACGCCTTTGTGCCGCAAACTAATTACGCAGTAATGCCGCCAACGACCACGCAGGTGATCGGCTATGCAACTGATCAAAGCGTTGTGCCCCTGTACGTAGGTCAGATGAACTACTCCTATGTGCATCCGGAGCGGAGCATCGGCTTGCATGTTGCTGGCGGCGCCGGCGTTGGAACATCAGCCTCGGGGACCACAGGGGACCTTTTCGTTGGCAACGCCTTCTCCTTCTTTCACAGGGCAATCTTCGTCACTCCCTCCGCTCACTTTTCGCAGCGCCAAGTACTAATGAGTGGCTATTCTCTCGGGGACGCGCAAGGTGCTCTCACAAGCGTTCCAACGATAAGTCGCTGGAAGACCGGCTTCGCGATCACCATCACACTACCAGTTCTTCAGTAATACCCATGCGCGGGTGGAAACAACCCGCCCGCGCACTAGCCAGAAACGGCGGATCCAATATATGGATGCAGCTCCGGGGGCATCGGAGCCTATGGCGCGGCTTTGTCCATCATTTTCCGGGCGGGGATTGCTGCCAGAAATCACGGAGAATCCTCGCATCTAGCGTGAACTGGGTCCGGTCCTCACCATTGACGAGCGGTCGACCCGACGGACGAGCAAGAACTCGGCAAATGCGGCAGCTTCCGAGGATGGATTGCGCCCATGACGATCTACCTTTGTGTCCGCAATCCCGCCGTCTGATGCTGGATTGTGACCACGACTATGTACCTCTGTGGTCACAATCCCGCCAGGCGCTGAAAGAGGAATAGCGCCTGTGATTCTGATCTGATCGCCTTCGAAGACAATCTTTCTTAGAAGCAATCGAACTATGCTCCGCTTCGTCTCGAACGTCAGGTTCCCGAGGCGTTCTCGGATTTTCCTACATGACTCTTCAATTGAAGATTGGACCGGCAATGCCGGCTGGAGACGCTCCGCAACCAGACGCTTCTGGTTCTCCAGCAACTGCCTGCGGCCCGAGATCGACTCCAACTCATGGGCAAGCTGATCTGGAGTAAGGATGTTCAATCGATAGGCTTCTAGAATTCTCGTTTCCTCGGCACGCACGCCAGCCAATGCCGTATCGATTTGCCCAGCTTCGTCATCGCGAGGAATGTCTGGACGCCTTACCCCCGAGATTGCCTTGACCAAAATAGCCGGATCACTCAACGCCAACTCGAGAGCTCCCCACACGTGGGAGTCCAGGATGTGCTCACCGACCAGTGGGATCCGCTTGCAGCGTTTGATGCAGCGATATTCGAATCGTCCATGGGACGGATTACCGACATATGCGGAACCGCATCCGCCACAGCGCAGAAGTCCCGATAGTAAGTACTGATGCCGGGAATTGCGCGGCGAGAAACATCGATTTCGGTCCAATTGCCTCTGAACACGACCCCATTGATCGGGCGAGATGATCTGAAGAGAGTCAGGCATCGCGACAGGGATCCACTCATCCCGAGGGCGCAGACGAGTGCTCGACTTCCTGGCTCTTGCCTCTGCTTCGGGGGCCAGCGATTTGGGATAGCAACCCTGTAGTTTGTTGTAATTCCAAATCCCGCCGTAGATTGTCGAGCGCAATATCATGCGCACGCTCGAGCTGGCCCAACCGGATCCTCCCTTTCGCGGCCGCATACCCTCCCGTCCCAACCGGAGAATCACCTTCTTTATCGAGAGGCCTTCTGCGTCCACCCAGCGGTACATCTCGCGAACGACCACGGCTTCTTCGGCATTGATCGTCAGTTTCCCAGCTCGATCCAGCTTATCCCCGGGAATATAGCGATACCCATATGGCGGGATGCAGCCGATGAACTCTTGCCTAGTCTCCACTTTATGGCGTCGGCCACGCCGCGTGCGGTCCATGATGAGCTCTCTTTCGAACTCGGCAAAGCTTCCAAGAATGTTCACCAGCAAATTGTGCGTGGGGCTATTCTCGGACGGAATCTTGCGGAAGACGACTTTGACCCCCGACCGTTCGAGGTCCCGCTTGATGACACCGAGATGGGTCACATCGCGGGCGA
>Ga0206880_1053_pt2 | contig 13112 bp, 18 predicted proteins | sample Alteio_BWOrgCont_6_FD_152848 | JGI IMG/M metagenome (GOLD analysis project Ga0206880, IMG submission 152848) | Enriched cells from forest soil in Barre Woods Harvard Forest LTER site, Petersham, Massachusetts, United States -... | ecosystem: Environmental > Terrestrial > Soil > Temperate forest > O... | reverse complement strand
TCAGCGTGATCCGGGTTGTTGGAGGCGACCTGAAATTCGCTGATGACACTGCGACGCGGATAAAGGGATTGCTCGACCGAATCCGGACGCGCGCCAAAATGATTATGCTGGTTGTAATAGATGTAAAAGAGACCGTTGGTCTTGAAGCCGGGATGAAAGGCCATGCTCAGAAGGCCTTCTTCATAATCCGCGTGCGGCTTTCGGTCTACGATGTTCAGAAACTCCTTCGACTGGCTGCCGTCGCTCCCCTTTTGCACAATGCGAATGCGCCCATCCTGTTCCACAATAAATAGACGCCCCGAACCATCCGGCGCCTCCGACATCCAAAGGGGCTGGGTCAAGGCGAGCGCAGGAAAAACGCGACGCAATTCGATCTTGGGCAGGGAAGCCGGAGTATCTGTCGCCGTCGCGTCAGCGCCCAGCGCCGCTGTAGTTGCGCGGGAAATAATGACTGCGGCTAAAACTAAGGTCGGGAATTTTCTCTCTTTGTGCATGTGTGAGCTTCTTGAATGGAGTTAAATCTGCCGAGATCAGCAGCGACCGGCAACAAGAAAGACGTAAGTCGTAGGGCGCATCCAAACACAGCCAAAAATCTGAAATGTGACGCGGGCACCGCAAGACGAGCGCGGGCGGTTTCGGAATTCGGTTGACGGGGTGCAGGACGGCGATTAAAACCGGGGCATGAAGAAGCCACTGCTTACGGCAGCCCTGATTGCGTTCGTGACTGCGGGATGCGCGAGCAACAACAGCTTGCCCGAGCCAGCCGCTAAACCCGACCCGATTCACCTTGGTATGACGAAAGAGGAAGTCTTGAAGGCACTCGGCCACAAGCCCAAAACGATTCAGACATCCCCACGCGGTGAATTGTGGCACTACGACAACGTGGAATTGGCCGCCATCCCTTTCAATTTCGGATTCAGGCCGGAGTTCAAGAACTACATCTTTGACGAGAAGGGCATTTTGATTGACTTCAACACGACGCAACCCGCGAGGTGACGCTTCCGATCATTGAAACACCAAAAAAAGAATGGTGCCTCTCTATAACGCCGCTCGAACGTTTTTTCAAGGACAGACCGACGTTTCGGCGGCTGGTGCTGCTTGAATAAACTCAGGACTGTCTTTGACGAAAACCCCCTGCTTTAGGGTATCCCCACACCTGTCCCCACAGCGGGGATACCCTTCGATGTCCCAAACCCCTTGATACGCAATGGTTTCATTGCGATTTGTCCTCTTGCGAGCCTCCCCGACTTCAGTCGGTTTTGGCTTGCACTTTTGTGTGCTCCGCAAGGCGGTGCTCGCCAAAACCTCCCTCATCGCTCACGCGATTGATACGGGTTCACCACGGAACGGGTTTAACGATATAGGACAAAGATGTCCTTTACGGTTTTGGACAGGTTCAAACAGGTTAAACGTGTTTGGAACCCGCTATCGCGGGAGCGCCAAAGACTTGTGAGCTTGTTCGCCGTCGGGTATCCCGCCTTACCCCCTTCACCCCTTTCGGCGGGACACCTTTCCGGCTCACAACATCCCAAGACTTTGGCTTTGGGGAGCACGTCCGGGCCGCAGACTCCGAGCTTGTTTGCTCCAGGCGCACCCCCTTCCCCCTGCGCCTTCCGCTTCACAACTACGGAGACTTCGGCAGGCGTGCGGACTGGTATGTTGGAAGGACTGGTTTGAACGGGTTGCCGGAGCGGAAGGCTCCGAAATCATCCCCGTTGCCCCTTGTTCTGGAAATATTCTACCTATGAATCAGTCCACCTGCTCGTTCCAAATCTTCTTGAACCCCTCATCACGGGTAGCGGCAGCTTCAATTGCAGCCTGAGCATCGGGCGTAATGGAACCCTGCACGCTCATGAACCAGTTGACCACGAGTTGAGGTTGGTCAAAATGAGCCGCATTTGATCTTTTTGAATCTACCTTGATCTCAGCAACGTAGTGGCCAGCTTTGGTGCGATAGATTTTGATCTTGCCACTTGCATCCGCGCTTTGGCCGATCATCTCGCCGCTAAAATCTAAATTCGGGATACCGACTCTTTCAATTGTAAACTCCGGCATATAATGTCTCTTTTGTTTGGGTTGTGTTATTTTTTCTTAACCAGTTCGCTCAGGCTCTTGCCCGTATCTTCGCGCACAGTTTCAAGTTTGGCGTCAGATCGGAAGCCTTTGGCGAAGTGTGGGCCATACTCCTTGCGCAAGGTGGCGACCCGCGTGTCGCCGCGTTTTTCACGGATTTCGCCATTTTGATCGCGCTGGCGACCATCGAGGCCTTTTGGATAATGTTTGCTCATAATGTTAATTGTCTCCGTTTATTAGCTGATTGTCTTCGTTTCAACATTTTTTAGACCTGAGCGAGCCGAAATGTGCATCCATTCGATTCTGTCACCAGAATCCATGAGCTGCACCCGGTTGCACGTATGGCGGCGTCTGCCAATCCAAAAACACCGTCTCTGGTGGCATTGCCCTCAAACCAGTATTCGGCAGTCGGAAGTTGATACCGTTTGCCATCGCTTCCATAAATCAGTCGGGTGAAACCACGACCTTCCATTTCTCGGTGGAGCCTTGAATATTCGGACTCCGAAGCCGAATGAAGCTCAACTCTCGTCACAAATGTTGCCATATCAGTCCTTATCATTTCGATTGTCTCTTGATTAACTACCGCGCAGAAGCCACACGGTTTCTGCATTTCGCCATACAATTACTATTCGCTATGCAATTAGTCAAGGCCCTTTTTTTGCGATTTTTTCCTTGACGACTTTGCGCCGCCGATTACAGTGGGTACAATTATTATGCAGATTCAATGAGCGCCGTTGGAGACCGAATTCGCGAAAGGCGTGTGGAACTCGGATGGACGCAAAATGAACTCGCCGAAAAGGCGAGGATCAGCAGTGGATTTTTGTCTGATTTGGAAACGGGAAAGAGAAATGTGAGCGCGGATAATCTCTTGAGTATCGCGCAAGCGTTAAGCGTCACCCTGGACTTTTTAATGAAGGGCGATTCATCGAAGCCAAAGTCGGGAGAAGTGAAGATTCCTGCGTCGCTGGTCGAATTTGCGAAGCAAGAACATTTGTCGTTTCCGCACACTTTGATGCTTTTGGAGATGAGGCTCCAAATTAAGGCGCACCGGAGCAACTCGAAAAGCGACGATTTGGAGATATTTGATTGGAAGCCGTTTTATGAAGCTGTGAAGTCATTCCTGAAATGAATGCGCTAAACATCGATCCGAACATAATTGGCATGGCGAACGCGCTCAACCTGAAGGGAGAGCCAGTTTCGGCTATTATGGAGTATTGTCGCAAGCGCGTAGCGAAATTGTTGAAAATGGCGCGGTCTGTGAAAACGCCATGGGATTTGGAGCGGTTGGTTTGCGAAGATTTGAACCTCGTTATTCATGAGGTTTGGAATGACAACGAACTTGAAGAATTTCGCCATCGCTATTCTGTTGAGGAGGACGATGGAGCATTTGCGGCCTTAGGCCTGCAATTGGATGGGGATGCCTACGGCGTGTTGTTTCAACGAAAGCGACTCGGGAGAAACGAGGCGTATCAATACGTGGCGTTCATCGACTGTCGAGGCGCAAAAAGACTTCGCCGCTTTTTTACCCGGTGGCATGAAATCGCCCACTGCCTCACCTCTTATGAGCAATTTGAAATGCCGTTTCGACGAACTGGCGCTGCCGACATTGAGAAGGACCCGATTGAAAAACTAATGGATATGATCGCTGGCGACCTTGGTTTTTTTGAGCCCTTGTTTCGCCCCGTATTCGACGCGGAAATGCAAGGGGACCAATGTGTCACGTTCGACATAGCGGAGAAAATTCGGAGCGAATTTTGTCCTGATGCCAGTTTTCAATCGGTTCTTGCGGCGTGTTCCAATCGCAGTGGCAGACCAACCATATTGATTGAGGCGGCCGTAGCGTTCAAGAAGACGGAGCAGCGCCTGATCCGCGAAGACCCTGCGATGAAAGACAAATTGCAGCCGCAACTCAGAGTGAAGTGGTCAGTGTCAAACCCATCAGCGCACGAAATTGCATTCCAGATTCCGCGCTATATGCGAGTTCCAAAAAAATCGATCATTTCCAAGGTTTTATTATCCCAGGTTGATTCCGCCAAGATTCCTGGAGAAGCCAACGAAAGTCTGGGGTGGTGGACTTCATCAAGAGGCGGATCACTGCCTGAGACTGCGGTGCTCGTACAAGCCATTAAGCATGGCGACGGCGGTCTTGCAATCATCGTCCATCAAGAAAATTAAAGGCCACTCAATACTGCCAATTAGCAGCGATTTGGTAAGTCGTTCACAAAAACGTTTATGTAAAATACAAAACGAGATCAAAGGAACATCATGCCAGACGAACCAGCACCCCCGCCCCCTGCCGGAGCACCTCCCCCAGGGGGTGACCAGTTTTCGCCCCCAAGGAAAATGATTGTCAAAAATCAAACGCTGCGGCCCAATTCTCGACACATGTCAGGAAACCGGACGCACCATCAATCCCCGGCTCCTTCTAATCCGGGAGCAACGGAGATTCAGAATAATCTGAACCAGGCTTATCAGGACGAGCGGAAGATTCTCATCGAAGGAGAACAGACAAGTTCAGACCAGTTTGATAAGCAAATTTTGGCTCTAGCTAGTGGAGCACTTGGTATATCTATTGTTTTCCTTGAGAAAATTGCGCCGCATCCCGGCCCTGCGACTTTCAAATACCTATATTTTGCTTGGGGAGGATTGGTTTTCAGCCTTTTGAGCACGCTCTCATCGTTTCTCACGAGCCAGCATGCGTACAGAAGGCAAATCCAAATCTTGGAAGCAAAACTTTTTCCTCAAAATTCTGAAGGTTCCGATGACGCAAATCATTGGGCAAGAGCAACACGCTACTTAAACTGGACGTCAATACTCGGCTTCATATTTGGAATTGGAATGTTAGTTTTGTTCAGCATTTCCAATACCGGAATTTCAGACCAGCAAAAGCCAGCCACAAAACCCGCAGCAAATGGAATCCCATGAACACAGACCAGAATAACGATTCAATTAAGGCCGGGCGAGTTCCGCAAAACGTATCACCAGAAATAATTCGAGCAATACCCATTCGGCCGATGACCGGACGGGTGCCGCCGACCACCCCGAAAGCTCCTACGCAACCGCCACCACCACAACCAAAGAAAAAGTAATCAAATATGAGTGACAAGAGTTCACAAAAAGAACCAGTTGCGTTGGATAATGCGAGAGTTCCACATGATTTGCCCGAGTTTTTCCGATTTAAGGCCGTAGCTCTGAACGGCAGAATTCCGCCAGAAACGCCAGTTGCGATGGCTTCAAATCTCGGCTCTCAAAAAGAAGACCAACGAGGCCAAGGCGGCGAGTCCCGGCAAACCCATCGCGATGCCCTCAAATCGGGAGACAAAATGGATACCGCAATGAAAGGAATCCAAATGAACGAAAATGAGAATAGAATTGTAAAGAATACAGGACGAGTTCCACAAAGCCCACCGCGAACCATAGTGCGGCCACAGCCCATTCGCCAGGAGAGAGGGCGGGTTCCACCGACTACCCCAAAACTTCCTACACAGGCACCGCAACCAAGGAGAAAGTGATTGTGTATGGCCGAGAATAATCATAAGGAAGAAGAGGGCGAATTGACTAATTTTGGGAGAGTTCCGCAAGACCTCCAGCTAGGCGATTTGATCCATGCTTTGGCTGGAAGAATCCCGCCAGAAACGCCAGTTGCGATGGCTCCACGGCCTGTTTCCACGAAAACAAGTCAGCGGGACCACAGCAAACCAAAAACGGTGCATTCTGCACCGCACGAAAGAATTCAAGGCAGCAAGAAGCCCGATTGATTTTTCCGATGCGTGCGTAGTATAGGGTCAACATGACGAACTGGCGCTTTGATTAAACCAAGTGGAATTTCAATTCCATCCCCGCGCCGCCGCCGTCGCTTTCCGCCACCGACAGCAGCGATAGATTCGGCTTTCGCCGACAAATATATTTTCCCCGAGATACCGCCGCCCCGCCGAATGCGGATACGGGTTTGTTCGCCGCGCCCTCTTCCCATTATACCAGCCGGTCAAGGTCGTTCCAGCCCAGCCCGGTCGAAGGCGTTCCACCGCGCTCGCCCAACCTTGACTTCGGCCGGTGTGTCCAGAGGGCAGAGCGGCGAACGCCACTCCGCAGAAAGGTCGAATTTTATCAGCCAAAAAAATGAAAAAATGACATACCTACAACAGTTTGAGGCGGAGCTTACCGAAAAGCTCGAAAATGGCACTGACAACACCACCGCCATTGTTCGCTGGGTTTCCGAGAAAGTGCTTGAAAGCTACCGGAACGGCATTACCGCCGGCCAGAAAGGCACGCAGGTAATCCGCAAGGGAAAAAGCCGGCGGCCGTTCCCGAAACAGGCCCAATAGTCGCGAGCCTGCATTATTAGCAGTATCAGCCAAAAAACCATTATGGACACACTAACACAGATAAGTTTGAGGGAGGTTCTGGATTATGTTTTCAAGGACGAGGAGGACGATTGGATTGCCGATGGACGACCCAAAGTCGGGCACATCTTCAATCACATTATCAGGGTAACAGATTGGCTTGATGCCACGCAGGAATAAGGCCATGCACCAGATACGCAACCCGCGCCAATTACGCGAGCAAATTGCCCAGGGACACCATGAGTTTCGGATTCTCCTTCACTACGGCCTCTATTCGGGAAAGACCATTCACCTTTCCGCCAATGGGCGCTTTCTGGTGGACAACCACATTGACGGCGCGAAGCAGAGGCTCACCGCCAAGCAGTTATACACCGAGAGCAACATCGGGAGAGCGATGGAACGCGGCGCGTTCATCGTCTGCCCATAATTCCGCCGAAGTCGCGGCGGACATTATCAGCCAGTAAAAATCACCAACATGCCAAAATATGAAGATTTCCCCATTACCAGCGTTTGCCGAGCCGACCTTGAAAGCATCGGGTTTGACACAACCACGGTTGACGATGCTACAATGAAGGAACTCGCGGAAAGACTTGCCCATGACTATTGCGAGCAATTGTTTTGGAGGAGTCTCGAAATCATCGGCGACTTTCTCGAAATCCCAAAACCAGAGGCGAGCGAGCATCGCACCAACGACGGCGAACCAGCGTCAAACTGACATGAAAACACCACAAACAAAACCAAAACTGTTGACGTTCAAAACCCGATTGTTTGGCACGGCTCATGTAGTGACGGGCACCTATCGGAACGGAGGGCTTGCGGTTGAACTTGTTGACGACAGTGGCGAGCCAATCGCCACGCTTTCAGTCAACATGCCGGAGGGCGCACATCTTCTTGGCGAGAATGAATTTTTCGCAAAGACATGGAGCGAGAACGGAGCAATTGCCGAGGAGGCTCTTGCATCGGGACATTTTCTCGACACCGGCCGCACGAGCGGCGACGTTGTGAACGCAAGCATCTGGACGTTTAAATGAGGTCGTAAACGTCAGGTTGAAGAAAAGCTCCGCCAGCGCGCGGAGCTTTTTTGTGACCAAAGCGGGGACGGCGGAGGCGGCGGCCCCGACACCCCCAACCCCCTTGCCATCGGCAGACCTCCCCCAAGGGGGCGGGAAACATCCGGCTCTCAACCAAAATGGGTTAAAATTTGCGATCTTCCCGCGAAGAAAATTGCTCTTCAAGTATTCATTAGTTGCACATAATCTCGATTTTTGATAGCCCTCAAAAGGTATGCACCTTGCTGAATACATTACGGTGGCCTCACTTTCGATTGCCACAGCTTCATTGCTGTGGAATGTATTCCTTTCCTCCAGAAAGCGCGACATTTCTCGCCCAAGTCTGACGCTGGAACTAGGCTCTGACGATCTTCCGTGGGGGAAGGATGCAGAAGGCCGACGACTACAGCGTCTCTCTCGTTCGAGTGTTATTTTTGGAACAGTATTAAAGAGGAATGAAACCGGAATATTTCACCTGTTTGTCCGTGTAACCAATGTTAGTAAAGTATCGGCAAAGAGCGTCCAAGTAGCCTTCAACTATCCAAGTGACTTATTGGCGGATCCAACATGCATTTCAACATTAACATTGTCTTCAGGAAAACAAATATGTTTAAAAGAGGATGATAGAGAAGTTACTGTAATGGGAGGAAATAGTCAGTCCACACGCGAATTTGTGTTACTGAGACCAGGAGAGGCATATTCCATCATGGAGCCAATTATATTTAGATGGAGCGAGGCGATTTCCCTCACAGAGAAGTCATCTGAAACAGACGGTTCTCTTCGAAGTCGTCTTTACGCATTCGCGGAAATTCAGGACTTTTTCGCCATTGATGTTTTTGTTAGGGCGGAAAACTGCCAACCCTTGTCGAAGCGATTTAATATTATAAGGATCAACAGCGAATCCGCCGAAGAAATCGCCAAGATAGTTTCACGCATTGGGCACGGATTCTGGGGCGGATATCCACAACCAGGCGCTTACTTCATAAATCCTTGGAAGAATCCGTTCCGTAACTTTGAACAATTTGAAATAATCATACCGTCAGTCTTGGATGCAGTTTCTGCAACAGGAAAGAGATATAAATTTGAAGAACCACATACGGTTCAAACAACGATGAGCGGGGTGATGCTTATGCCGCCATGGAATTACTATGAAGAGAGAAGAACAAACTTCGAAGCAAATCGGAGTCCAGGTCTGACTTCCCTCGCCCAAAGCTTTCCATTTTTTCGGAGAAGGATGGGTAAGGTTTGTATGCGGCCCTCAGATTCTCAACTCGCCAAAAGAAAGCATTGGCACATTGGATGATTGAACACGTAGGAATAGGCACGAAGAAAGCATCAGCCGAGGCTGATGCTTTGTGACTTCTTCCGGTCTATTTGATCGGGACAAGATTTTAGTTTCTGTAATCATTGCCAACCGTAGTATAGGTCCGGCCCGCTTCGGGATTTATGGATTTACTGTACTGTTAAATAAGATCGAATATGTCTTTCCGTTGTCATCACATAAAAGCACGATTTGAGGCGTAGCACTGACCGTAGTAAAGTGCATAGCGCGACAATGATGCTTCAGGTGAAGCGGAACTGTGTTATCACACGTCTCCTTTACGGAGAAGTGAAAGCAAATGCTCGTAGCAAGAATGGCAATTACTAGCCCGTTGCCAATCGCGTGATTACACTTCTGATCATCCGGGAACGTAAACGAGATAATGGAACTGATGATGACGGCAATGATGACTGCTATTACAATGAACATAGAAGAGCCTTTTGTTTTACCATCCCCAGCGATGATGAATTGATTATGGGTAGGCTTTGTCGCCATAGCCCGAAAGTGCTGTGGACTCCAGCACCTTTGGGCTATGGCGAAAGGCTCAAACAATGGCTTTTATCTGCTGGTATTATAGCATAATTGATGTTAGCTTGTCAATAGTCTTTCGCCTTTCGATTTCACTGGATTTGGCAGTTACCCGGTTTTGCAACAGTTGAATGGTATACTATGTCTTATCTCCAATGCTCTCCGCCCGGCGAAAATCAGACGGCCAAACCGTCACGGCATATTTCGAGTCAAAAACAAACGCTCCTTTCGCTTGCCTTGAGTGCAACGAGGAAGTCATCCTCAAAACCGGCCGGAACCGGATCAATCATTTTGCCCATGCCAACCCAATTGCCTGTAAATTTGCCGGGGCTGAAAGTGAGGCCCATCGCCAATGCAAAATGCAGATTTACGAGGCACTTCAGCGGCAGCCCGGCGTCCAGGACGCGGCCTTGGAGCGTCCACTCGGAAGTGTCCGGCCGGACGTGAGCGCATATTTCAACAGTGTTCCTGTCGCCATTGAGGTTCAGATCAGTTCACTTTCAATCGAGACGATCATGCGGCGGACAATCGAATACCACCATAAGGGCATTTACGTTCTCTGGCTTTTACAATGGACATCCGCCCTTGATGGTCAGCGATATACCCCGAAGCTTTGGGAAAAGTGGATTCATGCCGCATATTTTGGCCGCGTGTATTATTGGCTCCACGGCCTGTCGGTCGTCCCCTACCGTTTTGAGCCAAGCCTCAAAAGTGTTCCGAAAACGTCCTGGTATGCCGAGAACGGCAAGAAAATGCAGGCTGGCGGCTACAGTCGCAGGTCAAAGCGTTTCCGGACGGGAGTTCGCGGAAAAACGCTCAATCTGGCAACCGATTTCGGCCCCAGGGAACGATACTGGTGGGAAGGAAATGGCGTCACAGTTCCCGATGCCCGACTTTTTATGGAGCGGTACAGGCCAGGACAGCACAACTGAATTGCTGTCGTTGTCACGCCCATTTTGGTGATGCCTTTTTTGTGATACGATATTCGTTGGCTGCCGAAATCTTCGGCAAACGGTTCTTCACAATCACATCCAACTGCAAGGAAAGGAATTTAATGGTGAATGATAACGATATTGTGAGCATGGGTGACACGCTCGCCCTGCTTGACCGATTAAAAACCGAAATGCCGGAGATTTGGGGCGAAGCCCAGATTGTCGGCAAATGGGTCTGGCTTGAGTTTCCAATGCCGCCTGCTCCTACGGTCCGAAGTAAGCTCAAGGAACTTGGCTTCCATTGGAACGGCGGGCGCAAATGCTGGCAACACCCGTGCGGGGTGAGCAAGGGGCGTTCAACCTGTGATCCGCGGGGCATGTATCCGGTTGTGGCCGCGACCGCACTTGAGATGCGGGAAACGGCGAACGGGGCAGGAGGCGAAATCAGCGCCAAGGAATTCAAGGTGGTAGCCTTGCGCGAATGTCCCCTGCCGGAGGACATGCAAATGTGTGACACACCACAAAGAGCAGCCGATTATTGGCGGCTCCATATCGCAACAAATCCATATTACAATCGGGACTGCGAATGTTTCGTCGTCCTCATGTTGAATACCCGCCGCAGGGTCCGAGGCCACCAGCTTGTGACCATCGGGACGATGGATACGCTTCTGGTGCATCCACGAGAGGTTTTTCGCGGAGCGATCATCGCAGGGGCTTCCGCCATCGTCCTCATGCACAACCACCCAAGCGGCGAACCACAGCCGTCAGAGGCCGACATCAAAGTGACCCGCGACCTCATCCGTGCCGGCCAGCTTGTCAAAATCGAAGTGCTTGACCATGTCGTCATGGGCAATCCAAACCATTGCTCCTTGCGGGAGTTGGGGTTTTTCTATTCGTGAATATCGCCCGGTCGTTTTTCGGCCGGGCTTTTTTATTTTCTTGACCAGCGGGACAATTTCTCAATATCTTTCAGGCGTTATGCGCCGCGCCATCGGAAACAATTTGAAGCTCGGATTGATCGACGGCAATGGCATCTCGCTCGAAATGACGCCGGAGATGCGGTCCACCCATTTATACCTTTCCGGCTCGACTGGCACCGGCAAATCAAAAATGCTGGAATATCTCATCCGCCAGGACATCGCTAACTGGCACAAAAGTAAATGCGGAATGCTTTTGCTTGACCCTCATGGATCGCTGTATGACAGCCTTGTCAATTGGATTTCATGGAACGAGCCGTATCTCAAAAATGTTCCCATTGTCCCGATTGATTTACGGCAAACTGATTGGACAGTAGGATATAACGTCATGCGGCCACGCACCAAAGCAGACCCATCCGTCATTATCAGCAACTTCATACAGGCGATGGCCTATGTTTGGGGAGCGGAAGGAACCGACAAAACTCCGCTCTTTGCACGTATCGGGAGCAATGTTCTCTGGACGCTCTATGAAAATGGAATGACGCTCCTTGAATCGGAATATCTTATTGACCGCACCAACAGAATGATGCGTTCCGAAATGGCTACGGCATTATCCAAACGCTCCGTTGTCAAGGATTGGGAATACGCAAACACCCTGTCCCCAAAGGATTTCGATGCCCAAATTTCAAGCACGGTTAACCGGTTCCACAGCTTTTTGCACAACGAAAAGTTGCGTCTCATGTTCGGGCAAAGCGACGCATCGCTTGATCTTGGCAAAGCACTCAATGAAGGTTCAATTATCATCGTAAATCTTTCAACCGAGGGCGCTCGCGTCTCGGAAGAAGACGCGGCACTCTTCGCAACACTTCTTTTGAGCGATCTATGGACTGCCGCCAAGGAGCGAGGCAAGGGAACGGATGCGAAGCAAGTAAAGCCGTTCTACGTTTACATCGACGAATTCCAGAATTTTATCACTCCGACGATTGCCAAGAATCTTGACCAGGCACGCGGCTTTGGACTTCACTTGACCCTCGCCAATCAATTTCCTCGCCAGATTCTTCACGCAGGGGCTAACGGGGCACAGGTGTATGATTCCGTCATGGCCAACGCCCGGAGCAAAGTCATATTCGAGACGCGCGGCGAGGAGAATCTGCGTCCGCTTGCCCTTGACTTGTTCATGGGGACGATGAACCCGGACGAGATAAAGCATAAGCTGTATTCAACGAAGGTGATGGATTATGTCGAGGAAACTCGCACTATCCATGGCAGGAGCGAAAATTGGAGTGATGCCACTGGTCTTTTTACGGGCGCAACGGGCACTGAAGGTATGGGCGGTATGATGAATGGAACAACGAAAGAAGACCCACTTGCTTGGAATACATCCGATGCCGATTCGACGGGCACATCGCAAATAAGCGTAAAAGGTGGCGGCATGTCGGAAACTGAGGTGCCGTTTCTCCGTCCGGTCATGGGCAAGGAATTGTCAAGCGTTCAGTTCCGGCCGCTGGAGGAACAATTATTTCGGGCGATGGCAGTTCTCCATGATCAGAAGCAACGCCACGCCGTAGCGCGCATTGTTGGAATGCGGGCACCCGTTACGATTGTGACACCGACAGTTGAGAAAACGCCCGCTGATGCCAAAATGGAGCGTTCCTTTTTAACCCGTCAATACAAGAAGCTCCCGTTTGCCCTGCCGACAAACGAGGCGCACACTGCGATAGCCGACCGCGAGAGAAAAATCGCGGAGGGCTTGAGCAAGGGCATGAGTGAGCCGACCGAAATACGGCGGAGAATTCCTTGATATACTTGCTTAATTGGCATTTTTCGTTGTATAATCGCCCGACATGCAACATGGGGAAAATGAAGCATTCTCGCGTGTATTGATTGACAAGGCGCTCGAATTTAGCGGCTGGAATTTGCTCGACCCTCACCATGTCCGGTTTGAATTG
>Ga0206880_1057_pt1 | contig 13150 bp, 3 predicted proteins | sample Alteio_BWOrgCont_6_FD_152848 | JGI IMG/M metagenome (GOLD analysis project Ga0206880, IMG submission 152848) | Enriched cells from forest soil in Barre Woods Harvard Forest LTER site, Petersham, Massachusetts, United States -... | ecosystem: Environmental > Terrestrial > Soil > Temperate forest > O... | reverse complement strand
AGATCACGATGCCTGAGATAGCAGCGGGCAGCGCCGTGATGATGATGAAGGGGTCAAGCCAGGACTGAAAGTTAACCACGATGAGCAGATAGACGAGGACGATCGATAAGATGAGGCCGAAGAGCAGGCCGGTGTAGGAGTTCTTCATGGTGTCGACCTGGCCGCGCACCTTGACGAAGTTGCCGGTGGAAAGATTGGACCGGTTTTTGTCGATAATGCGCTGCACATCGTTGGCGACGCCGCCGAGATCGCGATCTTGCACGTTCGCGTAGATGTCTAGCGTGCGGCGGATGTTGTAGTGAGAGACGATGGGTGATTCGGTGCCGGGATTGATGCTGGCGACATCGGCAAGGATCTCTGGAGTCTTCGCGCTGGGTGCGTTGACGGGGATGTTTTCGAGGTCCTGAATGGATTGGACCTGGTATTGCGGCGTCTGCGCGACGATGTTGTAGGTGACGCCGTTCTTTGGGCTGAGGAAGAACTGCGGCGAAAGCTGCGTGGAGCCAGAGAGGATGTTCAATGCGGAGGTACCGATATCGCGCTGGGAGTAGCCGCCCTGCAGGGCTTTGGTGCGGTCGACAGCGACATTGAGCACAGGCGAATCGTTGGGCTGCTGGAGACGGATATCGACAAGGCCGGGAACCTGGCGCAGCTGGCTGAGCATGGTGGCGGCGACCTTGCGGTTGCCGGTGTCGTCGGTTCCGTCGATCTGAATGTCGATGGGTGCGGGCAGGCCGAAGTTGAGGATCTGTGTGACGATGTCGGAGGGCAGGAAGTAGAAGGTGGTGCCGGGGAATTCCTTGGGCAGGCGCTCGCGCAAGGTGCGGACATAGTCGGCTGTAGGTGAGTGGTCTTCTTTGAGCGAGACCAGTACGTCAGCATCGCCCGCGCCGAAGAGACCGCTGGTGGCGTGCTGCGTGTTCAGTGTGGAGTAGGGCAGGCCAATGTTGTCGAGGATGTTATCCATCTGGTTGGCAGGGATAGTCCTGCGGATGGACTGTTCGACGAGGTCGCAGAGTTTGGCAGTTTCTTCGATGCGGGTTCCGGTCTTGGCGCGGACGTGCAAGATGAAGGAACCGTTGTCAGTGTTGGGGAAGAAGTTTTGGCCGAGGAAGGGCACAAGCAACAGCACCAGCACGCAGACCAGCAGCCATAAGGGAACGAAGAATTTGCGGATGTCGACGAGGCTGGAGAGCAGTGCGACGTAGGCGGTGCGGACGCCTTCAAAGGCACGTTCAAAGGCGCGTTGGAAGCGGGCGAGCGGGTTGTTCGAAGGTTGTGCGTTGTGGTCATGCACCTTGAGCAGGTACATGGCGAGCGTAGGAACTAGGGTTCGCGAGAGCAGATAGGAGGCGAGCATCGCGAAGACGACTGCCTCGGCCAGCGGCACGAAGAGGAAGCGCGCGACGCCGGCGAGGAAGAACATGGGAAGGAAGACGATGCAGATGGAGAGCGTGGAGACGAGTGCGGGGACCGAGATCTGTGCGGCGCCTTCGAGAATGGCGTCGTTAAGCGCATGGCCCTCTTCGATATATCGCTCGATGTTTTCAATGGTGACGGTGGCGTCGTCGACGAGGATACCGACGGCGAGCGCAAGGCCGCCGAGGGTCATGATGTTGATGGTTTCGCCGAGCAACGACAGGATGATGATGGAGCTAAGAATCGAGAGCGGGATGGAGACTGCGATGATCAGGGTAGAGCGCCAGGACCCGAGGAAGAGCAGGATCATCAGGCCGGTGAGCGCAGCCGCGATGATGGCTTCGCGGATGACGCCGTTGACTGAGGCGCGCACGAAGATGGACTGATCGCCAATGGGCGTGATCTTGAGATTGGGCTGATTGACGATAGCCTTGATGCGGGGCAGGAGGTCTTTGACTCCCTGGACGACTGAGAGAGTGGAGGCAGAACCGGATTTGAGCACAACGACCAGCACGCCGCGACGGCCGTCCTGGCGGACAATGTTGGTCTGCGGGATGGCGCTGTCGGAGACGTTGGCGACGTCCCTCATGTAGACGGTGGCGCCATTAACCTGCTTGATGGGGAGGTTGTTGAGACCTTCGATCGTTGTAGGCGTTGAGTTAAAACGGACGTCGTACTCGGCGGTGCCGATCTTGGCTGTACCGCTGGGCTCTACGACGTTCTGGTTGTTGAGAGAGTTAAGGATGTCCGTGGGCGAGAGGCCTTCGGCCTGCATACGCTTAGGGTCAAGGTTGACCATGATGGAGCGCTGTTTGCCGCCATAGGGATTGGGGATGACGGCGCCGGGCACGGTGACCAGCTGTGGCCGGATAAAGTTGAGGCCGATGTCGTTGAGTTGTTGCTCGTCGAGTCCCTTGCCAGAGAGGCCTAGCTGCAGAATCGGCACGGAGGAAGCGGAGAAGTTGATGATCTGCGGCGGCAGCAGGCCGGGCGGCAGAGAGCGGAGCTCGAACTCCGAGGCAGCAGAGACCTGCGAGTTTGCGGTGTCGAGCGAGGCTCCCGGCTGAAGGTAGATCTTGACGATGACCTGGCCGTTGAGAGTTGTGGACTCGATGTGCTGGACGTTGTCGACGAGAGTGGTGAGTGTCTTCTCGTAAGGGGTGGTGAGGCGGCCTTCGAGTTCTTCGGCGTTGAGGCCGGTGTATTGCCAGGCGACGGAGACGACTGGGATGTCGATGTTGGGGAAGATGTCAGTCGGCGTGCGGAGGATGAGAACCGGGGCGGCGATCAGGATGAGGATCGCAAGGACGATGAACGTATAAGGCCGATTCAGGGCCAGCCGGACAATTCCCATGGAAACGCTACTCCGTAACAGAGGCCGATGGTTTGCAACAAAAGGCTCTCACACCATTAGAGACCGAAACGTTATAAAAGGTCTAACGGTTCTTTCCGGGTGAATGTATCGGTTTTGCCGATAGCATAAGGTATGGAACTTCGGCACCTTCGATACTTCAAGGCGATTGCGGATTGCGGCAGCGTGACGGGCGCAGCGAAGCGCTTGCATGTCTCCCAATCTGCGATCAGCGAGCAGATTCTGAACCTCGAAGATGAGGTAGGTGGGCAGTTGTTCGATCGCTCGGCGCGAAAGATCCGGTTGACGACCCAGGGCAGGGTTTTTCTGGAGGAGGCCAGGAAGACGCTGGAGGCAGCTGAACGGGCGGTGGAGCTGACCCGGCAGTCGTTGCAGGGCGAGGTTGGGACGCTCTCGATCGGATTTTTCCTCTGGGGAGCCGGAGGTTTTTTCCCTCGAATTATTCAGGAGTTTCGAAGACGGCGCCCTGGCATCCGGCTTTCGTTGCTGGATATGCATGCGAGCGAGCAGCTGGTAGCGCTTGAAGAGGGGCGTATTGATGTGGGGCTTACGCGTCCCCTGGAGCCTCCGTTCGATCGCACGCTGAACTCCGAGCTGCTGTATGAGGACCCTATCGTGATCGCGGTGCGGCCGGACCATCCCTTTGCGAAACGCTCGGTCGACGTGAAGGACCTGGCAAGCGAGCGGATCGTTCTGTGCGATCAAAAGGCTTCGCCGATCCTTTACGACAACTTTATGACGCTGTGCGCAGATGAGGGCATTACGCCGCAGATTGTGAACACATCCCAAACGTGGGCCGGGGTGCTGACCCTGGTGGAGGCGGGTGAGGGTGTGGCCCTGGTGCCGTCCGGTGTGCGGCACCTGCGTACACGTGGGTTGGCTTACAGCCCGTTGCAGCCGGACAAGCTGTCGCTGGGGCTTTCGGTGGTGTGGAACCGGCGCAACCACGGGGTCGCGCTGGAGGACTTTCTGGTGTTGCTGCGCGAGAACAAGGCCAGAATCCAGAGGAGCGGCGGGAACTGAGTCGTGCCCACCCCCCCGGTTTTGGGGGTAAAGTCCGCAGCAGATTGGAGTTAGTGGTGGAACCCCCGTGAGGCGCGAGGAGCCGCTATGCACGGATTTGAGGTTTTCAAAGATGCGCTATAGCCGGTGGCGCTGGGCCTGCGGGAAGAGCACAGCGGGTCACTGCGCGGTCTTGCCCCTGCTTCTATTGTATGTGGGGTGTCAAGACATCAGGCAGCGAGTTGGGAGCACCGTAAAAAGGGGCTGCGGAGATGGCACTCCGCAGCCCGACTTGCGAGTCCTACCGATGCTTTCTCGCTAGTTCACTGGGTTGAACATGAACGTGCCGTACAGGTTGTCCTGGTACACGTCGAACTCAGCTGGTGATACGTATTGAGGAAGGCACGGACTTCCGGTGCAGGCAGGAGGGCCCTGGATATAAAGGCTGTCCGTCTGCACTGCTGTGTTGGTGATGGTGCTGAGCGTTTGATTCGTGAGGGTGAGGCTGCCCGTCTCTTTGATGTCGATGGTCAAGCTGTCGAAGAAGATGCCGGTACTGAATTTTTCGTCTAGGCTAAACGACTGCTCATACGAGTTCTGGGCAGTTTTCCCGACCATAGTAGTGTTCGTATACATGTTCGAGTAAGTCTCCGAGATTGGAGAATCGCCCGGCAGAGCTTGCTTATAAGGGAAGCTCTGCGCCTGTCCCGACGGACCGCCGGAGATGGTGAAACGTCCATCCGCCGTGGTAGACGGATCTGTGCCCGACGGAGTTACGGTATAGGACGTGTTGGTGAACGGATCGGCTTGCAGTATCTGTGTGAAGTCAGCCGAGGTTAACGCGGGGCCAGCTCCACTTTGCGGGAATGTTTGTCCGGTAGCCCACGAGCGTGCGAGTACCTGGGCGTCTTCGGGATCGAGCGGCCCGAAGTCTCCGTTCAGATACCCCACGTACACCGGCCAGATGTCGAGCGCCGGTTGATCGGCTTCATCAAAGCCATAGCCGTTCCACGTGAGGGCATTGGGATTATTAGGGTTCACTGTAAGCTGCATTATTGGATTGAGCCACAGCCAGATGATGTCGTAGTCATGGTTTACGGGACTAAATGCATTAGCCGTTCCTGGCGTTTTGAATGCTAAAGATGCCTGATCGCTCACAGTTACGGTGTTGCTGGTGCTGTTCTGTTGCGTGAATGATGATGTAGAGGTTCCGGTGATAGAACCATTCAGCCAGCCGGGAATGCCAGCTGATGTCCCAATCGAAACCATCAGGCTCTCGTTAGTGTTGAGCGTCTGCGTGATTGTATTTGTAGTGCCGATCGTCGTGCTATCCGTGTACTGCACGTAGCTGCTAGGCCCGGGGGGCGCGTAGGTTAGACCTACAATTATGTATTTGGGATGGATAATTCCGGTAACACCGGGATCTTCATAAATCTCTGCGGAGCTTAAAGCGTTGCCGTTTTCGTCTTCACCGCCAGCGAATAAAACTCCGCCCGTCGGCAGGGGAGTTACCGTCTCTATCTGATTCCTGAAGACCAGCGTGTAACCAACGTTGCTGGCTGATGCCGTACTTGCGTTATACAGCCGAATAACATCGGTATTGTTGGACAGATCCACCTCTGGATCCGAAACGATGTTCCCGTCATTAAGAAGTGCCCAAGGAATGCTCATAGCCGGGCCTGAGGTGAATGTTTGAGAGGCGAAGTTGTATGTCTGCTGCGTGGTAGAGTCCAGACCACCGGTTATCAATACGTTCCCGTTCGGCAGAGATAACGTCGCGCCGCCACCAGGATAGACCTGGGCTCCTGTGCTCGAAAACGTCAAAGTAGACGGATTGAATATCTCTGCGTTGCTGGCGTAGGTCGTGGTGGTACCTCTGCCGGAACCTTTCGTACCGCTAGCTCCCGTCGCAAGAAGTACCGTGCCATCCGGGAGCAACGCGGCTGCCTGTGAGATGAATGGGACGGAAGCCCCGGTGTTTGTAAACGTGGAGGTAGCAGGGTTATACAAATAGGCAAAGGATATATAAGCTCCCGCAGCCGAGTTTTCGAACATTAGCAAAACCTGCCCATTCGTAAGCGAGGTGGCGCTGAGGATGAAACCTGCCGGCATGTTGTTTATGACTGAGAAGGTCCCCGCCGTCGGGTTGTATACCTCCGCAGTTGTTGAGTTTTCCGGGGCGCTGCTGGACGTAATACCTCCCCAGATCAGCACCATTCCATTGGGCATCAGTGTCGTTTTGTGTTGCGCTCTACCAACGCTCAGGCTGCCTGTTGGGCTAAATGTGCCTGTTGAAGGGTTGTAAAGCTCGGCGGAACTCAGATAGTTAGCAGTGGCAACAAGACCTGAGGGGTTCGGTCCATTCGTGCCCCCTGTTATAAGTACCTCGCCGTTTGAAAGCAATGTGGCTGCGTGCCAAGCGCGTGCAGTAGTCATACTGCTCGTCATTGTGTTCGATTGCGAATGCAGGTAATAGTTGAAAATCGGGAGAAAAAGTAGACACAACAAAAGGAATCCCGTTTTGCGCAAGCTATTCATCAGTTTATTCTCCATTCGGTTAGAGGAGCGCCGGACTTCTCAAGATGGTGGACGGCCGTACCCGGAAGAAAATTTGGAGATGAAAATTCAATAGCAATAACGCGTGTGTGCCGATATATACGGTGAATGATACCTAAGAGTTTCTGGGTTATCCCAAAAAAATGTCTTGCAGGGCGATAAGCCTTGCAAGACATAATTGCAGATCCGAATTGTACTGGGGATTATTGATTAGAAGAGAAATTGCAAGGACATCTGCACCTGACGCGGGCTGCCGATGGTGTGGGTGACCACGCCAAGGCCGCTGGCGCAGCTGTAGAAGTAGTTGCCAGTGGATGGAGCGGTTGTTGCAGCGCCCGATGCTGTCGAGCAGGTTTGACCGCTAGGAGCTACGCCGACGGCGTAGCTGCCGGGAGCTCCGGGGAAGCCGTTGTAGTTCTGGTTCTGTGAGACCTCGTTGCCTGGGACATCGAAGCTCGAGGTATTGGTGAGGTTGTAGACGTCGAAGGTGTACCTCAACGCGTAACGCTCGCTGAACTGCGCCGTTTTTACGAGTGAGGCGTCAGCGCGCTTCTGGAAGGCCTGGCGGAAGATGTTGCGCTGGCCGGTGGTGAAGTTGGTCTCGTAGGGATCGGTGGCTGGGACGGCGCCGTTGAGGCCGCCAGCAGCTATGAGGGGGATGCCGAAACACTGGGGCTTGAGCGCTGTGTCGCCGAAGGCGCCGGAGAGGCCGGTCTTGGCGCTCTTGGCGGTGCAGCCGTTGGCGAGAGGAACGATGGGGTTGGTGATGCCGTCCGAGACGCCGTAGTAGACGCTGCCGACTGCGCCGGAGAAGTCGATGATGGAGTAGGGCTGGCCGCTTTGCAGAACGGTGAGACCCACGAGGGACCAGTCGTCAATCAGATCGCCCTTGAGCGTGTGCTCGGTGGCGAAGTTGGGCAAGCGGAAGACGTAGTTGAAGTTGATTACGTGAGTGCGGTCGAAGTCAGCCGAGCCATAGCCGCTGCGAAGGTTGAGAGCGTTGTTGCCGTTGTAGAAGAGTCCCAGGCCGGACTGCTCGTCGAGTGCGTGGGAGTAGGTGTAGGACGCGCCCACCTGAATGCCCTTGCTCATGCGCTTTTCAACGTGAGCGGTGAGGGCGTTGTAGTCGTCGACGCCAGCGGCCTTGTAGTCGATGGATTCAGCAGCGTAGCCGATGTAGGGAACGCGGTGATCGACGTTGCCGCCCTCGTAGTCGAAGTCGTAGCCGGGGCCGTTTGTAGTGCCGTCGAGGGTGGAGTTGGCGACGTTGTAGCCATAGCTGTAAGTTTCGCCGTGGATGGGATTGGTTTTGGAGGCGATCTGCGGCTGGTTGAAGGGTACTGGGATGACCTGATGACGGCCGAGGTTGCCGACGTAGCCGAGGTCGATGGCGATGTCGTTGCGGGGCTGCCACTGGATGTCCAGCGTGTAGTTATAGGTGTAGGGCAGCTTGTTGGTACGGTCGTAGACGCCGAGCGAGATGGGCTGTCCGCCGTTGTTGATGGAGCTGAGGTTGGGTAGATAGTTGGCCAGATCGGTGGCCTTGGGATTGACCGGCGCACCGTACTGCAGAACGTTGGTGTAAGGGTTTTCAAGATTGCCGGTGGCCGCCGTCGGTGCAGCGCCGTTCGCGCCGCCGCAGGTGGGTATGTAGCCCTCGTAGTAGGACGCGATGGGACAACTGGAGTCGGTGACGAAGGGCAGTTGCTGGTTGACGCCGAAGGGACCGCCGGTGACGGTTCCGATAGCGTAACCGGGCGAGAAGTAGCTGAAGAGCTCGCCGCGGTCGTAGTACATGCCGAAGCCAGTGCGGACGACGACCTTGTTGTGGAACATCGTAGGCTGCCACGCCGCGCCAACGCGTGGCGCGATGCCCCACTGGCGTCCGGTGAGGGTGGTGGGGCTGACGCCGCTGGTGCCGTTGACGTTGTTGCCCGCGATGACGAAGCCGCTGTTGGCGCCGGAGCCGGCGAGCGTCCCGGGGCCGTTGCTGTCAGCAGGCGCATTGGGCGAGGTTGGGGTGGTGTAGTTGTAAAGTGTGGGGTCGAAGTTGTAGAGGCGACCGTATTTTTCTGTCAGGCCGCCGTCCCAGTCATAGCGCAGACCCGCGGTGAGAGAGAGCGTGGGTGTGACCTGGAACTTGTCCTGCACGTAGGTCCCGAGCTGGTTGGCTCGGTAGTAACGGCGAGCGTCGCCCTGCAGGAACGAGGTGACGTAGAAGCCGGTGGAGGAGCTGCCGGGGGTGACGTAGCCCTGTGCGAACTGGCTGAAGTCGTCCGTGGCGACGGTGCCTTTGCCCGTGCGGTTATCAATGGTGTTCAGCTGCGTGTAGCTATAGGTGGCGCCGAAGCTGACGGTGTGCTTGCCGAGCGTCCAGATGGCGTTGCCGGAGGGCGAGAGGCGGTTCTGGAAGACACCGGTATAGGAGGACTGACCTTCGGCGTTGGGGCCGATATCGAGGATGGCGGAGCTTACGCCGGTAGGCTGGTTATCTCCTAGCACGTTGTAGACGGAGACGCCGGGGAAGTATGTAGAACCGAAGGTGTTGATGCACGGGTTGGCGCAGCCGGGGACGTTCTGCGGGGTGAAGGGCTGCTCGTTGTCAGCGTAGTTTTTTTCGCGGACGAAGCCAAGAGTTTCGGTGGTGCTGAGGTTGGACTTGACGAGGTAAGTGTTGGTGATGGAGAAGACCTGCGCGCCAGAGTCGAGGTGCTCGGTGAAGCCGGGGACGCTGGAGTAGGCGTAGGGCGCAAGGGTGGGATCGTGCTGGTAGAAGTACTTGAGCGCGAGGGTGTCCTTGCTGGAGGCGTTGTAGTCGATGTCGGCTACAACGCTGTCGTTTTTGAAGCGGCCGGTGCCGGGGATGAATGCGTTGTCGATGTGAGCTGCGCTCGGAGCGGAACCGCCCAGGGCGTCGTTGGGGATGAGCCACTTGCCGGGCTCACCAGGGAGCGCAGGAATATTGAAGAGAGCGAGCGCTGCGTTGTCGACGGTGCTGGCGCTGGCAGGCGTGCAGCCATAGTTGGCCTGGTCGTAGGGTGTGCAGAAGGAGTTGTTGGAGAGCGCTGCGAAGTTTGCCGCAGAGCTACGGCTGCTATCGGTGAGTCCAACGGGCACATCAAGGAGCGAGTCACCGATGGCTTGGTCGGAGACGTGCAGGTGCTGATATGCGATGAAGCCGAAGAGCTTGTTCTTGATGATGGGACCGCCAAAGGTGCCGCCGACGAGATAGCGGTGGAGCTCGGGGTTCTTGTCGTTTGCGGGAATGTCACTGTCCTGCTTGAAGAAGAAGGGAGCGGCGTTGATCCAGTTGGTGCCGCGGTGGCCGTAGACCGTGCCGTGGAAGTCATTGGTGCCGGACTTGGTGCTGAGGTCGATGTGTGCGCCCGAGGTGGAGCCTTGCGAGGCGTCATACATGGAGGCGTTGACCTTGACTTCTGCGATGGTCTCGGGCGCGGGCGTGGGCAGAGCGTTGCCAATGGAGAGATAGATCGATGCGGCTGAGACGATGATGCCGCCGGCGCTGCCGCCCGATGAGCCGGTGCTGTTGATGACGCGGCCGGAGGCTACGGCGCTGGTGGACTTGCCGTTGAAGAGATTCGAGCTGTCGACGCCGTTCAATCCGAAGCTGTTGGAGGTATCACGCTGGCCGTTAGCCCAGATGGGCTGGTTGCCGAGGCCATCATTGGCGCCGGTGCCGCTGGGGAGTTCTGCGTTGAGGCCAGGGGAGAGAATCGCGACGCCAGTGAAGCTGCCCGTGGGCAACGGAATGGACTGGATTTGATCGGCACCGACGACGTAGCCGTTGGTGGTGTCGACGGCGTTGAGCAGGGGATTGAAGTCGACAGTGACGGAGTCGGAGGCGCCACCGACGGCGAGCTGCGCGGGCAGCGTGTCGGTTCGGTCGGCCTGAACGACGATGCCGGGGAACTTCTCCGCCGAAAAGCCCTGCATGGTGACGGTGACGGTGTACTTGCCGATGGGGAGGTCGTTGAGCTGATAGCTGCCCTGGGCGTTGCTCTTGGCGGAGCGGGAGAGCTTGGTGTCCTCGGAAACTGCGGTGATGTCGGCACCGGGGATGGCGCTGCCCTGCGGGTCGACCACGGTCCCGGTGATGCCGCCGAGGGTCTGCTGGGCGATAGCCGCGTGGGGGGCTCCGGCCAGTGTGGCGACGAGAGCAGTGAGGACAAAGAGCTTGGCTGCGAAGCGTCCGGGCTTTATGGAATTGAGATAGAGCACTCGAGTTCCCTCCTAAAAGAATTGCTGTCCCGTGGGCTTTGGGAGAGTACGGATGCTCTCCGGCGGTCGGGGGGTATGAGTCATGTAACGCGCACGTACCAGTGAACGTGGCGCGGTTGGATGGTAGTAATCCCCGTCAGGACTGCTGCGATGGCAGGGAGAGAAGATGGATGGAGACCCCGATCAAACGATGTTTGCTTTGTCTCCAGGAGAAACGTCTGCGAGAACTGACTTCTTTGAGTGCATATTGCCGGCCTGGAAGATCAACGATGATGCGTCAGGCGGGCGGCGCGGCGTTCGGGCGAGGAATTCCCGAAAAGGGAATAAAGGTTAACCCCGAAAAGGCCTAAGAAGTTGACGTCGTGGTCGTTAGGATTCAGGATATCCCAAGTTTGTCATGACGAAAATATCTTTTCTGCTCCCCCGGAGGCTTGGGTGAAGTTGCCTGGGCGGGTGTCCGAGTGAGCTTGTGTTCGATTGTCGGACATTGCTGCCGTGGGTACGTTCACATCGCGTATCTGCTTTGGGTGGGTTCATGGACGGTATGAGGTCGTGCAGACGTTGGAAGGTGCCCGTTTTACTCACCTTTGAGAACTGTATCGACTATGGGGGAGCACAGCTTGAGGTTACAGATGACTAGGCAAGTAACGTTACAGATGGAAATTTGCTTGACTTGGCGGACAGCTTATTGCACCTTTAGTCCATTGCTTCATGCAAACCTGTTTGTTTTGTCGGATTTCAGCACGTTGAGTCCCGTCCAAAGCTGCGCACTTTCGTAACCCGTTCGTTTGAAACGGGTTGCCAACTGCTGCGGATGCGTGTTTACTCGTACGACCAAATCTTAAAGCTAATTGTTCAGCACGACCTACCGGTTTCATTCGGAGAGATAACACCATGCGTTCCCTGAGTTTTGTTGGGCCTGTCCCCGCCTCCCGCAGTCACCAGACTCTTTCAGCAAAGAAGAGTGTCTCGCTGCAGTTACTAATGTGTGTGATGGCCTTCGTCACGGTTTTGTTCTCTGCGGGGAGCATGAATGCTCAGACTTTGGCTCTGAGCCCCGCCGTAACTGACCTGTATAGCAACGGGTTCGTCAACTTTGCCAGCACACAGGTGGCGCAGAGCACGTCGCAGACGGTACAGCTCCGGGTGACCGGGGGAGCGCTGACGATCACCAGCATCAGTGTGCCTACCAGCACTGCCAGGACCCAACAGTTCAAGGTGGGTACGATTACGGGTTGCACGCTGGGTGCCTCGAACGCGACAAACACGGTTTGCAGCGTTCCGATAACGTTTACACCGGCCTATACCGGTTACCAGACGTCGCCGCTGATTGCGGTGACCAGCAACGGGACGTTCCGGTTCGGCTTGAATGGATTTGCAGCAGGGCCGCAGGCGGTTTTGATGCCGGGTGTACTGACCACGTTTGCCGGTAACGGCACGGTGGGTGCGACGGCTTTGCAGTACAAGGGCGATGGTGGCGCGGCAACATCGGCTCAGGTGTTCTCCCACAGCTTTACGTTCGACTCGCTGGGCGACATGTATGAGGCTGAGTACGACGCCTCGGTGGTCCGCGAGATCAACACAGCAGGTGTAATCAATACGGTGGCGGGCACGTTCGCAACGAATGCGGGGACGGGCGTGGAGACTGCAACGCAGTGCGCGACCCCAACGGTTGCGCCTTTCCCGACCTGCGTGACCAACGGCGCCAATTCGCTGGCGCTGAACCAGGCTACATTAGGCAACCAAGTTTCGGATGTGGCGTTCGATTCCGCGGGCAATCTGTACATAGCGGACACGATCGAAGACCGTGTACGGCGCGTGGATGCGGTCACGGGCATCATCTCGACGATCGCCGGCACGGGAGCTATCTCCGAGACGGGCGACGGCGGACTGGCCACGGCGGCTACCCTGAATGTGCCAGAGGGAGTGATGATCGACAACCAGGACAACATTTATATCCTGGACTCCAATGCCGCCGCGACCGCAAATGGCGCTGTGGTGCGATTCGTCAATCACGCGACGGGAAACATCAGCACGATCGCAGGTACTGCGGGTGCGGCCTGCGCTGCCGGCGGCGCAGCTTGCGGCGATGGCGGTCCTGCTACGTCCGCCACGCTCGGAATCTCGGCAGCGTTTTATGTAGACCAAACAACAGGTCATTTTTGGATTGCAGACCGCGACGCGAACCGTATCCGGTTTGTGAACTTCAACTACACCGCACCCGCTACGGTAGGCACGATTTCGACAGTAGCCGGCAACGGTACTGCCGGTTTCGCTGGGGATGGCGGAGCGGCGACTACGGCCGAATTGAATGGCCCCCACGGAATCTGGGTTGACCCGGCTGGGGATATCTATATCTCTGACCGTAACAACAACCGTGTGCGGTTTGTCTCGGCTGCGACGGGCAATATCTCGACATTGGCAGGCGGCGGCGGCACCTGCACACCCACTGGCCTCGGTAGCTGCGGTGATGGCGGCCCGGCAAACGGCCCGAATGCGAATCTCACGCCTAACGATCTGGCACTGGATGTAAACGGCAATCTCTTTGTCACGGATCAGGCG
>Ga0206880_1056_pt1 | contig 13246 bp, 14 predicted proteins | sample Alteio_BWOrgCont_6_FD_152848 | JGI IMG/M metagenome (GOLD analysis project Ga0206880, IMG submission 152848) | Enriched cells from forest soil in Barre Woods Harvard Forest LTER site, Petersham, Massachusetts, United States -... | ecosystem: Environmental > Terrestrial > Soil > Temperate forest > O... | reverse complement strand
TTATACGCGAGCATGGCTTCGCTGACGGTGCCGGCGGGAGATAAGGAGAATCCGGGGAACGGGGTGGTGGTGTACGGGTTCGACGCAGGGAAGATTACGCCGGAACGGGTGATTCCGATTGGGCTGCAAAAACTGGCGGGGACGCGGCGAACGAATTTGATTGGGGGCGAGGAATTCTCAGGGGATGGGCCAGGAGGGTCGATGGCAGTGCCGTTTCCGGCGGCGATTGCGGTGGTCGAGCCCGGTCCCATGGTCGGGGGCGAGTTGCTGGTCGCGGATAATCTCTCCGACGATGCGCTGCTTATTGAGACTGCAACGGGCAAGGTGAAGACGCGGTTTGATTTGTCGGAGAGCGATGCGGTGCCGGGGACGTATCCCGTCGCGCTGGCGGTTGCGAAGGGTGGGGAACGGGCGTTTGTGGCGTTGTGGAATGCGAGCGAGGTGGTGGAAATCGATCTGAAGAGCGGCAAGGTGGGGCGGAAGATTCCGCTGTTCAAGCCGGCCGACCCGGTGGCTCCGGGGACGCATCCCTGCGCGCTGGTGATGAGCCCGGATGGGAAGACGCTGTATGTGGCGCTGTCGAATCGCGACGCGGTGGCTGCGATCGATGTGGAGAAGAACGCGTTCGAGGTGAAGGGATTCTTCGACACGCGGCTGCCGGGGCAAAGCTATTTTGGTGCGGAGCCGGACGCGCTGGCGCTGAGCGCGGATGGCAGCAGGCTGTACGTGGCGAACATGGGTTCGGACGCGGTGGCGGTGATCGACACGAAGAAGCTGACGGCGGGGGCGGCGAAGGCGGGAATGGTGGAGCCGGTGGGATTTATTCCGACGGAGTTTATGCCGATGAGTCTTGCCGTAGTGAATCCCACCCATGGCGATAAAGCCGCCATGAATGGGGCACCCGGAGAGAAACTTTACGTGGCGACGGACAAGGGGCACGGAACGGGGCCGAACAACTTTGCACAGAAGGTGACGCCGGGGTTGACGGCTTCGCGGAAGAAGGATTCCACGTACATCGGGACGCTGCTGTATGGGTCGCTGGCGGCGGTAGATGTGGCTGGGGTGGATTTGCAGGCGGCAACGGCGGAGGTGCTGGAGTCGAACCGGATGAAGGCGGCGGAGGAGAAGATCGCGTTTGCGGGCGGCGGCGACCGCATCAAGCACGTGATCTACATCATCAAGGAGAACCGGACGTACGACCAGATCTTCGGCGACCTGAAGCAGAATGGGAAGCCGGTGGGGAACGGCGATGCCAGCCTGGCGATGTATGGCGCGAGCGTGACTCCGAACGAGCACGAGCTGGCACTGCAGTTTGGCGTGCTGGATAATTTTTACGATTCGGCGGAGGTGTCGGGCGACGGGCATGTGTGGTCGAACGCGGCGATCGGGACCGACTACCTGGAGAAGACGTGGCAGCAGAACTACAGGAACGGCCAGCGCACGTACGACTATGAGGGCGTGGTGTCGCAGGGGTATCCGCTGCTGCAGAAGATTCCGGATGTGGCGGAGCCGGCCAGCGGGTATGTGTGGGGCAACGCGGACGCGCACGGGAAGACGCATTACAACTTTGGCGAGTACATCTCGTCGACCTTCTGCGATGCGAAGAAGAGTGGGAGTTCGCAGGAGGGGCCGCTGCTGGAGGGTGCGAAGTGTCCGCGGTCGGCGATTGAGCCGGGCGCGGCGATTCCGGCGGAGTGGGGCGGCGGAGTGAACAAGTGGCCGTGGGCGATTCCGCTGCTGCTGAAGAATGTTCCGACGAAGCCTGAGCTGGTGGGGCACTTTGCGGTGGAGGCTCCGGACTTCAATCTGCGCGTGCCTGATCAGATTCGCGCGAATGTGTTTCTGCGGCATTTTGCGGGATGGGTGAACGACCGCACGGCAGGCAAGGATACGATGCCGAACTACATCACGATGCGGCTGGGCGACGATCATACGGCAGGAACGGTGCCGGGCGGGCCTACGCCGAAGGCTTCGGTGGCGGACAACGATTATGCGATTGGGCGGATGGTGGAGGCGATCTCGCACTCCGCATATTGGGATGACACGGCGATCTTCATCCTGGAGGATGATGCGCAGAACGGCGCGGACCACGTGGATGCGCATCGCAGCGTGGCGCTGGTGATCAGCAAGTATGCTCCGCACGGAGCGGGTGGTGGCGCGGTTGTGGACAGCCGGTTCTATTCGACCGTGAGCGTGGTGCGGACCATGGAGACGCTGCTGGGCCTGCCTCCGATGAATAACAACGATGCGCTGGCTTCGCTGATTGGGTCGGAGTTCAGCGGGCCGGGCGACCAGAAGCCGTATATGGCGGACACGGTGAATCGGGATAATGGGCTGATCTATACAGCGAATACGGCGAACGCGGTGGGTGCGCGGGCGTCAGCGAAGATGGACTTTACGCATGAGGATCGCGCGCCGGTGCAGAAGCTGAACGTGATTCTGTGGAAGGACGCGATGGGGGATGCTCCGGTGCCCGCGCAGTTGCTGGAGAAGCAGAAGAAGGCGAAGAAGGACGATGACGATAACTGAAACGAAGGCAAATGCGGGGATTCTTCGCTCCGCTTCCCGACACAGCACGCGAGGCCAAATAACACCACATGACCCCTACGCTCCTGACCCCCGAAGCACCTGTCGCCGAGACCACCACCCACATCAGCACCCGCGTTGTCTCCACGCCCATCACCCCGGAAAGCATCGAAGCCGCCCGCCGCCTCGCCGCCGACGTCGCCCTCAAGGTCAAGCAGGATCTCCGCATGGGCCGCGAGCATCAGCAGGGCCGAGTCAACTGGATCACCGCCATCGTCATGGGCCTGTTCCACGTTGCCGCCATCGGCGCGCTCTTCTGCTTCTCCTGGACGCACCTCGCCGTCTTCTGCGTGATGTATTTCTTCGCCATCAACGTCGGCATCGGCATGGCCTACCACCGCCTGCTCACGCACCGCGGCTACCGCGTGCCCAAGTGGCTCGAATATTTCGTCACCGCCTGCGGCACCATGGCGCTCGAGGGCGGACCCATCTTCTGGGTCGCCACCCATCGCGTCCATCATCAGAACTCCGACCACGACGGCGATCCGCACACCCCGCAGGACGGCACCTGGTGGGCTCACGCCGGCTGGATCATCTCCGGCCGCGCGCTCCACTCCGAAACCGCGCTGCTCGGCCGCTACGCCCCCGACCTCACCCGCGACAAGGGCCACGTCTGGCTCTCGAAGTACCACTACCTTCCGCTCGTCGTCACTGGCCTGCTGCAGATCGCCCTCGGCGCCGCACTCGCGCCTGCCGGTCACGCAGTCATGGGCGGCCTCACCATGCTCCTCTGGGGAACGGCTCTCCGCGTCGTCGTCGGCCTGCACGCCACCTGGCTGGTCAACTCCGCCACCCACCTCTTCGGCTCGCGCCGCTTCGAAACCAAGGACGATTCGCGCAACTCCTGGTGGGTCGCTCTGCTCACCGGCGGCGAAGGCTGGCACAACAACCACCACGCTCATCCGGTCTCGGCGCGCCACGGCCTCACCTGGTACGAGTTCGACATCAACTACTACGGCATCTGGGTCATGGAAAAACTAGGCCTCGCCCGCAAAGTCCAGGTCGCCAAGTTCGACCCCAAAAACCCCAAGCCCGCCGGCGTCCTCTAACCGCCAGCCACCAAAACCGGGTGCCCCATGTTCGCCGAAGGCGACCATGGGGTTTCTCACGTAGAGAGTCGGGTGCCCCATGATCGGCACGTCTTTCGCGCCTATCGTGGGGTTTCTCACTTAACCCACCCCTTCCCAGCCAGAGCCCCATCCGCAAATGGCCGTCATTCTGAGCGAAGCGCAGAATCTCTGAGCGAAGCGCAGAATCTCTGAGCGAAGCGCAGAATCTCTGAGCGAAGCGCAGAATCTCTGAGCGAAGCTCAGAATCTCCGTCGCGCCTTTTTGTCTTAGTTTGTCATTCTTGAGCGCAGCGAAGAATCCCCGCATTTGCTTTTGCTCCAGCAGTTCACCTTGGCACCCAAGCCTCGTCGCACTCTTTCCCCTGCGGCCCAAAGTTTCCAACATCAAAATTAACCGTCGACTCCTTATCGTTGTCTTCCGCCACGCTCAACGCCAGTACCATCGACACAATCAACATCAAATCCGCATCCGAATCCATCTGCACGTCGTAACGATTCCCCGACCCGAAGCTCACCCGATTCTTCGCATACGCTGCAATCTGTCGATCGCCTTTGAAGATCGAGCGATTGAGCCCGCGATGCTCATACAGGGTCAGCACATCCTCGTCGCACCGGCACTCGTACACATTCCTCAACCGGTCGACGCATTCGAAGTGCCACGCCTTGCCATCCGTGAAATCGAACTCATACCGGTTACGCAGCACCGAGAACTGCCCCTGCAGCTTCGCGATCAAACGCCCCTCTTCGTCCTGCAGATCAATCGTATGAAATAGTGCAAACGTCTCCTTCTTCGCATAGAGCGTCCGCCCCGGAGCTGAAATATCGTACTCGGTAAACAAACTCATGCTGCGTTCCTGAATCGTGACGTCCATACTCTCCTCTGCAGCCTCTACTTACCGCTGACCGCCTAAGACTCGCCTCTACCCCTCCGAAATCCCCATCGCCTTCTCCACAATCTCCAGCGCCCGGGGCTGATCCACTTGCTTCACTTCCACGTCGAACGCATCCTCCGTCTCCACCGATCCATCCGGGTTCGCCGTCACGCGATGCCAGATCCCAGCCTCATCTAGCACCCGTCCCACCCCATCCGCATCCTGGCGATGCCCAAATGTCGCCAGTGTCAGCAACGCGTCATCCTCCGGCGCATCGTCTCCCTGAGCCTCGACCACCGGAAACAGTCCCATCTTCTCCTGCAGCAGCCGCCTCGCGCGCTCCGCATCTCCGCTGCGAACTACCACCTGCAACGCCACAGGAGGTCCGCCGTAAAAGGACCCGCCGCGCGTCGCAGCCGAAAGGTCCCTCACGTCGATCTCCAGCCCATCCTCCTCCAGATACCGGCAAGCCTCGCGCGCGGTAATCGCGTCGTTGAAGGTGGTCAGCGGAACCGAACCATCCGGCATGGGCTTCACGCCCGGGACGTCATCCACAGGCCCCGGGAACTCGTCCGCGATCGGCGTCTCTATCACCAGCTTGATCCCCCGCCGCCCGATCTCCCCGCGCAGCACCTCCAGCGCAAGATCCGTCAGCTCGTCCGGCTTGGCCGCCAACCCCAGCAACTCGCCATCCGACATCTCGCCATACTGCTCCTGCAACCGCCGCAACATCTCCGAATCCAGCTCTCGTGCCATGCCGCCGAGAATATCACCGCCTTCGTGCATGCAGAGCACAAATCCTCCGGCAACTCACACAAACGGCAGAGTCAACGCCCCCTTTCCCACAGCAAAGCCCCTTGACGCCGCTGATAACATTAAGAAAAGGGGCAAAGTGTGTCGTGCGCCGTCGCGTAGGACCCCTCCCACCGCGGATTCAGATCCGCAGACCATCATCTTTGACATCCCGACCGCTCGCAATACCAAAGCAATCCAGAAACTCATCCATCTCTTTGGATCATGATCTAAACCATTTAGTATCTCGATCTTGACGCAATATAGGGGGTAGGGGGCGCCATTGGAACATCGAATCACCCTGAGCCAGCCCAGAATCGTCGATCATGATCTAAACCATTTAGTATCTCGATCTTGACGCAAAACAGGGGGTAGGGGGCGCAACACCCGGTACCCAGTACCCAGTACCTAGCACCTGCCTTTAAGGCAGCGGCGTCCCCGCCTGGTGGTAATGCGACTTCTCCGCCTCCACCCGCTCTCCACCGCGTGGATCGTTCTCCACCCGCGGCTTCGTCTCCCACATCATCGTGGCGCGATTCTTCAGGTCATACGCGGGCCAGTGCGGCAACCCCGTATCCTTCGAGTCGCCATTCGGATTCCCCACCCTCGCATACTCGATCAGCGTCTGCGACATGATCGCCGCCAGCGCGTTCGCCTCCGCCACATGCTGCGGATCAGAACCTACCTGCCTCTGCGCAATCGCGATGTTGTCGAACATGAACGGGATGTCGATCGTATGCGTCGCCCAGCCGTCCGCGCCCTTGAAGTTCATCTGGTAGACCCAGGTTCGTGGCTGGCTCACTGGATTCGCCGCCCGTCGCTCCGCCTCCATCCGCTGCCCCGCCCACGCGCGGAACGCCGTCCCCACGGCCCGCGCCACTTGCTGCGGCGTATACGTCGGGTCAGCCTTGCGGAACGCGTCCACCGCCTCTTGCGCCGTCACCGGCCCGAGGTATTCGTGGACTCCGCGGTCCACCGCATCGGGCGCCTGTTCCCACGTCATGCTCGCCGGCCCATTCACGGCCCCCGTCTCGTCGTGCGTGTTGCCCAGCATCATCGGAACCGTCTCAGACAGCTTCGGCGCATCCGGATCGAACGGGTTGCGAAACAGGATCACGTCGTCCACCACCGGCAGCCAGTCGCTGCTCACCGCCCGCGCGCCATCCTGAATCTGCTCCATGGTCAGCGAATCGATCTTCGCAACCAAGTCTTTGCCCTTCAAACCGCCAGCTCCGAGCTTGTCCAGTACCGTCGCCGCCCGGCCCGAAGCAATCTCGATCGAAGCGCCTTTGATCTGCTGCCCGCTCATCGTCATCACGCGATGAAACAGCCCTTTCGCCACGGGAGTCGCCATAAGCGCGGCGCACTTCGCGCCGCCGCCCGACTGCCCGAAGATCAAGATTCGATCAGCGTCGGCGCCAAACTCGGCCGCGTTGTCCTTGATCCAATGCAGCGCGAGTACCAGATCCAACTGTCCCGCGTTGCCCGAGTCCTTATACTCTGGCGCGAGATCGCCAAGGTACATGTATCCGAACGCGTTCAGCCGATGGTTCACCGTCACCACCACCACGTCGCCGCGATGGCACAGCCGCTTGCCGTCGTACAGATCACTGTTCACGGTCCCGTTGTTGTAAGCGCCGCCGTGGAAGTAACACAGCACCGGCCGCTTCTTCTTGTCACGCAATCCGGGCGTGAAAACGTTCAGGTGCAGGCAGTCTTCACTCTGCACGCCCACATCGCGCGGCGCACCCGGAACTCCGCTCGAAGAGGTCGGCAGATTGCCCGTTGGCGACGCAGCAGGCCTCGGGCCACTCGCTCGCGCTGCCACCAACTGCGGAGCCATGGTCGTAAACACCGCGCACTCCTTCACGCCGCTCCACGCGGTAGGAGCTATCGGAGCTCGGAATCGCGTCTTCGCCGTGTCTACACCGTAAGGCACGCTGCGGAAGACGTTGATCCCGTCCTCCATCACTCCGCTGATCTTCCCGGCCGAGGTTGTGGCAATCGGGTCGGGAGGAACTTGAATCGCGGCCCAAGCCTTTGTTCGCAGAGCCAACGAAGCCGCGGCCATCCCCGAAACCTGCAGCAAAGTACGACGATTTATCCGCTTCATATGGAGCCATCTCCGTGCGAGTTGTCAGACCAATTCGAGCCGCAAACGATCATACCGCCGCACCGCCCCAACTGGCACTTCCACCCGCTGCACATCTGCGGAACCAACTTCCATCGCCCTGCGTAGTAGACGTTGCGCGGGCCAAAACCCGGCCGAGGCAGTCACGATGATCCATCTCACCTTTCTCGCCGTCCTGTACTTCCTGCCCACCATCATCGCGGCCAACCGCGGCCACGAGGTCGCCGGAATTCTGCTGCTCAACCTCTTCTTTGGCTGGACCGGGATCGGCTGGATTGCCCTGCTGCTGTGGGCGCTGCTCTCCTGGCCTCGCTACTACTGCCCAGATCCGCGCTACGATCCTCACGGATACTACTGGCGTCGCTGGTAACTGGTAGTTCTCAGACTTTCGGCGAAAAGTCGGTCAACCTGAGAAAGGTCGACTCGTGGCCGCCATCCTTTACAAATGGGCCGTCTTTCTCCGACTCCGCCTTTAGCGCGATCCAATCCGGATCGGCGCCGAATTTCGCCCAACTCTCGGTCGCTGCTGCTCTGCTCTTGTGCCGCAGCATGTAAACAATCGTCTGCCCCGCGAGCGGCGGATCGGTTGGCACCCAGTAGCCAACACCGTGCATCCCGCAGCGCGCAAAGATTTCGGTCTCCTTCTTCCGGAACCGATCCAGAATCAGCGGCTGCTTGCCCTCGTTCAGGTGGTAGATCCGCAGCTCATAAACCGTCTCATCGGTCGCCGCGTCTTCGGCCAGAAGCTCATGTCCAGCCGTCATGGGAATCATCGCCGCCATCCCAAACGCCTTCATCAAGTCTCGTCGATCCATGTCTTGAGCACCTCAAGCCAACTATACTCAACTCCAAGCCATGAACATGACCCGACGCCGCGGAGCCATCGCCCTATCGATCACTCTCGGCGCCCTTCTCGTCGGTGGACTCGCCACCTACAACATCGCATGGATCCTGCTCTATCGGGGCCGCATCGCTGCCATTATTCTGGGCGTCATCTTCTTCGCGATGCTCACTGCAGGCGTGGTGCTGAATACCGTCTTCCTGGTCCGCGAAGTCCGCCGCAACGAGCGCCAGGACTCCTTCCTCAACGCCGTCACGCACGAGCTCAAAACGCCGATCGCGTCCATCCGCCTCTACCTCGAAACCCTGCAGCGTCGCGAGGTTCCTGAGGTCCAGCGCCAGGACTTCTACAAGATCATGCTGGCCGACTCGGACCGCCTGCTTGGCACCGTCGAGCAGGTGCTGAAGGCCGGCGAACTCGGCTCGCGCCACCCGCAGAATCGCACCGTGCTCGAACTGGCGCCACTAGTCGCCGACTGCATCGCCATCACCCTGCAGCGCCATCACTTGCCCGCCGGAGCGATCGAACTCACCCCTGTTCCTCCTGGGGTTCGCCTGCCAGTCCGCGCCTTTCCCGAAGATCTCCGCACCGCCGTCCTCAATGTCCTCGACAACGCCGTCAAGTACTCGCCCAACGGTGTCCAAGTCGTCTGCTCCATCGCGATCGTGCGCTACACGCAGGTCGCACTGACGGTTACGGACACCGGCGTCGGCCTCGAGCCCGACCAACTCAAACGCATCTTCAAGCGCTTCTATCGCGTGCCGGGCCGCAATGCCGTCAAGATCAAAGGCACCGGCCTCGGACTGTTCCTGGTCCGCACCATCGCCCGCCAGCATGGCGGAGACATCTCCGCCAGCAGCCCCGGACACAACCTCGGCACCACCATCACTCTCAGATTGCCTTTAGCCAACCCTACGGATGAGTCAGCATGATTGACGTCAACCACTTCTAACCTTCTGGACTCGAACCTAAATGTTATTGCTTTGGAACTATTTCGTTCTCTCCTTCAGCGCGCTGCTTCCGCTGATCAACCCGCTCGGCTCGGCGCTGATCTTTCTCTCGCTGGTCGGACAGGTGCCAATTCCGATCTATCACTCGCTGGCGCGCCGCATTGCGATCAATACGGCGATCTTTCTCACCGTCATCGACTTGGTCGGCGCCACTCTGCTGCGCTTCTTTGGAATCTCACTGCCCATCGTCCAGGTCGCGGGCGGTTTGGTCATCGCCTCCATCGGCTGGTCGCTGCTGAAGCAGGAGGACACCGAACCCAGCCACGAAAAGATGCAGGGCGCTGCGGCGATGAAACCCGAAGACCTCGTGGGAGACCTGCGGCAGAAGATCTTCTATCCGTTCACTTTCCCCATCACTGCCGGCCCGGGCTGCATCGTGGTGATGCTGACCCTGGCGGCGCATACCCCGCAGCGTCCTATCCGCGACAACCTCCTCGCCCACGCGGGGTTGTTGATTGCCATTCTGCTGCTCTGCCTTTCCGTCTATTTCTGTTATGCGCATGCGCATCGCATCGCTCAACGCATCTCGCCGAACACCGTGCACGGAATCCTCCGCGTCACGGCCTTTATTCTTCTCTGCATTGGCGTGCAGATAGCTTGGAACGGATTGGTGCCGCTGCTTGCCAGCGTCATCCACCCGCATTTGGGTACCCCATGATCATCGCGTGCTTCATCGCGATTATCATGGGGTTATTCTCTACCGGCTTACATGGAATACGATGATTCTCATGATCACGCTCCCCCCCGCGTCTTGCTTAAGGGCATGGCTTCAGCCGTGCCGCAACGGTCTTGAGGGTCGAGGGGCTTTGGCCCCTGAGGTCATTCTTGGATGAGGCCGATTGTCAGAGAAATTTGCACCGTCGCACACGAAGACCTTGAGTCCTTCCGTCCTGGGGATCCCGCTAACTTCGAGACTGTAGTTCGCATGATGATCGGCCCCGAGGGAGAACAAGGGTCAGAGTCGTTTGATATTTCCGTTTGCACGCCATCCTGGCTAGAAGATCAGTGTCAGCAGTCCGGCTATTTCTTTCCGCAGCGACGCCTCGTCGTAAGCCATTGGAATCCCAATCACATTAAGGAATTCATCTCGAAGCGAATCTCAACGATGACGGCGGAGTCATGGAAAGATTTGGCCGCCAAGATATCTGAATTTTCCCATTGGGAATTCAAGGATTACCGCGAGACACGCGCCTAATGACTGAGTCCCCTCTTGTCGCGCTCGTCGAAGACGAGGAACACCTCGCCCAGGGGCTGATCTTCAACCTCGAAGCCGAGGGCTACCGCACCCACCATGAGTCCGACGGTGATGCCGCACTTGCCTACTTACTCGCCGCACCGCAGTCCGGCCCGGAAAAGGTCGCCGTCATCGTTCTCGACTGCATGCTTCCCGGCACCGACGGGTTCGCCATCACGCGCGCTTTGCGCGAGGCCCAGCGCTACACGCCGATCCTGATGCTCACTGCCCGCAGCCATCCCGAGGACGTCCTCGAAGGCCTGGAAGCCGGCGCCGACGACTACCTGCCTAAGCCTTTCGACCTGAACATTTTGATCGTTCGCATCAAGTCGCTGCTGCGCCGTACGGCATGGCAGACGGCCCAAGCCCAGGCTCCCGCGGAGCCGCCAGCCGAACCCGCACCGCCGGACACCTACGCCTTCAACCACCGCACCATCCGCTTCGACGCACTCGAACTGATCGCGCCCAACCGCATCACCCAGCTCACCGTGATGGAAGCCGATCTGCTCCGCTACCTGACCGACCGCGAAGGCCAGATCATTCCGCGCGCCGACATCCTGGAGCAGGTCTGGCACGTCCACGCCGACACCGACACTCGCGCCATCGACAACTTCATCGTCCGCCTGCGCCGCTACATCGAAGACGACCCCGCCAACCCCCAGCACCTCACCACCGTCCGCGGCATCGGCTACCGCTTCCTCGCCAACCCGGATCACGCTGAATAGACCAGGCGGCTGCCCAAAACTTTGTGGCCCGAATCCGCGTCTATACAGTAGACTGTGCTCCACGAGGCCTTTTTCGCCTTGCGGTGGTCCCTCAAGGGAGGTACGCCATGTCGCGATGCACGCTGCGCAACATCTTCACCGTCCTCATCTACGCAGGCGTCGGCGTCTTCCTGTTCCCCTATTTCACGGGCCACTTCTCAAACGCGATCATCTTTCTGGTTGCCGGCATCGGCCTTGCCGTCCTCTGCGGCATCCTGCGCTGCGTCTGCATCGAGGGCGATTGTCCCGACCGCATCCCACCGAAACCTGATGCGGAACACGCAAAAAGCCACTAATCGCGCCCTATACAAATCGCCGGAAAGCCTCCACAACCATCTTTGGCAGTTCCTCGCGGTTGCGCTTGGTCACCAATTCATGTCCTGCGGCCGGTATCGGCAGCAATTCCGTTCGCGCGGGGATGAGCTTGAGCGCCGCAGTGACCTCGTCGATCGAGCCGAACCCGTCCCGCTCACCGTGAACGAACAAAGCGGGTGTTTGCAGATGCGGGAAATGCGCTGTTCGCAACTCATTGGGCTTCTGCGGGGGGTGGAGCGGGTAGGACAGAAGCAGCAACCCATCGACCAGGCCCGGCTCAGCCGCACAGAGCATCGACGCCTGTCTGCCGCCATACGAATGACCGCCCAGGAAGATACGGCCCGAAACCTGCCGCCGCATCGACGCAACTGCCGCTTTGAGTCCCTGTTGGTCGCGTTCCGCGCTGCCACGCTGCGGCGGCCCAGTCGGTCGAGCCTGGCGAAACGGCAGATCGCAGCGCAGGACGGTCCAACCTGAACTGCAGAAAGCATCCGCCAAAGCCACCAGAAGCGTAGAACTGCAGTTCGATCCGGCGCCGTGCGACAGGACGAGGCCATCACCGCCCAGACCGGCCGCGCGATGGAGGAATCCTCGCACGGGGACTTCATTCGCGGAAGTGTCGTGAAATTCTTCGCCGTTGCTCATCATGGCCCTCCCACCCTTGTATTCCAAATGCCGCAAAACAGCTATACTCAACCATGGTCCGCCGATTGCTTGCCATCACGCTGCTGATCGCATTCGGGTTCCCGCTCGTCCTTCCCCTCTACGCTGCAACCGCCGATCCTGAATCCTCTCTCCCCGCATGCTGCCGGAGCCAGGGCTCACATCACTGCGCCATGGTCCACCTGAATCCGGGTGCGCCGGCGCTCCAGGCTCCGCCCTGCGCGTCCTATCCCGCGCCGTCTATCGCACCTCCGGTCGCGACCGCTTCCCTGATCGTCGCGCCTCTCTCTGCCGAGATTGGACTTCAACCCGCGCCACTTGTGACCATCCCGGCGCGTGCGGCCCGTAGCATCAGCTTCTCCGCGAACCTGAAGCGCGGCCCTCCGACCCTGCTCACCTAGTCCGCTCTCTCCTCTCACTACCCGACTCACTCCGGCGTTCGATATGCCGCACAGATACGCCCCTGTCCGTCACTCGCTCGTGACCGCGGAGACCCTGCATGCAAATCCCTGCCTGGCGGCAATTTAGAGCCATGGGACTCGTCGTCCTCCTGTGTATGTTCCCCAGTCGCATCGCGCGGGCCGGCGTCTTCTCCGAGCTCCAGGGGATCGTTCACGACACCCAGCATCGCCCTGTCCCCGCGGCCCACATCAGGCTTGCCGCCGCCCGCTCCGACTTCACGGTATCGACCGAGACCAACGGCGAGGGCGCATTCACGCTGCCCAATATTCCGCTCGGCGACTACACCGTCAGCATCACGCACGCGGGCTTCGCACCCCTCCGGCAATCCCTCACCATCCACTCCGACACCTCGCCCATTCTCCACTTCATGCTGCAGCTCGGCGCCGTTTCCCAAAGCGTCACCGTCACCACTGACACGAACACTGCCAACGTCGATACCGTCACTCCCACCACTCTCATCAACCGCCTCGACATCGCGCAGACCCCCGGCGCCGACCGCGCCAACTC
>Ga0206880_1055_pt1 | contig 13298 bp, 20 predicted proteins | sample Alteio_BWOrgCont_6_FD_152848 | JGI IMG/M metagenome (GOLD analysis project Ga0206880, IMG submission 152848) | Enriched cells from forest soil in Barre Woods Harvard Forest LTER site, Petersham, Massachusetts, United States -... | ecosystem: Environmental > Terrestrial > Soil > Temperate forest > O... | reverse complement strand
TAAAAATACCCAATAACCCGAAACCAATTTTATAATTATTAAACATACTTATGAAAACACCAGACAAAAACAAGAAAAAAACTGTTCTTAAAGAACCTCTGCCTACTGCAGACAATACAAGTCCGGATGGTGATGCGGACAAAACCGGTACGGATACAAGTTCTGATAAAACCAAAACCGGTGGTACGAAAAAAAAAGACGGCCATAAATTCGATAAACCAAAAAGAGAGCTAAATCCGGACAGAACAGGCATAGATATCAATTCTGATAAAACTAAAAAAGAAAACACTTTAAAATAATTTAATACTAACAATTAAAAATAAAAATCATGGGAAATTTACTTTATTTAATAGCAGTAGTATTGGTTATCATTTGGGCAATTGGATTCATAGGATACAATGCCGGAGGGATAATACATATTCTATTAATAATAGCTGCCATTGCAGTTATACTAAGAATTATCCAGGGGAAAAAACCTATTTAAGTCACTCACCAGTACAAACAATTAAAACTAAAAAAAATGGAAAACTCAAACAACACCGGAAAACTGATTGGAGCATTGTTATTGGGCGCTGCCGTAGGCGGAGTTCTTGGAATTCTTTTTGCTCCCGACAAAGGCAGTAAAACACGAAAAAAAATCTTAGAGGGAAGTGAAGACCTTACAGACGCAATGAAAGAAAAATTCGAGGACTTTATTGATGACGTCAAAAAAGAATTTGAAACGGTTAAAGACAAAGCAAATGAGTTTATGGAAAACGGAACAGCTAAAGCCGGGAAGGCCAGAACAAATTAATCACACTTGCTGAAATAAGTACCCCAGGAAAGGGATAACCCAAAGGTCGGGATATAAGTATCACGACCTTTGCATTAATAAAAACTACTCAAATGGAAGCTAAAGCAAATTTGCTCGAACCTCTTTTAGAAAGAGTCGAACAGTATGGTAAAACAAGTTTTGAACTACTAAAATTAAAATCTGTGGATAAAACAGCAGATATTGTATCCACGCTGATCTCCCGCTTATTTTTAGCAATTGTTCTTTCGTTTTTTGCACTTACCTTAAATATAGCCATTGCCCTTTGGCTGGGTGATCTGCTTGGAAAGAACTATTACGGATTTTTAATAGTTGCTTCATTTTATGGTCTTATAGGAATTATTTTATTTTTCGTTCATCCCCGGATCAAAGTACGTGTAAACAATTCGATCATCGCACAAATGTTTAACTGATATCCCATGCAAAAAATCACAACTGTAGCGGATCTGAAAAGTGCTATCGAACAATTAAAATATAAGCAAGCCAGTGAATGGTCTTTACTGAAAGAGCAATTTCACCATACTTACGAAAGTTTAAAACCTTTGAACATACTGAAAAGCACTTTCAGGGAGGCTACATCTTCACCGGATTTTAAAGGGGACCTGTTAGGCACTACAATGGGATTAACGGCGGGCTATTTATCCAAAGCACTGATTGTAGGAGTGTCGCACAATCCCATAAAAAAACTGTTGGGTACTCTCCTGCAATTGGGGATTTCAACTGTTGTTTCAAAAAATTCGGAATCAATTAAATTATTAGCCGACAGCATTGTAAACTTTTTCAAGAAAAAGAAAGAAACTAAAGTCGAAATTTTTAATGACCACTCCATTTAAAATACCTTTTTATGTAAGAGCGTCACTCATTTCTGTGGGTGTTTTTACTTTTATAAGTGCGCTTTATATTTCACAAAGAATTGTTGTGCCACTTATTTATGCAATTATTATTGCTATTGTGTTGAGCCCAATAGTGAATTTATTGGTAAGACATAAAATAAACCGGATCGTTGCAATAGCACTCACTATTCTAATTATGATTGTTGTATCTGTTTCAATCATTGCCCTGCTATCGTCCCAGATAAACATGTTAAGTGAATCATTTCCAAAACTGATAACTAAATTTTCTCAACTACTTCATCAAATGGAAGCCTGGGCATCAGACAATTTTAATATAAGCACATTAAAAATCAACATCTGGGTTGATAAAATAAATGGAGAACTGTTAGACAGCTGCAGTTTGCTGATCGGGCCCACCCTCCTCAATATCGGAAGCGTGCTGGTTGTCCTGGTTTTAATCCCGGTATACATTTTCATGATATTATTCTATCAACCTTTATTAATTGGATTTATCCATAAACTGTTTAGTACCAATAAAAGTGACGACGTTGATGAAGTTCTTATTGCTACAAAAAGAATTATCCGAAGCTATCTTGTCGGTCTTTTAATAGAAGGTTCCATAATAGCGACATTAAATTCTACCAGCTTACTGATACTTGGAATTGATTATGCCATTTTACTCGGAGTAATAGGTGCAATATTAAATGTCATTCCTTATATAGGGGGAATCATCGGGGTTACATTACCCATGCTCATTGCATTTGCAACTAAATCTTTTACATACGCCATCCTCGTATTTGTTTTTTCTATTTTCATTCAGTTCATTGATAATCACTTTCTAATTCCGAAAATAGTCGCTTCAAAAGTACAAATCAACGCCCTTGTATCAATTATTGTTGTACTTGCCGGAGGAGCTTTGTGGGGAGTCCCCGGAATGTTTCTCTCCATTCCGTTAACTGCAATTCTCAAAGTGATTTTTGATCATGTGGATGGCCTGAAACCCTTGGGATACCTGTTAGGCAGGGGTAAGTATAAAAATGGTTTGAAACCGAACATACATTAAATTATGTCAACTGGTTTGAAAATAATGGATAATGCCACATTGGAAAGTGTAATCGAACCTTCCGATCATTCTTATATAAAAGCATTAAAAGGTTTTTTTGAAGAAATTGCCGGCTTAACTGTATTCACTTTGCGCTTTTTCAAAGAAGCAGTTAAACCGCCCTACGAGTTCAATGAATTGGCCAGGCAATCTTATTTAATAGGATATAAGTCATTTCCTTTAGTAGCTGTTACCGGATTCATTATGGGACTTGTATTAACAATACAATCCCGGCCGACGCTTGCTGAATTTGGAGCGGAATCCTGGTTGCCTGCAATGGTAGGAGTTTCAATTATCCGGGAAATTGGCCCTGTGATCACGGCCCTCATATTTACGGGAAAAGTAGGGTCCGGCATTGGGGCGGAACTGGCCTCTATGAAAGTAACCGAACAGATTGATGCAATGGAGGTTTCGGGGATAAACCCTTTTAAATACTTAGTGGTTACACGAATCGTAGCGACCACTTTAATGTTACCTGTGTTAGTGATTGTTACTGATGTTATTTCCTTGTATGGCTCTTATATCGGGGTCAACCTGAAGGGAGACGTGAGTCTTCACCTGTTTTTTTTACAGGTCATTGAAAAAGTTTCTTTCTCAGATATTTTTCCGGCCCTTATTAAAACATTCTTCTTTGGATTTGTGATCGGACTGATTAGCTGTTATAAAGGTTATAATGCTAACAAAGGAACTGAGGGAGTTGGAGAGGCCGCCAACTCCGCCGTTGTATTTGGATCGTTGGCGGTATTCATTTTTGATATGATAGCCGTTCAAATAACCAGCTTGTTTATTTGATTGTAAATGGAAACAACTGTTGCAGAAATAGAACACTTAAAAAAATCATTTGGCACCAACCATGTACTGAATGATATCAACTTAAAAATTGAAAAGGGCGAAAACCTTGTTGTATTCGGCAAATCAGGAAGTGGCAAGTCTGTACTTATAAAATGCTTGGTAGGCTTAATTGAACCTGATGAGGGAACGATTATTTTACTTGGTAAAAATATTTCCGATTTAAAAGACGAAGAAATAAACCTGCTAAGGAAAAAAATAGGATTTCTATTCCAAAGCGCTGCTTTGTATGACTCTATGACTGTGAGAGAAAATCTTGAATTTCCGCTTCGTGATTTAAAATCAAAACCAAAAGAAGAAACAAGGGTATTAGTCGTGGAAGCATTAAAAAATGTTGGGCTGGGAGATGCTATTGATAAAATGCCTTCCGAACTTTCAGGAGGTATGAGAAAACGGGTTGGCTTGGCCCGTACATTGATATTGAAACCAGAAATAATACTTTATGACGAACCCACAACCGGCCTGGACCCTATTACGTCCAAAGAAATAAGCCGGTTGATTTTAGATGTGCAAAAAAAATACAATGCGGCTTCTATCATTATCACTCATGATGTGGAATGTGCACGTATTACTGCAAATCGCATGATAGTAATTAAAGATGGGATATGCGTTGCACAAGGAACGTTTAAAGAATTATCTGAATCAAAGGATAAATGGGTTCGCTCATTTTTCGAGTAGTGTTAAAATAAATTATGAAAAAGACAACAAACCATAAAATAAGGCTTGGAATATTTGTTTCCATCGGCATCCTGCTGTTTATTGCAGGGATTTATTTTATTGGCCAAAGACAGCAGTTATTCAACAATACATTCCGTGTTAGCGGAGTATTTAAAGATATAAACGGACTTGAGGTAGGTAATAATATACGTTTTTCAGGCATCAATGTCGGTATCATTGATGACATTCAACAAATTACGGATTCAACCGTACGAGTGGATATGTTAATTAACGAAAATACCCGGAAGTTCATTAAGAAAAACGCGAAAGCATTGATTGGTTCCGATGGACTGATGGGAAATAAAATTATGATAATTATCCCCGGAACAGGCAATGAACCGGAAGTATCGGATAATGACATTATTGAAACAAGCCGGTCAGTGAATATGGACGATATTTTACTGAAAATAAAAGTAACCAGCGACAACGCTGCAACTATAACAGACGACCTTTCCACTATCATGGAAAACATACGAGAAGGGAAAGGGACTATAGGGAAATTATTTATGGATAGTGCATTCGCTCAGAATGTAGACCAGGCACTTGTCAATATTAAACAGGGTGCAGGAGGTTTCAAACAAAACATGGATGCCGCAAGTCACAATTTCTTTTTAAAAGGGTTTTTAAAGAAAAAAAAGAATGATACTGATGATAAGAATAAAAAGAAAGACAAAAAATAAAAAATGTAGATGACAGAACATAACGAAATAATTGCCGCCTTTGTTTTGAGAGTTTTCCTGGGTATATTATTCTTTGCCCAGGGATATGATAAGGTATTCAGGATAAAGATCAGTGGAGTGGTTCAAACCTTCGAGCACCCGTTTATTATCAGGCATATTCCAAGATGGATGTTGGTCATATCGGCCTACTTTACTTCATATATAGAATTAATTTGCGGGTTTATGTTGATACTTGGGCTTGTTAAATACTATGCATTGTATTTGCTCGGGATTGATCTGTTAATTGTAGCCGTAGCTTTCTCCATCATTGAAACGATGTGGGATCTGAGTCATATTTTTCCAAGAATGCTTTTGCTTTTGATTGCGCTTATGATTCCTTCCGGTTGGGACGTCATATCAGTTGACCGGATCTGGTCCTTATTCAGAATATTAAAATTAGCGGGATTATGGTTTTAAAAACAATTTAAACTTAATTATATGATGTTAAACGTAAAACAATTTTATAAAGAACTCGGCAAACTGTTATACGCGGTTGCTGCAACTGATGGAAAAATTGAGAAAGAGGAGATCACGGCTTTATATGATTTTGTATCCAAAGAACTGGCTCTTTCGGAGTCGGATTCGGATTCTTCAGGAATGAATAAAGCCTTTTATACTGATTTTGAATTTGATGATTATGCCGAGCATCATGTCAGTATTCAAAAAGCACATGATTCGTTTATGAGGTTTTTACAGGCAAATGTTACGGAAATGGATCCCCGGCTGATAAATAAAGCAATTGAAGCAATTGAAAAAGTAGCAAGTTCTTTCAAAAAAGTGAATAAAAAGGAAAGAGAAGTAGTTGATAAAATAAAAACGGAAATAGCAGAAATAACCCAAATAATCAAAAACAAATGAAGACCATATTAGCAGCCACCGACTATTCGAAACCTTCCGTGAATGCATTACATTACGCAATAATGCTCGCAAAACAAACAAAGTCGCGCCTATTATTATTGCACGTTTTCCAGGTTCCCGTTATTCCTTCTCAGGGAGCCATAGCTGTTATTCCATTCAGCGAGTTTGAAAAAATGCATAACAATAAATTAAAGAAAATAGCCCTAACCCTACAGAAGAAATATGGTAATACCATAGAAATAACCTATTTAGCCAAAGCAGGATTTGTATTCGATGTGGTAGAAGAACTCATAAAAAACAAAAAAGCAGACCTGGTAGTTATGGGTATCAAAGGTGCAGGCAAGGTGAGTGAAATTTTTATAGGCAGTACTGCATCGGATGTTGCAGGAAATATCAAATGCCCTGTACTTATCGTTCCGGAAAAATTTTCTTTTGAAAAACCGAAGAAGATGGTGTTTGCAAGCGATAATGAAATGCCTGCTGATCCGTCTAATTTAATAATACTGAAGGAATTGGCTTCTGTTTTCAAATCAAAATTATTGTTGCTTAATGTAAGGAATCAAAACAAACTAATAAGTTCGGAAAAAAAGAAGATATTCCATATTGAGCGCTATTTAAGCGGAATCTCGTGCAGCGATCATTTTGTAAATAACGAGTACGACGATGTGGTTACGGCGATTAATGCTTTTTTGGAAGAAAATAAAACGGATATGCTTATTATGATTGCCAGGAAACATTCCTTGCTCAGTCGTTTATTCAATGAAAGAAAAACCAAAAAAATGGCCTTTCATACACGTGTGCCATTATTAGTTTTAAGTGATAAATAAGCGGGGGAAGGAATTAAGTGCGAATATATTTGGTATAAACCTATTTTAAAATCTATTACTATGAAATCAAAAGTTGCAGTTTACGGATCACATGAAAAAGCCATCAATGCCATTAAGGCACTTGAAAAAGCCAGTTTCCCGTTAAAGAGAGTTTCCCTATTGGGAAAAGCTGAATTAACAGATGGCAATGTTCATGTTAAATCTTTTGAAACTATCGCAAATGCTCCCGTGGTTGTTGGCTCGGTTGTGGGACCTGCGTTAGGACTAATGACGGGTTTGGGAATGTTTGCTATCCCGGGCTTTGGTGTTTTGTATGGGGCAGGAGCCATAATTGGTACTATTGCAGGATTTGACCTTGGGGTGATAAGCGGAGGGCTTATTACACTATTGGCCACTTTAGGCATTAAAATGGAATCGGCCGCTAAATATGAAGAACATTTGCATGCGGGAAAGTTTTTAGTTATTGTAGAAGGAAGCCTGGAGGAAATAGAACAGGCAGAACATATACTTCATACAGAAGGAACACATTTAGAGTAAAAAAAATCACTTTACTCAAGATCGTAAACGTTCCGTGTAAACTCCAGGAGGATGTACAGACTTCGCCCGACATGACAATACTAATTATTGCCAGCCTGGACAAATTTTATTAATAACTTCTTCTCGGTCTTTTTTCTCTTGAAAACCTGCTTTTTCTATCACCGCCTTCTTCAGAACCATTGCCGGCATGGAACTTAGGTCTTTCAAAACGACTTTGCCTATCGGAATCGCCTGACCTGTTTCCACCGTAAGGCCGGGAATAAGAATTGCTTCTCCCCCCCCCCTTCCCTGCTACCGGATGGCCTGCCGATAGAATCGTCAATACGCACTTTCCTGCCTTTGAAACGTTCTTCTTTAAAAGCAGCTATTATTGCGTCTGCCTGCGCAGGTTCAACATCAACAAAGGAATATGTGTTCTTTACATTGGCAAACAATACCCCTCCCTTTTCAATTTTGGCAGTAGTATTGATAAATTGCTTGAGTTTTTCATCGTCAAGTCCATCCATTTCTCCCAAATTAACGAACAAACGCTTGGTATTTGCATTAGGCCGCGCACTTCCGTTTCCTGAATCACCTCTTGCATCAGCATTAAGATCAGGGGTTTTCCTATAATATTCAAACAAACTGCTGCATTCCTGGGAAATAAAACGCTGAATAATTTCTTCCTTACTCAAATCCTCCAGTTGTTCATATACCCTGGGTAAATAAGTCGCAATTTCTTTTTCGTTTACCACAACATTCTTCAGCTTATTTATAATGTTCAACAATTGCTTATCAAAAACTTCGGCACCGGCAGGAACTTTTTTAAATTCAAATTTTTTCCCTATCAAACGTTCAATGATGCGTATTTTACTGACATCTCTTGAATTAACCAAAACAATAGATGTTCCGGACTTTCCAGCCCGTCCCGTACGTCCGCTCCTATGGGTATAGTTTTCAATTTCATCCGGCAAATTATAATTAATAACATGGGTAACATCGTCCACATCAATTCCCCTGGCAGCAACATCAGTGGCTACCAGCATCCGGATGTTATGGCTCCGGTATCGTTTCATCACAAAATCACGCTGGGCCTGGGAAAGATCCCCGTGCAATGCATCGGCGCTGTAACCATCTTTAATAAGCGAATCCGCCACTTCCTGTGTTTCGGCCTTGGTACGGCAAAATACGATGCCAAAAATATCGGGACTAACATCCACAATACGTTTAAGTGCAGGGTACCTGTCGCGGGAATGAACGACATAATAACTATGTTCTATGTTTTCCGCTCCCTGGTTTTTATTCCCGACTGTTATTTCGGCAGGGTTGCTCATATATTTCCTGGCAATGCGCGACACCTCGTTTGGCATAGTAGCAGAGAACAACCAGGTTTTTTTCTCCTTCGGAGTTTCTGAAAGAATGGTGTTAAGGTCTTCCTGGAATCCCATGTTCAGCATTTCGTCCGCCTCATCCAGCACCACCCAATGCACGTTCCTGATGCTGACCCGTTTGCGATCAAGCATATCAACCATACGGCCGGGAGTGGCAACTACAATTTGTGCGCCTCTTTTTATTTCTTCGGTTTGCCTTTCAATGCTTGCTCCTCCGTATATGGCAACTATCCTTGCCCCGGATAAGTATTTGGAATAACTTTTCAGGTCCTGTGTTATCTGCATACATAATTCACGGGTAGGACAAAGAATAAGCGCCTGTACGTCCTTAGCCCCGAAGTCAATCATCTGCATCAGCGGCAAACCGAATGCCGCTGTTTTACCGGTTCCTGTCTGGGCAAGAGCCACCAGGTCATGTTTGTTCTCCAATAAGAGGGGAACTGCTTTTTCCTGTATAGGGGTAGGACTTTCAAAGCCCAATTCAGATACTGCTTTTACTATGTTTTCGCTAATTCCTAATGTTTCAAATTTGTTCATAATTTTAGTTTAAAAATGCAATAGCCCGTCTTGGACTGCTATTACTGTTTACAATTTATTTTATTTTATTTCCTCACCCCATCTCGCGAACTCAATCATTCCTCTTTAAATCAGAGGATAAGGGGGAGGCGAAAAAGGATGCTCTATTTACAATAGTGGCACAAAGATACTATAAATAAAATCAATAATGACAATAATTGAGAAATAAAGTGTCAGTTATAATTAGGTGCGAAAAAGCTGCTACCTTTCGGGTAGCAGCTTTTATGTGGTGCAGACCTGTAAGCCGGGTTCTGTCGAGTCCCGGTTTTGCCGGGACAGGTTCTATCATTTATCTGGTCCCGAAGTCACCATCGGGATCTATCAACCTACCCATCAGTAATTGAACGAGCCGCTCACTGACTTATTTGGTTTTTCAACTCCTGAGGTTTGCCCTTCTGCCAAGTCGCCTTAGCAAATCGTGAGCTCTTACCTCACATTTTCACCCTTATCCTGCCGAGGCGGGACGGTTATTTTCTGTGGCACTGTCTGTCTCCGCCTTTCAGCAGAGCCTTCCCGTTAGGAAGCAAGATGCTCTCTGTTGCCCGGACTTTCCTTTCCACATTAAGCGGAACGATAGAACGGTCTGCAGAGTAAAAGTACTAAATATCAGCGGATAACCACTTCAGTGGCGCCAAATCCGTATTTTTTGTAGGAAGCGTCATAAAAATCAATTCCCTCATATATCTTAAGTATAGTATATATCTCTTGTTTTAACCTTCCCGAACCAACACCATGTATAAAAACGATTTTATTCATTTTCCTAGCAATAGCATTGTCCAATTCTTTTTGGAAACGGGTAATTTGAATCCTTAATTTTTCTCCATTGGTAAGTCCTTTAAGATCATCTTCCAACTCCTCAATATGCAAATCCACTTCTTTTGTCTCTCCTGCCTTTTTTACCTTGTTATGTGATTTACCTCCGGGCTGATCTTTATGAAACCCGGCAGACCTGCTGCCAGATTCGTTCAACTTCATAAAAGGCTCCCCGTGCGCCAACACAAGACCGTCGGTATGAAAGGGAATTTCCAATCCTTCTTCTATACGGATAAGGAGGGTGTTTTTATTTAAAATTTTTGCAATAATTCCACTTCCTTTTTCGTTTAAGAAGCTTACTTTATCACCTATATTAAATTTCATCGCTTTTAAACAATATAGAGAATACAACTTGCGTTAATATAATCATAAATTGTGAAACCTAAAATAAAGATACATGAGCAAAACTTTTACTCCAAAAAAACATGTTGAATTTAATTTACCCCCCTCAGGTACAGTCCATAGGAAATTACCTGAATTCAACGAAGATCCTCCCAGCATAATTATTAAAAATATTCTCAATTATTCAAAATCGCTCTGCATCTTAAAATCAGTCGCATTGGGTCATTTTGAAATGGTTTTGAATTAATGCTTAGTATATAGCAGGGAGTCAATAGTTTATAGCCCTTAGTATTTAGTCGTTAGTGTTGGTTGGCGAAGGAATACTAAAATGATTGCCCAAAGCTGCCTGCCATGGTGGAACAAGGGGGAGGGTCGCAAAACTTTTGTAACTTTGTTTCTGCGATGAATTCAACAACAGAAACTAAATCCAATGTATTCAAAGGCCTTAGCCTTATTGACGAAACTTTGGATATAAAGCATCTTCCTGATTACAGTTTACTGATTCAGTTGGGTTTAGATGCCCTACTGTGTTGTATTTTAGATCATGTCCGGAATAAATTCATAGCTTTCGAAAATTATACCTTCCAGGGAGTTCATAACTACAAAATACTTTGCGAAAAGCTTCAATTGCTTGTAAAGAGTGACAATTTGCTATCTTCCTGTTCAAGGGCAAAAAATGTAACATTGATCTGGGTGAACAATAAAAATACGTTCATTCCCAATGTTTTATTTGATGCAGGTAACAAGGAAAATTACCTGAAATTTAACCACACACTTGAAGAAGATGAAACAGTTGTTATAGATAACCTGAAGATGCTTGATGCAAAAAACCTATATGCCTTACCTGCCTGCTTAGATATAACTTTGAAAAGCCTATATAAATCCATTTCCATTCATCATTATTCCAGTTCATTGGTGGAAAATCTTTTGAGCAAACATAAAAACGACAGTGAAAAAAAACTTTTTGTACATGTCCAGGCAGATCACCTGGAAGTTATTGTCACTGAAGGTAAAAACCTTATTTTCTATAACACCTTCAACTATCAAACCAGCGAAGATTTTGTTTATTATGTACTGTTTGTTACCGAACAGCTAAAACTAAACCCGGAAAAAACAGAATTAACATTGTTGGGAGAAGTAGAGAAGGATTCGGCTATTTACCTTACCTTGTATAAGTATGTAAGGACCATCCGGTTTGGAGAGCGGTCAGAGGACTTTGAATACAGCTACAAATTAGATCAACTGCCCCCCAATTTTTATTACAATTTATTTAGCCAATCTACTCTTGCGAATTATTAGCGGAACCCATAAGAGCAGGACTATCCATACTCCTAAAAATCTGCCGGTCAGACCAACCACCGATTTTGCCAAGGAAAGCCTTTTTAATATACTGGGCAATCATTTTGATTTCAATGGGCTGAAAGCACTTGACTTATTTTGCGGAACCGGTAATATTACTTACGAATTTGCATCGCGTGGTTGTACTGACATAACCGCCATTGAAAGCAATTACCATTGTTATTCTTTCGTAAAAAAAACTTCTGCCGAATTCGGGTTTAAGGGTATTAAGGCTATTAAAAGCAATGTATTCTTTTTTCTTAAAACCTGTACCGGAAAATTTGATGTGATCTTTGCTGACCCTCCCTACGAAATGGAGGGAATTGAAAAAATACCGGAACTGGTTTTTGAAAAACAATTGCTTGGTAAGGGAGGATGGCTGGTGATCGAACATTCTGCCAAAAAGACTTTTACAAGCGAATACCTGGTGCAGAAAAGAAATTACGGTAAAGTAAATTTTAGTATTTTCGAACAGGCGTAGGCCTGATCATTATTGAGGCAGGCAAGAAATTATGAAAATTATTAATGCCAAACATCAGCTATTTGCAAAATACTTTCAGTTGTGAAAAGAGCCATTTTTCCAGGGTCATTTGACCCCATGACTTTGGGTCATGAATCTATCATCAGGAGAGGCTTGCCTCTTTTTGATGAAATCATTGTTGCCATTGGAATTAATTCAGAAAAAAACGGCTTTTTTCCGCCGGAGAAACGAAAGACCTGGATAGAACAGGTATTTAAGGATGAACCCAGGATAAAAGTAGTTTCATACAGTGGTTTAACGGTTGATCTTTGCAAAAGGGAAAAAGTAAACTATATACTGCGCGGACTGCGGACCTCGGCTGATTTTGAATTCGAACGCACTATCGCCCAGATGAACAAAGCCATGGTGAATGACATTGAAACGGTTTTTATTCTTTCCACTCCCGAACTTTCAGCCATTACTTCAACAGTAGTACGCGACATCATTAAAAACGGGGGAGATGCCAGCCTATTCGTTCCAAAAGAAATACGGTTAATCAAATGACTATTTGCGCTCTGCAAAAAAAGCAAAGCAATTTTTTGGAGGCAAAAGTGCAATTGCTTCGGTCACTTTGTTCCTTCGCCATAATACTCGGGTTTTCAAATTCATTATGCTCTCAAAATAGTACGATCAGAGGGGACGCCAAATTCTATAAAGGAAGCGAAATCAGCGCCGTTACTTATGACGATTACATAACTCATACGGAAAAAATACTAAGCACATCAATGGTTAATGATAGCGGTTTTTTTCAACTAAAATTTAATGCGGAAAAAAACAAGCTATGTCGTTTTAAAAAGTGAAAATGCCCGGGCTGAGATGTATGTTGAGCCGGGTAAAAATTACGATGTTATTCTTTTCCGGAAAGATACACTCAATTATATCAACCGTAATGTAGAGCAATTGGTGGACCTGGCTATATTAAAGACCGACAGTGACGAGATCAATGCCCTGGCTGCAGATTTCAACAAAAAATTTGATGTTTTTTGGGAAAACGATTACCAGTACTTTGTTATCAATAAATATTCTTACGAAAAAGTGGATTCATTCAAGGCCTGTATCCGAAAAAATTACTCAGGTCTTCACAAT
>Ga0206880_1046_pt1 | contig 13471 bp, 13 predicted proteins | sample Alteio_BWOrgCont_6_FD_152848 | JGI IMG/M metagenome (GOLD analysis project Ga0206880, IMG submission 152848) | Enriched cells from forest soil in Barre Woods Harvard Forest LTER site, Petersham, Massachusetts, United States -... | ecosystem: Environmental > Terrestrial > Soil > Temperate forest > O... | reverse complement strand
AGGCAATTTCATCGGTGGTGAATTCTAGCTCTATTAAAAGAGGCCCGCTCATCGCATTGGGAATAGCGTCACTGGCCTTATAGAAGAAAATGAATAATATAATGAGCATCCACTGTGGGCGCTGAGTAAATTCAATAATAGAGTCTTTAATGATTTTAATATAGGCAGAAAAAGAGGGGAATACACTGGTTTGTTCTCTTGGGGTGGAGGGCTCACGGACTAGGAAAATGGTTAAAGGACCCACGAGGCTAAGAAGTGCCACAACGCCGTATACGACGGGCCAGGAATATCGCGAGGCGAGCAATAAGGTCCCTGCACTGCCGGTTATCATGCCTATTCTGAAACCCATGCCCGCTAATGCCGTACCGACGGCAAGTTCTTGCTTCTCTACCCTTTCAATACGATAGGCATCTAAGACAATATCCTGACTGGCAGAACAAAAAGTCAGCAGGAATGCACAACAAGCGGTTAAAGCAATGTTTTTAACCGGATCGGTTAACCCTAACCCTATAATGGCCAGTATTAAGAAAGTTTGGGTGAATAATGCCCATCCTCGACGTTGCCCGAATCGCCTACAGAGAAAGGGGAGCGAGTAACGATCAACCAGAGGCGCCCATAAGAATTTGAGGCTATAGGGCAATGTCGTTAAAAACATCCAACCAATAGTTGTGTTGGAATAGCCCGTTTTCGCGAGCCAAATGGTTAGCGTCGACGAAACGAGAATAAAGGGCACTCCAGATGCAAAGCCTAACAACATTATGCAAAGCAAATGAGGACGCGTGTAATACTTTAAAATCTCGGATATTTTAATCATAGGTGAGTTGATATTATGGTGGATTTGCCAGCGATAATATACTGTTTATATTGTCAGCTTAGATGAGTGTATATTCAATAAATAAAAGGTAGTATGATGATTTACGTTAGGGCCGGATTTATATATGTCAACAGGCCCTAGGATCCTTATTGTTGATTTAATGTTTTTAATAGGGTTAAATATGTCCATTCCTGCAGACATTCTTGCTTACACGGAAGCAGCGCAGAGGTTGAGGAATACGCAAGTACTCTTTTCTGCGTGCTTCAAATCCCGTTCTCTTCCCGCTGTACCTCTTTTCTCTGCCAGCCCTCCTCACGTTGCGGTTGCTGCCGTCAACCCCTCGCCATCCCCTCTGGGTATCCCCGTCGGTGGGGAGGGCTCTGATTTTAAAACCAAACTTGAACATGAATTATTAGCTGAAATTGAAAAGACTAAAGATGAGCAATTAGTACTCATGTTGATTAACCAAGAAAAGTTACTTGCAACATTAGCGTTACGGGATCTGGAATTAAGGGCGTGCGCTGAAAAAATAATTTTCTTACGGGAAGAAGTACATGATTTACGAAAAAAAGTGAATGCAAGACATGATGTGACTGATGACCGAGAAAAGGTAGAAGGAGCAAGACGCCATATTTCAAAACAATAAAAGTCCACAGTTCGTGGATAAAATTTCTTAACTAACTATGTTTTTAGAATCGTTTTGCTATTGGTTTTAGAATAACTATGGTTGTTGTCTTCTTAGATTGATACAATAGCCCCTATGGAAACACGACAACTTTTAAATATATTGAATCCTGCACAAGAGCAAGCAGTCACAGCACCTTTAGGCCATTTATTGGTTTTGGCAGGTGCAGGCAGTGGTAAAACACGGGTGTTGGTACACCGAATTGCTTGGTTAATTAATGAGCGATTGGCCTCAGGATATGGTGTTCTGGCAGTGACGTTTACCAATAAAGCATCTCATGAAATGCGTGGCCGTTTGCAGCAGATGCTGGGCTCAAATGCTGAAGGCATGTGGATTGGTACTTTCCATGGATTGTCACATAAATTGCTCAGAATGCATTGGAAAGAAAGTGGATTACTGGAGAGTTTTCAAGTCATCGATTCGGACGATCAATTACATCTTATCCGACGCATCTTTAAATCATTAAATATTAATGAAGAACGGTGGGAACCTAAAAAAGCACAAAATTTTATTAATCGAAAAAAAGATGAAGGCGTTCGAGCGAACCAGCTTCTGCATCCCGAAGGTGCCTATGAACAGGTGATGGGAGAGGTTTATCGAGCCTATGAAAAGCTTTGTATAGAAAATGGTGTCGTTGATTTTGGAGAATTATTAATACGTTCTTATGAATTATTAAACACAAATCCAGAATTGCTGACGCACTATCAGGCAAGATTTCAACATGTGTTAGTAGATGAATTTCAGGATACGAATACGATTCAGTATCAATGGTTATCATTGCTGGCCAGGAATGCTCGTTCCATCACGATAGTGGGTGATGACGATCAATCTATTTATGGTTGGCGAGGTGCTAAAATAGAAAATATTTATCGTTTTGAAAAGGAATTTAAAGATACTCAGCTCATTCGTTTAGAGCAAAATTATCGTTCTACAGGCACCATTCTTTCTGCAGCGAATGCCTTAATTGGTCATAATATGGGGCGTTTAGGCAAAACACTGTGGACGGATAGTGATAAAGGAGAACCCATTTCGCTTTATGCGGGGTTTAATGAAGAAGATGAAGCTTTATATGTGGTGCGTCAAATTCGTGATTGGCTAGAGAAGGGTGGGAGTGCTCGGGATGTCGGCGTCTTGTATCGGTCGAATGCGCAATCTCGAGTGATTGAAGAAGGCTTGGTTAGAGCTGGGCTCCCTTACAGTATTTATGGTGGTCTTCGATTCTTTGAACGCGCAGAAATAAAAGATGCCCTGGCTTATGTCCGATTAGCCGTCAACACGGCAGATAATACGGCCTTTGACCGAGTAGTGAATGTTCCGCCACGAGGCATTGGGGAAAAAACGTTAGAGAAAATTCACGAAATGGCAGAACAACAAAATTGCACTTTATGGGATGCTGCCATTCAAATGACGCAAGAACGAGAAGGGTTAGGAGCTAAAGCTCACAGAGGTCTCTTGACCTTTACGCAGGTCATCGGACAATTGATAGAATCGTCAAAAGAGGAATCCCTCTCTAAGTTAATAGAAATCACTATCCAAGAAAGCGGATTGTTACAATTTTTTAAAGAACAAAAAGGTGAAAAAGCTCAGAACAAAGCTGAAAACTTGGAAGAATTAGTCAATGCGACCACCGATTTTGAGTCGGAGATCCCCGATTCAGAAGAGTCTGCTGTCATAGCCTTTTTAGCTTATACCACTCTGGAGGGGGGTGAACGTACAAATAACAAGGCATCAGATGCTGTGCAGTTGATGACCTTACATTCCGCGAAAGGATTAGAGTTTCCCAATGTCTTTATTTGTGGGTTAGAGGATGGTTTATTCCCGCATCATTTCTCACGTGATAATCCAAAAAGTTTAGAAGAAGAAAGACGTTTATGTTACGTGGGTATTACTCGAGCCATGCAGAAATTAACGCTTACCTATGCTGAAAAAAGACGCGTGTTTGGACGAGATGAAGAGCGGCGGGTGTCTCGATTTGTGGGTGAAATTCCCCACCATTTATTGCAAGAAAAGAATCGGCGCGTATCCGTGTCTGTCCCTCGATTTGGCTCTATTGCCGCTAGTCAAAAACTAGGTTATTCCATGCCAAGCACATCAGAGGCAGGTTTTTGTTTAGGGCAGCGCGTGCTACATCCAAAATTCGGGCAAGGGACAGTGATCGATCATGAAGGAAATGGTGAGCGTGCACGCGTCAATGTTCATTTTGATATGTGTGGCAGTAAATGGTTGGCGCTTGCTTATGCAAAATTAGCCGCTGTTTGAACATTCAATTTGTTTCATTTTTAAATTTTCTGTATGATTGCCGAGGTTATTATTTTAAAGCTAAATGAAGAGGTGAATATTATGGGATGGAAAGATCGTTTGAAGCATGTTGGAAAGAAGGTCGAGAGAGAGGTAAAAAGAGTCGCACATCAAGTGGAAGCTTTACCGGACAAGGTTGCCAGAGAAGGGGAAAGAGTGGCTGAACGTGTGGGCGCTAGAATTGATGCTGATATGGCAAAAACACGCGCAAAAGAAGAAGCAAAAGCAAACGCAGAAGCCGCCGTTGCACCAGCAGCGCCTGTCGTGGTGGTTGTGCCTTCCACTCCTGCACCAGCGCCAGTCGTTGTCGTTGTGCCTCCCGCACCTGCGCCCGTTTTAATGTTTACTATGCCGATGGCCGCCCTGTTGCCAGCCACACCAGCGCCTGTTCCTGCCGCCGCCGCACCTGCGCCCGTTGCTGCAGCTGAGGCGCCAGCAGCACCCGCGCCCGCTGCTTTACCTAGCGAAACATCAGAAGGCGCAACAGAGACAGCAGAAGGAGTAGAACCAGGCGCACCAGGGGGTGCAAATTTTGTTGAAGCAAATGTAGCTGCAAGTACAGCAATAGAAGGAGTACCCGCAGTATCTATGGAAAATTCGACAAAAGAAGGAGAGAAGGTCGGCAGCAGGCCAACCATTTAATAGGAACTTTGAAGCAATTTCAGGGTCCCATTATATGAGCTGTTTTTTAATGGCCCACCCTCCCGCTTCGGGGTAGCCACCGAGGGGGAGTGGTAATCTCGGTGTTTGTGCCGAGTGGTGAGTCCCGGGCGTCTGGTTGTGATCGATCAGGCCCGGGCTCTTTTTTGCCCTAGTGTGCTTCTTCCCAATTATTACCTACACCCACTTCCACTTGCAATTTAACAGAAAGGGGAATGGCATTTTCCATGGTAGATTTGATCACTGGAATGACTGTTTCAATAAGTGTGTCTTTCACCTCAAATACCAACTCATCGTGCACTTGCATGATCATTTTAAGATCTAGATGATTATCCAGGATCCATTTGTCCAATTGAATCATGGCGAGTTTAATGATATCAGCATTAGTGCCTTGCATCGGCGCATTAATCGCTGCGCGTTCTGCTGCACGTTTTAGTCCCATGTTTTTGGATTTCAAATCGGGAAGATAGAGTCGTCGTCCCATGACCGTTTCAACGTAGCCGAGTTCAGAGGCTTCTAGCCTTGTTTTTTCCATAAACGCTTTTACAGAAGGAAAACAAGCAAAGTATTGTTCGACCATCGTTTCAGCTTCTTTTCTATCCACGCCCAACTGTTTAGCCAGTCCAAAGGCAGACATACCATACATCAGTCCAAAGTTAACTGCTTTTGCGCGACGCCTTTGTTCGGAGGAGACCTCTTCGACAGAAACACCAAAAACGGCGGATGCTGTGCTGACATGAATATCCTCATTATGAGTAAAAGCTTGCAATAAACCTTTGTCTTGTGACAAATGTGCCATAATGCGTAACTCGATTTGAGAATAATCGGCTGCTATTATTTTATAGCCAGGGGGTGCAATAAAGGCGGTACGGATCTTTCGTCCCTCTTGGCTACGGATGGGAATATTTTGTAAATTGGGATCCGTTGAAGATAAGCGCCCTGTTGCTGTAATGGCTTGTTGATAGGAGGTGTGCACTCTGCCTGTTTTGGGTTGAATTTGCTCAGGGAGCTTGTCTGTATAAGTGGATTTCAGTTTGCTTAGGCTACGATATTCTAATATCAAACTAGGGAGTGGGAAGTGGAGTGCTAATTCTTGCAAAGTCGGTTCAGAGGTTGAAGGTTGACCGGTGGGTGTTTTTTCAATGATCGGTAAACCGAGTTTTGTAAATAAGATTTCTTGCAGCTGTTTCGGCGAATTCAGATTAAAATCTTGACCTGCTAACGCAAAAATCTCTTTTTCTAACGCCTGCATTCGTTTCTGCAACTCTGTGCTTTGTTCAGATAGTTGTTGTGCGTCAATTAAGACGCCAGTTCGTTCCATGCGGGCCAAAACAGAGACTAATGGCATTTCTATCGTTTCAAATACTTTTTTTTGTTTTTCTAAATGACAGAGTTTTGGCCATAAAGCATGATGTAAACGGAGCGTGATATCAGCGTCTTCTGCTGCATAAGGCCCTGCCATCTCCAAGGGTACTTGATTAAAAGGCAATTGTTTAGCCCCTTTTCCTGCGACTTCTTCGAAAGTAATGGTTTTATGTTGGAGTTCGCGTTCAGCCACCTTATCCATATTATGGCGTTCGGTGCTCCCTAGGACATAAGACTCTAACATAGTATCGAAACCAACGCCTTGAAGATGGATATTGTGGTTGGCGAATATTTCAATATCGTATTTTAAATTGTGTCCAACCTTTAATTTTTGGTGATCTTCTAAGATAGGGCGTAGTTGTTCTAGTACCCATTGACGGGGTAATTGTTCTGGCGCACCCATGTAATCATGGGCAAGAGGGATATAGGCGGCTTGTCCAGGTTTGACAGAAAACGAAATCCCGACCATCTCGGCAGCCATATAATTTAGGCTTGTCGTCTCGGTATCCACGGAAAACAGGTTAGCGTTTTGTAGTCGTTTAAGCCAAGCTTCGAATTGAGACAGTGTTAATATTATTTCGTAATCGATAGGGTTGGCTGAAATAGAGATTTCCGACATCTTTGTTATTTCCGGGGTCTCTGTCCTAGCCTCTATGATAGTATTTGTTCCCTTATCAATCTCCTTTAACCAACTCTTAAATTCTAATTCAGTAAACAGGGTGCTTAAGGCAGACGTGTCGGGTTCGCGTAAATCAAACTGCTCCGGGTTATCCTCTATCGTGACATCCGTTTTAATGGTCACCAGTTCTTGATATAACGGAAGTAGGGATATATTTTCTCTTAGATAATCACCCACTTTCCCCGAAATGTCTTTAGCATGCGCAATAATGTTATCCAGAGAGCCATAGGTTTCTAGCCATTTAACCGCAGTTTTCGGACCTACTTTTGGTATGCCGGGAATGTTATCCACAGAATCGCCAATCAAACTTAAATAATCAATCATTCTTTCAGGCGGCACTTCAAATTTTTTGATGACCTGATCCCTGTCATAAATCACATTGCTCATAGTATTAATCAAGACTATTTGGTCATCTACCAGTTGAGCAAAGTCTTTGTCACCGGTTGAAATTAATGTAAACAACCCTTTTGCTTTTGCCTTTCTGGCTAAAGTGCCAATGACATCATCCGCCTCTACGCCAGGGATGACGATCAACGGAAATCCCATCGCTTTAATCATCGCATGTAGAGGGGCTATCTGACTTTGGAGTTCGTCAGGCATGATCACTCTATTCGCTTTATAGGGTTGGTAAAGGGCATGCCGGAAGTTTTTTTCTTTGCTATCAAAAATCACAGCCATTTGTTTAGGGGCATATTCTGTTAATAATTTTTTTAACATATTGATGACCCCAAAAATGGCCCCAGTGGCTTGACCTTTGGAGGTTGTGAGAGGCGGCAGCGCATGGTAAGCTCTAAAGAGATAAGATGAGCCATCCACTAATATAAACGGGGATTTTGGAATTGGAGACATGATTAAAGTACTCAGTATTTTTGTAAAAACAATACATTATGCCGTCCAAACGCCCCCCTGTCAAAGCACCGTTGGAAAGAGGGACTTATTGTTATGTTGAATATGTTGAGCAAGTTATTTATTTGTATTAGTCTTTTACTGTCGTTTAACATTTGTGTTGCGGAAGAAGCGAAGGAAGGTATCAGTGAAATGAGTGAAAACACCCAGGGACCTACGTTAGAGATTAAAACCGACAAAATCACAAAATCAAACGCAGAGTGGAAAAAAATTCTCGCCCCTGAGCAATATAAAGTGACTCGAAATAAAGGGGCTGAAAAGGCATTTACGGGGAAATATAGCGATTTTCATGAAAAAGGGCTCTATGTTTGTTCGAATTGTGCCCAACCCTTATTTAGTTCAGAAGTGAAATATGATTCAGGCTCTGGTTGGCCTAGTTTCTGGGAACCTCTTTCGCCCGCCAGCATTGCCACACAAGAAGATAAAAGTTTGTTTAGTAAACGAACCGAAGTTATCTGTAGCCATTGTGATGCGCATCTTGGACATGTATTTCCGGATGGCCCGCCACCGACGGGACTTCGGTACTGTATGAATTCCGCCTCCTTAGAATTTATACCGAACGCTGTTTTAAAAGCAGAAGCGCCGTAAAACAGGCCTTAGGATCTGTAAAAAAATAACTTCCCCTTTTTAAGCGAGAGTTGTTTGAGCGCAGCGAGTTTAGCGAGCGAAAAAAGGGGAAGTTATTTTTTTACAGATCCTTATTCCAAGCTTAGCAACTCATCCAGTTTTGAATGAGCTTCTTCTAGCCCTTGTGGGATAACGGATGAGAATAATTGGATGGTGATCAGATCTTCATAGCCACTCAACTCTTTTCGCACGTGAAGTAGAGTATTTTGTGCGGCTCCTCGTTTCAGTTTGTCTGCCTTAGTGAGCAGTATGTGAATGGCCAAGTTTTGTGGGGCAGTCCATTTGATCATACGCCAATCGAATTCCGTTAGGGGATGTCTAATATCCATGAGTAAAATAATACCCTGAAGGCTCTGCCTATGGCTGATATACTCCTCTATGGACTTACCCCATCGATGCTTAATCTCTTCTGGTACTTTGGCGTAGCCATATCCTGGGAGATCGACCAAACGACGGTGAGCATCCAGTATGAAAAAGTTAATTAATTGAGTTCTACCGGGTGTTTTGCTGGTGCGCGCAAGCCGATGACGGCCCGTGATGGCGTTTAAAGCACTGGATTTACCGGCATTGGAACGACCCGCAAAGGCGACCTCAGCGCCGATATCGGGTGGCAGTTGAGAAAACGTTGCAGCACTTTTTAAAAATTCTATCTGGTTGTAGTTTAATGGATCCATTCAATATGATAACCTTTATAAGCCTATTTGAAAACGGGTGGATGGAGTATTTGATGAGATTAAAGGTGTTAGGGGCCATATTGCTTTTTGCAAGTTACTCAACTTTAGCAGAATCCCCTGTGCAGCCTGTCGAGAATACCAATAGTGCCAACAATATGCTCATCCCTTCGACTGCTCTCGTGCCTGTCAAGTCACAAGTGTGTGCTGCCTGCCATGGTGTGGATGGCAATAGCACGGTTGGCATGTGGCCAAAATTGGCTGGCCAGCATAAGGGGTATCTCGTTAGAGAGCTCAAAGAATTTCAGAAGGGGGATAAGGGTGGCAGAAACGATCCCAGTATGGTAGCCATGGCCCAGGGCCTATCAGATGCGGATATCGAAGAAATCTCTGCCTTTTATGCCAAACAAAAACCGACGCCTGGGGGTGCTAAGGCCGAGTTCGTGAGCAAAGGGGAAAAGCTTTATCGTGGGGGTAACTCAACGACGGGCGTGTCGGCTTGTATTGCTTGTCATGGCCCTAAAGGGGAAGGGAACGATCTGGCGAATTACCCTAAGATAAGCGGTCAACAGATTGACTATACTATGACTGAATTAAAGAAGTTTCGAACAGGGACGCGCTCAAATGATCCCAATGGGATCATGAGAGATATTGCTAAGCGGATGACAGATGAAGATATTCAAGCGGTGAGTGATTATGTTTCAGGGTTACATTAAAGTATTGATTGTTCTTGGCCTTTTAGGCATCGGTGGTGCTGCATTCTGTTTAAAGGGTTGGCATAAAGATCTTGAAACGGCTCTTCCTGTGAAAGCCACTCCACCCGTATCGGTGGCTGTAGCTGCTGCGCCGACGCGTAAGGCACCTGTTGTTCAAGCGCCATCGAATACACCTCAAACTTTAACGCACATTGAGGAAGGTAAACACTATCAGCGTATACCCGCTAAAATTTCGCAAGATCCTAGGATCCAAGGCTTTATCGCGCAGGATCCAGGAAAAGTTCAGGTGATTGAGTTTTTTAGTTATGGCTGTTATGGCTGCCAACAGCTACATCCCTCTCTCAATCAATGGCTGACGACAAAACCCAACAACGTTGTTTTTTATCGCATGCCGGTTGTCTTTCATCCTGGCTGGGATCAGCTAGCGAAGATATTTTACGCGACTCAGGCCCTAGGGTTATCCAAAAAGTTGGATACCGAATTTTTCACTGCCATTAATCAAAATCATGTTGATCTCTCCAAGGACGCTATATTGGAAGACTTTGTCAAAGTGCGTGGCGTCGATCCGAAAACGTTTATGGATGCACTCCATTCTTTTAGTGTGAATCGGCAATACACGCGGGATCAAGATCTCAGCAATCTTTATCAAATTATCCTAAGCCCAGTCGTTGTTGTGAATACACCAACCGGTAGCTTCCTTGCCTCTGTCCCTATGGTTGGGAACACCGAAAATTTTATTAAAGTATTAAATCACATCATTTCAATGAAGTAAGGATCTGTGGATCTTTACTTCACTTTAGAAACCATATATTCGATGGTTTTTCGGATCTCTGCTTCGTCGCATGTTGAGCAGCCCCCCTTGGGTGGCATTGCTTTGAGTCCTTCCATGGCATGTTTAACGAGCTTATCCATTCCTTGTGCGATGCGAGGTTGCCAAGCTTTTTTATCGCCCAATTTGGGGGCATCGGCTAATCCTGCTTGATGACACATTTGGCACGTTTGTTCATAACGATCTTTACCGATATCTGCCGATGCAACTGGCGAGGTTGCTTTCGATCCGGCTACCCCCCCTTGAATGGTAACTTGTCCCTCAGGCTTAATTCTCTCGATAATCGCTTTCTCAGTTAAAGATCCTGTGAGTGCGCCAAAACAGATAGGTACCCCTACCCCTAAGAGAGTCGCACACGTTAACACTACCCACCGTTTCAAAACCCTTCTCCTCGTCCAGCTTTTTGTTAAGCTTCCTAGACAAATCAGTCAATTTTGTACTATCATGGCCCATTCTTTAATGAAACGAAGTACATACTTTATGCCCATAGATCAATCCATGATTTTACAAGCCGCTTCACTACTCCAAGCCGGAAAGTTGGTTGCTATCCCTACCGAAACGGTCTATGGATTGGGTGCGGATGCATTAAATACGAATGCTATCCAAAAAATATATGCAGCTAAAAATCGGCCCATGACCAACCCTTTGATTATACACCTACCTAACGATGAGGCAATGTCTGACTGGGCCATTGATATTCCCAAACATGCTTGGACATTGGCAAAAAAATATTGGCCAGGACCCTTGACGCTCATTTTGCCCAAACATCCTCGGGTTCCGCTCTCTGCTACGGGGAATCAAAATTCTGTGGGGCTGCGGGTCCCCAATCACCCCATGGCGTTAGCGTTGTTGAAAGTGTTTGGGGGCGGCATAGCAGCGCCCTCGGCTAATCGTTATGGCAGGATTAGCCCTACCACAGCAGCGCATGTCGAGGAAGAATTGGGTAGTCAGGTCGATTTGATTTTAGATGGGGGCCCTTGCCAAGTGGGCATTGAGTCGACCATTATCTCGATGTTGGGTGAAGAACCAATCGTTTTACGCCAAGGAAGCCTTTCGGCTGTGGAGATAGCAGACACTTTGGGGTTACCATCCATCTCCTACCGCACCTCGAGCGCCACCCAAGTCCCTGGCCAAAGTGAGTCGCATTATGCGCCCTCTAAATCTTTATACTTGGTAGAACAGATAAGATTTTTGGACGCGGTTCAGCAGTTAGAAAAACGGGGAGACAAGTTTAGCGTTTTGAGTTTTGGTGTAAAGCCCAAAGCATTTTTAAGTCAACACTTATGGATTTCGGCATCGAACGATCCCGCTTCTTACGCGCATCACTTATACGCCTATCTCCGATTATTGGATCACTCTCCTGGTGATTTTATTTTGGTCGAAGCTCCCCCCACTGACATTGCGTGGGCGGCGGTTATAGATCGGTTACGGCGGGCATCTTGTCAAGCATCACCGTTGTTTTAAGGGTTTGATCGCTAGAGAAGCGGGCGAGCGCCAATTCGATCAGGCGATCGATTAAATCGGGATAAAGAAGGCCTGTTGCCTCCCACATTTTGGGGTACATACTGATGCGAGTAAAGCCTGGAATGGTATTAATTTCATTCACAACCACACGCCCATCTTTTTGTAAAAAGGTATCCACTCGCCCCATGCCTTCACAACACAGGACTTGATAAGCTTGAATGGCAATGCTTTGAATATTGCTCACTTGCTCTTCCGTCAAACGGGCAGGGATCTCAAACAAAGCGCCGTTTTCATCTAAATATTTACACTCATACGAGTAAAACTCGTGTTCATTTTGAGGGATCACTTCCCCAGGTAACGATGCGATGGGATTTTCATTGCCAAGCACCGAGCATTCGATTTCTCGCCCTACGATACATTCTTCAATTAAAATTTTGTGGTCATACTGAAATGCATACTCAACTTTTTCCTGGAATTCATCTTCACTGTTGATTTTGGAAATACCAACGGAGGATCCCAGATTGGCAGGTTTGATAAAAAAGGGTAATCCTAACTCTTGCTTAATTTGACTAAAACTGGATTTCTTGATCGAAGCACGATTAAAGGTTAAAAATTTTGCGATCGGAATGCCCGCATCTCTCAATAATCGCTTCATCACATCTTTATCCATGCCAACGGCAGAGCCCAAAACACCTGCTCCGACAAAAGGCATATTGGCCAGTTTCAATAGGCCCTGAATGGTGCCATCTTCGCCATTCGTACCATGTAACACAGGAAAGATAACATCTAACGGTTGGTTTAATGCTTTCCCTGAAAGACTGACTAAAGGGTTTCCAGATTGTTTAGGAACCAGGGTAACGCTATCCTTGGCGTTATGTAAGCGAATGAGTTCTGCATTATCTGCATTTAAAAATGCCCGCGATAAATCTTCATGCAAAAACCATTCCCCATTTTTATGAATACCAATCAGCACCGGTTCGTATTTGTTTTTATCCAAGGCCTCTATCACATTTCTCGCCGACAAAAGCGAAATTTCATGCTCAGCAGATTTTCCTCCAAACAGAATACCCACTCGAATTTTCTTCGTCATAGTTTGAGACCTTAATGATGGTGATGATGTTTACTCACCTCCATTCTAGCAATATTATCACTTTTAGACAAAACAACCTGTAGCCAAACAAACGGTGGTTAAAAATTAATCAACTTCTTTGCACCCTTGATTACACATGGTTTTGTAGCAATACGTCACATTTTATCCACAGGGCTATCCCAAGGTTTCGTGGATAATCACCTTATTTATTTTAATAAGCTTAAAGAAAAAAACATAAAGAAAAAAACATTGACAGCTACCTGAATTCTGTATTACTGTAAAAATGTCTCAATATTTTTTATTTATGATGATAGGTGTATTTATGAGTTATTTTTCTTGTCTTTTGGTGCCGTCTGGCCCGCCGTCGCGATTAAGTCGTCTCATTGCTTTTATTCATAATAATAAGATATCTGCATCTATCAAATCTTCAAAATTCTCGCCCAAACGTAAGCGCTGAAGCGCACCAATTCTTTTTTTTACACGTTTTATAATATTTCGCTTAACTGTTGGCATCTTTATATTCCACAGCATAAGTCTTAGTCGTTATTCATTTTGAAGGAGTTAATACAATGCAGCCTCAAAGAAAAATGGGTTTTTGGGCCCTGACATCCCTTGTGATAGGGAGTCAAATTGGATCAGGTATTTTTCTATTACCGGCCAATCTTTC
>Ga0206880_1052_pt1 | contig 13509 bp, 8 predicted proteins | sample Alteio_BWOrgCont_6_FD_152848 | JGI IMG/M metagenome (GOLD analysis project Ga0206880, IMG submission 152848) | Enriched cells from forest soil in Barre Woods Harvard Forest LTER site, Petersham, Massachusetts, United States -... | ecosystem: Environmental > Terrestrial > Soil > Temperate forest > O... | reverse complement strand
GTGCCGTGGGAGTCAGCCTGGTCGGAGCGGACGTCGCCGGTGTCCTGGTTGGTTAGGGTGACGGTGGCGTTGGGGATAATGGCACCGGACTTGTCCTGCACGGTGCCGGTGAGTGTGCCGTAGAGCACTTGCGCATGAAGCGTGGTGGCTTGGAGGACGACCGCGAGGAATGTCAGCAGGATGTATCGGAGCCAGCGAGCGCTCTGGGTGGATTTATTTGTGGTCAGGGTGAAATCACGCTTCATGGTGTTCCTCCAAGAATGACAACGCAGAGGTCATTGCATTTTGTACTGGCTCTGCTTGAATCTCTATTTTTTACGCGTCGCAAACTTTATCTATAGCCGGAAGCTGCTGTCAAGCTAATTTCTTGGCTTCTACGGTTCGCGCAAAGCGCCGATGCAAGCCATTGAAACGATGGTCATAGATAACTTTCAACCCCTTTACACGGCTGAATGGTACACACTATTGCCAGAGCTGGCTCGCTTGTCATAGAGTTGCCTTGAAAATTTTGTATGCAAATAAACCCGTCCAGAGATGGTGTTGCGGACGCATCAAAAAGATCGTTCTTGTAGCTGTATAGGCGGCCGGAGTTGGCGCGAGGATGGAAGGGGTAATCGTGGACCAGGGGGGTGTGCGTCCGCTGGAGATTCCGGATCAGGGTCGGCAGTTGCGGCAACGCTGGGTGCGGATTTTGCCGGCGGTGTTTGTTACGTATAGCCTGGCGTATCTTGACCGAGCAAACTATGGGTTTGGCGCCGCGGCAGGGCTGGCCAAGACGCTACATATTACGGAGAAGGACTCGTCTCTGTTGAGTGCGGTGTTCTTCTTCGGCTACTTTGCGTTTCAGATTCCGGGAGCGGCGGTGGCTCGACGCTACAGTGTGAGCCGCGTGGTGTGTGTGGCGCTGATGCTGTGGGGGACGCTGGCGGCGCTGACGGGAGTGATCCAGAACTTTCGGCTGCTGGTGCTCGACCGGTTTCTGTTGGGCGTGGCGGAGAGCCTGATCTTTCCGGTGATGCTGCATTTGCTGACGCACTGGTTTACGCGGAGCGAGCGCTCGCGTGCGAATACATTTCTGATGCTGGGGAATCCGCTGACGGTGCTGTGGATGTCTGTTGTGACGGGGCTTCTGATCCAAGCGTTTGGCTGGCAACGCACGTTCTTGCTGGAAGGCCTGCCGAGCGTGGTGTGGGGCGTGGTGTGGTTGTTGCTGGTGAAGGATGATCCGGAGAAGGCCAGCTGGCTGTCGAAGCCTGTGGCCCATGCGCTGAAACAGAGGCTTACTGAGGAGCAAGGTGCGGTGACGTCGAAGGGCAGCGTGCGACGGACGTTGATGTCTCCGATGGTGCTGCTGATGTCGGTGCAGTACTTTTGCTGGAGTCTGGGTGTGTATGGGTTTGTGCTTTGGATACCGACAATGGTGCGGCACGGTACGGGGTCGACGATGGCGCAGACGGGCGTGCTGACGGCGATGCCGTATCTGGCGGCGATCCCGATGATGCTGCTGGTGTCGTATCTTTCGGACAGGACGCTGCGGAGGAGTTCGCTGGTGTGGCCGTTTCTGTTGGCGTCGGGTGTGGCGATGCTGATGTCGTTCTGGTTTGCCGAGAGGAATTTTGCGATTTCGTTTGTGGGGCTGATTGTGGCTGGGGCGTGTATGTATGCGCCGTATGGACCGTTCTTTGCGATTGTGCCGGACAGACTGCCGCGCAATGTAACCGCGGAGGTGCTGGCGATGGTGAACAGCTGCGGAGCGCTGGGCGGATTTTGCGGAACCTACTTTGTGGGGATGCTGCAGGCGGTGACGGGTGGCTCGCGCGCGGGGTTTCTATTGATGGCGCTGGCGCTGATTGCGTCGAGCGGCCTTATGATTTGCCTGAAAGACCCGCCGCGAAATACACGTGTGGGGGCCGGAGCTGAGGTGCTGGAGTCGATATGAGTGCTGAGACGGTGATCTCCGTGACACGCGTGCTGGAGAGCGAGAGTAGCGCTGCGGAGTCGGTGGTGACGCATGCACGCGGGCCGGAGGGGCAGCTGCCGATTACGGCGGAGATGCTGATCTCTGAGCCTTCGGGGAATTTGTTTGGTCTGAGCCAGAACGCGGGAATGGGGTGGGAGCCTTCGCGGCTGCTTGATCCCGAGTTTCTGATTTTGAGCACGCATGGCGGACTGCGTGCTCAGGATGGAACGCCGATCGCGCTGGGATTTCATACGGGGCATTGGGAGGTTGGACTGCTGGTGGCTGAGGCTGCTCGCGAGTTGCGCGGGCTGCGGGCGATGCCGTTTGCAGGGGCGTGCACCGATCCTTGTGATGGAAGAACGCAGGGTACGACGGGGATGCTGGACTCGTTGGCGTACCGCAACGATGCGGCGATGGTGATGCGGCGGCTGATGCGGTCGTTGCCGAACCGCAAGGGTGTGATGGGGATTGCGACCTGCGACAAGGGGCTGCCGGCGATGATGATGGCGCTGGCTTCCAGTGGTGCGTTACCGAGTGTGCTGGTGCCGGGCGGTGTGACTCTGCTGCCGGAGAACGGTGAGGATGCGGGGAAGGTGCAGACGATTGGCGCGAGGTTTGCGCAGAAGCAGATCACGCTAGAGTATGCGGCGGAGGTTGGCTGTCGGACGTGTGCGACGCCGGGTGGCGGATGTCAGTTTCTGGGAACGGCGGCGACGTCACAGGTGGTGGGCGAGGCTCTGGGGATGTCGCTGCCGCATTCGGCGCTGGCGCCTTCAGGGCAGCCGATATGGCTGGATGCCGCGACGCGGTCGGCACGCGCGTTATTGCGGATGGCACAGCTACGGATGGGCACGCATAATGTGCTGACGGACGCGGCAGTTCGAAATGCGATGGTGGTTCATGCTGCGTTTGGCGGGTCGACGAATTTGTTGTTGCATGTGCCTGCGGTGGCACATGCAGCGGGGCTGCGCAGGCCAAGCGTGAGCGATTGGGTGGCAGTGAACCGCGAGGTTCCGCGGCTGGTAGATGCGCTGCCGAATGGGCCGCAGAACTTTGCGACGGTGCAGGTGTTTCTTGCGGGCGGAGTGCCGGAGGTGATGTTACATTTGCGACGTGCTGGTTTGCTGGATTGTAGTGTTCGCACGGTGACCGGAGAGACTCTGGATGAAAACCCGGACTGGTGGGAGCAGAGCGAACGACGGCGTGTTGTGAAGCAGAGACTGCTCGTGCTGGATGGGGTGGATGCGGATGAGGTGATTCTTTCGCCGGGGAGAGCGAAGGCTCGCGGGCTTGCGGCGACGGTGTGTTTTCCGGTGGGCAATCTGACTCCGGAGGGTAGTGTGATCAAGAGCACGGCGATCGATCCTTCGTTGATCGATGACGATAACGTCTATAGACACACGGGGCCTGCGCGGGTGTTTACGACAGAGGGTGCTGCGATTGCGGCGATCAAGAGTGGCTCGGTGGGTGCCGGAGATGTGGTTGTGTCGATCTGTGGAGGCCCTCTGGGCGCGGGGATGCAGGAGATCTATCAGGTGACGTCCGCGTTGAAGAGCCTTGCATCTTGCAGGAACGTTGCTGTGCTAACGGATGCGCGGTTCAGCGGCGTTTCAACCGGTGCGTGCGTTGGGCATATTTCGCCTGAGGCGCTGGCGGGTGGGCCGATTGGCAAGGTGCGCGATGGCGATACGATCTCGCTGACGATTGATCGCAATGCTATGCATGGAACGGTCGATCTTGTAGGCGAGGGTGAGGAGCGCTTCAGTGCGGATGAGGGCGCGAGGCGGCTTGCGGCGCGTTCGATGCGTGAAGATCTCGCACCGCATCCTGCATTGCCGGACGACACGCGGTTGTGGGCTGCGCTGGTGCAAGCGAGCGGTGGTGTGTGGGGCGGATGTGTCTACGACACGGATGCGATTGTGAACAAGCTGAGGGCGAGCCAGTAGCAGGGTTAGACAACGCTGCGCGGCTTGCGCGTGTTTGGGCGCGGGGTGCCCTGGCTGGAGTTGCCGTGTCCCGAGTGACGCTGAAGGACGACGGCTGCGGCGCCGCGCAGGCGAGAGAGTTCGCCGTCGCTGGTGATGGCCAGTCGTGGTGCAGTGCCGGTGAGCATGGTCTGCTCCATGTTGCGCTGCACGATGGGACCGAACCGTGCCCACGATGCGGTGAGGTCGCCGGTGATGAGAATGACCTCCGGCGCGAGCGCCGCAGTGATGAGGCGAAGGCCGCGACCGAGCGCGGTGCACTGACGCGTGATTGCAGCGATGGCTGACTTGTCGCCCTCTTCGGTCATGTGCAGGAGCTCGTGATAGGTGAGGGTTTTGGCTTTGGGGACGGCCTCCGCGTAGTAGCGCAGTGCGGCGTTGGAGGAGGCGAAGACTTCCCAGCAGCCGCGCTGGCCGCAGCCGCAGACGGGGCCGTTGGGGTCGACGGGACTATGGCCGAACTCGCCAGCGAGGCCGCTGCGGCTGGTGACGATCTGGCCGTTGGCGAGAATTGCAGAGCCGATGCCTTCGGAGACGGTGACGAGGACTGCATCGCGAACGCGATCGAGGCGTCCAGACCATGTTTCGGACAAAAGACAGGCGTTCGCAGCGTTGGCGAGCTCGACCTGGAGCTTCATCTTCTGCTCCATAGATTTTTTGATGTCGAAGTCGCCCCACTTGAGGTTGGGGGCAAGAATAAGGCGTTGCGTGGTGGGGTCGACGCGGCCGGGCATGCTGAGGCCGATGCCCTCGAAGGAGCGTTCAGGATGTGCGGTGCGCATGCCCTTCATACACTCGACGATGCGGTCGATGGCGCGTTCGGGGTCTGCGACGAGAGGGACAACGGCGCGGGTGAGGAAGCGCTCGTTGAGGTCGACCAGGGCTACGATCGCCTGGCGTGGGCGGATGTCGGCGACGAGGATAACGAGCTGATCGTTGAGCGCAAGCAGCGTTGGTCGGCGACCGCGTGGGCGATGTGCGAGCGCGCCTTCGGTGATCCACTTTTCATGGAGCAACTGTTCGGCGATGGCGGAGACGGTGCTGGGCTGAAGGCCCGATGCGCGGGAGAGATCGGCGCGGGAGATGGGCTGCCGTGAGCGAATGAGCTCAAGGATGATGTCGCGGTTGATGTCGCGTGCGTTTTCGCTCGAGGCGAGCTCCACGTAGGCGAGGTCCACACGCTTGATGCCGCGTCCAGCAAGTTTTGTACGTTCTTTAGCGCTCACCCTGTCTCCCAGCAGCGAAGTACACTCTATATTTTCTTTGTCGCGAACTTTATGGCGGTACGACTATAGATGTCAAGAGCTATTCCATTGACTAGTCTAGCGTATCCATTTGTTTGAAGCTCAGTGTGGGGCTTAGTTGCAGAGGCCTTCCAATGGCACATTATTTCCTGCAGACATGGATATCGCGAGAGGAACGCTTGCGCATTGGGGATAACGAGTTGTGGCAATGCTCAGGCGAGAACGTAGGGTGCGCGCTGCGGGCGAGAAAGCATGCTATTGGCCTCGTCATCGTTGTGAAAGCGTTCGGCGACTGGGTCCCAGTGCAGCTTGCGTTTAGTCTTCATCGCGATGTGGTTGACGAGGCAGGTGGAGCAGGCACGATGGCCGAGCTCGGCGGGGGCGGTGGGTTGCTGTCGGCTGCGGATGCAGTCGAGCCAGTTTCCGTGCTGGTCGTCGCTGGTGTAGAGATGGATCTCGTTGGGGCCGATGACGCTGGTGAGGATCTTAGGATCGCTGGCAACGAGCGGGTCGACGTTGGCTTTGTCGGCGGCGGTTGCTGTGGGGCTGGCCTGTTCGTCGCGAGTGACGAAGATCCAGCCTTTGGTGCCGATCCATTTGATGCCGTTAGGGTAGGCGCCGGAGATAGACATGGTGATGCCGTTGGCGTAGACGGAGTCGGACTTGAAGTCGCCGTGGACGTTCCAGAGGCCGTGGGTGGGGAACTCGGCGGTGGCTTGAACTTCGACAGGGCCGGTGTGTTCGGTGTTCATGCCCCAGTGGGCGGTGTCAACGTGGTGCGCGCCCCAGCCGGTGATCATGCCGGCGCCGAACTGCTCCATACGAAGCCAGCCGGGGCGATCGAAGCCCTGCAGCGGCATGACACGGTCGACGGTGTAGTAGACCTCGGGCGTGGAGCCGAGCCAGGCGTCGTAGTTGAAGCCTGCGGGAATGGGCATCTTGTCGGGGTTGCCACCTGAGGGGTCGCCTGGCAGGCCGATTTCGACGTGCTTGATGTCGCCGATGCGGCCGTTGCGGACGAGCTCGCAGGCGCGATGAAACTGTTTCCAGCTGCGCTGCTGTGAGCCGATCTGCAGAATGCGGCCGCTGGCCTTGACGTGGTCGGCCATGAAGCGGCCCTCAGAGATGGTGAGCGAGGCAGGCTTCTGGAGATAGACGTCTTTTTTTGCGCGGACGGCGGCGACGGCGAGGCGGGCGTGCTGGTGATCCGGCGTGGAGATGATGACGGCGTCGATGTCTTTGCTGGCGAGGAGTTCGCGGTAGTCAGAGTAGCCGACAGTGCCGTTGTAGTCTTTGCCGATTTGCTTGGCGTAGACGCCGTTGAGGAGCTGTTTGCCCTGCTCGACGCGCGGGGCGTAGAGATCGCAGACGGCGATGATGCGGTTGTTGCGCACGCCGGTGGTGTACTTCCAGACGCCGGGCATGTCATGGCCGCGGGAGATGCGTCCGACGCCGATGGCGCCGATGTTGATGCGGTTTGATGGGGCGTCCTGGCCGAAGACAGAGGAGGGAACGATGGTAGGAAAGCCAATGGCGGCGGCCGCGCCGAGGCCGGTCTTCAAGAATGTTCTACGTGTCTGTGTTGTCGTTGCCATCTTAGCTCGCTCCTCAGGGCCTGTCTTGAGACAACAAGAATCTAAGCCTGCGCGGGGTTGTCTGGCAACCTATATTTTGGGTGCCGAAGATTCTTAGGGAGAATGAGAGATTCGAGAAGGGTGTTGGCGCGGAGGATAGCCAGAAGGGTACAGGGTTACTGGCTCGTTAAGATCGAACGGCATGCTCGATGAGGCGAGCATGCCGTTTTTGTTGGTGATCCGTAGGATTCGATGTGCGGGTTAGAAGCTGAAGAGGGCCTGCATGAAGATGTCTCGGTTGCCTGGTGCGGGCATGCCGAAGGGACCGGTGGCGAGGGTTTGGGTCTGGCCGAAGAGTGGGGAGTTGAGAACGCCGTTGGGTGTGCCGCGGTTGGCGATGTTGAAGAGGTTGAGTGCGCCGATGATGAAGGTGAGGTTGTAGCGGCGAGGCACAGTGGCGTCGAGCTTGACCTGCTGCTGACTGCCGCTGAGGCCTCGGCCTTGAACGCCACCACCACCCTGCATCTGCGGGCCGCCGGTTTCAGTTTTGATGCGTGGACCGATGCCGATGGCCTTGCTGACGCGAATGTGGAAGACGACGTTGGCGGGGCCGGTGCCGAGGTTGTAGGGGACGAGCTGCTCGTTCTTGCCGGTGGGGTCGGCGTCGAGACAGCCGAAGGCGGTGGTGATGACACCGGTGGCGCCGCAGGTGCCGTAAGTGGGACGGGCATTGAACTGGTTGTTGCCGGTGAGGTCGTTGCCGATGGTGATGTTGTAGGGCGTGCCGGATTGCGCGGCGAGGAGCGGCGCGAAGATGATTCCATGCGGCGCGCTGTAAGTGCCGAGGACGAAGATGCGGTTGGTGATGCCGAAGGTGGCGCGGCCGTAGTCGAGACCGGGGTTTTGCGAGATCGATGGGACGGAGGTGACGCCGGCGGTATCGGACTTGGCGTTGCTATAGGTGTAGTTGCTGGTCACCGAGAATTTTTTGAAGCGTGTGCTGATAGTGGCGATGATCTGGTTCTCGTTGAAGACGCCGCCGGACTGGTATTGGTTGTTGTAGACGCTGGGCGTGGGGCCGGTGATGGTGTAGTTGCTGAGGTCAAAGGCGGGCGCGGTAACGACATCCGTGAGGTACTGGTGGACGCCGTGGGTGTAGAGGTAGGTGACGTTAGAGGTGGTGTGCTTGCCGAGTGCGTGGTCGACTCCGAAGCCGCCCTGCATGCTGAGTGCGGCGTGGAAGTGCGGGTCGATGGTGGAGATGCTGGGCGTGGTGGGAGATGCGACCCCGTTGTTGTATTGGGTGATGGATGCTTGTTCGTTGATGCCGTTCTGGTGGATGGTTTGAATAACGTAGGGCGTTCCGGTGGCGGAGCTGAAGGAGTTGGGTACGGTGAAGCGGTCGTAGAACCAGCCATAGCCGACGCGGAGAACAGTCTTAGGCGGGGTTTTACTGTTGAAGCCAGGTGCCCAGGCGATAGCGACACGTGGTGCGAAGTCAGCGTGATCGTGAATGCGGTTCTGGCCTTCGTAGCGGAGACCGTAACTGACGGTGAGGCCTGGGGTCTTTCTCCAGTCGTCCTGATAGAAGAGAGACGCGTCGAAGAGCAGCGCGCGGGCGAGTGGGTTTTGAATGCTCGTGGCCTGAACTTCCGAAGGATTGTTGGCCACGTAATCTGCGATGGATTGATAGGTGCTGCTGCCATTCTGGCCCGCGGTGGACTGGTTGGCGTCGCGGTAGGCGCGGAGGCGGGTGCCGAAGCGAATGGTGTGTTTACCAGTGGTGGCGGTTGAGTAGTTCTGGAGCTCGAAGATGTCCTGGTGGTCGGTGAGTGTGCCGGAGTTGGCTCCGCCGGTGACGAATGCGCCCTGCACGGTGACGGTGGGTGTGGTGTTGACGGCGTACTGGTCATTACGGACACGACGCCACTGGAAGTGGATCTCGTTGATGAGGTGCGAGGTGACGACAATAGTGTCGCTGATTTGCAGCGCGTTCTCGTAGTTGGTGGAGTTGCTGGCCTGTGTCTGCAAGCTGAGGCCACCGACGCCGTTGCCGGAGGAGGCATTGCGCGTGAAAGCGTCTCGGATGGAGAGTGTGTTGTTCGCGCCGAGTTGGATGTCGACGCGTGGGGTGAAGGAGAAGACGGAGGACGGCGTGAGGTAGGCTGACTCGATCTTGTTGGCAGTGTTGTTGGGGTCGGTGGCGTCGATGATGGCCTGGGTCTGGCGGTTGAGGTTGAAGACGCTGATGAAGTAGGACGAGTGCTTCGTGAGCGGGCCGTTGACATCGCCCTGGAGAAAGTAGAGGTAATAGGGCGGGGTATTGGGGACGAGGGCGTTGTTGGTGTTGAGTGTGGAGTCGGTGGCGAGGGAGGTGACGTGGCCGCCGAACTTATCGGAGCCGGGTTTGGTGAGGATCTCGATGCGGCCGTAGCCGATGTGATCGAACTCCGCGGAGAAGGGGTTCTGATTGACGCGAATTTCGCGTATGGAGGACTTGGGCGGGAGCTGGCCGCCGGAGAAGCCGTCGATGTAGATCTCGCCGCCGTTGGGGCCGGCGGCGGGACCGGCCAGGGCCTGCAGCTCGTTCTGGAGTTGGTCGGGGTCGTCGGAGAGTGCGTCGAGGTCGCTGCCCTTGATGACGAGGGCTCCGGAGTTTTCGTCGGGATTGAGGCTGACGCCGTTGGTTTGAGTGTTCACCTGGACATTCTGCTGCTCGACGGCGATGGCAAGGGTGAGATTGAGCTGACGCGACTGGCCAGCGGTGATGGATACGGTGGCGTCGGGCGAGAGTGTGAAGCCGGTGGCCTGGACGCTGATGGCGTAGGTGCCGGCGGCGAGGTTGTGGACGATGTACTCGCCGTCGGAGCCGGATTTGGCTGAGGTAGCTTTGCCGCTGTTGGTGAGCGTGATGGAGGCGCCGGGAATGGCGGCTCCGCTAGGGTCGAGGACGAAGCCGTGGAGCGAGCCTGCCTGCTGCGCGTGCGCGCGTAGAGGGGAGATTGCGAGAAGAAACAGAAAGCAGAGCGCAAATGAAGCGAGGCGGTGCAAGTGGTTCTTCCTACGCATAAAGACTCCTGAGACTAGTGCGGGTTGGGGCATATGTGACGGTTAACGTTTGTCTTGGGTAAGAAGTTAACTGCAGAAGATCGTGCCGATTTGGATATACGCAGAACGTGAGCTTAAAGTTCGACGTTGAGCGCGGAGATTAGATATCGCGCAGGCCAAGGGTTTGCGGGAACTCTTCGGTGTCATCGGGGGCAAGGTCGACTGTGAACTGTTGGAGGTACTTTGCGTGGGCAAGAAGCAGCAATACATGTGCTGTTGCAAAGAAGACGCAGGCTTTGAGGAAGTGCTCGGGGCTTTTTTCCATCCAGAGACCGAGGCCGACGGTGATGGATACGAAAATAGGGAAGAGTACGACGTTGCGGAGAATCATCAAGGGGAGATCGGTGATGTTGCTTCTGCGCTGGAAGGTGAGCGGCATGCTGCGGGTGGTGAATAGATAGATATCGGGAAGCAAAAAGGAGATGACGATGGCGATGACTGCTTGCGTAAGAAGAGAGAATGAGCTGCGGATGGACTGAGGTGACAGCGCGTAGAGAGTGATCGCTGTGGCGAAGGTGACGAAGAGTGACCAGAGCGTGATCCAGCGGCGAAGGCCGGAGAGATGGCCGGGGCGCGGACGGCCGACGAGGACTCGGAAGAGCCATGCGGCACGGCGGTCGATCGGGGTGGAGGCGATGCTACTGAGACCGGCGACGGTCCAGAAGGCCATGATGGGGACGGCGGCGCGGATACCGGTGGGAAGCAGTGCGGGACGGATGTGTCCCGGGGTGACGTAGAAGACCAGCATGTTGGCCAAGGCGAGAGCGATGCCGAGGCCGGCGTACATCGCGAGCATGACGCGGTGGCGTTGCAGACGGAGGATGGTCTGCTGGACGAAGTAGAAGCTGGCGCGCTGTGTAGGCAAAGGGATGACGCGGCTGTGCAGGATGGCGTCGATGGGAAGATGAAGGTTGCGTGGGGAGCCGGCGGCGCGGGCACCTTCGACGATCTGACGGACTCGGCGACGGTAGGCGAGTGGGTAGGTTATGACGGTGAGGGCGAGCATGAGCACGACCGCGAGGCATGCAATGTGGGAGAGCGTGATGAAGATGGGCAGAGTTGCGGAGCCTGTGAGGATGCGCTCATAGACGCCGAGAAACCAGAAGGGCGGGAAGTAGTAGATGGCTGCGCTGCCGGAGGTAAGCAGCGGTTGGATCGACCGCGAGACGGCAGGGAAGAGCAGCAGGATCGCAAGCAGGAGCACCACGGAGCCGCCTTGCAGCAGAGGGGTGATGCGGCGGAAGAGAGACTCGCCGATGGTGTTGAGGAGGATGCCCTGCATGGCGAGGACTGCGGCTGCGGCGCAGGTTCCGCTGCAGGCGACCGCGATGGCGTGGGCGAGGAAGTGGCGTCCGGGGTTAGGCAGGTCCGCGACCATAGGAAGAAAAAGCGTGCCGAGTAGACTGGTGCCGACCAGGACGAGTGCGAGGAAGATGGTGAGTGCGAGGACGCGAGCGAAGAAGACGCGTCGATTGGCGATGGGCAGCACAGAGAGCACGTAGACATCGAGCAGGTCGGGGAAGAGTAGGTCCCACTCATAGACCGTGGCTGCGCCCATGACGATGAAGGCGTACATGACGAAGAAGTAGTGGTCTGAGACTTGCGGCCAGAAGGGACGCGGATAGGGGTTTGGTGGGAACGCATGGTAGACGGGGAAGAGGTACAGCGAGACGAGCAGTGTGGGCAGAGTGACGAAGTAGCCGACCTGCAGGACGCGTTTGGTCTCGTCGTCGGAACTGAGGAGCTCGTTGTGGAAGAAGCGGTAGAGCAGATGGCGGACGAGCACTTCAAACTGCGACTGTGGGCGGCGAACAATGGGAGTTGACTGTGCTGCCAGGGAGAGCACTGCTGGTTTGGTGGAGGCGAAGATGCCGTTGCGCTCAGGCATGGTGCACCGCCATCGTCTCCACGAGGTCACGAGCTATGATTTGCGTGTCCTGCTGCTGGACTAGCTGAGCGAATACACTTTCAAGGTTGGCGAGCTGGAGTGAGGATTTGAGATCGGCGGGAGGGGCGTCCGCGAGGATTTTGCCTTTGGCGATGACGATGACGCGGTGGCAGACGAGCTCGACGACTTCGAGCACGTGGGAGATGTAGAGGATGGCTTTGCCGCGGGCTGCGAGCTGCTGGATGAGGTCTTTGAAGAGACGTGCGGAGACGACGTCCAGGCCAGATAAGGGTTCGTCGAAGATGAGCAGGCGGGGATCGTGTAGCAGCGACGCGGCGATGAGAACGCGCTGCTTCATGCCCTTGGAGTAGAGCGAGATGGGTGAGTGACGCCAGGATTCGAGGCCGAGCAGCGAGAGCAGGCGGTTGGCTTTCTGCTCGATCAACGGTTCTGACATGTTGCGCAGGCGCCCGACGAGCTGGAGGTACTCGAGCCCTGAGAGATGGGTGTAAACCTGTGCTTCTTCAGGCACATAGCCGAAGGCGGCGCGGTAGCCTTCGAGGTCTCTGCGGATGTTGTGGCCTTCGAAGAGGACCTGTCCATCGTTGGGTTCGAGCAGGCCGGTGACGATTTTTACCGTGGTGGATTTGCCGGAACCGTTGGGGCCGACGTAGCCGACGATCTCACCGGGTTGAATGCGGAAGCTGACGTCCTGGATAGCTGGCAGACCGCGATAGCGTTTGTGGAGGCCCTTGACTTCGAGCATGGCTATACCTCAGACCCCTATGTAGCATTCATAATAGGGGCTAGTCAAGTAGCGTACTACATAGGTATATTTCTGGACATGGCGACGGAGACCAAGCTCTCGCATACTGCGGCGATGATTTTGCAGACGGTGCATGCCGGGTATATCTACGGCTTCAGTGTGATGGAGATGACAGGACTGCCCAGTGGAACTGTGTATCCGGCGATGCGCAGGCTGGAGCGGGATGGGCTGATCCGGTCGCATTGGGAGGAGCAGTCGATTGCGGATGAGGAGCAGCGACCGCCGCGGAAGTACTACAAGCTGACGCCTGCGGGGAAGGTGACGCTGGAAGCGTCGCAGAAGCGGTATCCGCTGCTGGCGAAGCTGGCGCCTGAGCAGCAGGAGGAGCAGGTATGAAGCTGCGGGCTTCGCTGCCATGTCATCTGGTTGGGTTGTGCATGATCCGCTGCGCTTCGTGGCTGGTTCCGCGCGAGCAGCGGCGAGCGTGGCTGATGGAGTGGAACGCGGAGTTGTGGCATGTGCGTGAGCTCTGCACTCCGCAAAAGGGTGTGAGCTTAGAGGCGGAACGTCAGGTCGCGGAGTTCTGCTGGGGAGCATTTCAGGATGCGCGTTGCCTGAGGCAGGCTGACGGGAAGGGGATCGCTCGCGTCGCTGTGATGGGTTCGGCGATGCGCTGTGTGTTCTCGATGCTGGTGTTGCTGGCGGCAAGTTATGGCGCTGCCCTGCTGCTGCCGTGCGCGTTTGTGGCGATGCATCCGCCGCAGTACAAGGATGTCGGTCATCTGGTGCTGATCCAGAGCACGATGGCTGCGAGCGATACTTCGGCGACGATTTCGGGTGAGCAGTACAACACGTGGAAGGCGCGTCCACGGAAGCTGTTCGACGGGTTCGCGTTCTATCAGGTGATGCAACGAGTTGTGTTCGACGCGCAAGGTCCAGGTGCGCGGGGGAAGGCTGTGAAGGAGTCGGTTGCGATTGCGAGTC
>Ga0206880_1050_pt1 | contig 13682 bp, 11 predicted proteins | sample Alteio_BWOrgCont_6_FD_152848 | JGI IMG/M metagenome (GOLD analysis project Ga0206880, IMG submission 152848) | Enriched cells from forest soil in Barre Woods Harvard Forest LTER site, Petersham, Massachusetts, United States -... | ecosystem: Environmental > Terrestrial > Soil > Temperate forest > O... | reverse complement strand
CCGGTTCCTCCCTCCTGTTATTTTTCCTTTTGATGAGTACTGGTCATGCTCAAACATGGATATGGGGAAAAGAAGGTTCGCCAAATTCTGCGGGAGCCGAGGGCGATCCATCGGACGATCATTCTATTGCGGTGGATGCTTCCGGGAATGCCTATATAACTGGAACGTTTACAGGTAGCTTTTCTTTCGGAGCTTTTACGTTATCAGAAACTTCTGGATCTCCTTCTGTATTTTTGGTCAAGTATGATGTGAACGGTAACACAGTTTGGGCCAGGCGGTCCACATCTCCAAGCAGTGCAAGTATAGGAGGCGGATATTCTGTTGCCACAGATGCATCGGGAAATGCTTATATAGCGGGAACTTTTACAGATACCATTTCTTTCGGGACTTTTACATTACGAACCCCGGCAAACCTTTTTCAACAGGGTTATGGCACTGTATTTTTAGCCAAATATGATCCATCGGGCAATGTGCTTTGGGCGAAAGAAGCCATTGCATCAAGCAGTGCAAGCTCCGGGGTTGGATATTCTGTCGCTGCAGATGCTTCCGGGAATGTTTACTTAACAGGATGGTTCACTGATACTCTTACTTTCGGGGCTTTTACATTACGGGAAACAAGCGCTGCCGGCAACGTATTTCTAACCAAATACAATCCATCAGGTAATGTGCTCTGGGCCAAACAAACCACCTTAGCCAACACTAAAAGCGCCGGTACCGGATATTCTGTCGCTGCAGATGCATTGGGAAATGTTTACATAACCGGAGCTTTTACTGATACCCTTTCTTTCGGAACTTTTACCCTCCGAACCTTAGCGCCCTCCGGGATATATTCACCGGACTATGCACCGTTTTATGCACAGGCGCCGGAGGAAGAAATCAGCAGTGTATTTTTAGCCAAATACGATTCATCAGGCAATGTGCTCTGGGCCAGGCAAGCCATTCCGGCCAGCAGCTCAAGCTCCGGGCGGGGAACTTCTGTTGCTGTTGATGCATCGGGAAGCGCCTACGTAACAGGGTGTTTTGCGGATACTCTTACTTTCGGGGCTTTTACATTACAAAGCCCCATTACATTACAAAACACTTCAGTAGTTAGCACCAGCGGAGCAATTATCATACACACCGATGTGTTTTTAGCGAAGTACGACCCATCCGGCAATGTGCTTTGGGCCAAACCGGGGAATATTTTAGATGATAACCCTCGTATGGGTTATTCAGTAGCATGCGATACTTTACCACAGGGAGGTGGTTACCTGTTAATAGGGCCTACCTTTTTCTCCGGACAAAATAATAGTGATTTCCAGTTTGGCTCTAATACGTTCAGCCTGGCAACGAACACCACCGCTATCCTGTTGAAGTTTGATTCGACGGGTAATGCAGTTTGCGGCAGCATATTTGGCGAAGGCACTGATTACGAAGATGACGGGGACGGGGTAGGCGTTGACCATGCCGGGCAACACGTATATATTACAGGGGATATAACATCCACTATTATCCTGGGAAAAGATACGCTACCCCTGCCAGGAGCGGCGTATGAAGAGGCGCCTTTTGTTGCGCGGTGGGACGCCTGCTGCGGGCTGGTGAGCGTATCGCCTTTGGATACCACTATATGTACAGGTGGCAATATAAATTTTAAGGCAAGCGGAGCAAGCGTTTACAGTTGGTCGCCGGCAACAGGATTAAGCGGAACGACAGGAGCTACGGTAACGGCAACAGCGTCTGTCACCATTACATATAGTGTAACAGGTACCGCCGGCACATGCAGTAACAGCGTCAATGTGATCATAACCGTAAATTCGATGCCCACGGTAACAATACTACCTGGTAATAATATATCCGTCTGTAAAGGATCAAACGTAAGCATAACGGCATCAGGGGCAAGCACATATAGCTGGAAACCGGCAACTGCATTAAATAATGCAACTGCAGCAAGTATAACAGCCACCCCTACCCTATTCATTACCTATGTGGTTACAGGTGCCAATGGAACCTGCCAGAGGAAGGACAGTATAACAATAAATATGTTTGCATTGCCAATCATCACCGCAGCAGCAGCAGCAACAATATGCACAGGAAACAACACAATACTGTCGGCTACAGGAGCAAACCTGGCTACCGGACAGTCAGGTACCTATAACTGGTTCCCGGCAGCCACGCTAAACGTGGCGCAAGGGCAAACAGTCACGGCTGATCCGAGCGTTACAACCACCTATACGGTAACCGGAACAGATGTAAATGGCTGTCTGGGTTATGCTATTGTTCAAGTAAGTGTGTATAATCCTGTTCCGGTCACCACCAGTCCCGATGTAACCATTGTAACAGGTTCTTCAACTGTTATTTCTGCTAATGGAGGTGCTTCGTACTTATGGACTCCAGCTGCTTACCTTAACTGCAATACCTGTCAAATTAGCACAGCGAGCCCCACAACTACCACTGTTTATTCTGTTATGATGATTGAAGCAAATGGTTGCTACTCATCTGCGACGATAACAATTTATGTTGAACCTATTTGTGGCAATTTGTTTGTACCAGACGCATTTTCCCCCAATGGCGATGGCCACAATGATAGACTTGACGTGGAGGCAGGGGCAGGCTGTATTCAATCCATGACCTTCCAAATATATGACCGCTGGGGAAATAAAGTCTTTGAATCTATTGACCCAGGCCAGGGATGGGATGGAAAGTGTAAAGGAATGGAAATGGATGATGCAGTGTTTGTTTATAGTTTGCAAGCCACATTAATAGGTGGAACTTCCATCAATAAAAAGGGAAACGTGTCGTTGATTAAATAAGGCAGAGCGACATTAAATTGTCTGCTTCAACGCAAATGTTCGAAGTGACAGGCAGAAGGCAATCCGTATAATAAAAATTAATTCTGCTCCTGCGCTTCGGGCTTGGGGAGCAGGGCTTTACGGGAAAGTTTGAGTTTACCTGTTTTTTGATCAACCCCAATGAGCTTTACCTGCAATTTATCCCCTTCTTTTATAACTCCATCCAAACTATCCAGTCGCCTGTGGTCTATTTCTGAAATGTGCAACAAGCCATCTTTTCCCGGCAAAATTTCAACAAATGCACCGTAAGGCATAACTGATTTTACCTTACCATCATATATCTCCCCCACTTCCGGAACGGAAACAATGGCCTTTATACGTGCCGTTGCAGCATCTATGGATTCTTTACTGCTCGATGAGATATCTATAACTCCGAATTCTCCTACTTCTTCAATAACTATAACAGCTCCCGTTTCACGCTGCATTTCCTGTATCACTTTTCCTCCGGGACCAATCACAGCACCAATAAATTCTTTAGGAATAGACATTTTAACAATTCGCGGAGCATGCGGTTTATAGTCTTCCCTGGATGCGGAAATTACTTTCGTCATTTCGCCCAGAATATGCAAGCGGCCTTTTCTTGCCTGCTCCAATGCTTCTGCTAAAACCTGGTAGGAAAGGCCATCTACTTTAATGTCCATCTGGCAGGCAGTAATTCCGTCTTTTGTGCCGACCACTTTAAAGTCCATGTCACCCAAATGATCTTCATCTCCCAATATATCAGACAATACTGCATATTTACCTGTGTTGTCGGTAATCAACCCCATGGCAATTCCAGCTACCGGCTTGGTAATTTTAACACCTGCATCCATAAGTGCCAATGTTCCGGCACATACTGTTGCCATAGACGAAGATCCGTTAGATTCGAGGATATCGGACACCACACGGATAGTATATGGGTTTTCTTTCGGCAGCACCTGCTTCAATCCACGCATTGCCAAATTTCCATGGCCCACTTCTCTTCTTCCGGTTCCCCTCATGGGTTTAACCTCGCCCGTGGAAAAAGGAGGGAAGTTATAATGCAGTAAAAAGGTATTGGTCCCTTCATGAAAAGCGCCATCTATAGTTTGCTCATCCATTTTTGTTCCTAAAGTCACTGTAGTGAGTGACTGGGTTTCGCCTCTTGTAAAAATAGAAGACCCGTGGGCACTGGGAAGATAATCCACCTCACACCAGATAGCACGTATATCATCTAATTTCCGTCCGTCTAACCTTGTTCTCTCTTTGAGTACAGCCTGCCTTATGGCATCTTTTTCTATATCGTGAAAGTATTTTTTGAGTAAGGGCGCTTTTTCTTCCTGAACCTCGGGAGTTAATGTTGCTGTAAATTCTTTCCGGATAGCCTCGAATGCTTCTTTCCTGCCATGTTTATTCGGATTTCCTGTTTTGGCCACAGCATACATTTTATTGTAGCAGGCTTTTTTAATAGCTTCTTTTAAGTCAGCGTCGTTTTCTTCGTGGCTGTATTCACGCTTTTTTCCTGCATTAACCAATTGAGCTAAATCCAGCTGCGCCTGGCATTGTTTTTTTATGGCTTCGTGGGCCAGCTTAATGGCCTGTACCATATCTGCTTCTGAACATTCTTTCATTTCTCCTTCTACCATGTTGATGTCTTTCATGGATGCAGCAACCAGTATGTCCATATCGGCATTTTCAAGTTCCGATTTGGTAGGGTTAACAACAAATTTTCCGGCTATTCTTGCAACCCGCACTTCTGAAATGGGCCCGTTAAAAGGGATGTCAGAAATGGTGATGGCCGCAGAAGCAGCAAGTGCGGCAAGAGCATCGGGCATGGTGTTTTTATCGGACGAAATAAGTGAAATTAAAACCTGGGTTTCAGCATGATAATCATCAGGAAATAAAGGACGAAGGGCCCTGTCCACCAATCTTGAAATTAAAATTTCGTAATCCGAAAGCCTGGCTTCACGTTTAAAGAAGCCTCCCGGAAATCTTCCGGCTGCAGCATATTTTTCCTGGTAATCCACCGACAAGGGCAGAAAATCAATTCCTTCTTTTGCCTCTTTGTTGGATACCACTGTTGCAAGAAGCATAGTGTCTCCTTGTCTCACAACCACCGATCCGTTGGCCTGTTTGGCTAATTTACCGGTTTCTAATGTGATTGTTTTTCCATCTCCTAAGTCGAACGATTTCGTAATAGCTGTTTTTGACATTTCCTGATTTTTGTTTGGTTGACCGGGAACTTCTATAGTCCCCTTTTATAAACGCAAAAAGCATCCCGGCGGGGATGCCTTTGCCAAGGTGTATGTATTGAATTTATTTCCTGATCTCCAGTGTTTTAATGATGGAACGGTATCTTTCAAGTTGGTTATTTTTGAGATAATCCAATAATTTCTTTCTTTTCCCCACTAAGTTAATCAGCGCTTTTTGCGTATTGACATCTTTTTTGTTCTTAGCTAAGTGCTCTGTCAAATGGTTAATCCTGTGAGTGTACATGGCAATCTGTCCTTCAGGAGATCCCGTGTTTTTTTCGGATTGACCGTGTTTTTTGAAAAAACTTTTTTTGATTTCTGCTGTTAAATACATTCTTTTTTAAAATTAAACGGATTGCAAAGATAGTTATTTCTTTTAAACAGGCAAGAATTATAAGAGTTTAAAGTTTGAACGTTACGTTTGCAGTACTCCTACGTTGTACTGCTTGGTAATAGGGGCATGGTTGGCCATTTCAATTCCCATAGCTATCCATTTGCGCGTATCAAGAGGGTTAATGACTGCATCCAACCATAGCCGCGCTGCCGCATAGTAAGGAGAAGTCTGTGAATCGTACCTGTCTTTTATTTTGTTGAATAATTCTGCTTCTTTTTGCGGAGTTATTTCTTCTCCTTTGGCTTTGAGCGATGCCACCTCTATCTGTACCAGCACTTTAGCGGCTTGTGCGCCTCCCATTACGGCAACCTGTGCCGTAGGCCAGCCTACAATTAAACGGGGGTCGTAAGCTTTGCCGCACATGGCATAATTGCCCGCTCCATACGAATTGCCTATGATGACCGTGAATTTGGGCACTACCGAATTGCTCATGGCATTTACCAGCTTGGCCCCGTCTTTAATTATACCCCCGTGTTCGGATCTTGAACCAACCATGAATCCCGTTACGTCCTGCAGAAACACCAGGGGAATTTTTTTCTGGTTGCAGTTCATGATAAAACGGGCAGCTTTATCGGCAGAGTCAGAATAAATCACTCCACCGAACTGCATTTCTCCTTTTTTGCTTTTAACCACTTTGCGCTGGTTAGCAACAATTCCCACAGACCAACCCTCTATTCTTCCAATGCCGCAGAGTATAGACTGCCCGTATCCCTCTTTGTATTCTTCAAAAGCAGAATCATCTAACAAGCGATCTAAGATATCACGCATATCGTAAGGCTTTTCACGGGATTCAGGAACAATTCCCAAAAGCTCTTTTTCAGACTTTTTCGGTAATTTTGGCTCCACCTTGTCAAAGCCGGCCTTGTCAAATGACCCTATTTTATCGAAAATGTTTCTTATTTTATCGAGGCAATCTTTGTCGTCTTTACACTTGTAGTCAGTGACTCCGGATATTTCGCAATGTGTAGTCGCCCCCCCCGAGTGTTTCGTTATCAATGCTTTCTCCAACGGCTGCCTTTACAAGATAGGATCCTGCTAAAAAAATAGTTCCTGTTTTATCAACGATCAATGCTTCGTCGCTCATGATCGGGAGGTAGGCCCCCCCGGCAACGCAGCTTCCCATGATAGCGGAAATCTGGATAATGCCCATAGCGCTCATCACTGCATTGTTTCTGAAAATTCTGCCGAAATGCTCTTTGTCAGGAAAAATTTCATCCTGCATGGGGAGGTAAACTCCCGCGCTGTCAACTAAATAGATAATCGGCAGGCGATTTTCCATTGCAAGTTCCTGTGCACGTAAATTTTTCTTACCCGTTATGGGAAACCAAGCCCCTGCTTTAACCGTAGCATCATTTGCAACAATAATACATTGTCGTTTATTGACGTACCCTATCCCTGTAACAACGCCTCCCGCAGGGCAGCCTCCATGTTCTTTGTACATATCATCCCCTGCAAATGCTCCAATCTCAATAAAACGGCTGTCTTTGTCTATTAAATAATCCACCCGCTCGCGTGCAGTCATTTTACCCTGTTCATGAAGTTTATCTACTTTACTCTTGCCTCCTCCAAGGTAAATTTTTTCCAGCTTTTTCTCCATTTGAGAAATAAGCAGTTTCATTTTATCTTCATTTTTGTTGAATTCGATGTTCATTATATCGTCATTGGTTTTTAAACTCCAAACTGATTGAAATGATGATCCAGGTGCTTGTAAGTAAGGCGCGCCCACTCGTCTGATTTCATGGTGCCGAAAAAAGGATGCTTTTCGGTTTTTATGACCGATTTTCCTCCTTTGGCGAGCTTTTCAAAAGCTTTCAGAAAATTTTCCTTTTCCCTGCCGAATTCTTTTGCATCGCTAACTATAAACTCAGGGGCTGTCGGTCCGTTTTTCGCAAGGGGTTTTTCACTCAATAAATAATTTTTGAAAAATCTGCCGATGAATCTCATGGGACTTGGTTTAACTATTAAGTCCCCTGTAGCCATTTGCATGGGTCTTACGCAATGTGCCAGCATTTGCGAGGAATTCATTTTTCCCCACAGATTTTTTGACTGGGGACTGAGTTTTTCAAGCCGCTGAAGAATTTCATTCTGTTCTGAAATATTGAAAATGTTTTTCATGGTAACAGGAATGTATTTAAAATCTCTATTATTTTACAGCCACTACTGATATTTCCACATGAGCTCCTTTAGGCAGTGCAGCTACCTGCACTGTTTCTCTTGCAGGGGGATTTTCCTTAAAGTAAGAACCATACATCTCATTTACCTGTTTAAATTTGCTTAAATCAGTTAAATAAATAGTGCTTTTAACAACATGGTCCGTGCTTGTCCCTGCAGCCTGCAATACAGCATTAAGGTTCTCCATTACCTGTTTTGTTTCATTCCCGATGCCGGAAGTATCTATTTGACTTGTTGCAGGGTTAATGGCAACCTGTCCTGATACAAACAATAGGTTTCCTTTTGCAATAGCCTGGCTATAGGGGCCAATAGGTTTTGGCGCCTTGTCAGTGAAAATAACAGTTGCTTTATTTTCAACCGGCGTACCCCTGAAAAAAGCCATGTAAATGGCTAACAAAAGGACGGATGTCGTGAAAATAGTTTTCAAATAATTCATTGTAAGATTATTTTTTTACCGGCGGATCTGTTTTTGAAATCTCATTAATTGCCAATACCAGGCGATCAAGTTCTTTTAGTGACGTGTAAGTACTGGGTGTTATGCGCACCCCGTCAATGGCCTCCCTTACAATACCCACAGCATGTATTTTGTATTTATCAAACAAGGCGGTGTTAATGTCCCCGGCTTTCCATCCATCAATAGAGAAATTGGCCAAAGCACCGGAATATTCCGGTTTTAAGGAAGTGTTCAATTTCACCTTCGGATTTTTTATTGCTTTTTCAGCCCAATAGTTTTTAAGGTACCGAAGGCGCTCTTCTTTTCGTTTGCTGCCAATGAGGTTATGAAAATCAACAGCATTGCCAATGGCCATTTCTGATGGGAACGAGCGTGTTCCGAGCGACTCAAATTTTTTAATGTCGTCTCCGTCCGGTTTGTCGTTTGAAAGCAATGCCCATACGTTTTTTATTTTTTCTTTCCGGATATACATCATCCCACTCCCGAAAGGCGCACACAACCATTTGTGGAGGCTTGTTGCATAATAGTCGCAATCCAAATCGGGAATTTTATACTCTAAATGTGCAAAGGTATGTGCTCCGTCCACGATCACTTCACAGCCCTTTTCATGTGCCATTTTAGCGATCTTTTTAACCGGCATTATCTGGCCTGTCCAGTTGATGATGTGTGTAATATGTACAATTTTTGTTTTTTCAGTAATGGCATTTTTGTAAAGTGACACCATTGCTTCATCATCCTCGTTCGGAAGCTTGAGATCTAACCAGACTATTTTTATTCCATCTCTTTTTTCGCGTTGCTTCCAGGCGTTGATCATGTTCGGATAGTCGTACATGCTCAGGATCACTTCATCGCCGGCTTTCAGGTTGAGCCCGAAAATAATGTTGTTTAGCCCTTCCGTCGAATTCCTGTTAATGGCAATTTCTTCGGTAGAACAGCCTGCGAGATCGGCCAGTTTCATTCTTAACGACTCTCTCCCCTGGTCAAGAATTCCCCACATATAGTAGGAAGGAATTTCGTTGCACATCTGGTAATATTTGATGTGTGCATCCTGGACAACCTTAGGTTGTGGACTCACCCCACCGTTATTCAGGTTAATGAGGTTGGCAGAAATGGTATAATTTTCCCTTACCCAACTCCAAAAATCTTCATTGGAAGCAGCTTCAGCGGGGGAGAGGCCGGAAATTTTGTCTACTTGTTTCTCCATCTCCCCGGCAAAAAGAGGGTCTATGAAACTTGCCAATGACATTGTGCCGGCAATACCGGCTGTTTGTTTTAAAAAGGATCTGCGATTTGTCATGCTGTTTTTTTAGATTTTGTTAAAATTAAGTTTTTTTACCTACTCCGACCAAATTTTTTAAGCCTCCTCCTATGGAGAGGGTTGGGGTGAGATTTTACTCTGCTTTCTGTTTCCTGATCAGTTTTGAAAATAAACCAGGGAAAAACCTTTTTATCCAGACGGCTCTTAATTCTTTGCCTCCAATAAAAATTTCTTCTTTGTTATATTTTATTCCATCCATTATTTTTTTCGCACAAGCTTCAGCGCTCATCTTACTTTCCTGCTGCTCATCCATTTTATTGTGTTTATTCCCCGTTTCCGTAAGAGCATTTACGGAAATATCGGTTTTTATTTTACCCGGACAAACAATTAATACTTTAATGTTGTCCGCAAAGACTTCCATCCGCAAAGATTCGAAAAAACCTTGCAAGGCATGTTTGGAAGCTGAATAAGCAGAACGCAAATAAAATCCGAATTTACCCGAAATGCTGCTGACTACAACAACATGCCCGCTTTTTTGTTTCAATAGTTGCGGCAACACGCTTTTTGTCAAGGCAATAGTACCAAAAAAATTTGTTTCCATAATCTTCCTGTCAATGCCGAGAGGAGTATCTTTGGCATAAGAACGCTGGCTTACGCCCCCATTATTGATGAGTATATCAATCCTGCCGAATTTTTGCAGAACTTTTTCAGTAAGCAGGTCCATGTTTTTTGTTTCGGACAAGTCAAGAGGAAGTATCAATATATTATCGCGGTTTGTTTTACAATTTTGTTTTACGCGCTCTAACTCACCTTCTCTTCTCGAAGAAAGAACAAGTTTTGCCCCCTTCACGGCAAGGGCATATACAAGCGCTTCGCCTATGCCCGAAGAAGCGCCTGTGATCCAAATCACTTTATCTCTGAAAGAATCCACCTGAACAAAAATACTTTAATTTAGAGGAATAATTAGGAAAGTTATGCTCCGATTTTTTTTTCCTGTAATTGTACTTATTCTCATATCTTGTTCCGGCAACAAACGGGAAAAGATTCCTGCAACTATTCTCCCGGAAGATAAAATGACGAGCATTTTAGTTGATATACATCTCCTCCAATCGGCCATTACCCTTAACTTAGTTAAGGCAAGTCCGGGCAAAAATGACACGGTGATGTTTTACAACATTTTTGAAAACAATAATATTACCCAAAAACAATTCGAGGAGAGTTTAGATTTTTATAAAACCCGCCCTACCTTGTTAAACGAGGTATATGACAGTGTTTTGGTCGTTCTCAGCAGAAAAGAAGCCGAAGAAAAAGGGAGTAAAAAATAGTTTATTTTACCAGGGAAATATTTCCCTTTTTACTCACAGAGGTTCCATTTATCAATGTAGCCTGCAAACTATAAACAAATACAGAGGCATCCATTTCTTTTCCTTTATATTTTCCCTCCCACCCGCTGCTCAGATTGGTAGCCTCAAATATCTTATTACCCCACCTGTCATAAATATCAAAAATCATGCTTTGTATACATTCACTGCTTTGCGCCATTAAAAAAAATACATCATTTTCCCCATCCCCGTTGGGCGAAAATGCATCAGGGATAAAAATAGTGCCACAGTTAAGATTGACGTAGACAATAATTGAATCAGTGGCGGAACAACCATTTACGTTAGTTGCAGTGACATAATATTTTGTCGTAGACAATGGTTTTACTACAGCTGCCGATCCAGTGGATGAAACTACCTGGGGCATCCAGGAATAACTTAATCCGCTTGAATCAGGTAATGTTGTTATTGTATAGTTTTCACCAATATTAATAGTTACGTTAGCTCCGGCATAGATGGAAGGATTAGCATTTACGGTTATTTTACTGCTACCACTGCCTGAACAGGTTCCATTACTTGCCGTCACAGTATAGGTAGTGGTTATAGTTGGGCTGGCTGTAGGGTCAGATATAACAGGGGAACTTAATCCTGCAGTTGGTGTCCAACTGTAACTCGCGCCTCCGGATGCAGATAGCCTGGTAGTGGTGCCGTAACATATTGCTGTATTTCCTGAAATGGATACAGTAGGACCCGGGAGAACTGTTATAATAATACTTGAATCCTTGATAACGCATGTTCCTGTTGCTACGGAATAAGTAGTTGCAGTTATCGGGTTTACAGTAATGCTGCTTGTAGTAGCGCCGGTACTCCACAAATAATTTATTCCACCTGAAGCTGAAAGATTCACGGTACTGCCGGAACATATTGTTACATTACCCGATGCTGTTGAGATAGTTGATACTCCAGGAGGAGTGAATTTCCACATTTGCCGGCTGGTGTAAACAGTACCTACACTGTCACCACCTACTACATAACCAACACCTCCGATAGCAAATCCCTGGGCAGAGTAAAATGCCTGCCCGGGAAAGTTTGGTAATCTTGTCCATGTACCGCCGCTCACCCCGCTATTGGGGTCGAACATCCACGTTTCCCTGGAACTGATATTGTCCGCACCCAAAGTATCCCCCATGGTAAGAATGAGTTTATTACACAAAACAAAATATGCCGGCTCTCTCACACCCGCAGTAGGCATGGGATTCATTGCTGTCCAGGAACCAGCCCCGGCACTTCCGGTGGGATCAAATTCATACATATCATTTAATGTACTCGATTGATTTGCTACCAAACCCAAACCGATATAGCCTTTATTGCCAATAGAAAAACCTACCCCTCCCCATCTTGGGGGTCCTGGAACAACTGCTAAAGTTGTCCATGAGTCAAGAACAGGATCATATTGGTAAAAATCGTTCGCAGCATTGCCATTACCGGGTTCCCCTGTACCTGCATATCCATAATTGCCAATGGAAAAGCTGACACCAAAAGCTCTCGCTGACGAAAAAGTTGATCTTGTTGCCCATGTATTTGAACCAGGTAGATATTCGAAAAATCCGTTTTTAAAACCACTATTGAATCCTGTGCCAAAAAATATTCTACTACCTATTGTAAAGCCAATTGGCACATCACCACCCATACCTGCAGGACAAGGTGCCTGGGGAGTCCAAGTATTTGACACAGGGTTCCAGGTTGTCAGAAACTGCTCATAAGCATTCGCATCGTCACCCCCCCCTAAGTAAACCGAATCACCCAACACCAGGGTTCTGCCACGGTATCTTTCACCACTGCCATGAGGATCACCAGTTCCATTAACATCAGGGTGGACATTCGTCCACGTTTGAGCAAACGTTATATCATAAACAAATAAAAATGATACAAGGTTAAGCAACCATTTAAAATGGAATGATCTTTGTTTCATTTTCACACTGTTTACTTCCAATAGAACTGATTATCGCTTCACAAATATATGAACTATACGGTAAAACAGAATCAGTAATTGATAACCACCGACCCGTTGCCAGTTACGATATGGTATATTTTTCTAAAAATCTACTTCTCCACGCACATTTTTTTATACTGAACTTTTTTGAACCATTCAAAAATACCGTTAAAATAAGGGAGTGTCAATCCCTTCTAAAGGGGATTGATATACCCTGTAAAAGGGATAGCCTCCTTAAAGGTGGACAAATTGAGAGTGACTCCGGAAGACGGAAGGGGCGTTATAACACTACTAAAGCTTTATTTCATAAGCTTGTGTTCATAAGCATATTTGAGAAGCCCTATAACACTTTTGGTTCCTGTTTTACGAAAAATATGTTTGCGATGTGTTTCCACAGTATGTTTACTGATTTTCAAAGTTTCGGCAATTTCCTTGGTTAAATATTCCTGCACAATCAAACGAACAATCTCAATCTCCCGGAGAGTTAATTTGGCCGGATCGAATCCCACATCACCCATTCCTTCCATAACAGTCTTGGAAATATCTGCATCAAAATAAGTTCCATTATTGGAAATTACCCTAATTGCTTTCATCAGCTCCTCTTTACCGGTGTTTTTTAATAAATACCCCGACGCTTTTACTTCCAGTATCTTTTTAATAACAGGAAAATCGTCTCTCATTGTCAATATAAGCACCTTTATTTCAGGAAACGTTTTTTTTATCCAGTCCGTTAATTCAACTCCTGTCATTCCGGGCATATTGATATCAGTGATTACAAGCGATACTTTATTCGAAGCAATAAAGTTCATTGCATCTTTAGCATTCAATACTTCTCCAATTACTTCGATATTGTTCTCATTTTTCAATAACGATTTTATGCCATCAATCACAATCTGATGATCGTCAACTATTAAGATATTAATTTTTGTCACTTCTGTCATTGTAAAAACCTTTAAACTAAAGGTAATTTTATCACCATCATTGTACCTTTCCCTTGGCCTGACTCCATGCTGATTTTCCCTTTTAAATAAGTTATCCTTGACTTTACATTTTT
>Ga0206880_1047_pt1 | contig 13921 bp, 8 predicted proteins | sample Alteio_BWOrgCont_6_FD_152848 | JGI IMG/M metagenome (GOLD analysis project Ga0206880, IMG submission 152848) | Enriched cells from forest soil in Barre Woods Harvard Forest LTER site, Petersham, Massachusetts, United States -... | ecosystem: Environmental > Terrestrial > Soil > Temperate forest > O... | reverse complement strand
TCAAATAAAATTCAATCAATGGAATTAATAAACACCATAGGAAGACGAAAAACTGCGGTTGCAAGAATTTACATGAAAAAGGGGAAGGGGCAGATTACCGTAAATGGAATTGACTACAAAAACTATTTCCCCACTGTAACACTTCAGTACAGCATCCATCAGCCTCTGAAAGCAGTGAAAACAACTGATAAATACGACATTAATATACTAGTTAAAGGAGGTGGCATCAACGGCCAGGCAGGGGCAGCCCGACTTGCAATTGCAAGGGCTTTGGTAGAAATAGCCGCTGAAAACAAACCACTGCTTAAAGTAGAAGAATTACTGACACGTGATCCGAGAATGGTTGAGCGTAAAAAACCAGGTCAGAAAAAAGCCCGTAAACGCTTCCAGTTCAGTAAACGTTAAGAATTACACAGAATATAGACCTTTGAACTTTTTAACTTTAAACTTTAAACCAACGAATGTCAAACACAACCTTTAACGACCTGCTCGAAGCAGGAGCACACTTTGGTCACCTGAAGAGGAAATGGAACCCTGCCATGGCTCCTTATATTTTCGGAGAAAAAAACGGGATTCACATCATTGATCTTAACAAAACGGTGGCAAAGCTTGATTCTGCTGCTGCTGCTTTAAAACAAATTGCAAGAGCAGGAAAAAAAGTATTGTTCGTAGCAACCAAGAAACAGGCCAAAGATATTGTTGCGGAAAAAGTAAAACCTACCAGCATGCCGTATGTTACTGAAAGATGGCCGGGAGGAATGCTGACTAACTTTGCCACTATTCGGAAAGCCATCCGCAAAATGGCCTCTATTGACAAAATGTCTACCGATGGTACATTTGATAATATTTCTAAAAAGGAAAAACTCCAGATATCACGTCAACGAGCTAAACTTGAAACGCAGCTGGGCAGCATTGCTGACTTAACAAGACTTCCGGCTGCATTGTTCATTGTTGATGTTCATACCGAACACATTGCTGTTGCAGAAGCCAAACGATTGAACATCCCTACTTTTGCTATTGTTGATACGAACTCTGATCCTACCTTAGTGGATTTCCCGATCCCGGCCAATGACGATGCATCTACTTCCATTGCTGTTGTCATCGGGCTTATTACCAAAGCCATTGAAGAAGGACTGGCAGAAAGAAAGGTAGATAAAGAAATTGCCGCCGCTGCAGAAGAAAAAGATGAAAACACCGATAAAGAAAAAATAAGGGAAGAAGCAGAAGCCATGGCAGAAGCAGTGAAAGCAAAAATCGGTGTCAGCGATGAAGCGGGAAGTGTAACCGTTAAAAGAATCAGGAAAAAAATCGACAATAAAATCGAAAGACCTAAACGCTAAAGCAGGAGATGACAACAACAATGACGATTACAGCAGCCGATGTAAATAAACTACGCCAGATGACTGGTGCAGGCATGATGGATTGTAAAAAGGCATTGACGGAAGCCGGCGGGGATTTTGAAAAAGCTGTTGATGAACTCCGGAAAAAAGGACAAAAAGTGGCTGCCAACAGGGGCGACAGAGATGCAAAAGAAGGAGTTGTAATTGCTAAAACTACCAAAGATAACAAAAGAGGACTACTCATAGTAGTCAACTGTGAAACGGATTTTGTAGCTAAAAACGAAGAATTCACAAAATTTGTAAATACGATTGCAGATATAGCTATTGAAAAAAATCCAACATCAGCGGACGAACTTAAATCCCTCTCCTATTCGAATGGACTTTCAATTGCTGATAAAATAATAGAACAGGTTGGAAAAATAGGTGAGAAAATTGACTTGTCAAAATACGAAACAATTGAAGCGAACCGGGTCATTGCTTACAATCACCCTGGCAACCGCTTAGCGACCATAGTGGGTTTCAACAAAGACAATCCTAAAGAAGAAATTATAAAAGACGTGGCGATGCAGGTGGCGGCCATGGCCCCTGTGGCCCTTGACAAAGGAGATGTTGATCCGGGCACCCTCCAGCGGGAAATAGAAATCAGTAAAGAGCAGGCCCGGCAGGAAGGTAAACCTGAAGAAATGCTTGAAAAAATTGCAATGGGTAAGTTGAATAAGTTTTATAAGGAATCTACCTTACTGAACCAGGAGTTTATAAAGGACAATAAAAAAACAGTCAGCCAGTACCTGAACGAAGCCGACAAAGGCCTCACTGTTACAGGCTTTAAGCGAATTGCTTTAAGTTAGCAAAATCCCCCGAAAATTCGGGGGATTTTTTTTGCCATGGCCCTTCCCTCTCCCTTGGAGAAGGCTTGAAAAAACCGGGGCGGAGTAGTGTAAAGAAACTATTTATGAAATATAAACGAATACTGTTAAAACTCAGCGGCGAGTCCCTGATGGGAAACAAACAATTTGGAATTGATCACGACAGGTTAAGCCAATATGCAATGGAAATTAAGGAAATCGCGACTTCGGGAGTCCAGGTATCCATTGTAATAGGAGGAGGAAATATATTCAGGGGAATACAGGCAGCGGAAGGCGGAATGGACCGCGTACAGGGCGATTACATGGGCATGCTTGCAACAGTGATCAACAGTATGGCGTTGCAAGCTGCACTGGAACGGATTCATGTAAATACACGATTGCTCTCCGCAATAAAAATGGAAGAGATCTGCGAACCGTTCATCCGCAGGAGAGCCGTACGACACTTAGAAAAAGGCCGGGTAGTGATTTTTGGCGCAGGAACGGGAAATCCTTATTTTACAACGGATACGGCAGCAGCCCTGAGGGCAATAGAAGTAGAGGCGAACGTGATTCTGAAAGGAACACGGGTGGACGGTATTTATACAGCTGATCCTGAAAAAGATAAAAACGCAAAGAAATACGACACCATTTCCTTCTCCGAAGTTTATGAAAAAGGCCTCTCGGTAATGGACATGACAGCCTTTACGTTATGCAATGAAAACAAACTGCCCATCATCGTATTCGACATGAATAAACCCGGTAACTTCAAAAAGGTTGTGGCAGGGGAAAAGGTAGGCACTCTTGTTGAATTTTGAATTATAAAAACAGATGTTATTTTTGTAATTAAAACCCGTCCGCCCAGGCGGATTAAAACTTTAAGACGATGAATCCAAAAGTTGAAGCCTGCTACAACAGCACCAAGGCACAGATGGAAAAAGCCATTTCTCACTTAGAGAGCGAATTGGCCAAAATACGTGCCGGCAAAGCAAATCCTTCTATGTTAGACGGTATTATGGTTGATTATTATGGAACAAGAACCCCGCTTAGCCAGGTAGCTAACGTAAACACGCAGGATTCAAGGACATTGGTTATCCAGCCCTGGGACAAATCCACATTGGACCTGATCGGGAAAGCAATTACGGAAGCCAACTTAGGGTTAAATCCGCAGAACGACGGCACTTTAATCCGTATCAATGTTCCTCCTTTAACCGAAGAACGCAGAAAAGACCTGGCAAAAAAAGCAAGGGTGGAAGCTGAAAATTGCAAAATAGCCCTGCGTACACTGCGCAAAGAAGCCAATGATGCAGTCAAAAAACTAAAAACCAATGGGTTGCCGGAAGACGAAGGCAAAGAAGGGGAAACAAAAATACAGGTCCTTACCGATAGCTTCGTTACCACCTGCGAAAAGCACCTGGAGGTAAAGGAAAAAGAGATCATGACTGTTTAAATATGGAGTCCCACTCGCTTACTGCAATTTCTCCTGTTGACGGCAGGTACAAGAGCGTCACGGAAAAACTGAATAATTATTTTTCGGAAGCAGCCTTGATCAGGTACCGTATTCTCGTTGAAGTGGAATATTTTATCGCCCTGTGTCAATTACCATTACCTCAATTAAAAAAATTTGACAAAAAGTTTTATCCCAAATTGAGGGATTTTTATAAAAATTTTACCCTGGAAGATGCCAAAGTCGTTAAGCACATTGAAAAAACCACCAATCATGACATAAAAGCCATAGAATATTTTTTAAAAGAAAAGTTTGAGCGGCTGGGCTTAAAAGCGCAGAAAGAATTTATTCATTTCGGATTAACCTCCCAGGATATTAACAATACCGCCATCCCGCTGTCTTTAAAAGAAGCCTACACCGATGTACTTGCGCCCCTGTTGAAAGAAACTGTTTCTAAATTAAATCAACTGTCCGACGAATGGAAGGACGTACCCATGCTCGCCCGTACCCACGGACAACCGGCATCTCCCACTAAGCTGGGAAAAGAAATAAAGGTTTTTGTTGAACGATTACAGGCACAATTTTCTCTTTTAAAATCTGTTCCCTTCTCAGCAAAATTCGGGGGGGCGACCGGCAATTTTAACGCCCACCACGCAGCATTTCCCGGAATTGACTGGGTAAAGTTTGCCAATCGTTTTGTAAATGATACTTTGAAATTAAACAGATCGCAATACACTACGCAGGTGGAGCATTACGACAACCTGGCCGCTTTTTTTGACGGGATAAAACGCATCAATACGATCGTTATTGATTTAGACAGGGATCTGTGGACGTATATTTCCATGTCGTATTTTAAACAAAAAATAAAAGCAGGAGAGGTTGGCTCATCTGCAATGCCCCATAAAGTCAACCCCATTGATTTTGAAAATTCAGAAGGCAACTTGGGTTTTGCCAATGCTATTTTCGGTCATCTTTCCGAAAAACTTCCGGTATCGCGGTTACAGCGCGACTTAACGGATTCAACTGTTTTGAGAAACATCGGTGTGCCCATTGCCCATACGGTTATTGCATTCAGGTCTTTATTAAAAGGCCTGGATAAACTTTTATTGAACGAAAAAGCGATACACGATGACCTGGAAAAAAACTGGGCGGTGGTTGCTGAAGCCATTCAAACCATACTGAGAAGGGAGAACTACCCGGAACCTTACGAAGCGCTTAAAGCGTTTACCAGGAACCATACGGCAATAGACAAAAAAAGCATTGCAAAATTCATTGATTCACTTGCCCTTAACAAGCAGGTAAAGGCGGAATTGAAAAAGATAACACCTCATAACTACACCGGGATAACAAAGCTTTGGTAGCCCTGTAAAACTACACTTCTGTACATAAAACCACGTATAAAGACGTACTTTCCACAAAACGAAACCGAACGACTTCTCTACATGAAGGGATTGAAATTATTCCCCCGGGGAAAAAGCACTGCTTTTTAAAAAACAATTCAATTTCGGCGCTTAGACAAAAAAAATCTCCTAAAACGGCACTCCTTTTCAAATTTCTTATTAACAAACGACTAACAGCTTATTAACAATTTTTTTGTGTAAAACAGCTTTACAAGAGACGCTGTATGCCTTGCTGGTAAATGGAATACAGCCTTCTACGTCTTTTTACGTACGTAAAAACACCTACGTAAAAAGACGTAGACGAAAACCGTCCGTTTTGGGGGTGTGTCAATTTTAAAATAATATAAATAGTATAGGTTTGTACCCTGTCAAAATGAACAGGCCATTTTATTCGATCAAAACAGAATAGAATGGGTGAACTGATAAAACAGCACTTGCATGCAGAAAAAATTACACGGGCATTTTAAAATTACATACAGCAGCCTCCTCTCTCATTCCAAACACTTCTTCTCCGCATTGTTTCTTTTTGTGTTCTTCTCCCTTCCTGCTGAAGAACAACCTCGCGCTCTTCAACGGGGCTTCATAGAGAACAAGGGACAAATAACAGATCAAAACCAGCAATTCAATTCAGCCGTTAAGTATTTGCTGCGTACTCCCGAATTTAATGTGCAATTAAGATCCACCGGCTTTAGCTACGATACCTATACGGAAGATCCCATCAGCGGGGAAGAATCTCCCCTGCCAACCGGGAAGAACTTTCAACCCGGTAAACGCATCCGTCATTACCACCGGGTTGACATTGAATTAAAAGGCAGTAATGCCCAAGCACAGCTGCTTGCAGAACAACCCTCCAAAGAATATTACAATTACCTCACCGCCTCCGGCTCTCCAAGAGGAGCAAGTGCTGTTCATTCCTACCAAAAAGTAACCTACAAAGATATTTACCCACATATTGACCTGGAGTTTTTTATCCCCTCTGGTAACTGCAAAACGGAAAAGAGCCAATCAGCCGGAGTGGAATACAATTTTGTGGTGCATCCCGGTGGCCGTGTAAAAGACATACAATTGGAGTACAGCGGAGCGAATAACATCCGCCTTGCCAACAACACCTTGTCGGTCCAGGTAACAGCGGGAACATTTACCGAAAACATACCCTTAGCCTACTTAGAAGAGGGCAAACAAAAGGTAGAAGTCCGGTACAAAACAATAGCAGAACATGTTTATGCTTTCGACATAAGTTCCCGGGAAAACAGAACATCCGACCTGATCATAGACCCCGCCCCCTCCTTATCCTGGAGCACTTATTACGGTGGAAATGCGACCGATGAAGCGCTCGGCATAACGATAGACGCCAGCGGCAACAGCTATGTTACAGGCTATTCCAACAGCACAGCCAACATAGCCACTTCCGGGTCTTACCAGAATACCATGGCAGGATTATACGACTCTTACATCGCCAAATTCAATTCCACCGGTACCGGTCTTTTATGGGCCACCTATTATGGAGGAGCAGGATACGACTATGCCCAGAACATAGCCTTGGACGCCAGCGGCAATATCTACATTGTCGGATATACCTCCAGCACCTCCGGCATCGCCACAGCAGGAGCCTACCAGGCTGTATACGCAGGAGGAGCCTACGATGTTTTTGTGGCCAAGTTCAATTCCACCGGTACCTCCCTTTTGTGGGGCACTTATTACGGGGGCGTGGGGGGTGAGGTCGGTTCCGGCATCGCCATTGATGCCAGCGGCAACCCGGTCATTACAGGCTATACCCAATACAGCACCAATCTTGCCACGGCGGGAGCCTACCGCACCAACTACAACGGCGTAGGCGGAGCCTACAACATATTCATCGCCAAATTCAACACCTCGGGTACCTCCCTTTTATGGGGAACCTATTACGGGGGAGGACAATCAGGCGGGGATTACAGCGCCAGCATCGCCTTAGATGCCAGCGGCAACAGCTATGTAACAGGATACACCAACAGCAGCTCCGGCATCGCCACAGCAGGAGCTTACCAGACCATTTACAGGGGAGGCTATGAAGGATTTGTAGCCAAATTTAACTCCACCGGCACCGCTCTTGTATGGGGTACCTACTACGGAGCAGGAACGTATGCCGAATGCTTTAGCCTCGCCTTAGATGCCGGCAACAACGTCTATATCACGGGAGAAACCAGCAGCACCAATTACATTGCCACAACAGGAGCTTACCAGCAAAGCTTCGGGGGAGGAACTGCAGATGCATTCGTAGCCAAAATCAACTCCAGCGGCACCTCCCTTTTATGGGGTACTTATTATGGAGGAAGTGTAGTAGATGAAGGCAAAAGCATCGCCGTGGACGCCAGCGGTAATACCTACATCACGGGGTTTACCACCAGCACCAACCACATCGCTTCAGCAGGAGCCTACCAGAGTGCTTATGCAGGAGGAACAGGAGACGATGCGTTCATAGCCGAATTCAATTCCACCGGCACCTCCCTTTTATGGGGTACCTATTATGGAGGAAAAGGCAGTGATGCAGCTGAAAGCATGGCCATAGACGGCAATGGCAATACCTATATTACGGGCTACACAGCCAGTACCAATGGCTTTGTTACAGCAGGTGCCTACCAAACTGCTTACGGAGGAGGAGGTTCTGACGTATTTGTGGCAAAATTCGGAACTCCGACAGCTGCCCGCTACTGGGTAGGCAACAGCAATTCCAACTGGAACAATACCTCCAACTGGTCTTACACTTCAGGCGGCAGCGGGGGAGCATCGGTACCGGGTTCTTCCAACACTGTTTTTTTTGATGCGAACGGAACAGGTAATTGTTCGATGGACGTCAATGTAAGCGTGCTTGAAATAAGCATAGCAGGTTATACCAAAATACTTACTCAAAACAGTACTACAATTACCGTAGACTCTTTGTGGAGTATGAGCAGCGGAACATTTACAGGTGGCAGCGCAGCCATCAACCTGGCGGGTAATTTCCTGCTTACGGGAGGCAGTTTTACCAGCACTTCCAATACTTTTTCAATAACAGGCAATTATACGATTTCGGGAGGAACGTTTTTAAACAACAGCGGTACAGTGCTGTTTAACGGAACTGCTTCGCAAACGGTAAATGTGAACAATGCTAACAGCGACAGTTTTTACAAGTTGCATGTGAATAAGCCAGGCGGCAGTATTTTGTATGTGAATTCCGCTATAGTCGTGAGTAATTAGTCTATAGTCGTGAGTACTGAGTCTATAGTCGTGAGTACTGAGTCTATAGTCGTGAGTACTGAGTCTATAGTCGTGAGTAATTAGTCTATAGTCGTGAGTACTGAGTCTTGAGATATGAGACAAGAAACAAAGAACATCGAACATCAAACGTCGAACAAATGAAGAACAAAGAACATCGAACATTAAACATCGAACAAACAAATAACAACATGAAAAAAATCATCCTTCTTTCAGTGGCGCTGATTGTGCTGAACAAGCTAAATGTAAGCGGACAAATACAGAGCAATGTGTTAGCCGGGAACGGGAACGTTTTATTGCAGACCGATAATAATGGGAACATTATTACTATTCCGGGTGGCGTTGGCACTTCCAGCCAGGTGCTTTTAGGCAATCTGCAATGGGGTACTTTGCCGGCAGCAAGTCCCTGGAGCGCGATAGGCAATAACATTTACAATAGCAATTCGGGAAATGTGGGGATTGGAACGAATAATCCACAATACAACCTGGATGTGACAGGTACAGTTAATGCAACGGGAGGGTTTTACATTAACGGAGTTGCTTTTACTCCCACACAATGGACCAATTTAAACAGTGATATCATGTTTAACAGCGCCAGTAATGGAGGAAATGTGGGCATTGGAACCAGTCCGGGTTCAGGATATAAATTAGATGTAGCAGGTACCATTCATACCAGCGGTAATATGGTGGTTGACGGAAATATACAAACATCGGGCAGCACCTCTGCAATTTCGTTAAGTTCAGGAGCAATTAGTCTGCAAAATGCCGGGGGGGATAATTTTACTCTTAATGGGGTAACTGCGCCTACCTCACTAAGTTCTCCAAAGGGAATAAATATATCTGCAGGGGAAACAGGTTTTACCTTAGGTAATATAAATAATGCGCTTTCTGCTCCTCAAAGCCCTTGCAACTTAGGATATGGAACAGTAGGGAATTTTACCAGCTGCGATCAGGAAATATTTGTCGCAGCAGGTAACCATTATGTAACAGGACCAGCAGGAAGCTTATATAATCCTATCATGCAATCATCCGATAACGGCATATTCTGGAGTGATGAGCAGGGGGCAACTGCTACCTTGGGAAGTGGTGTGAAGAATTTGAGTTCTGGCTTCGTAATTGCTCCCTGGTCAGGCTCAACTGCCGGAATCAGGATTAGTGCAAGTGGAAAGGTGAGCATTGGAACTAATAATGTACCTCTTAATTCAATCTACAATTTATTTGTAGCAGGGGGGGTTGAAACAGAAGCAGTAAATATAGCGCTCCAGGGAACTTCAAACTGGGCGGATTATGTGTTCAAAGACAGCTACAAGCTGATGCCGATCAAGGAGGTGGAAAAATTTGTATCAAAAAATAAACACCTGCCTGATGTGCCATCTGAAAGTGAAGTTAAAAAGACCGGTGTGGATGTGGTGCAAATGGATGCTACTTTATTGAAGAAGATAGAGGAGTTGACATTGTATGTTATTCAGCAGCAAAAGGAAATTGATGAGTTGAAAAAGAAATCGGGAAACTAAAAAAAACTCAAGCATCAAAAAACAAAGCTCAAACAATATTTTGTGATAGGAGACGTGAGATTGGAGGCTTTGAATTTATTTGTGACCTGCCTGCCGATAGGCAGGTTTGATGCTTGGAATTTGGAATTTTAAAACACACCCATGAAAAAAATTATTTCTTTCGTTTTTGTAGCAGGAATATTATTTACGGTATTGCCTTCCGTGAGCAAGGCACAGAGCATCATGTTCACCTACGATAATGCAGGCAACAGGGTGTCCAGGACCGATCCTGCCGGTAAAAAAGAAACGGGTATAAAGGATACCACGAACAATTTATCGGTGACCGTTTTCCCTAACCCGACTTCCGGGAAGCTAAGTATAGCCATAGACAACCAGGCATCTAACAGTGTGGCTATGGTTAATGTATTTGATCTGTCCGGGAAAACTGTTTTGCAGCAGCAAATGACAACGGCTACGATGGATATAGATCTGTCTACCCAGCCTGACGGGGTATATGAAGTAAGACTGATAAGCGGCAAAAATTCCAAAACATGGAAGGTGTTAAAGCAATAAATTTTGAACCTGAAATGATTTGTAACTGTAAAATAAAAATGCAGCAAATGAGTAAAATAAGTTTGATTTTGTTGTTCTCCTTTATAGCGGGCAACTATTTAGCACAAAGTGTGATTACGCTAAACGGCACCCCGGCACCCCCGGCGGGCAATGTGCAAGACATAGCCACTCAGCAGATCAGCCTTTTGCCTGGTTTTACTTATGACGCTTCACAGAACAACAGTTTAGGACTCTTTATTAACCCGAATACATCCTCCAATAATTCCCCGGTTTATGATCCATCGGCAAACACCGGCGGAATTGATTCACGGTCACTTAACACAGGCTCAAACTATTTAGTGGGTACGAGCCAGGGTACTTCCAACGTTACACCTGACGGTGCCGCAACTTATAATATGCCCATTTTAATTCCTAAAGGCACAGCAGGAATGGAGCCTAAGCTTTCTGTCAGTTACAATAGTCGCGGAGGCAACGGGATGCTGGGTATTGGCTGGTCCCTGTCAGGCTTATCTGAAATAAGCAGAACCCCGCCCGATTTTTTTCATGATGGTCTTGTTGTGCCGGTATCATTTACCAGCCAGGATCGCTTTACACTGGACGGACAGCGCTTGATTGCACTATCAGGTACTTACGGGCAGGACGGAACACAGTATGCAACCGAAATTGAAAGTTTTTCCAAGATACTTTCCATAGGAGGAGGCGACTCGGGCCCAGACCAGTTCAGCGTTCAAACCAAAAATGGGTTGCAGATGCTATACGGCACTGATGTAAGCGCCAAAATTACTTCTTCCGACGGAAGCCGGACCATTGCCTGGTTTTTAAGTCAGACCTCCGATTTAAACGGAAATTACATGAACTATAACTACACGGAAATTAACGGCACCAGGGTACTTGACAATATAACTTATACCGGTAACAACACTACCGGAGCATCTCCTGTAAATTTGATACAATTTGATTATGCCGTGCGCAACGATCCTAACACCAGTTATAAATACGGACAAACAGTAAACAACGGCCTGGTTTTGAATGACATTAAATGTTTTGTTGAAGGACAATTGTACAGGGAATATGATTTTAATTATTACGACGCCGGAGCCTCCGGTCAAACACATTTAAACGAGGTAATTGAAAAAGGGAACACCGGCAAACAATACAATTCAACCCTTTTCAACTATAACGATTTAACTCAACCAACGCTTTCGTCATCGTATGCCAATCTGAATACCTCCCCGACCAATTCCGAATTTATCACTGCTGATTTTAATAATGACGGGCTTTCTGACTTTGTAGAAATTTCCAATACTAACAATACCGTAGGCCAGGGCTTTTACAACTTTTCCGGCATTACCACTTTTCAGAATATCAGCAATTTTAATTTTACAGCTACATCCCTGGCTGTTCCATTTCCAGGCCAGCAGATACACAGTTCGGACTATCCTCCCTATAATCAAACACTTTCGGGATTCACTAACCTGGGCAGCAGCGATTTTAATGGCGATGGCTATCCAGACATTTGCTTTGCTACTTCGGACGGAACCAATTATAATGTATGGGCCATGATGAACAGTACTGGCGTCAGTGGGGGAGCTATACAGTTTACAGGACAAAACGTGGTACAGGTTCCCGTTAATACGCAAAATTCCCTGGGCGCTTCTACTGTTCCCGATCAGTTTATAACGAGAGTTGCCGATTTTGACGGAGACGGGAGAGCTGACATTATGGTAGCACATTTATATGGAAATGCATCTTTCGGAGGACCGGGAGGGTTATACACTCCGGGGATAAGCCCCCTTTACTATTCAACCATTGATGTATCTGTTTATTATGATTATTCCTATGGCAATTTTACCTGGTCAAGCGTACAAACATTTACGCTCGGAACTACCAACAGCAGCGGAGATAATTTCTTGTCTTTTGCCAATACCTACCCGGTTGATTTAAACGGCTCCGGCCTGAGCCAGGTACTTGACATTCAAGATCAGGCGGGGAACTATTACATGTTAACTATGCCAACCACAGTCGGTGGAAGCATAACCCTTTCACCTGAACCGATAATTCCATCCACCGGTTCTCCGTCTTTTTCCCAGGTCGCTTTTAACATTGGTGATTATAACGGCGATGGTATTGCGGATGTACTTTATAGCGGAGGCATTGCTTATGGAATGGGTAACTACAGCGGGCAATACCAATTTGTTATACAACAACAAGGAATTGCAATAAATAATTCAAACGGATTTACCATAAGTGCCGACATAAACCAGGATGGGAAAACCGATATCATACAATATACTTACCCCAGCTTAGATAATCCTTATAATCTTCCCTTTAATGAATACCTGTCAACAGGTAATGGCTTTACAGAAGTGGAATACACCATTGGCCCTGATGAAGCCGGCATATTCCCCCCATCTGCAATTTATAATGTCGGTGATTTTAACGGCGACGGGGCGCTGGATATTTTTTCCTTTAACGCTGCTTCTACTGCAGGAAGTAACGCTTTGCTTAATATGAATTTTTCCCCTGCAAAAGATTTGTTAACCGGGGTAGCGAACGGCTTAAACCAGGAAAGCACTTTTAATTACAATACCCTGAATAACAGTAAGGGGAATAGTGGCTGTTATACAGCGCTTAATGATGCTGTATTTCCTGTAACAGATTACGAAGGCTCCCTGTATGTGGTCCAGTCCCGTAAAGTAAGCAACGGAATTAATGATGGCAACAATGGAGGCAATACCTATAATTACAGCTATACGGGATGTAAAATACAGCAGCAGGGCAAGGGCTTTCTTGGTTTTATAAGTACAACAACCGATAATATAAGTGCCGGTGTTAATACTATCAATACAAATATCCTGGATCCCGCTTCTTATTTATTACTTCCGATCACTTCAACTTCACTGAGTGATGATGGTAATAATACCAATGTTATGCAAAGCAGCTACCAGGTGGTTGCGCGGCCTATCTCTGCTGCAAGCAACCAGCACTACTTGGTACAAACCAATTCAATACAGCAGCACGACTTTTTAAATGAAAAAATTACGAGCAGTTCATTTATTTACGATAATTACGGTAACCTTACCTATTTTCAGCTAAGTACCAACAACGGTTTGGAAATTAAAAGTACTACGGTTGTTTACCAGCAGTTCGGCACATGGATACCCTCCAGCCCCACCAGTATCAGCACTTTCAATATCCGGGGCAGCAGTTCTTTTACCAAGGTTACCAACAACTGCTATGATGGGCTCGGGAGACTGACACAAAGTATAGACTTTTACGGACAGCCTAAAAGCCTCACAACCAATTATACCTACAATGACTTTGGTAACGTGATCAACAAGACCCTCCAAACACAAAATGCTACTGCCCGCACTACCCAATATGAGTACGATGATTACGAACGGTATGTGATTAAAACGACCAACCCCATGGGACAAACTACCGTGAGTATTCCCGACCCGGTATGGGGAACCCCAGATGCGGTAACAGGCATAGACGGACTGTTGACTACCTACCAGTACGATGACATGGGCAGGCTGGCACAAACAAATTTACCCGACGGGAATACCATACAATACATCCTGGCCCGAAGGAG
>Ga0206880_1048_pt1 | contig 14002 bp, 13 predicted proteins | sample Alteio_BWOrgCont_6_FD_152848 | JGI IMG/M metagenome (GOLD analysis project Ga0206880, IMG submission 152848) | Enriched cells from forest soil in Barre Woods Harvard Forest LTER site, Petersham, Massachusetts, United States -... | ecosystem: Environmental > Terrestrial > Soil > Temperate forest > O... | reverse complement strand
AAAAACCTTGTTTTTGTGCTAGGCTAATTTGGGGTAAGGACATAATGATGGGAGTTTTATCATGACTCGAGGGATGTTATTCACACTGTTAACGGCATATTCTACGTTATCTTTCGCAGCACTACCACCTTTTTTTCAAGATGCGAAAGAAATGAAAGCCATACTTGATAACAAAATCGTTGCTGACAAAATCACAAGTGGTCGACCGATACAGTCGATTGAGCGTATGCCTTCAGATAGCAATACTCGTTGGCAAATCACGGTAGGTCCTGACAGTGAGTGTCGTTTAATGGTTCAAATCTTGCCAGCTCCGATGTCCTTAACCGAACCAGGGGCAACCATGGTGGGTCCTGTCCCATTTGAAATCCAAGTGGGCGATTTGCAATGTCGGTCATTAGATAAAAAGAAGGCGACACCCACCTACGAAGAGCGAAAAGAAGAAGACTAACTTATGCTGTTGCCGTGCCCAATATTCGATAATAATCAAGCACAATTGATGAAATAGCAGATAATTGGTAGAATGCAGGATATTTCGATTGGCTTGGTTTTTAGAAGTGAGTGAACGGAAGGTTAAGAGTTTATGAAAGTTAAGTTACATTTTTTGACCCTGGCGCTATTATGTTTGACGGCGTGTTCGAGTGGTAGTGGTGGTGCGCAATGGTATTTGGCAGATAAGCAATCGAGTTTGTTAGCCAAAGGTAATCCCCCTTCTTATGTAGATGGATATGTAGATGGTTGTGCATCCGGCAAACGAATGGGTGGCGATAAGCGCTTTACTTATAAAAGGGATGAGATAAGGGCTGAAAAAGAAGCGTTGTATGCTCGTGGTTGGCAGGAAGGACAAATTACGTGCCGAAATGAAGCGCTAGTGGATGAGCAAAATCGTTTACGTGAAAGTAGACCCATGTCGTCCATCGATGAAGAGCGGCAGCGACGTGTGGCGGCGGAAAGTAGAGCGGCAGAAGCTCAAATGCAAGAAATTTGGGATGAGCTTAAAAAATAGTAGGAGCCGGTTGCCATGCCGGCCCGGTGGAGTAGTCTATGCCAATTTATGAATATATGTGCACTGAGTGCGGGCATCATCTAGAAATTTTACAAAAAGTGTCGGATGCGCCTGTCACTCAGTGTGTAAACTGTAAGCGCGATACCTTAACAAAAATGATTTCAAAATCAGGGTTTCGTTTGAAGGGCAGTGGTTGGTATGAAACAGACTTTAAGGGTGGGGATAATAAAAAGCAAAGGAATTTAGCGAAAGATCCGGGGGAAGGAGGCTCTTCTAAAACAGACTCTAAAACCGAGGTTTCGAGCAAGAGTGATACAAGTAGTGCAAGTATTGATAGCACAAATACGGGTGCGACAACGAAACCGACCCCTTCTTCTGGCAGTGAATCATAAATATTTCAGGAAATATCATGCGTACCTATTATTGTGGTGAATTAAGAGAGTCTCATATCGGGAGCCAGGTCATTATTTGTGGCTGGGTTCACTATCGTCGCGATTTAGGTGGACTTATCTTCTTAGAAATTCGAGATAGAACGGGGTTAGTGCAAACCGTCTTTTCACCGCAGTTATCAGCCGATCTGTTTGCGACGGCAGAAAAAATTAGAAAAGAATTTGTGGTAAAAGTACAAGGGACGGTTCGTGCTCGGCCTGCAGGCACAGAAAATGAAACCTCACCCACAGGTAAAATTGAAATATCGGTGGATGCTCTGGATATTTTGAATACAGCGGAACCCCCGCCTTTTTACCCGGATGATAATCAAACGGTGGGTGAAGAAGTTCGTTTAAAGTATCGATATTTAGATTTACGACGACCTGAGATGTTTCAGCGATTGAAATTTCGAACGGAGGTTGTTCGTCATCTCAGACAGTATCTGGATGAACATGGATTTTTAGATATTGAAACGCCTATTTTAACGAAGGCGACCCCTGAAGGTGCTAGAGATTACTTGGTACCTAGCCGTACTTATCCAGGTTCTTTTTTTGCATTGCCGCAGTCTCCTCAGCTTTTTAAGCAGCTGTTGATGATGTCGGGTATCGATCGTTATTATCAGGTCGCTAGATGTTTTAGAGATGAAGATTTACGAGCCGATCGTCAACCAGAATTTACTCAGCTGGATATTGAAACCTCTTTTTTAGATCAAAACGCTATCATGGAATTGATGGAGGGAATGGTTTGTAAATTATTTTCAGATTTGATGCATGTCAAACTTCCAACACCTTTGCCTCGTATGTCTTATAAAGAAGCGGTCAGCCGCTTTGGGATAGATAGGCCAGATCTTAGAAATCCTCTGGAACTGGTCGAAGTCTCCGATCTGCTTAAAAATGTTGAATTTAAGGTGTTTTCTGGGCCTGCTCAGGATAAAAATGGGCGCGTTGCTGTGATCAGAGTGCCGAACGGTTGTGAACGTCTTTCTCGTAAAGAGATAGATGAATACACGCATTACGTTAGCCAATACGGTGCCAAAGGATTGGCTTATGTGAAGGTCAATGATCGTCAACAAGGCCGAGAAGGGTTACAATCACCTATTTTGAAATTTTTGCCAGACGATGTTATCGAAGCGATTTTAGAACGCTCGCAAGCACAAACCGGAGATTTACTATTTTTTGGGGCAGATAAAGAAAAAATTGTCAACGATTCCCTTGCCGCATTGCGCAATAAATTGGGCATTGATTTAGGATTATTATCATCTGAGTGGAAACCTTTATGGGTAGTCGATTTCCCTATGTTCCAATTGGATCCTCAGACGGAGACGCATTGGCAACCTGTGCATCATCCCTTTACAGCACCTTGTGTCAAAACGACAATAGAGTTGGAGCGAGATCCCGGTGACTGTTTAGCATTGGCGTACGATATGGTCCTTAATGGTACTGAAATTGGTGGCGGATCGGTTCGTATTCATCGATCAGATATACAGCAATCTGTATTTCGTATACTGGGTATTTCTGATGAAGAAGCAAAACTCAAATTCGGATTTTTATTGGATGCTCTAAAATTTGGATGTCCACCTCATGCTGGCATCGCATTTGGGATCGATCGAATGGTCATGTTGATGACAGGCTCCAGTTCTATTCGCGATGTGATTGCTTTCCCTAAAACGCAAACCGCACATTGCCCATTAACCTCAGCCCCTTCAACGGTGGATCCCCTACAGTTGCGTGAGTTAGCAATTTCTGTCAAAAATCAGGAATCATCGAAAGGGAATCCCCTCTAACCCCCCTTTTTCAAAGTGGGGAACTTGGGGGCCTAATGCCGAAAAGGCTCAATATAGGCATCAAGGTTGTTGTCATCGCAGTAGCCGATCAGTTTTTCGCGTAAAGACGCGAGGTGCATGGTTTCAGGGACTTTAATTTTGAGTGTCATAGATACCATGCGGGTCCCGGTGGCGGTTTGGTAAGTGTGGGCAGAGATATCTTCGATAGGGACAGAGGCTTTATAAAGAAATTCAGACAGTCCGTTCAGAATGCCGGGTTTATCGATGGCGACCAACTGAAGGTTGTATGTCATCCATTGTCCGTGAATGGTCGATTCACTGGTTCGACGCACCATCGTGGTCAACCCAAGGCGTTGTTCAATGCTAGGGATTACGGCTTCCATTTTTGCAATGGCACCCCAATTCCCGGACATAAATAGGATGGCAGTCATTTCCGTGCCTAAGGTATTCACTGAAAGGTTTAATAGGTTACATCCACACTGTGCACATGCACGTGATAGCTCGTTCACAGCGTCTGACCTGCTTTGACATATGGCTGAAACAATCAAATAATTATGGATAGGGATCATGTTTTAAACCTCACTTAATGATCTCAGTGTATCAAATTTTCAATTATTTTGTGATGTTCTTGTTATCCATTTGTTTTTTCTTTAAAATCGGTATTCTCCTCTCTTGATAAAAGGCTTAGCTTATGTTTCACGGCAGTATGGTTGCACTGGTAACACCCATGACCGATACAGGGGAAATAGATATTCCATGTTTTAGACGGCTTCTTGAAATTCACTTAGATCAGGGGACTGATGCCATTGTTGTGAATGGTACAACGGGGGAAAGTTCAACTTTAACAGCCAATGAAAAACTGCAAGCGATAAAAATTGCTCTCGAGACCGTTGCTGGACAGATCCCCATTATTGCGGGGACAGGCACGTATTCTACGTTAGAAACCATTCGCTCAACACGCGATGCAATGGAATTAGGGGTAGATGCTTGTTTAGTTGTGACACCTTATTATAATCGTCCGACACAGGAAGGGTTATATGAGCATTATAAAGCGCTTTCAGAAGCAGTTCCATTACCCATTGTGATGTATAACGTGCCGGGTCGTACGGGGTGCGATTTATTGCCAGAGACAGTAGAAAAATTGTCGCGGTTTTCAAATATGCAAAGAGCGAAGCACTCAAACAAAATAAAATCATCACCCTATGCGGTAGTTTCGATCAAACCATTTGTCATAGAAGCGGGTGGTCTACTGGTTTTATTATATTCGCCAATTCAACAGAACATCGTGCTCCGGAAATACTCGCTACCTTTTCAGGCCCAAAGTATGGCGTTTTACGTTTCGATGCCTTTGGAGCAGATGGCCATACTTTGAATATTAACCCTAACGGCACAACACTCAACAACGGCACTTTTATATACTGTCCCAAAACGAAAGACTCCAAGGAAGCCAAGGCACTCATTATTAATCAAATGGGTCGCACTTACCGCTCACCTCAAAACGCCCATGATGAACCCATATTTTGTCGATGATCTGTTGCCTAAACTGTCACAGGGCATCTTTTAACAAAGCCCCCACCCCAACCCTCCCCCGCGGAAAATCCGCGGAAAAGCGGGGGAGGGCTTCGTTCCCCTTAAGTGTCATGGGTATTTCGTTTGAACATTGACAACACGAATAAAGCAACGCCTACGCAGATAGCAGAGTCCGCAATATTAAAGGCGGGGTACTGCCAATCCTTGTAATACCAGAGGATAAAATCTATCACATGTCCGTATAGCGCTCGATCGATTAAATTACCAATGGCACCGCCTAGTATCAACGCAAGTGCATAGCCTTCTTGTTTATCGTGCACCGTCAACCGACGCATCCAGACAACCACCACCAGACTAATCACCGTGGCCAATGTGACAAAAAACCACCGTTGCCATCCCGATTCATCCGCTAAAAAATTAAACGCAGCGCCTGTATTATGCCTTAACGTTAAATCGAATCCTGTGAACACTTTCACGGTTTCGTTATATGCAATATAATGCATCACTAACCATTTTGTGATCTGATCAATAATCACTATTAAAAAAGAAAGACCAAACCAAAGGGCTTGTAAGGATGAGCGTGAATGTATTTTTCTTTTACGCATAAATTCTAGTCTCCCCGTTCCCTGCGACATTCTCAACACAACGGCTACAAATGCCCGGATGTTCTGAATTTTGATTCACATCCTCGCGCCTATGCCAACATCTATCACACTTTGGATAAATAGAGGGTTGAACAACCACCCATAGTCCAGCAAGGGATGTTTCTTTCGCATCAGACGGACGTTCATCCGCTGGATAAATTTTTGCCTGAGAGGTAATTAAAACAAATCTCAGTTCATCTTTTAATTGCGTCAATAATTCATAATGCTCAGGATGGCAATAAAGATTGACTTCCGCTTCTAAGCCCGACCCGATGGATCCAGCAGCACGTGCTTCCTCCAAAGTCTTATTAACACATTCTCTCACCACCAACACTTTATCCCAAAAAGCTTGCGTCATCTTTCCTTGCATGCTTGTTGTGGGTAATTCTGCATACCATTCACTTAAGAAAACAGATCCTTCTCTGTCTCCTGGCATATTTTGCCAAATTTCCTCTGCCGTAAAGCTTAAAATAGGCGCTATCCATCGAACCAAGCATTCTACCAAATAATACAACGCGGTTTGAGCCGATCGCCTAGGCAGACCATCTCGTTTGCCTGTGTATTGCCTATCTTTAATAATGTCTAAATAAAAACTGCCCAAATCAATGGAACAAAAATGTTGGATTTTTTGATAGCAGGTGTGGAACTGGTAGTCCGAATACGCTTGAATGATTTCTTGTTGCAACACACGAGCCCGATCGATCACCCATTGATCGAGCACGATTAAATCCTCGAAAGCGATTCGATCTTGCTTTGGATCGAATCCATTTAAATTAGCCAACAAAAAGCGAATGGTATTACGGATCCGTCGATAACTATCGCTCATCCGTTTTAGAATTTCATCGGACACTGACATTTCTGATCGATAATCCGTCGCAGACACCCATAAACGTAAAATATCAGCACCCAATGTTTTGGTCACTTTATCTGGGGCAATCACATTCCCTAATGATTTAGACATTTTTCGACCCAAAGCATCCACAGTGAATCCATGGGTGAGCACTTGTTTGTAGGGCGCTACTTGTTTCATCGCAACTGACGTTAAAAGAGAAGATTGAAACCAACCTCGATGTTGATCGGATCCTTCTAAAAATAAATCGGCGGGGAAACCTAGCTCTAACCGTTTCTCTAAGACACAGGTGTGCATCACACCAGAATCGAACCAGACATCTAAAGCATCTGATGATTTCTCGTACCATTCTGCATCCGATCCCAAGAGTTCTTCAGGTGTCAGCTCATACCAGGCTTCTATGCCAGCCTGTTCCACTTTTTTTGCAACCGCTTCCATCAACTCTGCTGTTTTGGGATGCAGTTCCCCAGATTCCTTATGCACAAACAGACACATGGGTACACACCAGGTACGCTGCCTAGAAATACACCAATCAGGCCTGTCTCTCACCATCCCTTCAATGCGAGCCTGACCCCATTCTGGGATCCAATTCACCTTTTGAATGGCATCTAAAGCCAAGGTGCGAAGCCCATTTTGATCCATACCCACAAACCACTGTTGTGTCGCTCTAAAAATGAGAGGACTTTTATGACGCCAACAATGCGGATAACTGTGTTGCATTTTAACAAAAGACAGTAAATGGCCTTTTTCCTTTAATATTTCTATGACTTTATCATTGGCTTTAAAAACATGTTCCCCCGCAAATAACGGTACAGATGAATGATAACATCCATTCGCATTGACCGGATTATCCATCGATAAATGATATTTTATCCCAATCATGTAATCGTCTACCCCATGCACAGGCGCTGTATGCACCAGCCCCGTACCTGTATCAACGGTCACATGTTCCCCCAATACAATAGGCACACACTTATCGTAAAACGGATGTTGTAACTGAGTGTTTTCTAATGCACCCCCCAAGCATTCTCCAACGATTTCGACGTCTTCCAAACCCGTTCGTTTGCTAAAAGCGTCCACTAAATTAGAAACCACGATATAATATTTATCCGCTGACTTTAATAAGACATAGGTTAAATCAGGATGTACCGCAACGGCTTGATTCGCTGGAAGGGTCCAGGGTGTTGTCGTCCAAATCACGACAGAGACAGACGCCGTTTCAGGTAATGACTGTTTAAAGGGTCCCGCCACATTCATCATGTTTGGATCTAAAACAGGAAAGCAAACATCAATCGCAGGCGAGGTTTTATCTGCATACTCCACTTCTGCTTCTGCTAATGCCGAACCACAGTCTATACACCAGTGCACTGGTTTAAACCCTTTATGCAAATGGCCATTGGCAGCAATGGTGGACAGCGATCGGATAATATCCGCTTCGTACTTATAATCCATCGTCAAATAGGGATTTTGCCAATCCCCCAAGATCCCAAGACGTATAAACCCTGCTCGTTGAGCCTCCACCTGTGTTAAAACGTACTCTCTGCATTTTTGTCGAAATGTTTTCGCATCGACCTTGACACCGGGTCTGCCAACCTGCTTTTCAACATTTAATTCGATAGGTAACCCGTGACAATCCCAACCAGGCACAAAGGGTGCTAAGAAGCCACTCAAGATTTTAGACTTTAAGATCATATCTTTTAATATTTTATTTACGGCATGGCCCAAATGAATCTCACCATTCGCATAAGGGGGACCGTCTGGCAAAATAAATTTTGGTTTACCTTTATTTTTTTCTTGAATTTTTTGATAAAGTTGAATGTTATCCCAATGTTTCAACCATTCAGGTTCACGTTGTGCCAAGTTGGCTTTCATCGGAAAAGCCGTATTAGGCAGATTTAAAGAGTTTTTGTCATGTTCGTTCATGTATTCCCATCCAAATTATCAAATCATTCCGTTTTAACCAAAATATGATGCACCCGTAAACCAGAGGCAAACAATGTCCCAATATAGGCTAAACCACTCATCACAATTAACAAGGCAAGGGTCATCATTCGTTTACTCACACTAAAAGTAAACCACTCTTCTAAAGAGGGTACAAAAAATACAATCACCAAAGCCATCACAATACAAGCCAATGCTAATCTTAACGAGAATAAGCGCCATCCCGGTTGCACCGTATACACTTGACGACGATACAACCCATATCCTAATAATCCAGCATTTAATAATGCAGCCAGCGACGTGGCCAACGCTAAGCCTGCATGCGCTAAGGGCAAAATAAAAGCCATGCTAAAGACGGCATTCGCAATCACAGTCACGACAGCAAACTGAACGGGTGTCCTAATATCTTGCCTCGCATAATAAGCAGACGCTAATATTTTGACCAACATAAACCCAACGATCCCTAATGAGTAAGCCATTAAAGATTGCTGGCTTTTTAGAACATCTAGCTCTGTAAAACGACCCGTATCCGAATAAAACAAGGTGGCCAATAGAGGGCCTGCCAACAACATGAGTCCCAGTGCCGCCGGCAAACCAACCAACAACACCCAGCGGATCCCCCAATCTAAAGTGGCCGAAAACCCTTCCTGTTTGGCTTGAGTATGCTGTTGGGCGAGTTTAGGCAAAACAACCGTTGCCAAAGCAACCCCAAACCCTCCCAGGGGAAACTCCATCAATCGCTCCGCATAATATAGCCAGGAGACGCTCCCTATCGGTAAAAAGGAAGCAAAGACTGAACTCAACATCAAATTTAATTGATTAATAGACACACCAAATAATGCTGGCACCATCAGCATTAAGATCCGACGTACTCCTTTATCTTGCCAATTAAATTCCGGGATAGGCACTAGATGTATTTTTTTCAAAAAGGGAAATTGAAAAAGTAACTGAATAATGCCGCCTAAAAACATACCCCATGCCAAAGCATGCACGGGTTCTGCCATATAGGGCGATAAAAAAACAGCCGTCACTATCATCATGATATTTAAAAAAACAGGCGTGAACGCCGGCGCGGCAAAACGTCCATAACTATTTAAAATACCCCCCGCAAAAGCAGTTAAGGAAATAAATAATAAATAGGGGAATGTAATACGAAGCATATCCGCGGATTCGACTAATCTACCCTCATCTCCAGAAGCAAACCCGGGAGCAAAGATAAAAACCAAAATAGGTGCAATGCATATCCCTAAAACGGTGACGGCCATTAACACCATGCTGAGACAACCTGCAACGCGATTGACAAATCGTTGAACGTCCTCGTGTGGGTATCCCATCCGATATTCAGATAAAACGGGTACAAACGCTTGGGCGAAGGCCCCCTCGGCAAATAATCGCCTCATAAAATTTGGAATTTTTGAGGCAATGATAAAAGCATCGTACCCAGAGCTTGCCCCAAAAAAATGGGCAGCCACCATGTCTCGGATAAATCCCAAGACACGGGAAATAAGAGTCATACCACCGACTACCGTGGTTGATTTTAAAAGTTGTATACTCATAGATAAATAAATCTTGTATCCAGGCCTACCAAATAGTAACCTGACCAGCATTACAATACCAGCGTAGGTGCTTTATGTTTCCCACTATCCAGATCCAAACAGGACATCACAGACGATTTTTAGCCGGATTTCCCTGGCTCTACAATAACGAGATAGAGCAAAGCAATTTGACCAAAGCCTTAGAGGCCGGCCAGATTGTGCAAGTCAGCTATCAAGGAAATCCTGTTGCAACCGGTTATTTGAACAAACATTCTCTCATCTCGTTTCGAACCCTTTCTAGGAATCCAGCGGAATTGATAGATGCTGATTATTTCGTCAAACGGCTGCGTCATGCCCTAGCTAATCGCGAAAACTTCTATACTACCCCTTATTATCGATTAGTGCATGCAGAAGCCGACGAGTTACCTGGTCTTATTATCGATCGCTTTGGTACCGTGTTTGTCGTGCAAATCAACACTCAAGGCATGGAAAATTTACAAGCCCCCCTGATTGCTGCGCTGCATGCATTATTTGAGCCGTCAACCATTATCCTAAAGAAGGATTCCCCCGTTCGCCTATCTGAAGGGTTAACACTCAAAGATCCTGAGATGATTGGCGAACCTATTGATACGCTACTGGTGGAAGAAAATAGTACTCTGTTTTCTATCGATATCTCATCGGGTCAAAAAACAGGCTGGTTTTATGATCATCGTGAAAATCGAAAGCTCATGGCTCAGCTCGCCAAAGACAAAAGCGTGATTGATTATTTTGCCTACAGTGGTGGATTTGGGATCCAAGCAGCCAAAGGTGGCGCCAAAGCGGTCATCGGTGTCGACCGTTCAGAATCTGCGATAGAAAATGCCCGCCGTTCAGCCGAACGCAGCGGTGTGTCAAAACTCTGTGAATTTGTCTCGAAAGAAGTTTTTGCCGATATGGATCACCGTATAGAAAAGCATCAACGATTTGACATCGTCCTGCTCGATCCTCCGGCCTTTGTGAAAACGAAAAAGGATTTAAATGTCGGCCTAAAGGGATATGAAAAGCTCATCGGCAAGGGTATACAACTTACCGCACCTCAAGGGCTACTGATGATAGCCTCCTGCTCTTACCACGTTAAGGAACCCGATCTCAAAATGTGCCTTGCTCGCGCCTTGCATAAACTAGGACGACCAGGCAAAATTGTGAGAAGATTGTCTGCGGGCTTTGATCATCCTTTACACCCTTATTTGGAAGAATCTGAATACCTGAAGGGATTTGTGGTCGCAGTTGATTAGGACCGTCATTAACCTATTGACATGGGCTTAGATTTCAGCCAGGATAATGCCTCTTTTATTATATTTGTTCATTTATTATTTGGAGTACTACCTTGGCCAATACAGCTCAAGCAAAGAAGCGGGCCCGACAGGGAGAGAAACGTCGCCAACATAATGTCAGCAGGCGTTCCAACATGCGGACTTATCTGAAGCGCGTTCTTAAAGCCATCGCCGATGGCAACCGAGAGTTAGCTTTAACAGAGTATCGATTAGCAACATCTGCCGTCGATAAGATGGCTACTTCAGGGCTTATTCACAAGAATAAAGCTGCGAGACATAAAAGCCGTTTAAATGCACGCATTAAAGCGATGGCTGCTTAAAGATAAATGTAAGTATCGGTTAACCGAAGAACTTGGGGTGGGAGGACACGGCGGTCCTCCCCGACTGACGTTGTAATACCAAAAACAGTCAAAAAAATTTAATGGTATCGAGGATGCCTGTATAGGGCAAAACAGGGAATTGACATACATACAAATACTTGTTAATGTTCAAACTATAGTTCGACGCGAATTTACTATTAGTCAATAAAATAAACTTATTTTTAGAGAGGTAGCCCATGGCTAGTCCCCGACCTTTAACACTATCAAGTCTTCCAAAGGAATTGATGAATTCTTATCTCGGCGCTTTATCAGATGCACGAAGCCTAAGCAACCTTGCTTGTACTTGCCTAAAAAATCGAGACATCTGCAGAAAAATACGATCAGCCCAAGAATTGTTACATTGTGTATTGAATAGCAGTGAAGCGAATAAGAAACGAATAGTAGAGCTTATCACCGCAGATCCATCTATCATTCTTATGCCAGTGGCAGGAAAAGAAGTTTATCCTATAAAAGATGGGAAAACAGACATTAAAAACGACAGAGGGGTTACTACCCCATTAGAAGCAGCCGCGCGATGTGGTGACATGCCTGTTGTTAAAATGATGTTCGCTACAATTCCGATGTCTCAAAAGCAAACCGCTATCGATCGGTTGCAAGCACTCAAAAAACCAGGCGCTACGCCCACTGACACTCATTCTTACGCTTTTTGGGGTCTGCCCGAACTTCGTGCTGCGTATCCTGTTTATTTGGAGCGAGCGGCGGCGGCCCAAGCCACTCGTGGCTTCGATGCAGTCAAGCAACTGTATGGTGATCTCGGTGATACGCAGAAGAACCTTCCCTGGTTCCTATTACAAATATTCTGTCGTCCTCTTCCTCTCGGCACGCTCGCTCACTTTGCCACGCTCCCCCCTGACTTCACAGTGGAACCAAAGCGTGATTGCATTGTTGCTAGCACAGATGGGCTTGATGCGATTCCTTTGGATGTTGCTTCTCTTGGGCGAGGTACTTTTACTGCGTTATATAAAGGTTGGTGGGTGTCACCGCGCAGCTTGTCTGTGCGCGCGGGTGAGCTCACGAAGCGGTTCATGACACTCGCGCGCGCGGATTCGTTGGTTATGACTACCCTTGAGACAGTGCTTACTTCAGAATTGGACAAAATTATTCAAGCGGAGCTTAAGCTTGTGGTAGAGATAAGCCCTTCGGTCAATTCTCTCGCAGGCCATCCCGTCTCGTTGTAAACGATAATAGATGGCGGCGCAAATCTTTTCTGATCTGTATTGGTGGTAGGAGGACACAGGGATCTATGGTGATTGATCTTCAGCTAAATCTTCCTCAGATTCAGCATACATAGGTCCCATTTCATCCAAACGGTTGATCAGTGCATAACACAACTGCTGAGTACCCTCTCGCTGTATCGCTGAAATCTTAAAAACAGGTCCTGCCCACTCCAACCCTTTCACAATAGCGTCACAATGTGCTTCCCTTTCTTCCGGGCTCAGCAAGTCTATTTTGTTCAACACCAGCCAACGTTCACGTTCAGCCAATTCTGGATTAAATTTGACCAATTCGTGAGCAATCGCTCTGGCATTAACCACAGGATCGGAGCCATCTACCGGCGCGACATCTACAATATGTAACAGGATGCGCGTGCGTGCCAAATGCTTTAAAAATCGAATTCCTAAGCCCGCGCCTTCTGCTGCGCCCTCTATAACCCCTGGGATATCGGCGATCACAAAACTTTGTCCTTGCGCGACTTTAACAACGCCAAGATTGGGGTATAACGTGGTGAAAGGGTAATCCGCTACTTTGGGAGTTGCTGCTGAAACCGAACGAATAAACGTGGACTTACCGGCATTTGGTAGCCCTAACAAGCCGATATCCGCTAAGACCTTCAATTCTAAACGTAACTGTCGAGATTCACCAGGTCGACCTTTTGTCGTCTGACGGGGTGCCTGGTTACAACTACTTTTGAAGCGCATATTACCCAATCCATGGAACCCACCTTGGGCAATCAACAATCGCTGATTGGGTTTTATTAAATCGCCCATCTGTTCATGAGTGGTTGCGTCCCATACCACCGTACCCACAGGCACCTTTAAGACTAAATCCTCGCCCCCTCTGCCCGTGCATTCGCTGCCCATCCCAGCTTGACCTGACTTTGCTTTAAAATGCTTATGGAAACGATAATCAACCAGTGTATTCAGACCTTGATCGGCTTCTAGATAAACACTGCCGCCATCTCCCCCATCTCCGCCATTGGGCCCACCAAAACGAATAAATTTTTCGCGACGAAAGCTCAGGCAACCATCGCCACCATCACCTGCTTGAACCGCAATACTAACCTCATCTACAAATTTCATAACGTTTACCTACACCTGTTGTACTACGCTTTAGAGGGTTGAGCAAAGTGGCCCTCCCATAGTTGAGAGGGCGCCAAGATATTTCAAGAAATGTTTTGGGCAGGATTTCGAAATGAAAAATCAATGATTATTTTTTATCTCAACCAACAGCAGCATTTTCAGGAACGATACTGACAAATTGGCGACGCTTAGGTCCTTTAATTGCGAATTTCACAAAACCCGCGACTTTGGCAAAAAGTGTATCATCACTTCCTATCCCAACATTCACACCTGGATGAAATTTCGTACCCCGTT
>Ga0206880_1040_pt2 | contig 14138 bp, 11 predicted proteins | sample Alteio_BWOrgCont_6_FD_152848 | JGI IMG/M metagenome (GOLD analysis project Ga0206880, IMG submission 152848) | Enriched cells from forest soil in Barre Woods Harvard Forest LTER site, Petersham, Massachusetts, United States -... | ecosystem: Environmental > Terrestrial > Soil > Temperate forest > O... | reverse complement strand
TAAAAAATTTAAAGACAGGTTAACAGAAAAACTTCTGTCTTCAGTGGATAAATTCAGGACGGAATTAATGCCTGGCATCAATCACGATCATTACCATTCAAATATACTTTCTACGCTCAATTTCCTGGAAAAAGAAGATCACAGCTGGCGATTGGAGGATTTTAAAAAGAAAACAAATAAGTTAGATGAGATACGTGGTGAAGATTTCAAAAAAACATACCCGGAACTTGCTGAATTGCTCGACTGACTTTTAAAATAGCAAACCAACAGTCATTTCTTCCGGTTCGTGTGGATAATTTTTTTGTTTACAAAATAATTTTCCCAGGGACAGTCAGTGTTAAATTCATTTTTTACCTCCAGGAAACCATTTTCCAGCATTAACGGTCTGATATTCTGATCCGACATTTCAATAATAAATAATTTGACTAAATACTGATCAAAAGGGAATTCTTTCAGAACCATAAGTTCTGAACCTTCAATATCTAAATGAATGTAGTCAATAATTTCAGGACATTGGTATTTCATTAATAAGGTTTTCATTGAAATGGTTTCAATTAAATGTTTAACATATCCTTCCTCGAAAACAGCCTTTTTATGAAATTCCGTGATATTCTGTTCAATCCCGGACAAATACCTGTCGTTTGCAGTCACAAACGTAGCGCTCCCATCTTTATCAGATAATGCAGCATTAATGCATTTGGAGGTTCTTTTGCTAATGAGTTTACCATAAAACTCATTACCTGGTTCTAAGATGATTCCCCTCCAGTTAAAATCTTTTTCCAATACATAAGAAGTAGATTCATAAATACCGTCAGCTCCTCCTGCCTCAATAAAGAAGCCATCTCTCATTCCCCTGAAAAAGGATTCAATTAACCATTTATCATTAAATGTTTCCAGGCAAGTGTATTCCATAATTTAAATTGCTTTGCTATCGTGATTGGTTAATACCATTTACTTTGTAACTAAATTAAATAATAAACTTTATGTCCCCAAAACATTTTTTGGTTTTATAAGAATTCAGATTTTGCATCTGAAGTTTAAAAATGGATGTCCGGGCACCATTGTTCTTCCCAATAGTATTCCTGCAGCATATTTTAAATGTGGAATTATTTGTTTACTTTTAGTTGAAAATGAAGTGAGTTGCTAATTTCAAACAATTGTACAGCGCTGATTTATAAATTATGGAGGATACCAAAATAAATAATTTAAACCGGGAATACCTTTTATGTACAAGCCCAACCGAACGTGACAAGAAAAGTGAAACATTCTGCATGCTTCCATGGGTTCACATGAATTTTATGCCTGATTCAAGTGTTATTCCTTGTTGTTTTGCTCCTTTTGGCGAATCTTTTGGTAATGCAAAAGAAAACTCTATCCAGGAAATATGGAACAGTGAAAAGTATAAAGAGCTACGAAAGCAGATGCTTGAAGGGAAAAAATCCGGGAGTTGCAATGTATGCTACAAAATGGAAGAATCAAATATTTCCAGCATGAGAAACCATGTTAATAAGGAGTTTGCTGATGAATTTTCAATTGTAGAAACTACACAGGAAGATGGTGCTGTTGAAAACGTAAATTTAAGTTATTTCGATGTTCGTTTTAGTAATATCTGTAATTTTAAATGCAGGGGATGCAGCGAAACTCTTAGTAGTGCATGGCACGAGGACCACGAAAAACTATATAACTATAAATCAGGTAAAGATAAAGTGATTAGTTGTACCGAAGGAGGAACAAATAACCTTTGGGATCAACTGGCTACATTTATTCCCCAAATTAAAAAAGCTTATTTTGCAGGCGGGGAGCCTTTATTGATTGAAGAGCATTATAAAACATTGCAGATACTTCTCGATCATGGAAGAAATGATGTTCCCTTAGCCTACAATACGAATTTAAGCGTTTTAAAGCTAAAAAACTATGACCTTATTAAATTATGGAATAGTTTCAGTGATATATCTTTAATGGTCAGCATAGATGATATTGAAGAGCGGGGAGAATATTATCGCAAAGGGACAAATTGGGTTAAACTTATTAATAATTGGGATTATATCAAGGAAAAATGTCCTCATATTAGGTTTTCCATTACCTGCACTGTTAATGTTATGAATGTTTTTTATCTCCCTGAAATTTATATGTTATTTGTTAAAAATAACTATATACAATCATATAATTTTGGATTTAACGTGTTGCTTTATCCTGAAGTATACCGGATACAGGTGCTTCCTAAAAAATTTAAAGATAAGCTAACAGAAAAACTTCTGGCTTCAGTGGATAAATTCAGAACGGAATTAATGCCTGGTATCAATCACGATCATTATCATTCGAATATACTCTCTACTCTCAATTTCCTGGAAAAAGAAGATCACAGTTGGCAATTGGAGGAGTTTAAAAAAAGAACAAATAAGTTAGATGAAATACGCGGAGAGGATTTTAAGAAAATATATCCTGAACTTGCGGAATTGCTGGACTAACTTGTAAAAACAGGGAGTTCTATGTTTTCAAAATAATAACCTGCCATGCCTTATGCAATAATTTATATTTATTATCAAAAACTTTCATAAAACAATCAATTCCAAGTTTTGGTTCGGTCAACGGTGCTCCAATATCACCGATATACATTTCTTTTTTCCATTCATAATCATCAAATATCATAATACCGCCCTTTTTTAAGGATCTGAACGATAAAACCGCATCTTCAAGTACATCGCAGGAGTCGTGGTTACCATCAACATAAATAATATCGAATCTTTCATCAGCAAAATAGGGGTCTCTTAATGCTATTTGTGATTTTTTTTCTATTAATTGAAGCTTATTCTTAAATTCGGAAATATTGTGATGAAAATTTGCTTGAACATGAGGGTCTATACACACTATAGAGGATGTTATATCAGTTAAAATATTTTCTAAGAACCATACAGTGGATCTGCCCTCATACGCACCTATTTCAAGCATATTTATTTTTGGCTGGCCAATAAAATGCTTCAAAAGGTTGGTCCAATTATCCGCATGACCAGTTGTCCAGTCATCTTTAAAGGAATATCCCATTTTGTAGTTTTTTAGCTTATATCTTTTGTAAAGATAGATTTTTATTTAAAGTTTGAAACACTTAAAACAGGGTAGTAGTCCTTTGTTCTATAGATGTTTCACGCAAAATGACACCTTGTTTTCAACTGTTTAAGTAAGAAGTTAAAGTTTAATTATTGAAAATGGATTTTTCATGATTTTATATTTTTTAAAAGTATTCCTGAAAAAATAAACTCCTCCAATTGTTCTGTTAACTCTGTTTCTAATAATTCTGATTCTAATAAATCAGGAACAGCCTCTTTAGCCTCTTTAATCGCTTTCAGTGCATTTCCCAATGTATTAGGATATGCAAAATTTTTAAGCAGGTCAAAAAAAGGCTTGGAAATATGTTTTTCTGTGACTTGAAGAAATGCCGGAGCAAGAATAACATGAAATTGACTTGCCGGCAAATCAATATTTTTTACGAATGCTTCTTCCAACCGCATTAAATACCAGTTCCATTTTGTTTGTATTAATTGGGTGTCTTTATGCAAACTATATTCTGAATCAAGATCAAGCTCTTTCAGGCTTTGTGGATGATTTTTTTTAGGCAGTTCGTATGTGAAATGACCAAAGGTGGAAACCGCTTCAAGTAAATCAATTTTTAATCTCTCCAATTCAAGAATCTCACGCAATCTTTCTTGTGCCTGAAGTGAAAATTTATCCAGGTTGTTTAAAAAATAATTCGTATAACGCTCTTTAAAAGTTTTATTATCTGATCTGGTTAACGCATAAAATTCCTTCTTATAATCGGGTGTGAGTGCAGATAATAAAATAGTCGTTCTCGGAAAATATTTTCCGCAATAATGAAGACTTATTTCTCTTTGCGTTTCCACACTAAACAGTTCATTTTCTATTATCCCATCTTTGCAGATGATGTACTTATCCGGAAACCTATTCCATTGAGAGATATTGTTGTAGATGTGATCATGTTTTAAGTTATACAGATGTAAATACAAAAATTCTTCTCCGTTTTCAACACTTGTTATCCTACCATTTTCCCATTTATAGGTAAATGAAAACTTGCCCGGGCCTTGCTTTACCCTGGGGCCATCTCCTATTTCAGAACCATCTCTGAACAGGTGTTTAGAATAAACTTTAAGTTCGCCTTTGTTATGAAGCCGTTGAGCAACATGTGTCAGGCTTTCGATTTCAGTGATACAATCAAATATGTATCCTCCATTTAATAAATACATCACAGTTGTTGCTCCTCCTTCAGTCTGGAAGGAATGACATTCATCAAAACCGAAGTGGTTTTCTTCTTGAAACACTTTTTTATAATCAATACTATTTTCGAATAATCTTTTCATTTCAGGGGAGTTTCTCATTAGGGTAAAATGACCAAAAAGAAAGCCCTTTCCTGAAGTAATTATGTCATAATTATTGAGCAGATCATCCGTAATAAATTTTCGGATGTTTCCAAAAATAACATCAATATCCCCATAACCCCAATACTCATATTTTTGAATATAATCTTCAAAAACGACTCCATAGCAGGGTTTGAAATCGCAGAGTTTGTAAGGAGTTTTAATTTTTATATCCATGCCCAGTTTTAAAGAAGCCAGCGCATTAAATTCACTTAAATTCATGGGTATGATTTTTACATTTTCCGAATGTTCTCCGGGTTCGCCGCAGTCCGTAAAGATCAAAAAATCCACAGATGGATTGTACTTGCATGATTCAAGAAATAACCTTAAATAGTTCGGCCATTTACCCATGTAACTATATACCATGCCTATCTTTTTCATAATTGGAATAGCTTCGTGTTTTTTTGTAAAAAGCCACTGATATTTTTTACAATCCTGTCTTTAATAATACCGAGAATTTTTCTCTTTTCAAAAGTTTCTTTATACCACTTTATTGAATTTTGCATTTTTTTATTCTTTTCATATAAATCCTGAATTTGTTCACCTTTTACATCCAGTTTTTGACACATAATGAACTCTACCTCTTCTCTAATGCGATGCAATTGGTCAATTTCTTTCCTGAGAAGTATAATTTCATCAAAAGCCTCCTGCTGATGGGATGGATGTTTATTGTTACTCCCGGCTATAATTCTGCTTTTTAATAGTATTCCCGATAATACAAGCTCTTTGAATTGTTCTGTTAATTCTATTTCTGATAGTTCCGATTCCTCTGAACCAGGAAGAATGTCTTTTGATTTTTTAAGTGAGTTCAGGGCATTTTTTAACGTATTGTTATGCACAAATTTTTGAAGCAGATCAAACAGAGATTTAGAAACCTGCTTTTCTGCGACTTCAAAAAATGTCGGTGCGAGAATAACATGAAATTGGCCCTTAGGTAAATTCATGTTTTTTATAAATTCTTTTTCCGATTGTACTGCCTCCCAGTTCCATTTGGTTTGTACTAATCTTGTATCTTTATGTAAACTGTATTCTGAATCAATATCAAGCTCTTTCAGGCCTTGTAAATGATCTTTTTTAGGCAGATCATGCGCGAAATGTCCAAAAGCAGAAACAGCTTCAAGTAAATTAATTTTCAGTATCTCCAGTTCGAAAATTTCATTCAATCTGTCTTGCACATAAAATGAATATGTTTTCAGGTTGTTTTTTAAATGATGAGTAAACCATTCTTTATATGTTTTTTGATTTGACCTATCTGCTATATGCAATTTCCCGATATAATCGGGGCTCAGTGCAGATAATAAAATGATTGTTCTCGGAAAATATTTTTTACAATAATGAAGACTTATTTTTCTTTGATCTTCCCTGCTAAACAATGTATGTTCAGATAATTCATGCTTTGTAATAATAAAGCTATCGGGAATTACTTTCCATCGGGAGATAGTGTTGTATGCCTCATTACGTTTTAAGCCAAACAGATGTACATACAAAAATTCTTCTCCGTTTTCAACATCTGTCAATCTGCCTTTGTCCCATTTATAGTTGAATGTATAAAGGCTATAATCTACTCGTATATCAGAACCGTCCCTGAACAAATTTTTAAAATGAATTGTAAGATCGCCTTTATTATAAAGCCTTTGAACAACATGCGTCATGCTTTCGATTTCAGTAGTGCAGTCAAATATATATGCACCTTTTCGTAAATCTATTATAGTTGCCATCCCGGCTTCAATCTTCCAGGAATGGCATTCATCAAACGAACAATACTCATCCGACTGGAGTGCTTTTTTGTAATCAATACTATTTTCAAATAATCTATTCGTTTTAAGTGAATGCCTCATTAAGGTGAAATGTCCGCAGAGAAACTCTTTTCCCGAAGTAATTATGTCATAATTATTGAGCATGTACTCCGTAATAAATTTTCGTATGTTTCCAAAAACAACGTCAATATCTCCATAACCCCAATACTCATATTTTTGAATATAATCCTCAAAAATAACTCCGTAACAGGGTTTAAAATCGCAGAGTTTGTAAGGGTTTTTTACTTCTATGCCCATGCCCAGTTTTAAAGAAGCCAGCGTATTAAATTCAACCAGGGTGAACGGTATTATTTTTACATTTTCCGAATGTTCTCCCGGCTCTCCGCAGTCCGTAAAGATTAAAAAATCCACAGATGGATTGTATTTACATGATTCAAGAAATAATCTTAAATAACCTGGCCATTTACCAATATAGCAATAGACCATGCCAATTTTTTTTATAACCGGGTTCACTGGATCAACTGTTTTATTCCTCTTCATTAATGGTATTTGAGTACTTTAATAATAAACTTTGGCAGCAGTAATCTGCATTGCAATAAAAACAAGCCTGCATATTTATACCAAATTTTCTTCCCATATAGATCAACTACTTTTATTCTGCTGATTAATTGTTGTTTGTAGTTTTTTGAAGAATTGTTTTTATCGGAAAATTCAATTATTACAAATTCTTTTGGTAATACAGCTCCCTTAAAGTTCATCAATATCTTCCAAAAATAAGCATAGTCTTCAGTATGAATATAATTTTCGGGGTAATGGCCCGTCGTATCTATGGTTTCCCTTCGGAACATGACGGTTGGGTGTATAAATGAGCATTTAAAATGCATCTCCCCCAGGATATCTTCATGGTGTGTTTTAGTTTTATAGACATAACTTTTTCCACTAATAGTATCTGTGAATCTGCACCATGTACCCAATAAGCCGATTTCGGGATATCTATTAAGAAATTTAACTTGTTCAGTAAAGCGATCGGGGTGGCAGGTATCTCCGCAATCAAGGCGGGCGATGTATTTGAAATCAGTTCGGGTATGCAAATGTGTCAATCCGGCATTCAGAGCTTTCGCTATTCCCTGGTTTCCTGGTAATCGTATCAATTGAATATTTAAACTTCGCATATTGGCCTGTAATGCCGGCAAATCCAACGGTAGATCGCTTCCGTCGTCAACTATTAATGTATCAAATCGTTCAGGAGGATAATAAACGCTTTTCAGGGATTTTACCAGGCCATCGTAATGATTATAATATGGAATGAGTAACACAAAATCTTTCTTAAACTCCATGTTTTAATTGTAAGTAAGCGTTTTTTAGAATGGAATTCCTGAATTTATGTTTTCAAGATGTGCTTGGATATCGTGCTTAACTTTAACAGCCTATTCGACTTTTCAGAGTTAATTCCTGAAAATGATGGCACTTTTGCTGTTTTACAGCTACAAATATACTTTTTACCCTCTGATTTTTGCCTGTTCTATTGATTTTATTCATGTTCAATACTTTCCATTCAACAGAAACTATATGCTCCGTTTTTATAGAATTTTCTATTAAATCACTATTTTTGAGTAATGATAATCGTTCATATAGTAGATCCGTTTGCCGGAGGAATTGCCACTTTTTTAAAGCTTTTAACAGAAGAGTTGAATGATAATTATCACATTGTTGTTCATGGCGAACGTTCAGATCTGGCTAATCACAAAGAAGTAAGAACAATATTTCCCCGGAAGAATATTCGTTTCATTCATTGGAAGTCTGTACAACGTGAAATCAGCCTCGTTAGAGACATAAAAGCGTATATAGAATTAAAAAAAGTCCTGTATCGTTTTCGAAATGCGGATGTTATTCATTTGCATTCTTCTAAAGCCGGATTTTTGGGCAGATTGGCTTGTTTTCAATTAGGTATTCAAAAAGTCCTGTATACTCCTAATGGTGCACCGTTTTTAATGAAAGGCATTGGCCCTGTTAAGTTAAAGTTATTTGAAATGCTTGAAAAAATTGCCAATAAATTTTGTGGAAAAGTTATTTGCTCTTCTTTATCTGAACAGGAAGAGTATTTAAAAAGAGGGATCTCCGCGGACTATATTAACAATGGTACAAAAATAAACAAGCATTCTTTTATCTTAAATAAAGATTATAATAAATTTAGAATTGTGACTTCCGGACGCTTAGCCGGCCAAAAAAACCCTGAATTTTTTAACGAAATCGCACAGGCTCTTTCTGATTTAAAACACTTTGAGTTTGTTTGGGTTGGAGGAGGAGAATACGCTTCGCTTCTTACGTCTCCTAATATTCATGTAACCGGATGGTTGAGCAGGGAAGGAGTTAAACGTGAAATTTCTAAAGCCGATTTGTATTTATCTACTTCTTTTTTTGAAGGTCTTCCCTTTGCGGTAATCGAAGCCATGTCTCTTGGTAAATGCCTGTTACTTTCTAATTGTACCGGTAATATTGACTTGGTAATAAGAGGATTTAATGGTGAGCTTTTTGACAATAAAGAAGAGGCATTGAATCATATCATTTATTTCTATTTCAACAAGGAAATTACGGAATCAATGGGGTTGAATTCTATGGAAATCTGTCGCGATTATTTTAATATTGAAGATACAGCTGCCCGCTATCAACTGGAATACCAGAAGATAAGTGGTATATCAGTTAATACAGCAAAAATTTCTATTCTGAAAGGTAAACAGGAAAAGATCAGAGGTAGTGCTATTTAACCAGGGTAAGTTCAAAAATGCAACTAAGTTCGCCGCTTCGTTTCTTTGCTTTTAGTGAAAACGAAAGCTCTGGAAAAATTAAAGCAGTTATCTATTATTTGATCTTGGGGTATATTAGTTCTCTTTTTATTAAAAACTCCCCGGTTATTACCAATTTATTCATGTCCCTTATTTTTTTTCTGAGTTGGGGAACTGTTTCTACACGAAGTTATTTTCAACATTGCTTACGCAGCAAAATCAATTTTGGCCTTATTTTATTTTTTATATTACAGTTGATTGGTGTTCTTTTTTCAACAAATAGTATAGATGGAATGGATGTTTTAAGAATCCGATTGCCATTACTTATCCTGCCAATAGCGTTTTGCCTGATTGATTTTGAGCAGAGAACATGGACTAAGATGCTGCTCTTTTATGCTATCATCACCACTATTGCTTCAGGAGCAGGATTTCTATACGGGTCTTATAAAGCTATGAACGAACAGGATACAGGCTACCTGTACAATGACAATATTTCAGATTTAATTGGTAAACAGGCTGTTTATATGGGATTATACGTCAGTGCAGCTATTTTTATTATTGTGGATACGCTTATTCACAAAAAGGAGCCTGGTCAAAAACTTCGTTTTATGCTTTTCTGCTCTTTGTTATGGCTGGTCTTCATCAGTTTTATGCTGGCAAGTAAAACAAGTTTGATCAGCCTTGTACTGATATTATTATGGCAGGTGTTAAGTCTGTTGATCAGGAAACGAAAATTCATGAAAAGTTTTTTACTTGTCATTGGTTTGGCGATGGGATTTGTCTTTATTAGCGGAGTATTTCCTAAAACCCTGAACAGGTTCAAAGGTATTGCAGAAACCCGTTTTCGGTTCGACAACAGAAATCCTGAAAATCATTTCAATGCAGAATACGATGAGAATAAATGGAACAGCACCAATACAAGAATGGCTTTATGGCAATGTGGAATTGAAATCTGGCGAAAACATCCTTTATTGGGAACCGGTATAGGTGATGAAAAAGCAGAATTGACAGAAAAATACAAGGAAAAACAATTTTGGTATGCTTTAAGTACCGAAAAAAATCTCCACAATCAATACCTTGATATTTTGGTAAGCATGGGATTAGTGGGTTTGTTTTTTTTTCTTTTTATATTCCTTGTTTATCCGCTTAAACTGTTTTTCGAACAAAAGCAATCCTTGGCAGTAAGCATTTTTATAGGTCTTGGCTTTTGCTTTTTTACTGAAAATATGTTGGATCGTTACCAGGGAGAAGTCCTGATCGCCTTTATTCTACCTGTAACGGCAAAAGTATTTGACGGGAAAATAGCTACCCTGGCTGATTTTCCTGGAGGTACATATTGATAGCGGTCTCCGGATCTCCAAGAAATGCTATGTTTCCATTTTTTATATAAGCTACTCTTTGGCAGTATTTTTGGATCACGGCCATATTATGACTTATCAAAACAACTGTTTTATGTTCTATCCAGCTTTTTTTGAAGATATTAGCAGCTTTTTCCTGGAATTTTATATCTCCCACGGCAAAAATCTCATCAAGAAACATAATATCGGCACCGGCATTTACTGCAATGGAAAATCCAAGGCGGGTCATCATACCGGAGGAAAAATATTTGATCTTGGTATCAACGAATTCTTTGATTTCTGCGAACTCGATAATTTTATCAAAAATTAAATCTATCTGCTTAATTTTTAAGCCCAATGCGGATCCCGAAATATAAATATTTTCCCTGGCAGTTAACTCATGGCTCATGCCAACTCCCAGGTTCATCAGCATTATTGAGCCCTTAATTTTAACATGGCCGGTATCAACGGGGTAAACACCTGCCAAAATTCGTACCAGGGTGGATTTCCCGCTTCCATTTCTTCCTATAATCCCAAAACATTCTCCACGTTTAATTTCAAAACTCATCATTTTGATAGCCGAAACTTCCTTGGACTTGGGAACATTAAACAGGTTAAATAATCGCTGCTTGATGCTATTGTGGCTATCTTCCGTAATATGGAATATTTTGCTGATATCTTTCGCTGTTATGGCTATATCTTCCTCCATAAACATTAAAGTTTTTCGGCGGCTTTAGAACCTAATTTATTCAATAAGAATATTCCCACTAACAGGAAAAAAACAGAGTAAATAAATCCCCAGCAAAAAAGCTTCCAATCGGGCAGGCAATGATACATGACAACATTTCGGGCATTGATCACAATACTTGAAATGGGATTTATATAATCCAGTCCCGGCATTTTAGATTGGAACAGGTCAATTTTGAATAAAATGGGAGACATCCAAAACCCCAAACCCGCAATGATCGTCCATACCTGTTGAATGTCTTTGGCAAACACATAAATGGAACTTAATATCAAAGAAAAACCAAGGGAAAGTATGACCAGGTTAAGTACAATGGGAACAATCAAAATACTATACCAGGATAAATAAGTATCGCCTTTTTCAAAGAATATAAAATAAATAAAAAACATACTTAAATTAAAAAACAGCCCTATAAGATTGCTTCCAATAACAGCAAAATAGATTTCCATTTTGTTCATATTGGTATATTCATATAAATATTTTTTTGTAGCAAGTAATGCTATGGTACCTGTAGAGCTTTCTATAAAAAAGCCCCATAAAACTAAACCCAAAAGAAGAAAGGAAACAAATTGAGGAATACCTTGTTTCATTATTACCTCAAAAGCAACGTAATAGATGAAAATTTCTGAAATAGGCTTAATTAATGCCCAAATCAGGCCAAGCTTGTTTTCATAATACCGGAGTTTGAATTCGATTTTTGCCATGAGCCAAAATCGCTCCAGTTTATTTGTTCCGGTTAACCAATCGTTTAAAACCCGTAAGATCATATACCCTTATAATATTTTTTTATTCTGACGGCTGCTTTTCTCAACATTTTATTTGACTTGATCAGGTTAATTATAACATTTTTTGCTTTGTTATTGAAGAAACCACCTACCGGGAAATCAATATAAAAAGTGGGATTATCATAGGTGAAGCCAGGGCCGTTAGCATTTAGGAGATTAACAACCTCTGTCGTAAAGTTAGCAAAAAATTTTCCATGTTTTTCGGCCATGAGTTTGTAAAGATAAAGTTGCTTTTTTCTTGTGAATGCCCTGGCCATAGAATCTTTTCTGACCCGGTAATTCCACAAAGGTTCCGGCAATGCCACACCTGAATAGCCGTTTTTTACCATGTTGATAACGCTTTCATAATCTTCCATACCGAATACCATCAACGGATCGTTTAACCCGGTTTTAATGAAAGCTTGTTTTTTATATACCAAAGCGCTGCTGTTAATCATGTTATGAACAAGAAGAAATGGCGGTTCCGGGTTAAAAGCAGGCCAATACCCTTTTGTTTCTCCGAAATATCGCGCCCAACAGCCTACAAAATAGATATTCTCGTATTGTTGTAAAACGTTTATCGCTTTGGAATAATATTCAGACTCCACCGTATCATCAGGATCAAGAAAAGCAAGGTATTCACCATGTGCTTTTATGGCTCCCGCATTGCGGGCTAAGGCCAAACCTTCATTTTCCTTATGCAACACCTTTACTTTATGGTTACGTGCAAAGGCCTCCAGGATTTCTAAACTTTTCGGATCATTACTACCGTCGTTTACTAAAATTATTTCTATTTCCTTATAAGAAGAATTAACTACCGACTTAATTGCATCTCCTATATAGTTTCCCATATTATAATAGGGTATGACAACTGACAATAACCCCCTCGTTCCTTCTCCGGAAAGTAACCCATCGGGCGATATAGGCCTGGTTAAAGGAAATCTTTTTTTCAAATTTCCTTTAACCGGAAAAGTGTTCAATAGCCTGATTTTACTTGTATATACCTGTTCATACGAATACTTTTTTTTGATTTTTAATAGGGCTTTTTTCCCCATCTCTTTTATGGCCTCATCCGAAAGGGATAATAGTTGATTAAGCCGGAGTTCAAATGAGAAATAATTATTCGGATCAAATAAAAATCCGTCAACGCCATCTTCAATCACTTCCGATTGACCTCCTGACTCTGAAGCCAATACTATTTTTCCTTTACCCATCGCTTCCAATACAGTATAAGGCAGGTTATCAATAAGACTCGGGACAATTACAACATGGGCATCATTGAGATGCCTGTCAATTTCTTTTGGTTTTAAAGATCCTAACAACTGAAGCTGACCGGAATTAATTTCCTTTTTATAATTGTTCTGAATATAATTGATCATATCAATTCCTTCCGGATGATACAGGTGATCTCCCCCTCCTATCATCAATAAGGAGTGCTTAAACCCGGCTGCCCACAACTTTTTAAAATGAGTTATCAATTCTAAGCAACCCTTTTGTGGAATGAGTTTTCCAAAAAAAACGATTTTATTTCTCTTTATAACCAGGTCATCCGGGTACTGGAGGAGTTGATATGGGTTTTCAATAATATGAATATTCAGATCATCTGTTTTTATTCGTCCCTTTAACTTTTCAACGAGATACCGACTTGGGGAAATGAGAAGATCAGCGCTTCGGATACAGGAACGCTCCATTTCCCCGATCCAGAAATAAGGTAACTGGTAAACAGGCACCTTATTACACTCTAAGTAAAGAAATGAAGGAGCGTGCAGTGTAACGACAATTTTTAAGTTTTCGAATACCGGGTAACGCAACCATTTGTATTGCAATAAAAAATAAGCAATTCCCATGTATTCCTGGCTTTCAACAATATCTGGCAGACCTTCTATACTTGCCAGTTCCTTAACCACCATGGCGAAAGCATAACTCAGATTTGCTTCATAGCCTAAAAATGAAGCAGTATAGTATTTATTCGGGTTAAACCTGGCTACGCGATAAGTCTCCGCTTTTATGAATGTTAATTCGTTAACCTGGAAGTCCTGCGTAATCACAGTTACCTCATGGCCATAAAAGGAAAATAGCTGAGCAGTTTCAATACAGTAAGTACTGATACCTCCCCCATAAGCAGGAGGAAACTCAGAACTCAGAAGCCATATCCGCATTCCCGATATTTTTTAACGTTCGTTATAGGTTAGACTGTTTCCCGGAGATAAAATTGGCAAGGGTTTTCTATCTTATTTTTATTCTTTCTTCTCCTGAAAAAAGAGGGATTTGAAAGATTTATCTCTTTTAAGCACTTTAATAAGGTGTCCAACCTGCTTGTACCAC
>Ga0206880_1045_pt1 | contig 14182 bp, 11 predicted proteins | sample Alteio_BWOrgCont_6_FD_152848 | JGI IMG/M metagenome (GOLD analysis project Ga0206880, IMG submission 152848) | Enriched cells from forest soil in Barre Woods Harvard Forest LTER site, Petersham, Massachusetts, United States -... | ecosystem: Environmental > Terrestrial > Soil > Temperate forest > O... | reverse complement strand
TTAGAAATATACAAAGACCTGGAAGGAGCAATTTTGAATCTACTGTTAATAAATTCCTATGGGGAAACGCTCATGATGGCTGTAGACAATGATAATTATCATCCCAGGAATTTTGACCAAGGACAATACGAAATTGATGTCGACTTTTTTGACATACTTATGCCCGGTACTTATTCTATCGGGCTTTCATTAGCTTATCATAATACGGGGGGGGCCATTGATTACATTGAAAGTTTTTATAATTTTATAGTTGGAAAAGAGGCAAAAGACGGAACTTCTGAATACCCCTGGCATACCATTCATGGTTTTTTGGTACCGCATACAAAATGGGTATATAAAAAAGTACACTAAAGATATGGAACTTAAAAATTCAAAAGTACTGGTAATTGGTGGTGCCGGTTTTATTGGGGGTTTTATTGTTGCAGAACTTCTAAGGGAAAAAGTAAAAGCAGTAATTATCTATGACAACTTTGCGCGGGGTAAAATGGATAACATTAAAGATTCATTGAAAGATCCCCGTTGTTCTATTTTTTCTTTGGGAGGTGATATCAGAGAGATTGACGTATTGGACGAAGCAATGAAGGGAGTTGATTTTGTTTTTCATCTTTCGGCGATGTGGCTTTTGCATTGCAAAGATTTTCCCCGAACTGCTTTTGATGTAAACATTGCAGGTACCTTTAACGTGCTTGAAGCTTGTGTGAAAAACAAAGTAAAAAAACTCATCTACTCATCATCTGCCTCCGTTTATGGTGATGCTGTTGAAGTTCCTATGACTGAAAATCATCCCTTCAACAATAAAAATTTTTACGGTGCGACTAAAATAGCCGGGGAAGCCATGTGTACTGCATATAATGACAGGTATGGTTTACCTGTAATAGGGTTGCGTTATATGAATGTATATGGCCCGGGGCAAGACCAACATGCTGTTTATAGTGGAGTTGTTCCAATCATGCTGAATAAAATAGATGCCAATGAAGCTCCTACCATTAATGGGGATGGCAGTCAAGCATATGATTTTATATATGTGGAAGATGTTGCCAGATGCAATATAGCCGCACTTAAAAGTGATATGTCTTTTGGTTATTATAATGTTGGAACCGGTATTCAAACTACAATAAAACAACTTTGCGACACTATTCTCAGGCTAAAAAAATCAGGTCTTAAAGTAACCTACAAGCCATATAGTGCTGATGATGCCAGGGCACTGGTAAAAAACAGGATAGGTTCAACCGAAAAAGCAAAAACGGAAATTGAATTTGAGTACAAGTATAATCTGGATCAAGGACTGCAGAGATTGATTGACTGGAGAAACACCCAAGTGCCCGTTAGTAAAATAATCAAAAAAGAAGTTGTTTAATATGAAAGACCAACATATTCTTGCAAAAAGATTAATACCTATATCCCTTCCATCAATGGGATTGGAAGAGTGGGAAGCTCTTAAAGAACCTATTTTCAGCGGATGGATAACTCAGGGTCCTAAAGTGGGAGAATTTGAAAAATTATTTGCAAAGCGACACAATGTAAAACATGCTTTAGCAGTTTCTAATTGCACAACAGCTTTACATTTGGCATTGGTTGTTTTAGGTATAAAACAAGGAGATGAAGTTATTGTTCCTGCATTTACTTGGGTTTCTACTGCAAATGCAGTAGAATATTGTGGTGCAACCCCAGTATTTTGTGATGTAAATATAGAAACCTTTAATATTGATATTGAACAGCTAAAGAAAAAAATAACATCTAAAACAAAAGCTATTATTCCTGTTCATTTATTTGGTTTATGTTCTGATATGGATAATGTAAAAGCTGCAGCTCCTGGCATTCCAATTGTCGAAGATGGTGCTTGTGCTGCGGGATCTGGCTACAAAGGGAAGCCGGCAGGCGGTCTTGGAGATATTGGCTGTTTTTCATTTCATCCGCGTAAATCAATAACTACGGGAGAAGGAGGCATGTTAACTACCAACAACGATTTGTTAGCCGAAAAATTAAATATGTTACGCAATCATGGGGCATCTGTATCCGAGGAACAAAGACATCATGGCCCTAAACCATATATATTACCCGATTTTAATATGGTGGGGTATAATTACCGTATGACTGATTTGCAGGGAGCCTTGGGTATTGTTCAAATAAAAAAATTAGATGCCTTTATTGATGAAAGACAAAAATGGGCTGATTTCTACACCAATGAATTTAATTCTATTAATTGGCTAAGAACTCCTATAGTACCAAAGAATTTTAAACATGGGTGGCAATCGTATGTGTTGATTATTGATGAAAAAAAATCTCCTATGAAAAGGAACAATATGATGGAATATCTTCAGCAACAAGGAATAAGTACAAGACCGGGAACGCATGCAGTACACATGCTTGAATTTTATTCAAAAACATATCAAATTCAACCATCCGATTATCCTGGGGCATATAGTGCTAACGAATACTCAATGTCTATTCCTTTACACAATAAAATGAAAGAAGAAGATTTTCATTATGTAGTAGAACAAATTAAATCAATACAATAGTGAGGACTCCTAATTTAGAAAATTTATTCTCTATACCTGTAAAATTTACTGATAACTTAGCCTTTATAGACGATTTATCGAATTACCAAAATCAAACGCAAACTAATGACTCTTTTTCTGAGAAATGGGTTAATTTGGATAACAAAAGTAGTACGACTGCAATCGAAGATTTTCAAAAGAAGTGGCTTTTAGATTTATATGGTTTTAAAACAGAACAGGGCTTAAAAGATTTTTTATCTGATAAAAAAATAATTATAGATGCCGGTTGTGGTATAGGTTATAAAAGTGCTTGGCTTGCCGAATCTGCGCCTGATGCCATTGTTTTTGGAATAGACTATTCCGAAGCCGTTTATATTGCAGCAAAGCGTTATAAACACGTTTCAAATCTTTTTTTTTTAAAAGGTGATATTGCCAACCTGCCATTTAAAAAAGGTGTTTTAGATTTTGTATTATGTGATCAAGTTATTCATCATACAGAAAATCCGGAAAAAACATTTGCACATTTATCATCTTTATTGAGCCCAAGTGGTAAATTCGCCTGTTATGTCTATGCTAAAAAAGCCTTACCACGAGAGCTGGTGGATGATTATTTTAGAAAAGCTACACACCATCTCACTCACGAGCAAATGTGGTCTTTTTCAGATCAGTTAAGTGAATTAGGAAAAACATTATCGCAGCTCCATGTTAAATTTAGATGTCCTGATATCCCAGCACTAGGTATTAAAGGTGGAGAATATGATATTCAACGATTTATTTATTGGAATTTTATTAAATGCTTTTGGAGAGAAGATTGGACCAAACAGGAAAATGACGCATGCAATTTTGATTGGTATTCCCCAAGCAATGCCGAACGTTATTCCCCAGAAGAATTTAGAGCTTGGGCTACAAAATTAAATTTAAAGATTATTTTTTTTAGAAGCGAAGAAGCCTGTCATACAGCCATTGTATCCAAATAAAGAATGTGTGGAATAGCTGGAATAATCAATTTAAATAATATACCCGCAGAAGAAGTAGTAATTACTTCAATGACGGAAGCTATTGCACACCGGGGGCCTGATGGCAAGGGCATATTCATAGATGGTAATTTTGCATTGGGACACCGGCGGCTAGCTATTTTAGATATTTCAGAAAAAGGCGCACAGCCTATGTCGTCCAAGCAAGCAAATTGGACAATTGTTTTTAATGGCTGTATCTATAATTTTAAGGAACTAAAGCAAGAACTTATTAGTAAAGGACACATCTTTACTTCTGCTACCGATACCGAAGTTATTGTAGAAGGACTGGAAGCATACGGACCTAAATTTTTTGAGCGGCTTAATGGTATGTTTGCCATAGCTGCCTGGAATAAAAACAATAGAAAACTATATTTATCCCGTGATAGATTTGGCATCAAACCACTGTATTATTGGCACAACAATAATGTATTTATATTCGCTTCAGAAATAAAAGCCTTTATAAGGCATCCTGCCTTTAAGGTTGATGTAGATTTAAGTTCACTGAACGAGTATTTTACCTTTCAAAATCTATTCTCCTTTCGTACCCTATTTAAGGGTGTTGCGATGATACCTCCTGCAAATACGATTGAGATCGATAACAAGTTCCAACAAGTAACACACAATTCCTGGTGGGATTATGATTTTTCAGAAACGGATGAAACAATGAGTTTTGATGACGCTAAAGATGAAACCCTACTCTTATTTAAGCAAGCTGTAAAAAGACAAATGGTAGCAGATGTTCCTATTGGCTCTTATTTGTCAGGCGGTATGGACTCTGGAGCAATTACTGCAGTTGGCTCTGCTATGATCCCGCGAATGGCAACTTTTACCTGTGGTTTTGATATGAGTAGTGTTACGGGGGTAGAAGCCAATTATGATGAACGAAGAGAAGCAGAGTTAATGGCAAACGCATTTAAAACTGAACATTACGAACAGGTCATAAATGCAGGGGATTTAGCTTGGTCCTTACCCAAAGTAGTATACCATTTAGAAGATTTAAAAGTTGGAATGAGTTATCCTAATTATTACATTTCCCGCTTGGCCTCTAAATTTGTAAAGGTTTGTTTGCAAGGCACTGGTGGTGATGAACTATATGGAGGCTATCCCTGGAGATATTACAGGGTGTTTGATGCTCTTGATCAGAAACAATTTTTTGATCAGTATTACAGTTTTTGGCAGCGCTTAGTTCTAGATAATGAAAAAAAACAATTATTTAATGTGAATGTAATTAACAAAATAGACATAGATGAACCTCGTAATATTTTTGAACGAGTATTTACATTTAACAACAAGTTAAAATACAACACGCCGGAACAACATATAAATAATTCTTTGTATTTTGAAATAAAAACATTTTTGCCCAGTTTGTTTTTAGTGGGTGATAAATTATCTATGGCTAATGGCTTAGAAGAGCGTTTCCCTTTTATGGACAATGATTTAGTTTCTTTTGCCCAAAAAATACCTGTAAAGTATAAATTAGGAAATTTAAAAGCAGAAATAGATAAAATAAATGAAAACGATAGCAATAAAAATAAAAAAACTCTTTCCTACAGAAATTTTGATGATGGTAAAAACGTGTTACGTAAAGCTATGAGTAGTTTCATGCCTGATTCTATTTTAAACAGAAAAAAGCAGGGCTTTAGTGCTCCGGACGAAAGTTGGTATAGAGGTGAAAATGCAGCTTATGTAAAAGAATTATTGCTGAATAAAAAAAATGTATCTTCTGAATTTATAAATCCTGATTATGTAAAACGTATCGTCTACGAACATATAGATGAACATATAAATCACCGTTTATTAATATGGTCGTTAATGAACTTTGAATGGTGGTGCAGAATATTTTTAAACGGAGAAAAAATTGATTAATGGATAAAAAGAAAATTATTGAAGTAATCAACGATGACGAAATAGCAAAATTCTTTAGTCTGTTTCAAAAACTAAAAGATGTTTTAGATAGGCAAATTATTACAGATTTTAATCGTTCATTACCTTTTGCTGATATTCTTTTTGATAGATGGGAGCGAGCAAAAAAACTTGGTTTTGGTAACGGGACTTCCGTATACGATAGTAGTTTAATATTTGGTAATGTCAAAGTAGGAGAAAATACATGGATTGGACCAAATACTATCTTGGATGGCAGCGGTGAACTAGAAATCGGTAATAATTGTAGTATTAGTGCAGGAGTACAAATATATTCTCATGATTCTGTTCAGTGGGCTGTAAGCGGGGGTATAAAACCATACGACTATTCTAAAACTAAAATAGGAAACAATTGTTACATAGCACCAAATACAATAATTGCCAAAGGAGTTGAGTTGGAAAACGAATGCATAGTTGGTGCAAATAGTTTTGTAAACCAATCGTTCAAAAAGGGCTGTAAAATAGCAGGGATCCCTGCAAAATTGATTGGTACAAAATAATGGAACTAACTAAAAAAAGGAGTTTAGCAAAAGATTATAAAATTTGCAAAAGATGTATTTACGATACATCTGTACCCTCAATTTCTTTTAACAATCAAGGCATTTGTAATTATTGTGAGATGTCAGATAATTTGACCTTTGAATACGGTACGGGAAACAATAAAGGTGAGGAAATATTATCGGGAATTATCGAAGAAATTAAACGTACAGGAAAAAACAAAAAGTATGATTGTATAGTTGGCGTAAGTGGTGGGACTGATTCGTCCTACATGTTGCATTGGACAATTGAAAAAGGATTACGTCCATTAGCCGTGCATTATGATAATACTTATAATACTGCAATTGCTACGCAAAATATTACCAATGTTACCAAGAAATTAAATATTGACTTATATACGTATGTAGTTGATAATAACGAGGTAGATGATATTTATAAATCTTTTTTTTTATCAAATGTACCAGAAATAGATGCTTGTACAGATATTGCGCTTGCAGAAACAATGTATAGAGCCGCCGATCAATATGGGGTAAAATATGTATTAGAAGGTCATTCATTTATTGAAGAAGGAATTTCACCACTTGGCAAAAATTATTTCGATGGAAAATATATTTCTTCCATTCATAAGCAATTTGGCAAATTAAAACTTAAAACGTTTCCAAATATGCCTTTTTGGACCTTCATAAAATGGATTGTCATAAAAAAAATAAAAAAAATAAGGCCGTATTGGTATTTATATTATAACAAGGAAGATGCTAAAACCTTACTAAAAGAAAAATACGGTTGGCAAGATTATGGAGGACATCACTTAGAAAATAGGATGACTGCATATAGTCATAGCATTTATTTTCCTCAAAAATTTGATATTGATTATAGAAACAATACTTTGGCCGCTAAAGTAAGAAACGGCAAAATGAATAGAGAAATTGCGATAAAAGAGTACTATGAAACCCCACCCCATATCGAAGATGGCTTAGTGGATTACGTGAAAAAACGCATGAATTTTTCGGATGAAGAGTATGAAAAAATCATGAAAGCTAAACCAAAATATTGGTACGAATATCCTACCTATAAAAAACGTTTTGAGCGCTTACGCCCATTATTTACCATACTTTATAAATCTAATTTAGTACCAAAAAGTTTTTATATAAAATATTGTTTCCCTGTTAATTACAACAAATAACAAATATGAAAATTGCATGTATAGGTAATATGAATAATGCCATGTTTGCAATTGTAAGAAATTTGCGTGACTTAAATTATGATGCTCACTTATTTTTGGTGGAAGAATTCGATCATTTTTTGCCATTAGCAGATACTTATGATGACATTCTGCCTGATTATGTTCATCAGTTGAATTGGTACAATATTGGACATTGGGCTATTTCTAAAGAAAAAATTAAAAAGGACTTAGAAGGGTTTGATTTTTTCATTGGGACTGATTTGGCACCGGCCTTTTTAATTAAGGCAGGAATTGAATTAGATATTTTTACACCTCACGGTGGAGATATTTTTAAACATTGTTATTATTCTTTTGAAAATTTTCCACCAAAAAAGCATGAAATTGGTGCTTGGTATAGAAGCTATCATCAGCGTAAAGGTGCAAGGAGAGCGAAATATATCATGTTTGATATTACAAATGATAGTAATGAATTATATTTTAAAACATTAAATCTCCAAAAAAACAGACTATTTATAAACGCGCCATATATTTATCCAAAACAATATACGGAACAAACTTTTATAAAAAACAAGGAATACGAAAAAGCTAAATTAATAAGAGCAAAATACGATCTGGTTTTATTTCATCAAAGCCGACATGTATGGAAAACGCACATTGATAGTTTACATTATAAGGCCAATGACAGAATAATCAGAGGATACGCCAAATTTCTAGCCGAAAATTCATCCTCTAAATCACTACTTATTATGTTTGAATATGGCTGGGATTTTCAAGACAGTAAAAATCTTGTTACAGAATTAGGAATTTCCGAAAAGGTATTATGGTTGCCTATTATGCCAAGAAAAGATTTAATGGTTTGGCTTTCAATTGCTGATATGGGAATTGGTGAAGTTGCAAATTCCTGGTTTTCTTATGGTTCTGTATACGAAGTATTGTGTTCCCAAAAACCCTTTTTGGGATATAGAAAAGATGACGATTTTAAAACGCAATACCCTGAGCAATACCCAATGGTTTCTGCTAATACGGAAGAATTAATTTGCATAGCACTTAATGATTTAAAAAGCAATCCATTACATTATAAAGAAATGGGAGAAAAAGGATATGATTGGTTCATGAAGTTTGCTATTAATAGGCCGATTAATGAAATTATAAAACAAATAGAAGCTAAAAAAGTTGTCTTAGATAATAATGGATTTAAAAAAAACTTAGTCAAGAACTGACCTTTCCTTTTTAAAACGCTCCGCAAAGAAAGAAACACAACTAAAGTAAACTATAAACTGGAAAGGAAAACTATATCGTACAATTGGAGGAGCTGCTATGCATGTAAATAGGGCGTTTAATAATGCTATTGTAGAAAATATAAAGATTAGTTTTTTTTGGTTGGTAAGTGTTTTAAATTTAATAAGCAAAATAATATCTAATAAGTAATTTAATAAAAAAATGAAACCCAGTACAAAAGGAATTCTAAGACCATATATAGAATAACACAAAAAATGAAAAAGGGAATAGAAGGTTTTAGCAAAAAAATATTCCTGAATATTGACTGAAGCATTAATACTTGAAAAATGATAACGTTCTTTTTCTATAAGGTTTAATTGGTTATACTTCTGATATTCTTCATTGGAGGGAAAATATGAACCAAAATATTTGTGCCAGGTAGCTAATTTATTTTCTTGAAAGTATTTATAATAATCTTTATAATAACCAAAGGGCAATAAATCTAACGGTACATTATTATAATAGTCTATTTCACCTTTTATTTTTAAATTGTTACGGGTGTTAATATTAGTCAAATCAATAGGATCAATGAAATTATTATTTTTCATTACATAGGTATAAAAACTATAATAAAACCACTTAAAAAATAAAGTTTTGCTTTTAGCAAAAGCGTTCGAAACTAATACTGATTCGTATTTATTTAAAATAAAATCTGCTGCATAATTGAAATTAGGATTTTTTACTATAGACTGTACTTCAGTACTTGCATTCATATCTTCCACCAAAGAATAGCATCGGGTGTAGTCTGCTATAAAATATTTTCTTATAGTATCTACATTGAAACTACTAATGATTTTATTAAAATTCGTCTTATCCTGGCTAATATTTGGGGTAATTCGATCATTCACAAAGCCAGGAAGATGCTCCTTGTCAGGCTCAATACAACTTGCAGCAATGCCTAAAAAAGCCTGGTAACCTTGACTTGGAGAAGATATGCTATAACTTCCTCCCCTATACTTACTGTAGCCTAAGTTTAACGTCAGTAATAGAACATAAGGCAATGCAAAACATAGTAATATGCTTTTGTTGTAATGCTTTAGTAATAAAAATGCTATTAAACCAAAATATATCAGTGAATAGTATATTGCAATAGGTTTAATGCCAATAGATATCCAAAACATAATTGACAGTAGTAACCATGTGATCTTATTTTCAGGATTTATTATGAGCCGAATGAAAAGTGTACAAATAATTATTAATGAATCAAAAAAAAGCAAATCAGGCAACATACTTAATTCTGCAATAATGCAATATGTGGAGTTTATGGCTAAACTGTACCCTATGGCATAAATTATAAAACGTTTTGTCGTAATTAGTTTTGAAAGATTGATCAGAAATACGATAGATATGGCAAAAGTAATTATTGAATGAAGGAGGGGTATGAAATTGGTAGACTTAAAAACAGTAAGGACAACCTTTATAAATAACGGATACATAATTTGCCTGTAATTTAAGGCAGGCAACATTCCATTGTCTATCATATCTGTAGGAACACAATAACTAAATGAATCGTCAAAAATAATTAAGCTAAAGTAATAATTGCTCCACATCCTTAGTAGTATATAGGGTAAAACGAAAATCAATATCCCAATTATCTTGTTACGATTATTCAGAGAATTCAAAAAGAGATTCATTTGTTTGATATTTTAAAAGGTGTTATTGTCAATGCTTTTTTCTTACAACTATTGTAAATATATCAAACAGAGATGGCCTATTTGTAGCAAACCAAAGCTTCTTTTTTAAGTTTTTGTCATTACGATATTTGATCCTTTCGATTTTATGTTTAAGCCATTTGACTAATTCCTTATGAAAAATCGTTAAATTTTTAATTTTATCTACTTGAAAAACACATTCCACCTCATACCCCAACTTATTAAAAAGTCTCGCTAAAGTTTTTTCACTAAAATAGTACGTATGTTGTGCATGAATATAATACCAATATGATTTGAAAAGCTTATAACCAAGAGAATTTATATTCATTGTTGTTATTATCATGCGATCTCCTGTATCTTGAAATTTTGCAATTTTTTTCAACTCCTCCATAGGGTTAAGTAAGTGTTCTATAACATCTACTAATACAGCTAAATTTATCCTGTTGATCTTTAATTCATTGCTTATTTCGCCCAGGTTGTCAATAGTTCCCTGGTGTATATTTTTAAATCCTGACTTTAGCGCCGCACTTACACATTTTTTATTTAATTCGAGCCCAAAAGCCTTAAATCCTTTATTAAATAATAGTTCAGGCAGGACACCATAACGTGTTCCGAAGTCCAGCATAGTATAATTATTTGTATTAGGATGCGGATAAAATTTATCAATTATTCCTAAAAGATAATGAAACTTGTGATTATGAAGTAAATTTTCATAATCCAAAATATCCGGAATGATTTCGGTAGGATATAAAAATTTCAATCCATTTGAATTAAAGCAAGGATTTTGATAAACTAATTTACAGTTACTACACTTAACAATTTTCAAATCCATATCCATGTTACCATCCCATGAATAGGTTTCGAAATTGGTATGATTGTAATAATTTGGAGGATAATAATGAAGTTCTTTATACTTATGGCTTCCACATAAATTACATACTTTGGTATCCCTAAGATTATTCATATGATTTAACTCTTTAACAAACCTGATTTGTGCATAAGGATTGCCTAAAATTAACAAAATTGGAGTATTATTACTATGTTGAGATTGCCTAATTATTTCATCTTCAGGAATCGTCAGCGCAAAAATCATATAACTAATACACTATCCTTATCAAAAATTAGTCAACAAGTATTTGTATGAAAACAATACATTTGTATAAACATCGTAAAGAAAAATAAATAATATATGATATATTTTAAGAATTTTCCGCTCACCAGGTATAAAATATACATTGCAAAGGTTATCTATAAAACATTTAATTTATTTGCTTTTAAAAAAATAAGAAGGATCACCCGTTATGATATTAACTATGAAATTGACTTGGCGGAAGTTATTGATTTAATGGTATTTATTTTTGGAAGTTTTCAAAAACATATTTTTAAGAATAAAATAATAAAATTACCCAAGGATGCCGTTGTATTCGATGTAGGCGCTAATATTGGCGTAATATCATTGGGTATAGCAAAAATGGCGGAAAGAGGAATGGTATATTCTTTTGAACCTACTCATTACGCATATTCTAAATTCAAAAAAAATTTAGAGTTAAATACAAATCTTTCTAATAGAATTAAGCTTATACAGACATTGGTTTCGGATGAAAATAAAGATAATCTTGAAATGGAGATTTATTCAAGCTGGAGATTAGATAATGATAGTGTTGGAAAACATATTCACCCAATACATTTAGGCACAGCCAAATCTGCAAACGGTATTTCTTCTATAACACTTGAGGAATTTTGCAATAAAAATCAAATTACTCGTCTCGATTTAATTAAAATAGATACTGATGGACATGAGTATAAAGTACTAAAAGGTGCACGAGAAAGTATCATAAAATTGAAGCCTAAAATTATTTTTGAAATCGGCATTTATTTAATGAACGAACATAATATTGATTTTTCTCTCTATTATGACTTTTTTAATTCTATTAATTATGATTTAGTGGATAGTAACAAAGGGAATATCATAAATGATAAAAATTACACGCGTTTTATTCCTAATAATTCAACTACTGACATTATTGCTATTCCGAGGGCAAATTAAAGTAATAATAGATGCAGATTTGGTTTAAAGCACTGCCCATTATTGTTAAATAGTAGGCAAAAAGCCATTGAAACTAGAAAAACCTTGGAAAAAGAAGTATAATTTAATCAAAATATTTAATCCCTAGAACAGTTTTAATTTTCCTTCTTACCCTACTTTTCAAAGACATGTCCCATGGTTTTGAACCATAATTAGGTTTTAAATCATTAGGTTCCAATCGTATTATTTGGTAATCATAATTCTTAGTTGCTAAAGAATATGATTCCAGATAAGTGATTCTTAACCCGGTATTCTTAAGGGAAGAAGAAATAATATAGGTATGTATTGGTTGATCGACAATTTGTAGTTCTCCCTTTTCATGAATATGAGCATATTCAAGATATTCGGGGTCAGGAATATGAATAATTATCTTCCCAGTATCTTTTAATACGTTTCTCAATGTTTTAAATAAAGAGTGATGTTGTTCAATCAAAATGTGTTCCAAAACATCCGGCAAACAAATAACATCGAATTTTAATTCATGTGAAAAGTCTGACATATCTGAAACAATAAATTCTACATTTGAATTATTCTTGTGAAGTTCTTTGGCAATCTTAATATTTTCAGCACTTATATCTACCCCTACAATTTTTCCACTCTTAATAAAAGAAGTAAAATTTAATGTGCTATGCCCAGGCCCACAACCAATTTCGAGTACATTATAATGTGGTTGTATTCCAAACTTTATAAGCCATTTTAAAATAGAGTGATGCCTATGATTATAACCGGTACTATTCAGGCCGACGCTATATTCATTATAAAAATCCCTTATGAAAACATTTTCGTTTTTCATTTACAACATATTACTACTTAAACAAATTTAATAATTAAATTCAAATTCTTTACCTTACCTTTATTCGTTAAGACAAATGTGCTTACATGAAAACACTTTTTCTATTTACTAATACATTTCCTTGCGACAATTCGTTAGAGCATTACATTGAATATGAATTGCCATTTTTATCTAAAAAATTTGATAAAATTATTATCATCCCCGGAGATTTTGGAAAGACTAAGGTGCCAATCCCTTCAAATGTTGAGGTTATAAATATATATTCTCATTTATATTTTCAAAATTCTATCTGGCGTTTAATTAAGTCAATACCGCTTTTACTATCTATATTGAGTTACGAATTTTTTCACACCCGTATTAGTAAACTTTATTGGATAAAGCAATTACCAAAATCTCTCTATACATTGTATAATGCCATTGAAGCAGCATCTGCCCTTGATTTAATAAGAAAAGAAAAAAAACTAAGCCTTAACGAAACTTTTTTTTACAGTTATTGGTTGTATCATTCCAGCCTTATTCTTGCAGTTGCTAAACGAAAAGGATACATAGATAGCTTTATTTCCAGGGGTCACCAGGCTGATGTATATGAGGAAGCAAATAAGTATAAAAATCTTTTTAAGTCATATAAACTAAAATATATTAATAAACTTTTTTTAATTTCTGATCATGCTAAGAACTATTTATTAAAAAAATACCCACAACATGCTGAGAAATATATAACAGCGTATTTGGGAGTTAAAGATAATGGATTAAACCCCCATAATAATAAGGAATTTACAATACTATCCTGTTCGAAATACGCCGAACACAAGAGAGTTCATTTAATACCACAAATATTGAGCTTAGTGAATTTTCCAATTACATGGATACATATCGGTGACGGACCTAAATTTGATAAGCAACTGGTAGAATATGCTCTAAGTAAATGTGGGTCAAATGTATCTATTCATTTTCCAGGTTATATAAGAAACCATGACTTACCTAAAGAATATAAAAAACAAGGAATTGATGTTTTTTTGAATGTAAGTTCTCTTGAAGGGTTATCTGTGGCCGTCATGGAGGCTATTAGTTACGGCATAACGGTAATTGCTACTGATGTTAATGCAACTAATGAAGTTGCAAACGAGCAAAGTGGCTATATTGTGCCTATTGATTTTATGCCTGGGGATATTGCATCTATATTACAAGATCTTAAAAGTGGAATAAAACCATTTAAAAATGATGGTGCCAGAGAGTTGTTTGAAGAAAAATTTAATGC
>Ga0206880_1044_pt1 | contig 14204 bp, 17 predicted proteins | sample Alteio_BWOrgCont_6_FD_152848 | JGI IMG/M metagenome (GOLD analysis project Ga0206880, IMG submission 152848) | Enriched cells from forest soil in Barre Woods Harvard Forest LTER site, Petersham, Massachusetts, United States -... | ecosystem: Environmental > Terrestrial > Soil > Temperate forest > O... | reverse complement strand
TCTTGGAGCGGCAGCCATGAGTTTTTGGAAGAGAAGGTCATGGGCATGATCCTTTCACGTCAGATAGTCGTAGATGATTTTGCCAAGGGCCAGCGTCAGATCAGCAGCGAAATGCTGCGCGGAGATGACCTCCAGAACCGGCAATTCGGCAACGGGCGCCAACGCGTGCGGTGCGAGCGACAATGCCCCCGGCCCGGTCCATGCGCCTTTTATGACGACGTCTTCGAGGTGATATTCGACCAGCTCGCAAATGCGCGGCGTGCCGTCGACATGCGGAATGATTTTAAGCAGGAAATTGGGGCCCGCCAGGGCCTCCTTCACTGCGTCGGAATCGAGCGCACTGTACTTATAGCCCATGGTGCTGGTGGCGACGCGTACGCCGCCATAATCAAGCGTTCCCACAAGCATGTCGATTTCGGTACGCAGCGTCGGGCTGGCAAGTTTTTTTGGAAATCCCCAAAGTTCGCGGCCACCGGCGATCGGCGGATGATCGTTGAGAAACATGCAATGGGTATAACCACCCCTGCGCCCTTGGAAAGAAACGGGGATTACCTGGCCGGATTCGGTGTAATCGCCAAAACCTGTCGAATCCGGCATGCGGATGAATTCGTAGCGGACTAGCGGTTCTTGGACCGTCAATAGTTCCGGCACCAGGGCCCGAAGCTTCTCCTCGTTTGTTCTGTAGGTTATGGCCAGATACTCGCGGTTCACGAAACGATAAGGACCCGGCGGGTAAGCGGGCGACGTCAGAGGCATCGTAAACGCCTTGTCGCGAATGTCATGGATATTCATGACGGGATCCTTTGTGAGAGTTTGAGTATCGGTCAACATTTATTCGCGGCCGTCATGCTCCAGATCGAAGGTCACAACGCCCTCCTCATTTGTCGGAAGTCCAAAAAGGTCTAGATGACGCAGCGTGCGGCGTGTGTCATTGTAGCCGGCGCGCCAGTGGGCCTCCATGCTAGCCCGCGAGAACTCATAATCCTTCGCGTGCCCCTCGCAATTCCGCGCGTGGTAGATCAAATGAATGATGTTGTAGAGTTTGTGCTGGGCGTTGGCGCGCAGAATCTCCGCCTCCTCGCTGTCCTTGAGATCATTTGGCAGCTTTTCAAGCAGAGAAGCGACGGCGTTGCGCATGCGCTGCGCATATTTGAAGGAATCGGTGCCGGCCCGCGTCCGGCTCGAATATTGAATCTCCTTACGGCGGGTTTCAACTTGCGCGACATTGCCAGGCAATTCACCGCGCGCGTTCCAAAGATCCACCTGGAATGCCAGCGTGTTCTGACGTGGCGTATTGTCCAGGACCCACTGGAGTGGAGTATTTGAGACCACGCCGCCATCCCAGTAATACTCGCCGTCCATCTCAACCGCAGGGAATGCCGGCGGCAAGGCGCCACTGGCCATGATGTGCTTTGGGCCGATCACATGCGTCGAGGAGTCGAAATACACAAAATTGCCGGACCGGACATTGACCGCTCCGATGCTGATACGCATTCCGTCCTTGCCATTGATGCGGTCGAAATCGACAAGCTTCTCCAGTGTCTCGGCCAACTTGCTTGCATCAAAAAAACTCGTCGCCGCAACCGCGCCGGTGGGATAAGCCCAGGGTGTAGGAAACCGCGGACTGAAGAAGCCAGGAACGCCCTGAAATACCGCCATGCCGGCGCTGACCTGGTTGATAACGCTGCGTGCGAGATCGCCTTGGATCGTGTTCAGAAATTCAACCGGCCGCAACGAACCGGATGTCTCGCGCCAACCGCCGAAACCGTTCGTCGTCACCAACTCCCAAAATTGGCGGAGTTGCTCCACGCGCTTCTCAGGTGGATTGCCGGCTATGATGGCGCAGTTGATGGCGCCTATCGAAATTCCAGCCAGCCAATTGGGGTGGATGCCATCCTCGGCCAGCCCCTCATAGACACCGGCCTGGTACGCGCCCAAGGCACCGCCGCCCTGCAAGAGCAAGGCAACGCATTCGAAGTTCGCGGGACTAAATTTGGCGGGCTGAGCAGTACGAGAAGCAAGCGGCATGGCGGATACATCTCCTGGTAATTGCAAAGGATCTTCATGTGAGTAGCGAATATCGGGCGTTCGCCGCGCCAGCGGGCCTTGGGTTTTGCGGGGTCGATGGCCGGAATGAACCAGCCGGCCGGGATGTCGAGGCATCAAACACGCGCCCACCCCATCGGACCTTTCTACTCATGAAGGACAAAGCAAAAACAAGAAAGCTCAGCAGGTCCCGCAATGGAAGCAACCACGCAGGACCAGACCTGCACGCGAACGAGCGATCGACGACGTGCTGCAACACCGTCCGGGCCGCAATAGCGAAAACCAGAGCAGCGAGCCAGAGCTCTGTGCGATCGGCGAGAATGCCCAAAGCGGCGAACCCTACGTTATAAGTAATTGCGCTCAGAGCGTACCCGATGGGATTGATCATCCGGATCGTTCTTGCCCAACGGAGCTCGTGCGCGAAGAGTTCGGAAATTCGTTTCTCGCCGGCGCTATGGTATACAAGCGACGTCGACAGAGCGACGCCATAGCCAGCCGCGCGGACCGCCCTTCCCAAGTCGTAATCGTCGGCTAGCGCGCTCGCGAACCGCTCGAAACCTCCTACCGCGGCCAGCGTGCTTTGCCGGATGGCAATTGTGGCGCCAAGACAAGGTACTTCAAGGCCAGAAGTGGCAGCGAACACCACATTCGGCAGGAATGAATAGGACACCCCCATGGCGGACATAATTGGCCAAAATTGCGGCCGCTCAGGAACGCCGCCGTAGAGACAGCTCGTCAGCCCTATTCCAGGTGCCTCCAAGGTCCTGATGAGTGACGAAAGCCAATTCGGTCGGACGGCGGTATCGCCATCGCAAACCACGAATATTGGATGGCGCGCATGTGGGACCATATTCAAGAGATTTGTGACTTTCGCATTTGTGCCGTGCTCTTTGGAAGTCACGACCACTTTGATGTTTGCAAAAGGATGCTGTTTCCTGAATTGATCGACGATCGGTTTGGCGGGATCGGATTGGCTGTGCAGGCCGAATATAATCTCAACGGGGCCGGTATAATCCTGCCAAATCAGCGTCTCGAGATCCTCGCGCAGGCTCGGCGGCGCTTTATACAAGGGCTTAAAGATGGTCACGGCCGGCATATTGTTGCCGGTGTATGAATGCACAGGCAGCGTCAGTAACTTTGTTCCGGATTCCGTGGTAACAACGGCGGTCGTTCGGACCCCTTTTAACCGCATAAGACGATGAACTGTGAATGCTTCCGCCAGGCAATAAAGGCTGCCCACTGCCCCGATAAACGTTGCCAGCTCTCCCGCGAGTTCCGAGATCATAGGCATGGTCCTAGGCGTGCGCCAACGATGCGGGAACTAGACTCACCAGCAACAGCATGGCGGGCAGCGACCACAGATATTGGCGATGATGGAGAAGCGTAACGATTGCGGCAAAGGTGATTGTACCGCCCGCCGCGACGCCCCAGATCCGCGTCTCAGGCACAATCAGAAACAGCGCCGCCATCAGCTCGGCTACGCCGACGATACGATAGAAGTGATGGGGATAGTGCCAAAGGCGATAGGCGGCCCGCACATGGGTGCTGCCGGAGAGATTAAGTAGGCCCGCCAGGCAGAACGCGCCGCTCACCAGATCCACTGCCAATCGCGCGATTATGGGAATCGTCATGGCCGCCTCCGTCAACGGGCCGCGATGTAAATGTCACGAAGAACGTTTGCTTCAAGCTCCAATTCTTCGAGACGGTATTTCACCACATCGCCCAGGCTCACGATGCCCACCAGCTCATTTTCCTCCATCACCGGAAGATGGCGTATCCGCGTGTGTGTCATAAGCGACATGGCGCGCTTGATAGTGTCTTCCGGCGAAACAGCGATCAGTTGGCGGTCGATCACCTGCCGGAGGCGCATCTCCTCGGCGAATTTTCCTTGATGTGCGAACGTCTCCACAATCTGTCGCTCGGAAAACAGTCCCACTGGATTCCCATTCTCGGTTACTACCAGGGCGGCGATACGATGACGGGCCATCAGTTCGGCCGCCGCTTTCAAGGTGCTCAGTATGTCGACGGTGACGATCCCGGACTGCTTGCGTTTCAAAATTGCGCTAATCTTCATGTCATCCTCCATCAATCCGGCTCTGGGCGTTGTGCTGAAGGCAAACAAGAACCCGGAGCAATCTCCATTTCGGTGTCCATTCTTTGCCTCCGTCCTTTCATTCGAGCGCCATGGTGCGATCTGGCGCCGAACCCGTCTTTGCGAAAAGGAAGATCAGCGGCGCGACCGCGAGTGTCGAAATCAGCAGCAGCTTGTAGTCGTCGATGTAAGAGATGATCGTCGCCTGCTGGGTCACTACCTGGTCGAGCGCGGCCCTGCCCGCTGCGGTAACGGGACTCAGGAATTGGGTGATGGACTGGCCCTCGAAGGCGCGGTTGACCGACGTTACTTGCGCGGCGATGTCGGCGTGGCTGACCTGGGTGTTGGTAGTGAGAAGCGAATTGAATACGGAAATCCCCACACTCGAGCCGATATTCCGCGACAGATTGTAGATGCCGGACGCTTCTGTGCGCTGCCCGGGGGAAAGCGTTGCGAAAGTCACCGCGCTCAAGGGCACGAACAGGAAGCCCAGCCCCACGCCTTGGATGAAGCCAACCACCACGATCGTGGTCTTGGAGACGTCAGGCGTCCAACCGGTCATCGCGTAGAAGGCCCAAGCCGTCAGGCCCAGTCCGATGCCCAGCAGCAGGCGCGTATCCACTCGTCCCGTCAATTGGCCGACAAACAGCATGGCGATCATGGTGCCGACGCCTCTCGGTCCCAACACCAAGCCGGCGGTGACAACGGGATAGTTCATCAACGTCTGCAGATAGGGCGGCTGGAGCGCCAGCGAGGCGTAATAAGTGAGACCGACCGTGAAAATGATGAGCGTGCCGGCCACGAAGCTGCGGTCGAGAAACAGCTTGGGATTCACGAAAGGCTTGTCGCTGGTGAAAGTGTGAACAAGAAAGACATAGAACGAGCCCGCGGCGATGACCGCTTCGATCCATATTTCGCCCGAGCCGAACCAATCGAGCTGCTCGCCACGGTCGAGCAAGATCTGAAAGGCGCCGATCGCAATGCTGAGCGCGCCGAAACCCAGCCAGTCCAGCTTCTGGCCGGCGCTTTGCCGGCCGTAAGGAAGAAACAGCATCATACCGGCGAAAGCCAGCACACCCACCGGCAGGTTGATATAGAAGACAAAGCGCCAGCTATAATCTTCTGTCAGCCAACCGCCGATCACGGGACCGAGAATAGGGCCGGCCATCACGCCCAGGCCGAACAAGGCCATGGCGAAGCCCTGGCGCTCCTTGGGGTAGATGCCGAGCAGGACCGCTTGCGACAGCGGCACCAGCGGCGCGCCGAATACGCCCTGCAACAGGCGGAAAACCACGATCTGGGGCAGCGACTGGGCGATGCCGCAGAGCATCGAGGCGCCCGTGAATCCCGCGACGGCGATGAGGAAAACACGCTTGGTGCCGAAGCGCGCGGCGAGATAACCGGTGGGCGGCGTCATGATGGCGGCCGCCGCGATATAAGAGGTGAGCACCCAGGCAATCTGATCCTGACTGGCCGAGAGGCTGCCTTGCATATGGGGCAAGGCCACATTGGCGATGGTCGAATCCAAGGCTTGCATCAGTGTGGCGAGGCTGACGCAGGCGGTGATGGCGCCGCGATTGCTGACATCAGTCGCACTCATGATGCTCCACCGAGCAGGTTGGTCACGAATTTTGGCAGGCCGCGCGCACGGCCGGTATCGACACTGACTTCGACGCTCATGCCAGCGCGCAGGATCGGTATATTGTCATTGCCGGCATCGACGCGGATGCGTAGCGGCACACGCTGCACCACCTTCACCCAATTGCCGCTGGAATTCTGTGCCGGCAACAGCGAGAATTGCTGGGCTGCCGCGGGACTGACGCTTTCGACGATGCCGCGCCACTGATGGTTGGGGTAGGTATCAACCGTCACAACCGCGCGCTGACCCGGAAGCACATGGGTAAGTTCGGTTTCCTTGGGCGTCGCGTCGATCCAGACATGACCGGCATCGACCAGATAGAAAGCGGTGGTAGAGGCCGCAAGATATTTCCCCGGCGCTATGCTGGGCACTTCGGTCACCGTGCCGGAAAACGGCGCGCGCACAACGGTGTCGTCGAGTTGACGCTGCGCCTCGCGCACCTCTGCTTCTGCCTGCATATACTGGGGAAGCCGGGTCACCGGTGCGTTGAGATCGCCATTCAGCATCGCCAATTGTGCTTCGGCCTGCTGGTGTAACGCCGTGAGCTTGCTTGCGTCGGTTTGAAGCGTGAAGCGCGCTTGGTCATAGACCAGCTTGGCGATGGCATTGGCGGCGAGAAGGCGGTCGTAGCGATCATAGGTGGCCTGATCGAGCTCAACCTGTGCCTGCTGGGCGCCGACGTCGCTCACCAATTGGCCATAAATCTTCCGCAGGGAGTCGAGGTTGAGTGCAACCAGCGCGAGATTGGCCCTGGCGTTGTCGAGCGCGATTTGGAACTGGCGGGCGTCGAGGCGGTAAAGAACCTGGCCGGCCACCACATGCTGGTTGTCGGTGACGTCCAATTCGGAAACGATGCCGGAGACATCGGTCGAGATGCCGACTTGCCTGGAATTCACATAGGCATCGTCGGTGGACATAATCCGGCCGCCTTGCACATAGGCGACGGCCCCGCCGATCAGGGCCAGTGGCAAAAGCGCGAACATCATGGGACGCAGCCAGCCCCTGCGCCGGGAACCTCGCCCGGAAGCGGGCGCTGCGGATGCATGCTCGGATAGCGGACCTTCCGGCCGAGGAGCCTGCTCGGAGCGAGGGCTCAGCGTTCCTGAATCCAGCCTTTCCGTCTCTAGGGCAGCGCTTTCCTGCTCGCCGGCCGACTTCACCCGGAGGATTCTGTGCAGATCGCGCTGGTTGGAAAGAAAATGGAGATTGTGAGGGTCACGCACAGCTGTCTCCCCAGAAGAATTTCGCGGTCGGCGTGCTGCGTACGGGCACGCCGACCGCACCGCGGCGTTGGAGCTGGGCGGGGGCTGCCGCGGGAAACTTGCTTGATTTGAGGCGGTTAGAGGCCCTTAAGGGGGTCGCTTGGGGGTTACGGGCCATCTTTCCTGCCGCTTCAAAGGCGTCCACGGTCAGAAAGATAAGCAGCGTTACATTCTATAAAACCGGTATAATTTCGGCGAACTCTATCGGATTATCCGAACATGATGGACGCGTTTAGCCTGGATCAATTCGGGGTATTTGCCACAGTCGTAGATGAAGGCAGCTTCGCCGCCGCCGCCCGGCGGCTGAATCGTGCGCAATCGGCGATCACCTATGCGATCCAGAAATTGGAGGATCAGAGCGGGACCGCGCTATTCGACCGCTCGGCCTACCGGCCCGTGCTGACAGAGGCCGGCAAGGAGCTTCTACCGCGCATCCGCCGGGTACTCGCCGATGTCGAGGACTATCGTCTGCATGCGCGCCAGATGGTGATGGGTCTTGAGGAAGAGCTGAGGCTGGCGGTGCATCCCTATACGCCGGCGCATGTGCTTTCGGAGGCGCTACGCGACTTCCACGGCGCATTTCCAACGGTGCGGATCGTAGCCTCGCTCTCGACCAAGCACGCGGCCATCGAATCCCTGGCCCAGGGCACCAGCGATCTCGCCACAATGTTGGAGGTCGTGTCCCCCGGCGAGGCACTCAGGCGTCTGCCGTGCACGGTGTTGGAGCTCGTCGCCGCCGCGTCGCCCCGGCATCCGCTGGCACTGAAGAATGGCGCCATCACGCCCGAGATGCTGCACGAACATATGCAGCTGGTGATGCATGACGGGCTCACCCACGAAGAAGAGCGCATGATCCGCGGTTACGGCATCGACTCGACCGAAATCTGGCGGGTGGTGAATTTTGAGATCTTGCACAGCCTGTTGGTGAGCGGCGTGGGCTGGGGCGTGGTCCCGCTGTCGCGGGTGGGCGACGACCTTGCGGCCGGGCGGCTGGTCACGCTTCAGATCGATCGCTGGGCGGCGCAAAAGCGCGCGCTCAATGTCCCTCTGGTTGTGGCTCACGCCACACACAGACCGCTCGGCCCGGCGGGACGATGGCTTTTTCAGAAATTCGTCGAAATAGGTGGGCTCGCTTCCTCTTCACCTGGCTGAGTCTACAACGCAAATTTTAGTGCAGAATCTCGACTGCTGCCACCGCGCCAGTTAGCCCGACCTAATCTGTGCACCAATTCGCTCTGGATCCGGCCGCGTTGCCTTATTCGTTTCGTGCTCAGCCAATTCCGCAACGCTGGTGTGTTGGTGTTGCATCATCGTCGCGACACTCCCGCAACACCGCCGTCAAGCCCATTTTAGCGGCCACATTAAAATTTCCGAAATGCCCTTGCCGCCTCCGGGCGCAATCCCCATTCCACAAATGGGAGACGCGACATGGACAATTACGAGATCCGCATAATCACGCGGGACCAAGCAGTCGCGGTGCACCGCAGCGAACACATCAGTGACCACGCTGCCATTCGCCGGGGCCACATTCTGGCCGAGGCCGGCGACCAAGTGGAAATATGGCGTGGGGCGCATTGCGTTTACGCCGGTCAGAAACTCCCAGCGACCGTGCACGGAACTTCCCTTCCGCACTCCAGTCCGTCACATGGCGCCGGTAACAATTTATGATGCTACTGCGGGTTTTGGATCGTTATCCGCATACGATCGAACATGCTCTCAACATTCATTCGCACCAGGTCGTCGCATCCGTAGCGGCCGTCTCTACAACTGCCTGTTCCGAAAACACCGTAGGTTCGGTAGTCCAGGCTTTCGATACCAGAGTAACAGGGGGAGGGGGGCCAGGTTGCCAGTTAGGTCGCTCATTGCGCGGGCCAATTGGCGGATCGCGGCCTGACTGCTGGTGACGCTATAGAGATTGCACATGGCGTTGGTCCAATTGTGCATCAGTTTGCATTGGGGAGGCCGGAATGAAAACGGCGACCATCGCGCCGCCGTCCCCACTGTAAGCAAATGCAGTCAACAAAATCAGATAGGACTGATTTTGGTAAATAAGGGCGTCAAAGTCGGCAGCAACTTCTATTTCAGTGTGACGGCAATCAAATGATTTGTATTTTTGCCGATATTTTTCGTCGAATAAGGGCGTTTCTCATTGATTATTTCTGCTTCCCCAGCCTTCTGGGTTACGACCTGCTTAGAGCCATCGGCAAAGGTGCGTTCAACGGTAGAATTGGTTATATGATAAATGACCATACCATCACGAGACTGCATCGGCCCAGTGTCGCCCGGCTTATAAACAACATCCCTGACCAGCATCTTTTCGTTCTCAGTAAGAGTTTTCACCGTGTATTGACCGGCGATTTGCCCCATAGGCATTTTTTTCATCGCCATGCCTTGTGCGAAAGCTGTGCCTGAAAATGCTAACGTGAGCGCCGCTGCGCAGAATGCAGCAACGAGTGTTCTACTATTCATGAAGTCCTCCCCTTCCATCAGCGCCAATGTCAGCGCCAGTCGCGTCAGAATGATTACGGTTTGACACAGCCGTCAATATTGCATTGGGTCCCCCGGGTCGCCCTAAGGGGGGCATTGCTGCATAGGCATTTGGCAACCACGGCTACTTTTTGTGCAATCACCCGCGGCTCGGCAAAAAGTCCTACCCTGAATATGGCTGTACCGGCTCCCAGTTACGTGTTCGGGTCAAAACGTAGGCATCCGAACTAGGGGGAAGTCATGAAGCGGCACGGGACTATTGGGGCGTCCACCGTGGCTGCTCTGGGCCTCGCCTTCACGAAACCTTAAAGCTGGCCATGTGAAGATTTGGCTGACCGGTCTTCTCAAAAACTGGTGACGGCCATATTGAGCCCGGTGGCAAAAGCCGCCGGGCTTTTTTCATTTCAAGTATCGGCATCCGTCTTGTTTTGGCCCTGTTGCGACGATCCGTATGGCGCTATTTGAGGCAGGTCGCTGAAGCGCGAGATTCGCATCAACAGAGCCGTAGAATTTGTGTCCTCGTTATTGCCGTCCGGGATTAACACTCCTAAACCGTCCTTTAACACGTTCCAGCGAAACTACTGGCTGGAGTGCCCCAATGAACCCCGAAATTAAAGAGTATTATCGAACGAAAGCAGAGGAAGCTGAGCAGAACGCAGCGAAGGCCTCGACCCCGGCTGACCGGGAGAGTTGGGTAAAAATTGCGCTGGGCTATCGCGTTCTGATGGGACAGAGCTCTTCGTCCCTGTTTCGCGAACCGCAATTATTCGAACGCTCCACTACCTGATTACCGCGTTGACTGAACTCAGGCGCAGATGCGCGAAAGGGCTGTGTCTAGCAACCGCCATCCAAAATGCTTGGAGTAATTACCAGCCTCTTTGTTCACAGTTTCTGCAAGGCCCATGGTCACTAGCTCGGCCATTGTGCCGCGCCCGACGTAAATAGGCAGATCACCATGGCGGACCACGGCGTTTTGTTGGAGCGCCAAGAGCGCCCTTCGCTTGCGTTCGGTAAACTCTGGCATGAAAGCATCACCCAATGACTTATATCAGGCCACGTGGGAAAGCTGTGTTGGATTGCTCATGGGCGAGTTCCCTAACTTGCAGTTGGATCAGCTTGCGCTGGTCGGCGATTAGCGCGCGCTGGTCTTTCAGGAATGCGTTCTGGCACACCCCATCGCCAAAGCCACGATAGGCGGATCGACGCCGCCTGCAATCGCCTCTACGTGCGAACTGGCGGGGCAATTGGCTTAACGCCCATGGATGCGTTGCCTTCGCGGTGATGTGCGAGGAATTTAGCAGCGATGCTATTAAGGTTTTCTGCGCATTGCGCGAAAAGTCGATATGTGGAACCGCCCGTCATTAAATCGGCGCTTCGCATCACGACCCAAGCCGAACCCGCGAAGAGCAGACCCAGCTCAAACCCACCGATGCCCATATATCCCCATAAATGTCGTGCGCCCAAGCTCCCAACCGCGAGGAAGACAAGTGACCAGCAGAAAGCCAAAAGAGACAAGAATGCGCAAGCCACTAACAACGCTGCCTTATCGGCCCAGATAAATCTAGGGGGCTGGGAGCGTTTCTCAAAGTTCAGCTTCATAAAATTCTTTCCCAGCATTCAGTTGTCGAACGCCCGAACGAAGTTTTGGTTGCAGATGTCCATGTTGGCTAGGGCTTGGCCGGCAAAAGCGGGGCGCGGCGCGCTGGTCATCCGTCCTGTTTTTGCCCGCTAGCCCAATACCGCAGCACCCGGCACCGGACGACGCCCTACGGATTGTCGCGACCGGCCATTACCGTTCTCGAAACCACTTGGTGATGATCATTTTGCAGCCCTCTTCAACCGGCAAGCCCGCATGGAGAGTATCCGGGTTGACACGACCATCGGGATGCCGGTTGTTCCATGCGATAGCAGTTCCTTGACGAGGCTGGATCGTCTGATTGATGGCAAAAAAATGCGTACCGCCGCCTTGTAGGACATCGTTGAGATAGATCATGAAGGTCCATGTCCGGTTGCCCTTCTCTGCGCAAAATGCCGCATACTCATCGGTGGCCGGGGCGAAGTAATCGGTATGTTGCCGGAATTGCTGCCCGACATCGTAGAGCTGCAATTGCGTGCCTTCCGAAAACTGGGCCGGAATACCCATGGCGCCGCAGATTTTGCCGTCTACGGCTTTGACAAAATCATTGTCCAGCAGACTAAGGTCGCAGGTCTGGCTTGTCCGATAGCTTGGATCGACATAGGCCGGACTTATGCCTTTGTTCTCGTCGGCAGGGTTGTTTTTGCGCTGACCCGGAAACGAGATCATCGACGCGCGCAATTGATCGCGGCCAACGGCAAAAATGTCCTGGCACTCCCGCGTCGATAGGAATTCCGGCAAAATGTAAAGTTGTAACTTCCCGGTGAGGACCTGCGATACCAGATGCGTGCCATCGCCCGTTGTCAGGCACGGCCGGTCATGGTCTCTCTGAAGGGATGCCGTCAGCGGCGGCTTTGGCAATTCACTCCCGGCGAAGGTCCGCCGGCCATCCAAGACGATCCGGATGGACGCCTGGTCAAAACCGTTATTCAGAAGTGTTTCTACGAGAACAGTGTGATCACAGCCGCGGCTGATATTTTCATTGAGCCACGAGCACCAATCTGGGTGATCCGTTAGCGCTTTCGCCATGCTGGAACAGCCTGTTTGGCCCCAGCGGAAGCCGAGGCCGTCATGCGTTTACACTAGGACCAATCGACATTCAGGATTCACAATTCTGATTGGCGCTGATTCAGTTTGTTCCGGATCATGTGATTCGGAGCCACGGGATGGTCAAGCGCTATGAGTTGTCGGATGCACAATGGGAGAGGATTTGCGAGCTTTTGCCTGGTAAGAGGAGTGATCCTGGCCGCACGGGACGCAACAACCGGCTGTTTGTGAACGGCTGCTTATGGGTGCTGCGGTCTGGTGCCCATTGGCACGACCTGCCCGAGCGCTACGGCAAGTGGAAGACGCTCCACAAGCGCTTCACGCGCTGGGCCAAAGCGGGCGTTTGGGAACGGGTCTTCAAGGCGCTCACAGCGGATCGCAAGAACGAGTATCTGATGCTCGACAGCACCCTGGTGCGCGCCCACCAGCAAGCCGCCACAGGAAAAGGGGGGACCAAAATCAGGCTTTGGGGCGTTCCCGAGGAGGATTGACGACCAAGATACACATGCTGGCCGACAGTCTGGGCCGGCCGATCCGCTTTGCTCTGTCACCGGGGCAAGCACACGACATCACAGAAGCCGCCACATTGCTGAACGGCGAGAGCGCTAAGTATGTCCTTGGTGACCGTGCTTATGACGCCAAGTCTTTGCGCGAGACGATTGCCGCCATCGGCGCAACCGCCGTTATCCCGCCACATCCCAGACGAAAGCAGCCTTACGACTACGACCGCAACATCTACCGCATGAGGAACCGGATCGAACGGTGCTTCAACAAGCTCAAGCACTTCCGACGAATCGCCACCCGCTATGACCGCCGTGCGATCCACTTCCTTGCCTTCATCTATCTCGCCAGCGCTATGCTATGGATGAGATGAATGTCGATTCAGCCTAATCTTACTGATTTTGGCGATAGCAATGCCGCGAGTCCAGAACCGCGTCCCTACAGTAGCCACGCTAGCCAAGGTCTTTCTTCAGTTCCATCGCCCAACATTCTTGGGCGGAATGTCTCTTTCCGCTGCTTCCTGAGATCAGGTACTTTTTATCTTGGTTGAGGATGTGTCTCAGCGATCCCGATGTTTGATACCAAGCGCAGCCTCGGCGTCGGCCTCGTCCACTGCAAAGATCGGAGGACTGTCAGGAAAGACGCCATGTTCCGGCTTTTTCCTTGAGCGCGCAGTAGGCGGTCTCGTTCCCTTTGAATTGGCCACCTTGGTGGTTGGTTTTTTCTTGGTCGTTTTCGTCGACTTTCTTGTCGGTGATTTCTCGCTCTTTTTTGCCTTTACTTTCTTTCCCGAAAACATTTCTGCGATAGTTTTTTCGAGCGCGGTAACGCGAGCGGCCAATCCACGAAACTTCTTTGCCATGACTTCACCTCAAATCGTTTGAGCGCCGAGCATACAGCGATCGCGGCACCGCAGAACACGCTCAGCGCTCATAAAAAGCAGCGAAAAACGGTGCTGCAGATGGTGCATTTTTACCAAAATCCACTATTAACGTTCAATTCAATCCATAAAGACAATGGCTTACAGCTGTGCGCAAGTACGCGCTTTTCACTGGTTAGCGAGATTGTGCGGCACTTTGTGCGCCGCTTTTTTCAATGGAGACGGACAAGCGTCACCGATTTTCGATTGGCGCCCAACATATGCGACAAGAACTCCTGCGTGTAGGGTACAGCCTTAGCTGAATGCAGTTTTGGCTCGGACTATTCAGAGGACGACCTGAGCTATGGAAGTAAGGGATGCAAAGGCGCAGCGGCAAGCTGGCGGTGATGCATGGGCCGCACATCGATGACGCGAACTTCTCCAACTGCTCAAGACCGCTTCTCCATTCGCAAACGCATGGCGGCAATTGTTTTGGGACTGCTCGGCGCTGCCGTATTGGTTGTTGTTTTTGTGACCGTCTTAGTCGCTACAATCGACGTCCGGCCGTCACTGGAGCAATATGCGAGCAAGAAGCTCGACCGTCGCCTGACCATCGGCACGCTCCGGATCGGATG